>CXWL01035188.1_pt1 | contig 27862 bp, 22 predicted proteins | sample 590931 | NCBI WGS metagenome assembly CXWL01 (sample SAMEA3498368, study PRJEB10139) | groundwater metagenome | biome: water well; material: biofilm material | place: Germany | collected 2015-04-27 | reverse complement strand
CGCTTGGCCGTCGCGCACGGTGGGCATCGCGGTGCTGAAACTGCAGTGTCCTCAGAGCCAGTGGCTCGATTGGATCGGCCCGTCGAGCTGGTTGACCACTGCCTGCCGAGCGAGCCAACTGGAAGCGGCCCGATTCGGCGCGCACGAGTTGGGCGCGTGGGCCAGCCCCATGGTTGTTGATGCGCTGCAGGGCTCCAAGTGGCAACACAACGCCGTGACGGCATGCTTGGGACTACCGGCGGCCTCGGACCTGACTGAGAGTGAAGTCAAGGAGCTGGACTGGTGGTTGATGGGCGGGGACACCGACTTTTTATGACCCAGCGAGACACCATCGAGTTGAGCTTTGTAACCTGCGTCAGCAATCAGGAGGTGCTGGCCAAGCGCCTGCTTGCGTCACCCTGCCTGCGCGACGGCAGCTACCGGCTGACCGCCCATTTCAATGCCCAGAGCGCGGCACAAGCCTTCAACGCCACTGCGATGGGGCTACACGGGTCGAACTCGTGGCTGGTTTGGGTGCACCAGGACGTCTACCTGCCGCAGGGTTGGGACACCCAGTTCAAGACCCAACTCAGCGAAGCGCAAGCAGCGTTCCCGACGCTGGCGGTAGCCGGCGTCTATGGTGTGGCGGGAACCGGCACCCATGCGCGGCGCGCCGGGCATGTGCTTGATCGGGGGCATGAATTGCGCGAGCCCGCTGCCTTGCCTTGTCTGGTCGACAGTCTGGACGAATTGCTGTTTGCCGTGCGGTGCGGCAGCGACCTGACGCTTGACTCGACGCTGGCATGGGATTTCTACGCCACCGACCTGGTGCTGCAAGCCCAGTCAAGTGGTTACCAGGCGGCCGTGGTGGACGCTTACTGCGAGCATTGGTCGGATACACCCAACAACGGCGTGTTTCCCGAGAAGCTCGCGCAACGAATTGCGCAAAGTGGTTCGGCGTTTGAGGCCAAGTGGGCTCGGCGTTTGCCGGTGCAAACCACCTGGCTGTCCGTGGAGCGGGCTGGCGACGTGCGTCGCATGATTGAAAGCGTGGTCGTGTCATGACACTCGGCACGCGCTTGGCGGGATGGAGGCGGCGACTATGGTGGTGGGCCGCGTGCCGTGCGCACCACGTTGATTTTGCGTGGGGCTTGCCGGTCTTGGCGCGATTGCCCTTGAGTCTGGCCTACCGAGGCGCCCACTGGCGCGGCCTGCTCAACGCGATGGCTGGCCGTGACTGGCGGTCCATGGCCCTGGGACGGCGCCACATTCGCAGCCAGAGCTTGGCGGGCTACCGCCTGCTGCCGGGTACGGCCAGCGAGGAGGCGCTGGCGGCGTGGTGCGCCGAGCGCTTCGTGGTCGAGGCGCGCGAGGAATTCGAGGCCCGACTGGTAGGAGCCGGACGCGTTGACGCGCTGAGCTGTGCGTTTGAACCCAGCCAGGCGGCGGCGGTCGGACTTGCACGCAACCGGGGCTTGGTACTGCTCACGCCGCACTTTGACAGCTTTTTTCTCGGCGTCGCCTTTTTGGCCCGCAGCGGCGCCAAAGTTAACCTGATGTCCTCGGCCGTAACCCAGCAGCCAGGCGTGGACCCGGCCGTGACACACCACTTCGTGCAAAAGTACCGCGGATTGGAGCGCTACCTCAACGGCGGCAAGGTGCTGGACATGGAAGGGGGACTGCGTCAGTTCTACCGCTTGCTGGAGCGCGGCGAAACATTGGTGGTGCTGGGTGACGCGCCCGTGTTGCCCGATGGCGTCTCGGCCCAGGTGGATTTCTTGGGCGCAAGTCGACTGGTGGCTGGCGGTGCACTGCGCATGGCGCAACGAACGGGCAGTGACATTGGGGCCTATGTCTGTCGCCACCTGGAGCACGATCGTTACGCCTTGCAGTTGGGGCCGGTTGGGCCGTCAGACGAGTCCAACTCGATTGACGCGCTGTATGCGTTTCTGGGTGCCGCCATTGAGGCCAACCCAGGGCGCTGGTGGGGCGCGGACTTGCTCGTAAATCTGCCTCCAGTGATCCGACCAGACGACGCAAGCCAAGCGACGACGGCTCCGACTACGCCATCCATCGAGGTCAACATGCCTTTGCCTACCTGTGAGGTGCTTCTTTTTGTTGACAGTCCACTTCAGGGCACCCAGGAGCTGACGTTTGGCATCGACGCTTTGAAGGCGCAGTTAACGGCGTCGCCGGACCAGGCGTTGCTGATTCAAGAGGTAACCAGCCTGACGGCGCCCGCTCCAGCCGTCTTTCTCGCAGCTTGCACAGTGGCCCAGGTATTGGTTGTGTTGGACCCCGCCGTGGTTGCTGTCGACGACCTGCACGCGCAGCTCAGCGCGAGCCTGCTGCACAGTGGCGCCACGTGCGTCGTCAGTGCCGGGCGTGTCGACGCCGCAGGCGAATGGACGATTGACTACTGCACCCGTTCGGAGCTGGAGGGTTACGTGCGCAAACGCCAAGCCCTGCCCGAACATGAGGCGTACCGTGGCGACACACCCAAGGTCTATCTCTTGCAAACCAATGCGGCGCGTGATTTTGTGGCAAGCCTCCCGCTTTGCGGTTGGGCTGAGCTACCCCATGCGTTGGGGGCCGCTTGTCGTCTGGCGCCCAGGGCTTTTGTACATTCGTATGGGGACTATCAAATGAGCGCGCGCCGGGAGATGCTGGACATGCTGCCCGACTCGGTACACCGGCTACTGGATGTTGGCGGCGGTGAAGGTGGTTTTGTGCGCGCCTTCGCGGAGCGGCCCGGTGTTGAGGCGTGCCTGCTGGAGCCCGGTGCCATCGCGGCGCAGCGCGCGCGCGGTCTTGGCGTTACGGTCTTCGAGCGGCGTGTCGAGGCACTGGACCGGGCGGAGGTAGGGCTGTTTGATGCGGTGAGTTTTCTGGATGTGCTGGAGCATCTTGAAAAGCCGATTGATGCGTTGCGGCGCGTCCGGTCGGTATTGCGGCCGGGAGGCTATGTTTTGGTCTCGGTTCCCAACGTGGGTTTTTGGCCCATCGTCAGGGACCTGCTGATGGGTCGATTTGATTATCTGCCGGTAGGCATCCTGTGCAACACGCATTTGCGCTTTTACACCGAGCAGTCGCTGCTGGCACTGTTGCAGGCAGCCGGCTTCTCCGTGGTGACGCTCAGGCGCCAGGGCCAGCCCATTCCGTCATCGATGCGCGCGCGCCTGGAAGCACTCAACGGACCTGACTGCCCGATCGACTTGCAGAGCCTTGAAACGGACAGCCTGCATGTGCTCGCAGCCCTGCATTGACATCATCATCGTCAACTACCACAGCGCGACCGACGTCGGGCGCTGTTTAGATTTTCTGGGTCCCTGGCCGTTTGGTCACATCGTGCTGGTGGACAACAGTGAAGATGACGACCAGGCCGCAGCCTTGCGTGGGTTGGTCGCGTGCAGACCCGAGCTGGAGGTCCTCGTACCGCCTGAAAACCTAGGATTTGGGCGAGGCTGCAATATCGCGTTTGAACAATGTCGCTCGGACTACGTGCTGCTGCTCAATCCGGATGCATTGATTGCCGCGACCGAGGTTTTGAAGCTGGCTCAGACGCTGGACGCAAGCCCTGCGCTGGGCGCGGTGTCGCCGCGCATCTACTGGAATGACGAGCGGTCCTTTTTGCTGCCCAGCGCGTTTCCCCAATCACCCTTGGTTGAACTGTCGATGGCGTTGGCGTCGCGATCAGCCGTGGCCGCGCGGTGGGCTGCCGGGCGTTACCTGCGGCAGGCACACCGGACAATGACCTCGACGCAGCCCTTTGAGGTTGGCTTTCTCGCCGGCGCGGTGGTGATGCTGCGCCGCCAAGCGGTACTGCGAGCGGGCGGTCTGTTTGACCCGGATTTCTTCATGTTCTTCGAAGACTCGGATTTGTCGCTGCGTCTTCGCAGTGCGGGCTATGGCCTGGTGATCGTGCCGAGCGCATCTGCCGTGCACGAGTATCGGCATAAGGCGTTCAAGGCAGACATGATGACGGCGAGTCAACAGACCTATTTTCGCAAGCGCTTCCCTCGCTTTTACGCCGTGAGCCATGGCTTGAAGCGGGTGCGCGCCCTGGCCCGGGCGATTGAACCAAACGACTGGTTTCGCGTCATCAATCAGCAACTGCGCAGTGCCGCTGATTTCGCGAGCCACGCCGGTAGCGCCGGCGTGCTGGCCGTGAGCCCTTCCTTGCTGATGATGCCGGCGATGTTCAGACCATCCCTGGCCGACGCCCCAAACTTCTCCGAAGCGGAGTGGGACTTATTGGAACCGGCATCCTATGTGGCCCTGATTCGCTGCGCAACAGCCCCGCGCCAGACACAATGGGTCTACTTTCGGCGTACCGTTTAGCGCAAGGTCTTGATCAAGCCGCTGGCGCCCAGTTCGCACAAGTCGAGCACTCGCTCGAACCCCTGGGCGTTGCCGTAGTAGGGGTCAGGCACATCCTGACCGCGCATTCCGTCGGCGTAGTCAAGCAAGAGCTGCACCTTGCGACCGTGTTGCGGCGGGCACATCTCGCGCAGAGCCGCCAGATTGGATTGGTCCATGGCGAGAATGAGATCAAACTCCTCGAAGTCATGACCCATGACGCGCCTGGAGCGGTCTTTGCCAACGACATAACCACGGCTCGCCAAGGCGCTGGCGGCCCGGGGGTCCATGCGCTCACCCAGGTGATGGGCATGCGTGCCGGCCGAGTCGAACACGATTGCCCCAGCACCCTTGAGCGCAACCACTCCATGCGCCAATGCGGTCCGCTCGGCCACCACCTTCGCCATCGGCGAGCGACAGATATTGCCCATGCACACCATCAGGATTTTGGTCATCATGATTGATTCTATGGGCCTACCGCCCGCTACGCGACTGGCCAAAAAAAAGTCCGCCGAAGCGGACTTTTCTACTAACCGTGAACTCGGTTCAGGCTGACTTGCGACGACGTGTGACCGCCAGACCCAAGAGTGCCAGACCAACCAGCGCAAGCGACTCTGGCTCGGGAATGGTATCGCCGCGGAGATTGCCGGTTCCGGACATGTCGATGATCTGGCCAGGAATGTGGTCAAAGGTCAGAGAAGTCGAGAAGCGCAGATCAGAACCGAACGCCTGGGTATCCGTGTCGAAGTTCCCTGCGGCGGCGCCACCGGTCACATCCAGGAATCCGAGTCCGGCAAGCAGGCCGCCGAAGAGATGGCTTCCCAGGAAGTCATAGTTGTTGGCCAAACTCAAGAACAAAGTACCGTTGCCGGTGTTGGCCCAGGTCAAGGCGGTGTAGTCGAAGGGACTCAAAATCTCGATAGCACCAACGAAGACATTAACCACGCCACCTTTGTAGGTGATGGTCTGGCCGACTCCAGGAATGAGGGTGCCACCGACGGGCGTGAAACCACTGAATTGGAAAGTCAATTCGCAACCCGGGCAGAAACTCGGTTGCGCCGTGCCATTGAACGCGTTGATGATGCCAAAGCCGGACAGCGTGCCGTCAACGGGATTGATGAACTGACGCATGTTGCTCGACTGGGACGAGAAGTCCGTAAGCGCGTCGGGATTCCAAACAACGCCAGCGACATTGATGGGACTTGCCTGTGCGGCGGACAGCATCCCCGCTGCAAGAGCGATCCCAGCGGCGATTTTCTTAAGCATTTTCATAACTACTCCTTGGTATGAGGGCACCTGTCGGGCTTAGGTTGCCCTCCACGCTTCATGTCAAGCATGTAGCGTGCCAGTTTTTCACGTTTTGCATAGGACATTGATTCATAACGATTTTTGCCACTCGCCTTGTCGGTTCTGTCGGCCCCAAAAATAACGCTGTAAAACAATTCGACAGATACGCCCTGTTTGCGGGGAGGGCTAACGGTACCGGCCAGGCGCCAGGATGTCATGGGGATCGAGGTCGGAACGCAACCGTGCCTGAAAGGACGCCGAATCGGTTTGCCAGGCGGCGATTTGTGCCATCGAGTCCACGCCAACCCGGTAAGGAAACCAGCCTTGGGGACGGCCAGTGTTCAGCAAGTCGTCAAAACAAGCCCGTGCCCGTTGCAGGGCGTCGGGGTCGCCACGGTCGAAGATGATGGGCACTGTGCTGTCAAACAAGCGGTCGCCCAGCGAGGTGAGCGTGATCAGTGGCTCAATGCCATGGCGCCGCGTCACGCACTTGACCATGTCGGCGTAAGCGCGTACCCCGTCGGGCCGCATGGGCACGAGCGGGGCGTACCAAATCAACCCGCAACCATCGCGCGCCGGATTGCTGAACTGCCCGACCATGGCATTGGGATTGCGCCAATAGGTCAGAGGCAGCGCGGTTTCGTTGGGCCGGCCCGCAACGAGTTGAAGCGACTGCGCCAAGGTGCCGGTCATGCGCGACAGGCGNNACCCGGCTGGCCACACCCCGCAATGCTGCCTTGATTTCGGCTTGGGCCGCGGCGACGATCCGGTCGGTCCCGTACAACGTTGCAAAGCCGGTCCAAGGCAGGATCTGGTATTGGCGTCCCATGGCCTCGATAATCGCTTGAGGAATCATGCCGTCGGGGCCCAGTTTGTCCGCCGGGTAGGGTGCCGACATGGCCAGCACGCGGTGCTGATTCATCAGGTTGATCGCCCCAACCGTGCCGGGTAGCCTGGCCAGGATCGACCGGATACGCTGCACCGCCAACTCCAGCAAGCGGTCGTCCTTCAGCCCGAACAAGCAGACTTTCACGCACTGCGGCCGACTCGCCAGCACAATGCTCATGCGGGTCACGATGCCGAATCCACCCTGAGAAAAGAGCCCGGTCATGTACGGGCCGATGCCCCATTTGAAGAGTCTGGCCAGATCGTCGCCGCCCAGCTCGCGCAGCGCGGTCCGGTAGAGCGTGCCGTCCGGCAAAACTGCTTCAATGTCGGTGACCGCGGCAAAGTGATCGACATGCGGGGTCACGCCGTAACCACGCTCCAACGCGTTGGCGAGCAGGCTGCAAGTAGGCCCCGCCCCCGTCACTGGAACCAGGTAGGGGTGGTCGCCAGCCTCCAGGAACTCGGCCAGCATGCCCTGGGTGACACCCGGCTCGACGGTCACGACACCCAACTCGGCGTCGAAGTGAATCACCTTGCGCAATGCGCCCAGATCAAGCAGCACAGTCCCGTCGCGTGCCGGCATGGCTGTGCCGTAGCCCCAATTCTGGCCGGTGCTGATCGGATAGACCGGCACGCGATGCTGGTGCGCGATGCGCATGACCGCGGGCAGAAGGGCCGCGTCGCCGATACGCAGGGCGGCCGGAATGACGCGCTGAACGCCACTCACTTCGGCACCATACGCCCGCGCCACGGACTCGCCGAGCAACACGTTGGATTCGCCCAGCAGGGCTTGCCATTCCTTGATCGCGTCAACGAAGTCCATGGGTGATTCCTGTTGCGATGGCGAGTTCAAGTCAACATGCTCGCAGCCCAAATGCGTTATATTCCGGCCGAAACCGGGGAAGTTGATACGACAGTTAGACTGAAACCTTGTGGGACAGACCTTCAGCGCTGTCCTCAACTGATTGGAGGATACGCCGTGAAGAGTTTTTATGCCACTTATCTGTCCCGCGCTGGCTTGACCGTTGCGCTCGCCGCGGGGGCCATGATGGCAGGTTGTGCCAGTACTTCCGCAAGTCTTCCACCAGCGCCGACCTCGGCGGCCACGCCCGGCTACAACTACATTGTTGGACCCGGCGACACCCTGAGCATCGTGGTTTGGCGCAACCCCGAGTTGTCGCAAACCGTGCCCGTGCGCCCCGATGGCAAGGTGTCGACGCCGCTGGTTGACGAACTGGTCGCGCAGGGAAAGACCTCGGTTGAAATCGCGCGCGATGTCGAGAAAGCCCTGTCGAAACTGGTGCGCGACCCGGTCGTGACCGTCATCGTGACCAATTTCGTCGGCCCCTACAGCGAACAAATTCGCGTTGTGGGTGAAGCCGCCAAGCCCCAGTTCCTGCCCTACAAACAGAAGATGACCTTGCTCGATGTGATGATCGCGGTGGGTGGNNGCCAATGTCGAGATGAAACCGGGCGACGTGATCATCATTCCCCAGGGCTGGTTCTGAACAAATACATAGCGCGCCCCATGCGATCAGAAGACTGCGGCACCATGGATTGCCGCGCTGCGCTCGCAATGACGGTTGTGGCCCGGTTGCGGTAGCGGCCCCCTTGAACAAAGAGACTACTTTGCATGGATGAATTGATTGGTCAGGTCACGTCGATTGCGCGTGGTGTATGGAAGCATCGCTGGCCGGGGCTGATCGTGGCGTGGGTGGTCACCATCGTGGGCGTCGCGGTGGTCATTTCCGTGCCGGATCGCTACGAGGCCAGCGCACGCATTTTCGTGGACACGCAGTCCATTTTGAAACCCTTGATGTCGGGCTTGGCGGTCCAGCCTAACGTCGAGCAACAGGTGTCGATGTTGAGCCGCACGCTCATCAGCCGCCCGAACGTCGAAAAACTGGTGCGCATGGCCGACCTCGATCTCAAGATCAAGTCCAAGGAAGCACAAGAAGCCCGCGTCGATGGCCTGATGAAGGAACTCAAAATCAGCAGCGCCGGGCGCGACAACCTGTACGTGCTGTCGTACCGCGACCCAAGTCCGGATCAGGCCAAGCGGGTGGTCCAGTCGCTGGTGTCCATCTTCGTCGAATCCAGCCTGGGCGACGCCCGCAAGGACTCGGTGACGGCCAAGAAATTTCTTGACGAGCAAATCAAGGCCTATGAGACCAAACTCGAAGAGGCCGAGACGCGGCTCAAGGAGTTCAGGCTCAAGAACATCGAACTTCAAACGGCTGATGGCAAGGACATGGCCGGCCGTTTGTCCGAGATCAGTGCCCAGTTACGCCAGGCGCAACTCGAATTGCATGAAGCCGAAAACGCGCGCGACGCCGCCAAACGGCAACTCGAAAGCGAAAAGGCGCAGAGCGCCAGCATCAGTTCCAAGAGCCTGCTGCAAGAATCATCGCTGTCGGTGGCGACGCCAGAAATCGACTCGCGAATTGAAGCCCAGAAGCGCAATCTGGACGCGCTGCTGCAACGTTTCACCGAGCAACACCCCGATGTTTCGGGCGCGCGACGCTTGATCAAGGAATTGGAAGAGCAAAAGCGCAAGGAAGTAACGGAACTGCGCAAGGCGGCGATGGCCAGCCCGAGCAACGCGCCGAGCAACAGCTTGGCCTACCAGGAGCTCAATCGCATGCTGGCCACCGCCGAGGTGCAAGTCGCGGGTCTGCGGGCGCGTGTCGGCGAATACAGCTCCCGCTACAGCCGGGCGCGCGACCTGATGAAAACGGCTCCCCAAATCGAGGCGGAATTCGCGCAGTTGAATCGTGACTACGGGATTCACAAGAAGAACTACGAAGACCTGGTGGCGCGCCGCGAGTCGGCCAATTTGTCGGGCGAACTCGAAAGTGCCTCCGGCCTGGCCGACTTCCGCTTGATCGACCCCCCCAGAGCGTCGCCCAAACCGGTCGCCCCGAACCGGCTGTTGTTGTTACCCGTAGCCTTGCTGATCGCGCTGGCCGCCGGCGCCGCCACCGCCTTCGTGTTCAGCCAGGTGCGCGCCGTTTTCTTTGACGCCCGAACTTTGAGTCATGTCGTGGGACTGCCCTTGCTGGGGGTGGTGACCTTCGTCGACTCCCCCGCGGTGCAAGGGCGGCGCAGGGCCGAAATGCGGCGCTTTGGCCTGGCCTCGGGGGGATTACTGGTGCTGTTCGCCGCCGGCATGGTGGCCGTCTCGCTTCTCACTGGTCGCCTCGGATAACACAACTATGACGAGTCTGATAGAACAAGCCTCCGAACGTCTGGAGCAACTCCGGCGCGCCGGGGCCGACATGCCGCAGGAGACGCCGCATCGTGCCCGGACGCCTGAACCACCGGCACACCGGGTCGAAGCTGGCAACGTCACGCCGCCTCGTCAAGTCGACATCGACCTGGCGTTCGTGGCCGCATCGGGCATCGTGACACCGAACGCGCCCCGGTCGCAGGTGGCCGACCAGTTTCGCGTCATCAAGCGACCATTGATCAGCAACGCCACCGGCAAGGGCGCCTCGGCGATTGCAAACGGCAACCTCATCATGGTGACCAGCGCGCTGCCTGGCGAAGGCAAGAGTTTCACCGCCATCAATCTGGCCATGAGCATTGCCACCGAGCTGGACAACACGGTCATGTTGGTTGACGCCGACGTGGCACGCCCCTCGGTGCTGAATATGTTGGGCCTGCCAGCCGGACCCGGTTTGCTTGACCTGCTGGTGGACGAGCAACTCGATGTCGGCAGCGTGTTGCTGAAAACCAATATCGACAAACTGACGATTCTGCCCAGCGGCTCATCCCACGCACGCGCCACCGAGTTGCTGGCCAGCGACGCCATGGTCAGACTGCTGGAGAGCATCGCCAAACGCTACGCCGACCGGATTATTGTGTTTGATTCGCCGCCACTGTTGCTGACGACCGAGTCGCGTGTGCTGGCCTCGCACATGGGACAAATCGTGGTGGTGGTGCAGGCAGAGAAGACCTTGCAGGCCGACGTGGAACAGGCACTGGCGACGATCCAGGCCTGTCCGGTGAAGCTGATGGTTCTGAACCAGGCTCGGACCACCCCGAAAGACGGTTACGGCTATGGCTACGGATATGGATATGAGCACGTATGAGCGTCACGGTGCGCTGGCAGCCGCCTTGCTGCTGGTTGCGCAGACGGCTGTCGCGCAGACCGAGGGCGGCGCGAAGCGAGCCATATCGTTTGCGCCCTATGCCACTGCGGCGGCCACCTATAGCGACAACGTGCTGCTCACCGAGGCGGATCGGCGCAGTGACCTCTTGCTGGGCTTGACCGGCGGCCTGCGCATCTCCAGCCAAGGCAGTCGCGTCAAGGGCTACCTTGACTACGGCTTGACCGGACAGGTCTACGCTGATCGCTCCAGGAAGAACACCTTTCAGAATTCGCTCAATACGTTTGGCAGCATCGAGGCGGTTGACGATCTCGCGTTTGTTGATTTCAACGGTTCGATTGCGCGCCAGGCCATTTCGGCGTTTGGTGTCCAGACTGACGGCTCCCCGATTGCCAATGCCAATCAGACCGAAGTGTCCACGGTCCGCTTGTCACCCTATCTGCGCGGCAGGCTCGCTGGCTCGACCAATTACGAAGCACGTTATACCTGGACGACTACCCACACGGGCACCGACGCCGCGTCGGATGCGCGAGTGGGCGATGCCTTGGTTAGGCTGGACGGCAAGTTCCCCTCCGGCCGTTTGGCCTGGTCGGCCGAAGCCTCACGTCAAACCGTCAACTTCACCACCGGGCGCTCCACCGAAGCGGACCGCCTGACCGGAACCCTGAACTACCCCGTTAGCAGCCAGTTCGTGGTGTCGGTGACCGGAGGACGCGATAGCAACAACTACACCAATGCCGGCAAGGAAAGCCACTCGGTGGTGGGTGCCGGTTTCAACTGGACACCGGCCCCTACCACCACCATGGCGGCCAACGCCAGCAACCAGTCGTTTGGACAGGCGCACAGCCTCAGTTTCGAGCACCGCACGCCCCGCACCATCTGGCGCATCAGCGACTCCAAAGGGGTTTCGACTACCCCCGGCCAACTGATCAGCACCACGGTCGGCTCGGTTTACGACCTCTATTTCAACCAGTTTGCGACGCAAGAGCCTGACCCGATCAAGCGCGCCCTGTTGGTGAGCAGCTTTCTGCAAACCAACGGCATCAACCCCGGCGCGCCGGTCATTGCCGGGTACTTGACCTCTGCAGTGATGTTGCAACGCCGCCAGGACGCCTCGTTTGCCTTGCTGGGTGTGCGCGACACGCTGACCTTTTTGGCCTCGCGCAGCAACAGCCGCCGGCTCGATACCTTGACTGGCGCCACTGACGACGATTTCTTGAGTTCATCCGTCATCATCCAGCAGGGTTTCAGTGTCAGCTACGCGCATCGGCTGACGCCACAAGCCGCGATCAACGCCATCGCCTCGGCGCAACACACCACAGGCTCCGACTCCCAGCCGGACACCAATTTGCGAACCCTCAGCGTCAACGTCACCACCCGCGTCGGCAGTCACTCCACCGCGAGCTTTGGCGCCCGGCGGACGGTGTTCAGCCCGACGAACCCCTATTCCGAGTCGGCCATCACCGGCTCCCTGAACGTGCAGTTTTAGCCCATGTATGAAGAGTTCTATGGGTTAAGTTGCAAGCCATTTCAGCTCAATCCCGATCCGAGTTTCTATTTCGGCAGCAAACAACACCGCCGCGCCAAGGCCTACCTGGAGTACGGCGTGGCGCGCAACGAAGGCTTCATCGTCATCACCGGCGACATTGGAGCGGGCAAGACCACGGTCGTGCGCGGACTGCTGGGCAGCCTGGATTCGAGCAAGGTCTGCGCCGCCAATCTGGTGAGCACCCAACTCGACGCGGAAGACACCTTGCGCATGGTGGGCGCCGCGTTTGGCGTGCGGGTCAAGGACGTTGCCAAGGCCGACTTGTTGATGTCGCTGGAGGCTTTCCTGGTGAACCAGTTGAGTCAGGGACGGCGCTGCTTGCTGATCGTCGACGAGGCGCAAAACCTGGCCTCACGCGCGGTCGAAGAACTGCGCATGTTGTCAAATTTCCAGTTTGGCAAACAGGCCTTGCTGCAAACCTTTCTGGTCGGGCAGCCCGAGTTTCGAGACATCCTGCGCCACCCCTCGATGCAGCAGTTGCGCCAGCGTGTCACCGCCACCTGTCATATCGGCCCGCTTGACGAGGAAGAGACCCAGCGCTACATCCTGCACCGCCTCAAGTGCGCCGGCAGCAGCGGGCGACCCAGCTTCGATGGCCCGGCGTTTGTAGCCATTCACCGGGCCAGCGGCGGGATTCCGCGGCGCATCAACTCGCTGTGTGACCGTTTGCTCTTGCTGGGTTTCTTGGGCAGCAAGGACAGCTTCGACCTCGCCGACGTCGAGGAAGTGGTGCGAGAGATGCAGGACGAGGCCGGTGGCGCCGCCAGCCGCCCCTTGCCGCTGGGTGATTTCAGCGTGGCCGCCAGCCGACCGATGCCCCTGCGCGTGGACATTGACCCGACTCGCTTGCAGCTGTCAGCCGGTCTGGCCAATGATCTGTCCGAGCAAATGGCCAACCTCGGCGAGGAACGCCACGGCGACCGCCTGTTGCGCCTGGAGCGCAGCCTGCTGCGCATCGAACGCTTCAATCTGGAAATCCTGACCGTGCTGCAAAAGCTGGTCAACTCCGTCAAGAAACCGCAGGACGAAGGTACCCCATGAGTTCGACCGAACCCGGCGCCACACCGGGCCCAGTGCTATGCGTCGTTGGCGCACGCCCCAATTTCATGAAGATGGCGCCCATCCTGCGCGCCCTGGCCGCGCACCAGCCGGCTATCCCGATGCTGCTGGTGCACACCGGCCAGCACTATGACAAGGACATGAGCGACCGGCTGTTCGAGGACTTGCGCCTGCCCCGACCGGACATCAATCTGGAAGTAGGCTCCGCCAGCCATGCGGTGCAGACCGCCGAAGTGATGCGACGCTTTGAACCCCTGCTCGACACGCATCAGCCCTCGTGCGTGGTGGTGGTGGGCGATGTCAACTCCACGCTGGCCTGCACCCTGGTGGCGGTCAAGAAGGGCATTCCCGTGGCGCATGTCGAGGCCGGCCTGCGCAGCTACGACCGCGCCATGCCCGAGGAAATCAACCGCATCCTGACGGATCAGGTGGCCGACCGCCTGTACACCACCGAGCGCTCGGCGCAAGACAATTTGGCGCGCGAAGGCATCGGGGCCGAGCGTGTGTATTTTGCCGGCAATGTGATGATCGACTCGGTGGTATTTGGTCGCACCCATGCCCGCGACCCGGCGCAAACGCTGGAGGCTTGCGGCGTGTCAGCCGCGCTCCTGAGCCATCCGCGAGGCTATGGCGTGGTCACCTTGCACCGGCCATCCAATGTCGACCAACCCGAGACGCTGCGCGCGCTGCTGCAAGTGTTGGCCGAAGTGGCGTCACGCTTGCCACTGATCTTCGCCTTGCACCCTCGCACTCGGGGCAACATCGAGAAATTCGACTGCGCCGAACTGATCGACCCGACCCGCATGGCCCTGCTGCCGCCCCAGGGCTACCTTGAAATGCTGGGACTGATGTCGGGCGCAACGGTNNGAGAACACCGAGCGCCCCATCACCGTGTCCCAAGGCACCAACATTCTGGTTGGACGGGACCGCGATGCGATTTTGCAGGGCGTGGACGACATCCTGGCCGGCCACGGCAAACGTGGCCGGGTTCCCGAGTTGTGGGACGGCCATGCCGCCGAACGTATCGCCGCCGACTTGTGGCAATGGTTGACGGCGCGCGCTGCTCAGGCGCCTCGTGTCTAACCCTGCGGAACCAGGGATGACTGCAAACGCGATCACCAATGCTTTGACGATTGATGTCGAAGACTACTTCCAAGTGTCCGCCTTTGCGCCGCACATCGCACGTGCCGACTGGGACGCCAAGGAGTGTCGGGTCGAGCGCAATGTGGGCCGCATTCTGGAGATGCTGGACCACGCCCAGGTGAAGGCCACGTTCTTCACGCTGGGCTGGATTGCCGAGCGCTACCCGCAACTGATCCGGCGCATCGTCCAGGAAGGTCACGAACTGGCCAGCCATGGCTACGGCCATGAACGCGCCAGCGATCAAAATTGGGATTCGTTTTTCACCGACGTGAATCTGGCCAAGATCCTGCTTGAGGACCTGACCGGCGTCGAAGTGCGCGGCTACCGGGCGCCCAGCTTCTCCATCGGCAAGGACAACCAGTGGGCCTTCGATTGCCTGGTCAAGGCCGGCTACCGCTACAGCTCCAGCATCTACCCGATTGCGCATGATCACTATGGCATGCCCGATGCGCCGCGCTTTGCGTACGAGGTTCGCCCCGGTCTGCTGGAAATTCCCATCACCACCCTGCGTCTGCTCGGCCGCAACTTCCCATCCAGCGGCGGTGGCTACTTCAGGTTGCTGCCATATGCCTTGACGCGTTGGATGCTCAGGCGCGTTAACCAAGGTGACGGTCGTGCGGCCATTTTCTACTTTCACCCTTGGGAGATCGATGTCGACCAACCCCGGGTGGAAGGCATCGGCGCCAAGACCCGCTTTCGGCACTACGTCAATATTGACCGCGTCGAAGCCCGTCTGGGGCAGTTGTTGGGCGATTTCAATTGGGGCCGCATGGACCAGGTCTTCTTGCGCCCGGAAGTGGCTCTGACTCAAGCGCGGGCGGCTCTAGCCTGAATCGAACGTGCTGAGCGTTCACCGACTGCAAGCGCACGACCTGACAACCGCCCAACGGTGGGACGAGTTTGTGCTGGCCTGCCCGCAAGCCACTTTCTTCCATCGTGCTGGTTGGCTGCGCATCTTGCATGACGTATACGGGCACGACGCCTACTTCCTCTATGCGCAGGACCACGGGGGCATCCAGGGTGTGCTGCCGCTCGGCCATGTCAACAGTTGGCTGTTTGGCAACTCGCTTACCGGCATGCCGTTTGCCGTCTACGGCGGCGTGGCGGCCAACGGCCCGGAGGCTGCGGCGGTGCTGACGGCCGAGGCGCAAAAGCTGGCACTGCAACTGGGCGTGGCCCACCTCGAACTGCGTCACGTCGACCCGCAGAACCCAGATTGGCCGACACAAGATTTGTACGTCACCTTTCGCAAGGAGATCTTGCCCGATGAAGAAGCCAATATGCTGGCCATTCCGCGCAAGCAACGTGCCATGGTGCGCAAGGGCATCAAGAACGGCTTGGTCAGCACGGTTGATGCCAATGTGGAGCGTTTCTTTCCGCTCTATGCCGACAACGTGCACCGACACGGTACCCCGGCCATGCCCAAGCGCTACTTCCAGGCGCTGATGGGCGAATTTGGCGCCGACTGCGAAGTGTTGACCGTGTCCGCCCCGGATGGCCGTTTGCTCAGCAGTGTCATGAGTTTTTACTTCCGCGACGAAATTCTTCCCTACTACGCCGGTGACGACGAGCGCGCGCGCGAGCTCGCCGCCAATGACTTCAAGTATTGGGAATTGATGCGCCGCGCCGGCGCACGCGGCCTCAAGGTGTTTGATTACGGACGCAGCAAACAGGGCACGGGCTCGTACGCTTTCAAGAAGAACTGGGGCTTTGAGCCGCGGCCGCTGCACTACGAGTACTGCCTGTACAAGCGCGACGCAATCCCCCAGAACAACCCGTCCAATGCCAAGTACAAGTTGCTGATCGAGACTTGGCGACGCATGCCAATCTGGCTGGCCAATTGGCTCGGGCCTTTCATCGTGCGCAACCTCGGCTAGCAGGGAAAGTAAGTTGAACACCAACCAGTCCCCGTCATTGCGAGCGCAGCGCGGCAATCCATGCATGAGTGCCGTCGATATGGATTGCCGCGCTGCGCTCGCAATGACGGGGTTACCGGCATTTCTGATATTTCGACTGGTCTAAGTTCGATCATGGCCAAGCTGCTCTACCTGGTGCATCGCCTGCCCTATCCGCCCAACAAGGGCGACAAGGTGCGGTCTTACCATTTGCTCAAACATCTGGCGGCACGGCACCAGGTCTTCCTGGGTACTTTTGTGGACGACCCCGAAGACGAGCTACACGTGCCAACGGTGCGCGCCCTTTGCGCCGAGCTGCACGCCGTGACGCTGAACCCGCGCCAAGCCAAGTTGCGCAGTGCGTTGGCTTTACTGGGAACCCAGGCCCTGACGCTGCGCTACTACCGCGACACGAGCATGGCCGAGTGGGTTGACCAATTGGTGGCTCGCCACGCCATCGATGCCGTGGTGGTGTTCTCGTCGGCGATGGCCCAATACGCGCAGCGTCTACCCCAAATTCCCATGCTGGTTGATTTTGTTGATGTCGACTCGGCCAAATGGTCCGAATACGCCGGCAACCACCACTGGCCCCTGTCCTGGCTATATCGGCGCGAGGGTGCGTGCCTGCTGGCCTATGAACGCTCGGTGGCGATGCAAGCCATGCGCTCATTCTTCGTGACCGAAAAGGAGTCGGCGCTGTTCGTCCAACTGGCGCCCGAGTGCGCGGCAAGAACCGACACCATCAGCAATGGCGTGGACGCCGACTTCTTCTCGCCCAACCCTGATCGACCCTCACCCTTCACAGCCCGCGAGATTCCCATCGTCTTCACCGGTGCGATGGACTATTGGCCCAACATCGACGCCGTGGTCTGGTTCGTGGGCGATGTCTGGCCGACCTTGCACCAGCGCTGGCCACAACTGCGTTTCCATGTCGTCGGGCGCAACCCGCCCGCCACGGTGCAGGCGCTTGCCGGCGATTCGGTGGTGGTTACCGGCACCGTGCCGGATGTGCGGCCCTATCTGCAGCACGCGGCCGTGGTGGTGGCGCCGCTACGCGTGGCCCGCGGTATTCAGAACAAAATCCTGGAAGCCATGGCCATGGCACGCCCAGTGGTGGCGGCGCAATGTTGCGTCGCGGCGATCGACGCTCAGGCCGACCGCGAGCTGATTGGCGCGGAGTCCGTCACCGACTATGTCCGCGCGGTGACACGCCTGCTGGAGCAGGCACACGAGGCCAACACGATGGGCGCCGCCGGGCGCCAACGGGTGTTGGCCAGCTACAGTTGGGAGGCGCACCTGTCGCGTATCGACCGCTTCCTGCCAGCGGCCACACCGGCCGCGCAACCTCCAACATCCGACAATCAGTTGAGGACAGAGCTGAAGATCTGTCCCGCAAAGTATCAGGACTCACCATGACCCCAACTGAGCAAACCGTGGCGACCGACCTCTCGCCTGACTCACGGGCGGGCGACACGTCAACTCGTGCCGCGTGGCGCAGTGCCCTGCCCCTGTTGATGGTGGCGATCACCGCCATTTTGCTGCTGTACCGGGACACGGCGTGGGCCATGGTCACCATCTGGTACCGGTCCGAGACCTTCACCCACGCCTTTGTGGTGCCGCCCATCGTCGCATGGCTGATCTGGCGCAAACGCGCCGAGTTGGCCCAGTTCACGCCCCAACCGGCACGCTGGGTGCTACTTCCAATGGCCGGTGCCGCCTTCGTCTGGCTGCTGGGCGATCTGGCGGCGGTCAACGCGCTGACGCAACTGGCCCTGGTCACCCTGCTGGTGCTGAGCGTGCCGGCCGTACTGGGCCTGGCAGTGGCGCGCTGCATTCGATTCGCCTTGTTGTTCCTGTTTTTTGCGGTGCCGCTGGGCGAATTCATGATGCCGCAGATGATGACGTGGACGGCGGATTTCACGGTTCTGGCCCTGCGCCTGTCCGGCATTCCGGTGTTTCGCGAAGGGCTGCAATTCGTGATCCCGTCAGGCAACTGGTCGGTGGTGGAGGCATGCAGCGGCATCCGGTATTTGATCGCGTCGGTAACGGTCGGCACGCTGTACGCTTACCTCAACTACCAATCAACCCGCCGGCGCGTGACCTTCGTGCTGGTGTCGCTGGCGGTCCCGCTGATCGCCAATTGGCTGCGCGCCTACCTCATTGTGATGTTGGGCCACCATTCGGGCAACACACTCGCGGTCGGCGCCGATCACCTGATCTACGGCTGGGCCTTCTTTGGCGTGGTCATCATGCTGATGTTCATGATCGGTGCGCGCTGGAGCGAGCCTGAACCCCAACCGGGTTCGGCTCCACTCGCGGCCGCAGCCGCTCGGGCTGGCGCCACCGCCGTCACGGGGGGGCGATCATGGGGGCTGGTTGCCGCATTGCTGGCGCTGGTGGCGGCGCCGCAGGGTGCGCTCTGGCTGGTTGAGCGCAGCCAACCAGCCGCACTGACCATGATCGCCGCGCCCACGGTGCGCGCGCCCGATTGGCGCCTGTCCACGCAACCGGTGGCGGGCTTCGAGCCGGCATTCAGCAACCCTTCGGCCGTCAGTCAAAGCAGCTACCTCCACCGTGACGGCAAGGCGGTTGGCCTGTATCTGGGCTACTACCGAAACCAGGACTACCAACGCAAGCTGATCAGCACCGACAACGCTTTGGTGCGCTCCAAGGATTCGATCTGGAGCCAAGTTAGCAGCGGCAGTCGGGACATCGCGGCTGGGGAGCGAACACTCGGGGTTCGAACCGCCGAACTGCGCGGATCGCCCTTGGCCACTGGCGAAACGGGCCAGCGGCTGCTGGTGTGGCAAATTTACTGGATAAACGGCACTTTTACAGCCAGCGATTACCTGGCCAAAGCCTATAGTGCCTGGTTCAGGTTGACAGGACGCGGTGATGACAGTGCGGTCATCATTGTCTACACGAAGAAGGACCAGCTCGCCGGATCCGAGCTCGTGCTGCAAACGTTCCTGTCAGACAATGTGACGGCCATCGAGGCCCTGCTGGCGCAAACCCGGCAAGGTCGGTGATTGGGCAGGAAGTATTTTGGAGGTATCTAAATGAGCGTGGTAGCAGTCATTGGTTTGGGCTATGTGGGCCTGCCCCTGGTGGTGGAGTTTGGCAAGCACTTTCGCACCATCGGGTTCGACATTGCGCTGAACAAGGTCGAATCCTGCCAGCGCGGCGTCGATCCGTCGCGGGAGTTGTCCGATGAGGAGATGCGCGCATCCCCGCATGCGGTCTACACCGCCGACCCGGCCATGCTGGCCGAGGCCGACATCATCGTGGTGGCGGTGCCCACCCCGGTCGACGACGCCCATATTCCGGATTTCCGCCCTTTGATCGGCTCCAGCACCAGTGTCGGGCGCAATATGAAAAAGGGCGCTGTGGTGGTGTACGAATCCACGGTCTACCCCGGCGCCACTGAAGACGTTTGCATCCCGGTGCTGGAGCGCGAATCCGGCCTGAAGTGGAAGCAGGACTTCTTTGTTGGCTATTCACCCGAGCGCATCAACCCCGGCGACAAGGAACACACGCTGACAAAGATTCTCAAGATCGTCTCCGGCGACAGCCCCGAAACCCTCGAGAAAGTGGCCAAGCTGTACGAGACCATCATCCTGCCCGGCGTGCACCGGGCGTCGAGCATCAAGGCCGCCGAGGCGGCCAAAGTGATCGAAAACACCCAGCGCGACCTCAACATCGCCTTGATGAACGAGTTGTCCATCATCTTCGACAAGCTCGGCATCGATACCTCCGAAGTGCTCGAAGCCGCTGGCACCAAATGGAACTTCCTCAAGTTCAAGCCGGGCCTGGTGGGCGGCCACTGCATTGGCGTGGACCCCTATTACCTAACTCACAAGGCGGAGATGCTGGGTTACAACCCGCAGGTGATTCTGGCGGGCCGGCGCATCAACGACGGTATGGGCAAGTTCATCGCCGAGCAAACCATCAAGAACATGATCGCCGCGGGCAGCTACATCAAGGGCGCCAAGGTCAACGTGCTGGGCCTCACCTTCAAGGAGAACTGTGGCGACTTGCGCAACTCCAAGGTGATCGACATCATCCACGAGCTCAAGTCCTATGGTGTCGAGGTGTTTGTGACCGACCCGCAAGCCAAGTCGGACGAAGCCGTGCATGAGTACGGGGTGCCTTTGCTGCCATGGGACGAATTGCCGCGCGCCGACGCCATCGTCGCCGCCGTGGCGCACAAGGAGTTTGCCGCACTGTCGATGGAAGACTTCGGCAAGAAATTGGTCAAGGGCGGCGCCTTCATCGACGTGAAGGCCGCCTTTGATGCCAAGACNNTGCGAGGCCGGGGGCCGTGGCAGTCCATGGCGGCTTTGTAAGCATGCCCATTGACTCCCGCCCCTTGGTGCTCCACGTGATGTACCGCTTCGACACCGGGGGCCTTGAAAATGGTGTCGTCAACCTGATCAACCACATGCCGGCCGATGCCTACCGCCACGCCGTGCTGGCGCTGACCGAGGTGACGGATTTCCGCGACCGTATCCAGCGCAGCGATGTGGAATGCATCGCCCTGCACAAACCGCCGGGCCATGGCATCTGGCAGTATCCCAAGCTGTATCGCCTGTTTCGTCGCTTGCGCCCGGCCATCGTGCACAGCCGCAACCTCGCCGCGCTGGAAGTGCAGGTGCCGGCCTGGGCCGCGGGCGTGCCGGTGCGCATCCACGGCGAGCATGGCCGCGATGTAGGCGATCTGGACGGCAGCAACCGCAGCTTGCAGCGCGTGCGGCGCTTCTACAAGCCCTTTGTTCACCACTATGTGGCGCTGTCGCGTGATCTGGCGACTTATCTGGTGGACAACGTGCAGGTGCCAACCAGCCGAATCACACAGGCCTACAACGGCGTCGATACCGAGCGCTTCTTCCCCGCGCCAGCCGGGCCGCAGCCAATCATCGGGAGCCCTTTCAACCCGGACCAACATTGGCTGGTGGGCACGGTTGGACGCATGCAAACCGTCAAGGATCAGCGCACGCTGGCGCAGGCCTTCATCCAGGCGTTGACCCTGGCGCCGCACCTTGCCTCGCGCCTGCGGCTGGTCATGGTCGGTGATGGCCCATTGCGTGCGCAAGCGCAAGCCCTGCTGGAAGCCGCGGGTGTGGCGGGCCTCGCGTGGTTGCCGGGTGAGCGTAGCGACGTGGCCGACATCATGCGCGGCCTGCACGCGTTTGTGCTGCCCTCCTTGGCCGAAGGCATCTCCAACACCATTCTGGAAGCCATGGCGAGCGCCTTGCCGGTCGTCGCGACCAACGTAGGGGGCAATGCCGATCTGGTCGCCGACGGGCAGACCGGCTACATCGTGCCGGCCGCCGACCCGCAAGCCATTGCCCAGCACCTGATCGATCTGGCCAACGACGCGGCGCAGGCCCGGCGCATGGGCCAAGCCGGCCGGCAGCGCGTGCAGGACAATTTCAGTATGCTGGCGATGGTCTCGACGTACCAGCGCGTCTACGATCAGCAATTGCGCCGTGTGCGTTCCATCCAATGAAGAATCAGCAAATTCGAGCCTGCCTGCTCTACCTTCGTCGCTGCGAGCGCAGCGCGGCAGTCCATGCATTCAGAAGTCATGGATTGCCGCGCTACGCTCGCAATGACGAATTCGCTGTAGCGCCCTAACATCACCCAACACCATGTGCGGCATTACCGGCATTTTTGATACGCAAGGCAAGCGCGACATCAGCCGCGCCGTGCTGCAGCGCATGAACGACTCGCAACTGCACCGCGGCCCGGACGAAGGCAGCTTGCATGTCGAGCCCGGCGTCGGTCTAGGCCATCGGCGCCTGTCCATCATCGACATCGCCACCGGCCAGCAGCCGCTGTTCAACGAGGATGGTTCGGTGGTGGTGATCTTCAATGGCGAGATCTACAACTACCAGCAACTCATCCCCGAACTGCAGGCGCTGGGCCATGTGTTCCATACCAAGAGCGACACCGAAGTCATCGTGCACGCCTGGGAATCCTGGGGGCCGGACTGCGTCAAGCGTTTTCGCGGCATGTTCGCCTTCGCCCTGTGGGACCGCAACCAGCAGACCTTCTTCATGGCACGCGACCGGCTGGGCGTCAAGCCAATGTACTACGCACTACTGGACGACGGCACGCTGCTGTTCGGCTCGGAGTTGAAATCCGTGCTGGCGCACGGCGGCTTGCGCCGTGACATCGACCCACAAGCGGTGGAAGAGTACTTCGCACTGGGTTATGTGGCCGAGCCGCGCACCATCTTCAAGCAGGCACGCAAGCTGTCGCCAGCGCACAGCCTGACTATCCGGCGGGGTCAGCCGATCCCGCAGCCGGTGGCTTATTGGGATGTGCGTTTCAGCCTGGACAACCCGATTTCCGAGGCGGACGCCCAGGCCGAGCTGGTGGCGCGCCTCAAGGAATCGGTGCGACTGCGCATGATTGCCGAAGTGCCGCTGGGGGCATTTTTGTCCGGCGGCGTTGACAGCAGCGCCGTCGTGGCCCTCATGGCAGGCCTGTCCGACACCCCGGTCAACACCTGCTCCATCGGTTTTGACGATCCGGCTTTCAATGAGTCAGCGTTCGCCCAAAAGGTGGCGGATCGCTACCACACCAATCATCGGCTGGAAGTGGTCCAGAGCGACGACTTCGACCTGATCGATACCCTGGCCCGCCTGTACGACGAACCCTATGCGGACAGTTCGGCCATCCCCACCTACCGGGTCTGCCAATTGGCACGCAAGCACGTGACCGTGGCCCTGTCCGGCGATGGCGGCGACGAGTCCTTTGGCGGCTACCGGCGCTACCGCATGCACCTGATGGAAGAGCGCATGCGCGCGGCCCTGCCGCACAGCGTGCGCCGACCGCTGTTTGGCGCCTTAGGCAAGATTTACCCCAAGGCGGATTGGGCACCGCGCGTGTTTCGCGCCAAGACCACCTTCGAGGGGCTGGCCCGCACCTCGGTGCAGGCTTACTTTCATACAGTGTCCATTCTGCGCGATCCAATGCGCGAGGCGTTGTTCAGCCCGCGTTTCAAGGCCGAGCTGGCCGGCTACAACGCGCAGGACGTGTTCAATCGCCACGCCGCCCAGGCCGGCACCACCGACCCGCTGGCGCTGATCCAGTACCTGGACCTCAAGACCTACCTGGTGGGGGACATCAACACCAAGGTTGATCGCGCCAGCATGGCGCACTCGCTTGAAGTGCGCGAACCCTTGATGGACCATGAACTGGTCGAGTGGCTGGCTTCGCTGCCGTCGAGCCACAAGATTCATGGCCAAGAAGGCAAGTACATCTTCAAGAAGGCGATGGAGCCGCACCTGCCGCACGACGTGTTGTACCGGCCCAAGATGGGCTTTTCGGTACCGTTGGCGCGCTGGTTTCGGGGACCCCTGAAGCAGCGCGTGCGCGACGCCGTGCTGGGCCCGCGCCTGGCCGCCACGGGCTGGTTTGACCGGAACTACCTGGAGCACCTGGTGCAAGCGCATCAGTCCGGCGCGCGCGACTACAGCGCACCGCTGTGGACCCTGCTGATGTTCGAAGCCTTTCTGCGCCAAGTTGTTGATGCCGGCGTGGCCGAGCCGATGGTGGTGGCGGCATGAGCGCTGCGCCGGGCCGCATCAAGCCAGGCTCGTACCGCACACGCAGCACGAAGGCAATCCAATGAGCACGCACGACAACGCCTACAAACACCTGTTCTCGCACCCGCAAGCGGTGCGCGACCTGTTACGCGGCTTTGTCGAAGAAGACTGGGTGGCGCTGCTGGACTTTGACACCCTGGAGAAAGTCAGCGGCAGCTACGTCAGCGACGACCTGCGCGACCGCGAGGACGACATCATCTGGCGCATCCGCATGCAGGGCGCCGTCGGCGCGAGCGCAAGCGGCGAGGCCGCACCCAGCGCGGGTGGCGCGCACCAGCCAGGCGAGTGGGTCTATGTCTACCTGCTGCTGGAGTTCCAAAGCAGCGTGGACGCCTTCATGGCCGTGCGCATCCTCACCTACATTGGCCTGCTCTACCAAGACCTAATCAAGAGCGGGCAAATCAAGACGCGGACTGGCCAAGCCGCCAAACTCCCGCCGGTGTTCCCGCTGGTTCTGTACAACGGCGTGCGAGCCTGGAGCGCCGAACGCGAGCTGGAGCAACTCATTGAGCCGGTGCCGGCCAGCCTGGGCGCCTACCGGCCTCGCCTGCGCTACTTTCTGATGGACGAGGGCCGCCTGAGCGAGGCCAGCCTGCACCAGAGCGACAACGCGATTGCCAGCCTGGTGCAGATCGAGCGCACGCTGGACCCGATGCAACTGGCCCCCTTGGTGGCAAAATTGGCCAATCAGCTCAAAGCCCCGCAAAATACCGAACTACGGCGCGCATTCGCCGTTTGGATCAACCGCGTCGTGCTGCGGCGCTTCAACCCACAGGGCGATTTGCCCGAGACGCAAGACTTACCGGAGGTGCAACACATGATCGGCGAACGAATTGACATCTGGAAGGAACAACTGCTACAGCAGGGCGTGCAACAAGGCATGCTCGCGGGCAAGCTTGAAGGCAAGCTTGAAGGCAGGTTAGAGGGCAAGCTAGAGGGCAAGCTAGAGGGCAATCTGGAGGGTCAGGCGCAGTTGCTTCGCCGCATGCTGGTGCGACGCTTTGGCGCGTTGCCAGCGGTCATCGAGGCGCAAATCAACGCCGCCAGCCTCGAACAGATTGAATCCTGGTTCGATCAAAGCATGGATGCCTCCAGCCTTGGCGCAGTGTTTACGCAGCATTGAAGGCTCAATGGGCGCAATACCAAGGCACTGTTGGCTCTACCGTGACTGACTCCAACTCTGCGGAACTGGACGCCACTCGCAACCGCTCTGTGTTCAAACTGCGCCAGATTCGGCGCGTGCAACACGCGGTGCCGACCGCTTCAAGCCAAGCTCACGGCGCAGTGCATAGCATGAAGGTAATCCGATGAGCTTTCGCATCCTGCATGTGCTGGACCACTCGATTCCGCTGCACAGCGGCTACACCTTTCGGACCTTGTCGATCTTGCGCGAACAACGCAAACTGGGCTGGGACACCTGCCACCTCACCAGCCCCAAGCAAATCAATTGCAGTGTGGCCGAGGAAGATGTAGACGGCTGGCATTTCTACCGCACGCCCGCCGTGGCGGCCAGCACCTTGCCAGGACTGGGTGAGCTGGCGCTGATGCGCCAGTTGGAGCGCCGCCTGCAACAGGTGGCCGAGCGGCTCAAGCCCAACATCATTCACGCCCACTCGCCGGTACTCAACGCCTTGCCCGCGCTGCGCGTGGGCAAGCGACTGGGCATCCCGGTGGTCTACGAAGTGCGGGCCTTCTGGGAAGACGCGGCAGTGGACCACGGCAGCACCACCGAGGGCAGTCTGCGCTACCGCACCACGCGCTGGCTGGAGACGCGGGCGCTGCGCCAAGCCCAGCACGTGTTCACCATTTGTGAGGGACTGCGTGGCGACATCGTGGGCCGCGGCATCCCCGCCAACAAGGTCACCGTCATTCCCAACGCGGTGGACATCGAATCGTTCGAACCGGGTGGCGCGCCCGACACCGCCCTCAAGTCGAAGCTGGGCCTCGATGGCTGCAGCGTGGTCGGCTTCATCGGGTCGTTCTACGCCTATGAAGGCCTGGACCTGCTGCTCGACGCCCTGCCCGGCATTCTTGGCCAGCAGCCGAACGTGCGGCTGCTGCTGGTGGGCGGGGGTCCGCAGGACGCGGCGCTCAGGGCCCAGGCGCAACGGCTGGGCGTGGCCGACAAGGTGGTGTTCACCGGCCGGGTGCCACACGATCAGGTGCAGCGCTATTACGACCTGATCGATGTGCTGGCCTATCCGCGCCACTCGATGCGTCTGACCGAACTGGTCACGCCGCTCAAGCCCCTTGAAGCCATGGCGCAGGGTCGGGTGCTGGTGGCATCAAACGTCGGCGGCCACAAGGAATTGATTCGCCATGGCGAGACCGGCATGTTGTTCCAGGCTGGCAGCGCCGAAGCCCTGGGCCAGTCCGTTCTCGGCCTGTTGGTGGCGCGCGATCAATGGCCCGGCATGCGCGCGGCCGGGCGCCGTTTTGTCGAGGCCGAGCGCAACTGGCGTACCAGTGTCGCCAACTACCAGGGCGCTTACGCGGCGCTGCCAACCCGAGCATGACGGCATCCGGCTTGCACTCGCTGCGCATCGGTCTGATCGGACCCCTGCCTCCGCCATCCGGGGGCATGGCCAACCAGACGCGGCAACTGGGGGAACTGTTGAGCGCCGCTGGCGCGCACGTGACCACCGTCCAAGTCAACGCACCTTACTGGCCTCACTGGATCGCCCGTGTTCCCTTGGCGCGTTCCCTGTTCAGACTGCTGCCTTACTTGTCGGCCCTGTGGCGTGCCGCCGGTCAGTCCGATGTGTTCCACGTCATGGCCAACTCGGGTTGGTCCTGGCACTTGTTTGCCGCGCCAGCCGTCTGGGTGGCGCGCTGCCGTGGCGTGACGGTGGTGGTCAACTACCGGGGCGGCGAGGCGGCGGAGTTCTTGCAGCAATCGGCCGGCCTGGTGCGCTTCACCATGCGCCGGGTCGCCGCACTGGTGGTGCCCTCTGGTTTCCTGCAGAGTGTGTTCCGGCGCTTTGGCATGCCCGCCGAGATCGTGCCCAACATCATCGACCTCAGCCGCTTTCTCCCACGCGAGCCGGTTCGAGTCGGCGCCCCGCATCTAGTCGTGGCGCGCAACCTGGAGGCCTTGTATGACAACGAGACCGCCATCCGCGCCTTTGAAATAGTCCAAAAGCAGTTCCCGCACGCGCGCTTGACGCTGGCAGGCAGCGGGCCACAGGAGCCTTACCTGCGCGAGTTGGTGCGAACTCGGGGACTGACCGAAGCCGTGCGTTTTACCGGTCGCCTGGAGCGCGACGCCATGGCCGCGCTGTACCGCAGCGCCGACCTGATGCTCAACCCCAGCCTGGCCGACAACATGCCCAACTCAGTGCTGGAGGCTTGGGCCAGCGGCGTGCCCGTGGTCAGCACCAACGTGGGGGGCATTCCCCATCTTGCCCAGGATGGCGTAACGGCTTCTCTCGTTCCCCCCGCCGACCCGACTGCCATGGCGCAGGCCTGCCTAGCCCTGCTGTCGGACGAGGTACTGTGGCGCCAGCGTGCCCAGGCCGGCTTGCAGGAGGCACAGCGTTACACCTGGTCGTGCGTGCAGCCGATGCTGGCGAATGTCTACCGCCAGGCCTTGCCGCAGCCCACACCCTGATCAACGAAAACTGCCATGGGCCTGTACACCTCCCTTGTTTCGAACCTCGTGTTCCCGCTGCATGAGCGCCTTAAGCGGCATGACAGCGTGGCGGTCCGCCGGTCCATGGAAGCGGCGCAATGGTGGCCCGCCGAGCGTCTGACGGGCTTTCAGTTGCAGCGGCTGCAAGCGCTGCTGCAGGATGTGGGGCAGCATGTACCGTACTACCGCGATCTGTTCGCGCAAATTGGCTTCGATCCCCGTAGCGTGCAAAGCACCCGTGATTTGCAACGCCTGCCGTTTCTGACCAAGACCGCGATCCGTGCCAACACCGATGCCCTCAAGCACCCCCAGGCGCAGGACCTGGCACGCTTCAACACCGGCGG
>CXWL01004298.1_pt1 | contig 27879 bp, 24 predicted proteins | sample 590931 | NCBI WGS metagenome assembly CXWL01 (sample SAMEA3498368, study PRJEB10139) | groundwater metagenome | biome: water well; material: biofilm material | place: Germany | collected 2015-04-27 | reverse complement strand
CAGATACCGGCCTTGACTACCGAACCGCTCATCCACTTGTAGCGCAATCCATTCGGCGCCATCCCCGACGGCGTGAACCTGACTCGCCTTACCGAAACCCGCGTTATTTTGATCCCGTTATTTTGGATGTTACCGCCGGATGACGCAGATTTTGCCACCCGGAGAATACTGATCAAATCCGGCTTCTCACGTCGTATCACTATCAGTAAGGTGCAATAAGCAAAGCACATTGCACCATCCAGATTATCGAAAAATGGTGCAATGCCCTGCGGTTATTGCACCCTACTTGGGGCGGTGGCGATGATAACAGTGGTGAAGGCGGTTATAACCCGCGAACTGTCAGACAACAACGAGATAACTTTCGTCTAAACAATTCAATTGCTTGTGGTAGTAATATCTTTATAGCGTACAATCATTACTATGAAAAATATTTCCATTTCCGACATTCTTCAATTACCAGTGCAGGAGCGAATTCGTCTCGTTGAGCTCATTTGGGATAGCGTCGCAGCCGTACCGGGAGCTGTTGAAATATCACCAGAGCTAAAAGCTGAGCTTGAGGCCCGTTTGGCGGAATTCGAAGAAAATCCGGATGCCGGGTTTTCATGGGAGCAAGTCAAATCCCATCTGAATGATGGTTCATGGCGTTCCATCTGAAATTTTCCGCACGGGCATTGCGGGAAATTGGAGAAGCTCGTACGTGGTATGAAACGCAGAACCCTGGGCTAGGCGAAGAATTTGTTGCTGCTATCGAGTTGCAGCTAAAACGTCTGGAACAAGCGCCTCTGCTTTATGCAGAAGTTATCCCAAAAGTGCATCGCGCACTCCTTCCTCGTTTTCCTTATGGTTTGTTTTATGTCGTGCGCCATGACTTGGTATATGTTTTAGCTGTTTTACACGATGCTCGCGATCCCAATCAATGGCCGAGAGCTTGAATCTCCCCGGTTTTTCCCAAATAACGGGGTCAAAAATAACGAATAACGGGGTCAGAGTGAGTTATCTTAACTCACTCTGACCCCGTTATTCTATAGCGCGAAAACCCCGCCACCAACTTCTCGAACCCCACCGCCACATCCAGCGCAGCCTTATAAATTGGCAGATGCTCGTAACGCGCCATCGCAGCAGAACAGGTGCGGAAAAATTAACAACTATGCTTAAAACCGCAGGGGGCTACCGCCCCCTGCACCCCCCAAAAGAGCCGAAGCTCACGAAGCACCGAAGGACCGACGCCGCCACTTCGCCACACCGCCCAGAAGCCCCAATCCCGCCAGCAGCATGGCATACGTTTCAGGTTCCGGGATCGCGGCGGCGACATCGCCGGGGCGAACCGCCCAGGCATAAAACTCATTGTTCTGGCTGGTGCCGCCCTGGGAACCATTGAAGGTACCGAAGCCCCACGCGAGGCTGGCCGGATCCGGCGCGTACACCGTACCGGACCAGTAAACGTCGGACTGGAGATTCGTGAACAGCGCGAGGTTGGCAGTATCTGTCCCTGCCAATACGCTGCTGCCCGCAGCGGCTCCCAGGTTGTTGTAAAACATATGGCCCATTTCGCTGCTGATGCAGTTAAAGCCACTACATGGTCCGGTACCATCCTGGTTCAGTGCCGTCGGCAAGCGCCAGTCGTCGTAGCCGCCATAGCTGAGACCGGCGGCCCAGGTGTTGGCCGCGCTAAAGTTCATCCAGCCATCGCTGTCATAGCCACTGGTCTGGGCGTAGTTGGCGTCTGCCAGCCACGTGATGTCCAGCACATCGTCGTAAATCAAGCCGCCGCCCCGGTCATTCAGCGCCGCCTGCACTGCACCACTACTTAATAATCCCACCGTCGCCAGCGCCAAGGTTACTTTCTTAAAGTCAACCATATTGTTTCCCCTATTAATTAAAAATGCATACTACCCCCCCCTTCATTTAGTCAATAGTACATTCCCCTTTCTTTTCTAGGACTCTTGTACTAGGGAAACTGCTGGCTGAGTTCACCAAATTACGGCCCCGGCAATAATCGCATTTCTACGCACTCACGATGTATTTAACGCCGGATAATCGGTATATCCTTCGGGGCCAGAAGTATAAAAAGTAGCGGGCTTGGGCCGAATAACGGGGTCAGAGTGAGTTATCTTAACTCACTCTGACCCCGTTATTCGGCGCGTTATTCTGAACAGTGCGATTGATCATGCGGCCAGCACGATATTGGCCTATGTCTTTGGCAAGCGTAAAGATGATGTCTTCAAGCAACTGAAGGCATTGCAACATTGCCCGTTATTACACCGATGATTGTTCTATCCTTCATTAGTAAGCGAATCGAGCACTGAGTTGAAAGAATCGCCCGCGACGAAACTGCCGCGTAATTTCATCGCCTTGCGTAATGCGTATTTCATCATCGAGTAAATTTTGCATGGAAGCCTGCATGGATAATCCTTTATATAAATTCTTGCTAAATACAAAATCCAGTTGATTCACCGGTTGTTCATATTTATCGGGTGCGCCCAGCACCCCAGCTGCCATGATGCGTTTGCTGGAAATGTTGTATAACAGCGTAGCTTGTGTTTTCCAGACTGGATTGTCATAACCAATCTGAAAATTAAAAATCTGCGCGGAGTGTCCTTGTAATGGCCTGTCGTTCGTCGTTTGCGCTGTGAGATTTTCGGCAGTCAATTGAGCGTTCGATGCTGATAAAGTGTAGTTACCCCCGATATAAAAATTTTGCAGAATGGGATGTACAAAATCCAATTTCTTTAATAATTCCAGTTCCATTCCATAGACCTTTGCTTTATCGGTATTCTGATAGGTATTGAGTCCAGCAGTGCCTTGAACCGCAACCAACTCAATCGGATTGGTTAGATCTTTCCAGAAAAGGCCAGCAAAGATATTTTCAGTTGGGGATAAGTAATATTCCCAGCGTGCATCCCAATTGGTAATGGCTGCTTGTTTCAAGTTCGGATTACCGACGGTTTCCTGGTTGGTATTGATATCGGTAAAAGGCGCTGACGATAATTCTCTGAAATCCGGTCTTGACAAAGTTTGACTGAAACCCGCGCGGAGCTGCTGCTTATCCGTGAGAAAAAGAGTAGCGGTTACAGATGGCAACATATCAACCCCTTTGAGCCCGGCAGTAGTAGGTTTATTAGTCAGGGAAACAGTATCAACTTTTTGGTTATTGTCTTCCCAGCGCAATCCGCCCGATATATTGACCCTGTCATATAGCATCCAATCCGTTTTTGCATAATAAGCAAAAAGCTTCTGGGAAGCAGTATACTTATCGCTGGGCCGAGTCACATCGCGGAGCTGGTACCCATTTGTACCGATATAATCGGGTTGTAGAATACTTTCCAGGGATGATTGTCCATAGACTGCCGGGTTAGACGCATCCGGACCGTATCGAAAGTAACTAAAGCGTTGAATAGCTGAATCTCTATTTTTTTCCTGGGTGATAAAACCACTACTCAAAGTAACCTTGTAATTAGTTAATAGCTGAAAAGGCAATTTCCCATCAACCCGCCAACTCTGATCTTTGTCAGTCAAGTCCGAAAACATGGTCTGATTGCTATCCGCTCGCTGAGAAAAAAAATAGGCACCGGTATCTATATTGGAGTCATAACGATAATCTCGCGTTTTAGGCTCGTCTCTTTTGGCGGTTGCATCGGTGTAGAGCCAGTTTATGGATAAATCTTTCAGCCAATCAAATTGATGATCACCACCTACCTGGTTCATCAATAATTGATTGGAAAAGAACTTAAGTCTCGTTCTACGAATATCGCTCGTCTCTGCATCGGTAAAACCTTGAGAAATCCTGGCTTCATCAAACGACTGGCGGAGAAACATCGATTTGGCAAATATCCGGTGAGTGTCTTTGTACTGAAGTTCCGTTGCCGCATAACCAGTTACCTGCACTTCCTGCCATGATCTTTGCATATTGAAATCCTGGACCTTTTTTAAACTGCCATCATCTGCAGCAGCAAATTCGCGATTGACTTCATTTTGCTTCCTGAATTCCTGCTTCCAGCCTCCCGCGGCGATATAGCCCAGCCTAAAATCGCCGCGTGAAAAACTATCTCCCATCGAAGCCTGAATACCGGCATCAGGTCCGGTTTTTTTCTTATCGACATCCCATACTCCTGATAAATCCTCGCCATACTTTTCGATCTGCGCAGGAGTTGCTCCATTCGGATTAAAAACAGATGCTGGCTTTATGGGTCCACTTTGAGTGGCATCAGCAATCGAATCAGGCATTGCACGTGCACCATCGTCATAACTTGTAAAATCAGTGTCGCCTCCTTTATAAGTCAAACCATCCTTAAAAGTTGTATTATCGTTCATCCCCGTTTGCAGATTTAAATTGAAGAAAAATGCATCGGGAATTCCGCGCGTGCGCAGTTCCACCGTACCACCGGCAAACTCCGCAGGACGATCTGGCGAATAGGTCTTTTGCACCATGACACTTTCAAGAATATTGGTCGGAAAAAGATCCAGCGGCACAACACGTCTTGTCGCATCCGGACTAGGAATTGCCGCGCCATTCACCAGCGTCGTAACATAACGCTCGCCCAGCCCACGGATAAAAATGAACTGACCACCTACCAGGGTTATCCCGGAAGCTCTTCGGAGTGCAGCGGCAGCATCACTATCGCCTGCCCGGCTGAATTGTTCGGCACCCAAAACAGTCGCTACTGCCGTTGACTTTCTTTGTTCTTCGATAACAGAAGCAATCGTTCCTGCGAGATGCGGCTCCAGCACCACATATTCGGCCAATTCAACACCTGCGGGCGTCAGTTTGAAACTTAAATCAGTATTTTGCCCATTTTCAATTTTCACATCATCTTGTGTTTGACTGCTATAAGCGCTATGCAACAGCGAAACGCTATAACTGCTTGCAGGAATGGTCGCCGTTATCCGCCCTTGCTCATCCGTTCTCAGTTTCTGTTTTGATCCGCTCAGAAAGACTTGTACATCCTTAATTGGCTTTTGTGTTTCCGCCGATACCACCTGTATCGTGACCGTTCCTTCACCCTGGTCGCGCTTTGCTTCAACAGCAGCAACTGATCCTGCTATCGTGCCAGCCACTGAGCTTTCAATATTCAATAACGGTTTCTTTTTATTGTCATAGAAAGTAATAAGAATTTGCGCATTTTCTGCCCGGCGTAGCGGCAAATCAAAAGCAAAAGTTTGGTCTTTGGTTTTGATTGTCATGTGATAAAACCCGTGCGGCAATTTTCCTGCCACACTACCATTCGCATTGGTCTTGATGGGAGAATCCGCGTCAGCTCGCCAGTTAAATTCCGATGGAATGGCTTCGAAGATCAGTTTTGCATCTGTTTTCTCGTATGTTTCACTTGTAACTGACAACTCAGCATCCACAATGGGCAAGCCATTCTGGAATAAATGAATTGAGAATTCGGCTTTTTCGGTATCTCCCCGAGCAGAGGGGCTTACCAAGCCTATAGCCATAAAAACTAATAAACAAAGCAAGTATTGCTTCAGGATATTTTTATCGTTCCCGCTTTGGGAAGCAGGAGAAAAATATTGATGATCCAATATTGTTCGCAAAACACAAGACCAGAGAAATTTGTAAGATTGAGTATTCATTTGGCGTACAAAGCCCTCTCTTCACCTGCAATCTGATTGCTCGTGAAGATAAATTTTGAGTGAGTAAGTTTAGTAGGTAGTCTTAAGTGGGCATTAAGGAGGTATGAACAGAAATGCAACGGATGACGTTTCCCGGTCAGAATTTTCAGTTGCATTATTGATAACAGATCGTGATTTTAAATATCCATCGCACGATTTCCGGACTGTAAGTAATAGCATTACGTACATTGCCATGGTTCGGTTTTACAAACTTCCATCAATCGACGAAGTTCGGTTCCTTTTCTAAAAAGCTCGGCATTTTTTAAATGATCCAAATGCTTATTAGCCTCGGGAAAGCGACCGCTTGAAAATAGAGCATAGGCAAGCGCATAACGCACATCCTGATCTTCCAATAATCCGGTCCGATACAAACTGGATTCCATATGGGCAGCACGCTCAAACTGCTTTAATGCGAGAAGAATTGACAGTCTTTGTTTAAATTTTACTTTCTGATCATCGATGCTTTCATTGAGCGTTAATGCCTTATGAAAACGACCAGCGCGTCGATAGATTTCTGCTGCTTCAGCCTGTAAGCCTGGATTCAGTAAAGCAGCTTGCTCAAGAATAAATGCTGCCGAATTGAGTTTTCCTTGATCCAGGTAGGTATACGCGAGCAATTTTGCGACCATCTCATCATGAGGAAACTGCAAACGAGCAATCTCCAGAATATTTATTGCTTCCTGATATTCTTTACTGAGCCTTAAAGCATTTCCGATCGCGATATAATCGGCTGCAGCAGCTTTTGACTGCTTCAGATATCCTCTGCCCAGCTTGGCGGCTTCCTGATATAAGCCAAGTTCGACAAAATAAAAAACCTTGCGCTTGAGGAAACGAAAATCTCCTGGAAAGATTTTCTGCCCCTCATTTAAAGCATTAATTGCGGCATCGGTTTCTTTCAGGTACCAATAGGATTCAGCTTTTAAACTGATTAAAGAAGCGTCTTTATTCGCCTGATCCCCCGCTTTTACTATGGCCTGAATAGTTTGCTGATAATCTTTAAGTCCGAAATAGACTTGTGCCAGATAGATAAAAATTGCCTGATCTTTTTGACCATTCTTAACCGCTTGCTGCAAGCTATCCTTAGCTGCCACAAGGTCATTCAGATTCATATAAGCGAGACCCTGCAGGGTGTAAAATCTGGCCAAATCTGTTTTCTTGTTTTCCAGATCAACATTTTGCAACGCTAATAAAGCACGATCACTATGACCGTCTTTGAGCATGACAGCAGCAAGCTCAATAAAATCTGTGGGTTGTGTTTTATTCTCGGATGCCCATACAGAGTTACTGTATCCGAGGATAAAGACAACAATGAGGTAATGAATCTGCTTAACTATCTGTATCGGGTATTTCATTTTATTCATCGAGGTTAAGCATTAAGCTGAGCGTCAGGAAAGATCAAAACGAATCCTTTGTTTTGCCCATACTCTGACCGTATCCCCCTTATATTTTGCCGGTTCGAAGTGCCATGAACGGATACCTTGCAAGGCAGCCGCATCAAAGATTCCCGATGGATTTGACTCCAATACCTGTACCTGATTGACTGAACCATCAACCTCAACGAGTACCGACAAAACAACATAACCTTTAACGCCATTCTTTTTTGCTGCCGGCGGGTATTTAAAAGCCCCTCTTGTGATGGGTTTCGGTGGAACATCCACTAACTCTGCTGTCATCACTGCATTGCCTGTTTTACCTAACAAGCTATCATCCAAACCTCTCCCTTGCCCATCATCCAAACCCAGCGATCCCAGATCAATGCCAGAAAGTGCTGTGTCAAGTCCTTTGAAAGGCGCGGGTGTTTGAGGTCGAGTCACTTTTCTGGGTTCTACTTTCTTGATCTCCTTTTTAGGCTCCTGTTTTATCTCTTTGGTCATGCTGATTTCTGTCACTTCTTGTGCGGGTGCTCTCTCAATCTTTCCCATATAATGATTCATAGCCAATATCAGACCGAAAACCAAAATCAGTCCAAATAACATTGATACAGCCCCTGCCAAGTGTTGATTAAATTGTTTCGTTTCCATATTGTTATCACCCCGCCTCTTTTTTAGTTGCAACGCCCACACTCTCTGCTCCTGCCAGGCGTGCCTGATCCACCACTTCAACCAGTTTCCCTGCAGGAACACCTTCATCGGTAACGACTAAAACCACCTTGTTGGAAGATGTGCTCAATAAATCACGTAACTTGCTTTGTATCAGCCATAACCGTACCGGTTCACCATCCATATAGGTGTCGCCATTCCGGTCAATAAACAAGCGGATTGCCTTACTCGATGCGGCCATCGAACTACTTGCCTTAGGGCGTTCCAGCTCCAATTTCATATCTTTCACGAAAGTCGTCGTGACCATGAAAAAAATCAGCAAAATAAAAACGATGTCAATCAATGGGGCCATATCTATCGTGGCTTCAGCTTCATTGGATTCATTGCATCTCATAGTTCATTACTTCTCGTTAAGTTTTTGACAGTCGTTTGATGACACAACAGGTCTTTGACCTGAGAAAGATCCTGCTCAATCTGATGTTGCTTCCTATTGAGAATGCTATGCGCTAATAACCCAGGAATCGCAACCGTTAAGCCCATCTGAGTGGTAAATAGCGCTTGTGAAATCCCACCGGCAATTCCGCCAGATTGAGAATGCAGCGTCATGGTCGCCAGCGAATCAAATGTTTCGATCATTCCAATCACGGTTCCCAATAACCCCAGCAAAGGGGAGATGAGAATGACCACACGCACGAGAACAGAAAATTTTCCAATTTCTCTTTCATAATCATAAAAAGCCGCATCCAGGTGACGTCGCAGGTTTCTGACGCCTTTCTTCTTTAACTCAATACCTTGCCGTATCGCCCGTGCAATAATATTTTTAGCCGGCTTATCATTGTGTTCCTGGTAGTACTTCAACATATCGCGTACACCCATCAATTTGGGTTCTTTCATAACCCAGAATCGATATCCCACTCCATACCAAAGGAGTAAGGTGCACAGTAACAGTGGAGGCATGACAATTCCACCCGCAACAAATAATTCCTTGATCAATAAAATATATTCAGAAAGATTCATTGATATTGCACTTCTCTTATAACAATTTTCTTTAATTCAACGGGGGATTCAGCACTAACGTATTTTCGTCAGTGCCAGGTACTACGCTCAAATCTTCCAGATCTACTCCACCACCCAGAAAAACGTTTGTAATCCTGAGCGCTGAATGTTCCATGTCACGTTTAATATTTTTTGCCCAGGAAGATAGCAATGAGCCCAACAGCAATGTTGGAATGGCAACAATCAACCCCAGCTCTGTTGTGACCAGCGCTATGGCGATGCCTTCTGACAGCAATTTTGGATCGCCGGTACCGAACTCGGTAATCATGTCAAAAGTTTCAATCATCCCGGTTACAGTACCCAATAAACCCAGCAATGGCGCTATCGAGGCAATCACTAAAATGGCTGATCCAAAGCGATCCAATGGCCCGGATTCTTGCAAAATAGCCTCATAAACAATACCTTCCATGTGATCCCTATCATCTTTCAAATGGCGCAATGTATAGTGCAAAACACGGCTTATTGCAGAGGAATTATCTTCACAGCTTTTTTTAGCAGCATCCAGGTTGCCTTCCGCAAGCTGATGGAGTATCTGATCAGAGAGCTGTTTTGTATTGGCGCTATTCGATCGCAGCAAATAAGCGCGGAGCAGGACAAGAGATGCAGCAAACGCACCCAATACAACAATGACCCAACCGATAGGCCCGCCTGAATTAATGATATCCATGACTGTCTTTTCACGAATTTCATCAATGGCATTCGTACGCGATTCAAATAGAAACAACTGTAATAGGTCAGGTTGCTGATTCTTACTCAGAGCGACAGCACTTTCTGCGCCAAAGCCTTTCCATATTTTGAAATCACCGCCGCCAGCAGGTACTAAAGTCCCACTTCCTTCGTCACTGATACCGTAAGCCGCTATATTGCCTAAATGAATAATAGTTCCCTGCGTTTGTTTGCCATTCTCCAGAAAGAAATTCCCTGGTTTTGTTTGAATCGCACCAAGCTCATGAATTAAAGACAGTGCCTGTCTAAACAAATAACCTACTTTGATCAGATCATTACCCTGCGTTTCTTTAATGGATGAAGGCATTTCGATACCATGATTCTTGAGGGTCGCTTCTGCCTGCAAGTAGGTTGTCTCCAAGGCATCACTGCGCTCGGTTACGGCGGCTTCTTTACGTTCGACTTCTGTCAGTTGTGCACTCAGTTGATCAATTCTGGCTGAACGTTCAACGGAGCTCCGTTCAAGGCCATTAATCTTATTACTGAGTGCCTGTTCTTCACGACTGGCACTGGATTGATAGTTTTTCAGCCGATCAATCAATTCCCGCTTGTGTGCTTCCAGGAAAGCATATTCACGTTTGTAGGCAGTTTCCAAATTAACGGCTTCCTGCCTGGATGAATTCTGCTTTTTGGGTGAGGCTACATTGGGTTTCTCTTCGGGTGCTGATACGGATATGTCCTCTGAAGAAACTGTAGCTTTATTTTCTTTGGAATAGGCTGGATTTGCCATTGCAATCAGCAGTAACGATATCAATAGTACTGGTTTCATTTTCTCAATGGATTAGGTAATTCAAAATAACCTTGGCGTATTTGTTTCTTCAACGAATCAAATAAATTCCTGATACGCTCAATATCGTTAGTGTCATCAACAGTTTCATATTTCCAGCCGTTATCAGTCAATCTTTTAGCCATTCCAACTCTGTTATCTCTGGTTTGGAAGAAAAGAAAAACTGTGCCTAATTTTGCAATATCAACCAGTACCTTTTCTCCATCCAACAATATGGTTTGCTGGTAGATTCCATTTTCCTTGCTTAGACGAATTTCATCTTCTATTAAGGACCATGCCTGATTGACTGCTTTATTAGGGTCAATCAACTGATTAACAACATTATTCTCCAGGTCTCCGAGCGCCTTGACACGATCTTCCGGCTTGAATGGAAAACCTGTCTGAATATGCTGTCTATAATCTTTTAGCATCTCTATTAGCACGGGTTTCAGAGTCTCGCCCGATTGCTCCACTTTTTTGGCGCTCTCGGTTATTTTTTCTATTGAATGCTGCAGTTTCTCGATACTCATTTTTTGCCTTCTTTCTTCAACACTCAGATCTGCCAACTGCGAAGTGAGAGAAGACATTCTGCCTCCATGTTTTTCTTTCTCGATGTCGAGTTGTGTTTGGAGTGTCTCGACTTCACCACGAATCTTGGCGAGCGCTTTTGCTAAATTCTCCAGACTATTTCCCATCGCCACAGGGGCAAAAAACAGCATCATCAATACGATGAATGAAATTATTTTTTTCAAAAAATGTTTCAGCATAAATCCCATTTAAATAAATTGAGTGAGATGGATAGTATCCAATACGAGATCAATCCTTCATCAGCAATGCCTGCATATTACAAGTTGAATATTTCAATTGCATGACAACCAGATGTCATTAAATTTTATTTACTGCCCCACGAATAAATATGGAAGGTTCACATACTTACCCTTTCATGCTTCATGAAGTTGAGGATGCGATATGAAATGTATATCGAAGATGGGGAATTACTTGAATGTCATAAAACTTTTATATTGAGTCGCTAAGATAAGAATCCTTGCAACTCAATATTCGGAGTAACACAATGATTAATCAAGTGATATCTAAAAGAAAGAGCGCGTTCCTGTTAACTGACACAGACTGGCACACACGCACCATTCAATTAATTGTCGGTATCATAATGTTAGCGCTCTATTTGTGGATAGGTGCGGGCATTCTAAGCGTAATATCAAATCTACCCCATATTCTCAAGAATGGATGGGCAACCGTGGCCGAGCATATCATTATTGATATAGTACTGATTTTGGCAGTACTTGAACTCATTCGTATATTACAATCCTATCTGGCAGTAGGACGTGTAAAGGTGACTTTCATTCTGGATGTGGCATTGGTAGTGCTGATCGGAGAATTAATCGGCCTCTGGTATAAAGAATACACATTGATAGAGGTTGGATTACACCTTGCTGTCATTACAGTGCTTACATTACTACGCATCGTTTCTATCCGTTTTTCACCCGATGCCATTGATTAATGCTATCTGGAATATAGGCTCGGAAAATCAGAATTTAAAATCAGCATTCCCAGCCACATTCGTACTATTTCAAAAAATGAACATGTAGGGGTAGATCATCGTAAAACAATACATTTGCGAAATTTAACCACGCATCGTTTATAAAAAAATTGTTACATTCATAATACTGTCATAAAAATGACATGCTTTGTTTATATGATCTCAGCATCTTTTAATTACATTGAATGTAAATGGAGCAGTTGATGCCTGTAACAATACTAGTTGTTGAAGATGAGCTTGCAATCCAGGAATTGATTTCGTTTAATTTAAAAAAAGCAGGTCATATGGTTTTATGCGCTGATAATGCAGAACAAGCAAAACGAATGATCAACAATGTCTTGCCCGATCTGGTGTTACTGGATTGGATGTTACCCGATATGAGTGGAATAGAATTTGCCCGTAAATTAAGACGGGAAGAACGTACTAAAACCATTCCAATTATTATGTTAACTGCTCGAGTTCAAGAAAGTGACAAAGTTTCTGGACTGGAAGCTGGGGCGGACGATTATATTACCAAACCATTTTCACCCCGTGAGTTAATTGCTCGAATTAAAGCTGTACTGCGTCGACGTTTACCAGAAATGTCAGATGAAATAATTGAGATAGGCGGATTGAGACTTGACCCAACAACACACAGAGTACATGTACATACGAGTGACAAACTGTCAAAACCGACAGAAATTTTACTTGGACCCACTGAATTTCGTCTTTTACATTTTCTGATGGTGTATAAAGAACGGGTACATACACGAGCACAGGTACTTGATCGAGTATGGGGCGATCATGTTTTTATCGAGGACCGTACAGTAGATGTACATATTCGCAGGTTACGAAAAATACTTGAAGCCGTTGGTAAAGAAAATCTGGTACAAACAGTGCGAGGAACTGGTTATCGATTTTCAGTTGAGTGTCATGAAGACAGCATAGGATAAAAGAGTCAGGAAATTTCCGAGAATAGTGATCATAGTGAGGGAAAGCCATTTTTGGCGATGAAGAACCGTGGAATAGTGCATTCATACGGAAAAGGTGGAAAAGAAAAGGAAGAAAAGGAAGAAAAGGGGACGCTACCCTTTCTTGAGTTCGGCTGTAATTAATGTATACCGGGACTAAGTCGCCGTAAATGAATAACTGACCGTTTTTATGCGTTTCGATATGATAGTGGCATGATTGTATCTCGGTTTTAGGTAGATTAAAGACATAAGATACTCAGCGGGAAAATCAATAACATAGGGTAGCGTCCCCTTTTCCCCTAATGTGTTACGACACTAGTAGTGATAGCGGCATTGCACAACAACTATCGTTTTGTCTGTCACTTTATATACCAAGCGATGCTCACGATCGATACGGCGAGACCAATAACCAGACCAATTATGTTTCAATGATTCAGGATCTCCAAGTCCTTCAAAGGGCTGTCGCTTAATATCTCTAATCAGTGTATTAATGCGCTTGAGTGTTTTAGTATCGATTCGTTGCCAATACAGATAATCCTCCCAAGCTTTTTCTGCCCAGGATAGGATCATTCTTCAATCAGTTTATGCGGTATCGTTTTTCCTGCGGCCACTTCCATAATTGCCTGGTTCAAACGCTCGGCATTTTTGGGGCTGGCCATCAAGTAAGCAGTCTCTTCATAAGCTTGAAAATCTTCAAGACTAATCACAACCGCAGGCTTGCCATTTTGCCGAGTGATCAAAATTGGTTTGTGATCGTCATTCACTTTATCCAATGTACTTGCTAATTGGCTTCGAAATGCTGAATAGCTAATCGTGTCCATAGTTTTACCTCTTATTAAATACTTATTATTGTACTTGTACTTATATTTGTACGCAAATATTGATGTAAGTTTGTAATAAAAGAGTAATTGGTTGACTTTTGTTTCTTTGGTTCGGGATTAATAATTCGTGATTCGCGACCTGACCCTTCTGGCTCCTTGTTCCGTCCGAATTCCCGAGAAATCATCGATTTGTGTGTGCCCACAATCCATCCGCAATTTGCGATTGGTTCAAACCTGCCTTCTTCAAGCCAGAAATCTGGTGTCGTTGCTCACTGGTGAGCTGCTTGTAGTGCTTCATCTGCGCTCCTTTTACTTGGTCGTTTAAGTAGCTCCGATACTACCGCAGCTTGCCTATAAACTTCCTTACAAAAGTTGCACTTCAAAGTTGAATCCGCCGTATCATAATCGACTAGCTACATAATTTGCACTCATTCCAAAAATTAATATTCCTTACCTTTTACTTTTATTATTAAACCCTTAATCCTCAGCTCCATTTTGTCTAAGGAGCTCGACTATATCTCCATACCCCTTGCCATCTGCCCAATGAAGCGGCGTGATTCCATCCATGGTTTGCACATTTACATCAGCTCCCTTTGTGATAAGCTGTTTAGTTATAGTCATATATCCTTGCCCTGCAGCAAAGTGTAGAGGTCTTTCCTTATCCGAGGTCATTGCATACACATTCGCTCCATTCGAGATTAGCCATTCGGCTAGCAAAATACGGCCACGCTGGATTGCCAAGTGTAGTGGGGTAATACCTCCTCTCAAGTCATCTTTTGCCTTTGCATTGATGTTAGCGCCATATTTAATCAGAATGCTAGCCATAGATTGATTCTCTTTGAGAACAGCCCAATGTAAAGGGCTGCGGCTATTTGGTTTGTCCACAGCATCTATATCTGCACCCTTGGAGAGAAGTTTCTCGACAACAGTACCTAGATTCTTCTGAACCGCTAGGTGCAGAGGTGTCACGTTTCTTTCGCCTTTATACTCAATGTCGCTGAAACTAATGTCGGGATCTCGCTTAAAAAGCTTTGGTAACCTGGCATTAACGTCCGCGCCATTATGAATGAGAAAATCAGCTAAGGTAACTTTCTCGTGCTGGATTGCCAGGAAAAGTGCTGTCACACCATCACGAGTTTTTGCATTGACATCCGCTCCATTTTTTGTCAACCATTCAGCTAAAGTTGCATGACCACCTTCTAGCGCCAAGAGAAATGGCGTTTCATCCTTTTTAGCCTTTGCATTGATGTCTGCACCCTTCTTCAGCAACATCTCCACGATGGATTGATGTCCCCAGAGCGCTGCCCAGTGAAGTGGAGTGCCATTTTGCACTTTATCCCTTGCATGAATATCAGCCCCTTTTTCTAGTAGCAATCTGACTATTTCTTCTTTCCCCTTCTGGGCTGCTATATGTAATGCCGCTGTACCATTACCCATGAAATTAATCTCGACGCCCTTTGCCAACAATAACTCGGCAATATTCGCGTACCCCAATTGAGCAGCAGCATATAGAGGGGTATCACCATGATCATTAACCGCGTTAATGTCAGCACCAGCAGAAACGAGTTGCTCAACAACAGCCTCATGTCCGTTAAATGCGGCTACAAATAATGGAGTAGTATTTTCAGGGATGTTTTTAGCATTGACATCTGCTCCCGCCGCAATAAGAATTCTTGCCATTTCCACGTGTCCTTGTTCTGCTGAATAGTGAAGCAGTGTAAAACCTTGTTTATCACTCGCATTGACATCAGCACCCGCTGAAATGAGTTGTTCAGCTACAGAAATATAACCACCTAGATAAGATTGGATTAATGGAGTAAGCCCTCCCTTAACTTTCGCATTAATGTCAGCGCCATTTTCAATGAGCATTGAAACTATTTCTCCATGACCAGCAATTGCTGCGCCATGGAGCGCTGTTTCTCCTGAATAACCTTTTGCATTCACGTTAGCTCCAGATTTAATAAGCCGCGACACGGCAGCACTATGACCTGAAAAAGCTGCTTTGTGCAGTGCCGTAAATCCATATTCATCCTGCTCAGAGATATCCGCACCATGGAGGACAATCAACTGTTCGATCTTTGCAACATCTCCTTTTACTGCTGCATCATGAAGCACGCTGGCTAACACCGACGAAGCTAAAATCAGACTTGCTACAAACATACCAAGTTTATAACTGTTCATAATCGTTCTCCTGTAGAGTCGAACAATGGTTGTTTTCACTATCTTACGATTGTTTTCCGGGTTAATTTTTTGAGCTGGTAACTAAGACGAATGGCGCCCAGTAATATGGCTTTCTAAGCTCATCAATTGGAATTGCTGGAAGTTCAACAGCCGCGGACTCGAACCATTTCTTGAGTGCTTGTGGATCCAGGAAATCACGCTTGGTTACTGCGAGCGCTACAGAAGGATCCTGATACTGAAATAAAGCATCATAAAAACGGAGCATAAAAATTCTAGTGGCTTCTGCATTCACATTCCACAAGGTACTGACTACCTCTGGTGCCACACGGGCCATGGCTGCAGTCGTGATACCTGAAACAGGATTTAAATTTTCACCCCGTCCTTTGAAGAGCTCACATGCACTCAAGACCATCAAATTAGCCCTGATCGGGGAAAATGCCAACTCATAGGCAAACACTTTGTCGCGAGGAAATTTTAGGGCATCCATCATCGGAAGATCCTTGTCTGAATCACTATGGGTAGAAACATGGATGACGTCAAAATTTCCATCCTTCAGGAAGAGAGGTTTTCCCTCAATAGGTAGGCCATCTTTCGGGAAAATGGCTACTTCTTGCTTATTGAATAATCTCTGCAACTCCTCTATCTCTTTCGCAGAGAGATTCTCAATGGCTGCTCCCATTATAAATGCATGGCGAACTGCTTGTGGTTTATAGGCTGCACCGACCCCTTGTTCCAATCCAAAAGCATAGCGAACACGATGGGCCGTGATCGCTGGCAACCCATTTTTTAGTAAGAGACTCTCGAAAGGCAATCCAATCAAGTCTGGTGTAAGAATGATGGTGAGATTCTCAGGTAAATCGCCAAGTGGTTGCCACAAAGTCTTGGATAGGTGTTCTAAAGCATCTTTCATTTCAGGTGATTCAAGTGGAGACTCAAGATCTACTATAAGGCTCTTTATTGCTTCAATCGTATCATTGAGATCTTTACCCGCACTGATACGAAGGTCAGGAATCCATCGCACTTTACCTCCTTCCTTGATGACCGCCGCAGATAGTCTGTGATCAGGGGGTGGATACCGGAAATACATTATAAGCGCTTCCTGATCTGACATGCCCTGGGTAACTTCATACAAGGACGATGGCAAGCGTACTTCGCGATTCTGATCTTCTAACTGAGTTCTTTTGTAATCCTCCAAAACCCCAATAAGTTTTTCCTTGGCAGATTTCACCGCAGTGAATGGCCCTTCAAGCTTTTCTTCCGCAATGAAGATGTCAACGCCTTTTCCAAACGGAAATTCTATAGCTGCTTCTTCTTTACCTGGAAAATGTTCTAACTTCTGTTGGCTAGCCTCCAGATTCATGCGCTGCTCAGCTAAACGCTGCAAGAGTTCGTTCTCAGGCTTGATCTCTGGTCCCAGTTCTCGATAAAGCGCAATATCTCTCCTGACTGCTCGGAAATTCATTCGATCTGCCTGTAAGATTACTTGCTCTAAAATACGATCTTTATTCTCTTGAAAAGTTAAATTCTGGTCATTATATTGATCGAGTAGCAGTTTAAAATAGCGGTCATAGATTTTTTGGGCACGCTTGAAAAAATGATCCGAGCTCTCTCCAGACATAGCCAGAACCTGATTTTCAATCTCCATAATCTGTTTCCTTGAGAGCTCAAGTGCTTTTACTCGTGAGGCTGATGAATTTTGTCCAACGTATAAACCTGTTAATCCATACAATGCGTTGATAATGTCTTCAAAACTACCATACTGATAGAATAGATCCACTGCTTCTCTCTTCAAGGCGATTGCTTGTGGGGTGTGACCTAACTTGTCGTGGATATCGCTACGTTGGCTAATGTTAATAGCCTGGGCGAGACGATCATCCTTGTCAAGTTCCATCAGTGCACTGTTCAGTTGCAATGCTTTCTTTAGAACTGCCTGATCTAAAGCACCCTCGGCATCAAGCTCAGAAAGTAACGCGATGGGCAGTTCTTTTTTCCGTGATTCTGGATAGGGATCAAGTTCCTTAGGCGGTGTATCCCGCAAGGCTGCAACCAGAAATATTTGTAACTGAGGTGATAACGCCCTTGCTTTTTTCTCTTTTAGTTGAGACCCAAAAACATCAAAAAACTGTTTATAAAGATAAACACGCCTTGTCAATGCCCTACTTTTTATGGCGTCTTGCCAATTCTGTGCATTCTCTAACAAAGGTCTTTTTTCCACTGACAAGATCCTCTGCAGTATGTCTAGCTGATCACTTAGTTCAGTAGAGCTTATGATTCGACTATCGACAGCGAGCAAGTCGAAAGATGCCTGGCAGACTCCTGCCTGCTTGGTATTTTGGTCCAGTGATGTGCAGCGATTAAGAATCTCCAGGGCTTCTTTCGTCCGTCCCATTTTACGTAAAAGGTCACCTAGTTCTAAAAAGATTTTTGCCGCCAAATCATGGTTACTTTGTTCTTCCGCATGCTTAGCTGCAGATTTGTAAAGTACCAGTGCTTCATCAAAACGCCCTTTGCTTTCGCGATCGCTTGCGTGAGTCAGTTCTTCTTTAGGATCCGGCATAGCTGAGTATGAGAACTTGCCAATAAATAGGGTCAATACAAGCACTATTGCAACTCGATAAGTTAACCACATGCCTTAATCCTCCACAGTGATAAATAAATAATCAGAAGCCCCCATCCACGCTGGGGATCCGGAAAATTGCAAAGAAGGACTGGGTGCTGACTTAACAATGTAAGACAATGATGATTCGGAAGGTATTTGGCCTAGTAATTTATGGTTACGCACCCACACCTGATAGCCGTCTTCACGCATCCCTCGCAACAGACCAAGTTTCTCAGCAAGCTCTCTGAGAGGTACTTTAGCCAATTGAGAATCCAAGGATAAATTTATGATCTCATGGTTGCTTTCTTCGATGCGAAGATGACGGATCTTATTATCTACATCTTCCACCCACAAGATATTTGAACCGTTTTCATCTTGTGTACAGGCATATAAATTTATGATCTCAACTCCACCTATCTTATATGGCCCCACCAATTTAACCACACTCGTTTTTTCTATTTGAATGGATTCCCTGTAGACAGCATTTCCTCTACGATAGAATAGTTCGTTGGTACTGGAACAGAAAGTTGGTTGCTTAACACTACTACCTTCTGTTTGCCACTTGCTTATGTTGCCAGTCGATGTGTTAACAAGGTAAAGGGAACTTCGATCACTTCCGCCACTTTTCTCTGTCACTCTAGCCATTTTTATAGCTAAGCCGGTTGCGCAATTACTCCCCAATGCTAGGTAACATAATTTTTGCCAGAGGTTTTCAGGCTCTGTCAAATTTTGAGCAACCGAAGGAGTTTGTAACAACAAAAATAATAAAACCATAAATATCATTCTTCTCGAAGAAGTTTTCATAGTTCATTGTTTCCTATAATCTATAGTTAATGCAATATAGATTTTTTCTGACCGATAATGGCGCGTTCTTGGTCATTGCGCGGGATGATTTCAGTTCGTTTTTCCTCAATATTCCAAACAAACCAAGTACTTGGTGTATGTGCCAACAACAAAATTTCACTAGATGTTTTATTTGGCAAGATAAGTGACGGGTAGGATAATGGCATCATCAGCTTTCCGTAAGCTACTGGTATTATCCCTACTGCTGCTATCACGATTAGCCACTGCATTGCGATCAAGATCCTCTGTATCATTTCTTGTCGCTGCCAAAATTGTTGATATAGAACCCAGCTGATTGCTATCCCAATCACGGCACTCCACACAATCCTAATATATGTGTCATTAGAACAATCACTATTGTTCACACATGAGCAGAAGCTGTTATCCGCCTGGTGCTCAAGATTGCATGAATGGAGAACACCCTGCCATCCAGCTACTTTCCAGCTTTCATGCAAAAGCAAGATTGATCCAATAAGAATAGTCACAAAAAACAGAGTTGATAATATCAGATTTATCTTCCTGAAAAACTCGTGGAAATGCTTTGCATATCTTCTTTTCACCCAGTAATAGAATTTATCAATCGCCTTCCATGCAAGAGCTATAGCTAAAAGTGAGAGAATGTAATTAATCGGGTTATCTATTAGGGGACTTACCAAAGAATAAAGAAGGTGATAAAAAAACCTGCCACCTTCTTCTACAATCATTTCTGTATCTTTCAAAGGAATTCCGCTCCAAACGCCAAGAAATGAGTAGTGAGAGCGCATGACCAGAAACCCTACGCCATAAAGGATACCGCTAATGCCGAAAAGACCTATGGCTCCAGTAGCTAACTTGATAGACCAAGAATAGAAAGATGACTTGGTTTCTTTATTATCAGTAGAAAGCTTGTCAGGATTTGGTTCCATTCTGAACTCCTATCATTTGTCTGAGGTATACTGTTTGCTATAAAATTCTAGCATGTATAATCAATGAATTAGTAGCCATATGCAAGCCATATAATTCCTTCATGTGTGGCGGCATTCAATACCAAGATCATAAAATCTACTTTCCTCAGCCCGATGCAAGACTACCAGTAAAATTGAGACATGGTGATGTAACCTGGATCATCTGGGGTAGACGAAAGGAAGAAGCGATAGATAAATTTCCCAATGGAGGAACATCCCGCTGGAATTTTCAAGTGTTTTCGTCGATTTTTTTACGTATCTCATAGGCACGATTTTGTTTCAGCATTTTGAATATAATACGGCAAAGCTGTCGGCCAAGCGCCCGAATTGCCTGATTATGTGATTTCCCCTCAATCCGTTTTTTCTCATAGTAACGCTGTGATTCAGGCACGCATTTTCGATGCTTGTCTACAGCGGCCATCATCGCGCCTTTAGCTCGTTTGTTGACATGTTGTGGTGCTTTTGAGCCGCGAAACTTCCCTGAGCTGTTATCAAGGTTGGCCATTCCCAAATAGAGCGCCAGACTGCGTTCGCTAGCAAACCGGTCTATGGTGCCAATCTCGCCTGCCAACTCTGAAGCACAGATCACAGCAAACCCTGGAATACTGTCAATTAACTGCGCAGCTTGGGATTCTTGCATTAACATCTTGCAACGTAATTCCAATGCTTTGATGTCGTTTTTGAGCGCCAGGATACGCCAAGCATCTTCAATGATCATCTCGCCGACCCATTCCACTTCATGACTAAATGATGCATGCGATTGCCATGCACTAATATCACTCACGTACTTGCGGCCCACACCAGGAATCTTTAGCAAGGTAGATACGCGTAGACGCGATAGCTTGGTCAATTCGTCAACGCTGGTAATAAAGCGCAAGAACCAAAGATTATCTGCATCTTTGGTGATGTCCAGCAGGCCGGGGCACACTGCGTGAAGATCGCCCTGAAGACGACTTTGCAAGCGGCTCTTTTCATCCACCAAAGCACGACGGCGGCGACTCAGCCGTTTGAGCATGTCGTTTTCCCGTGGTGTCGGCATGATTTCCTGGAGAACGTCTTTAGCCAATGGCAGGTGATCCCGCAGTTGGAATAGCTCCAGGCCTTTGCAGGCATCAATGCGGTCATTCTTGGCTGCAGCCGGAAAGATTTCCTTAAAGCGAGCCAGCTTCAGATTATTGATGTTGTACAGTTGATAGCCGCGCACCTTTACCAGGCTGTCCAAAGGGCGGGCATAGCCATTGTAGCCTTCCATTGCTACCGCTACCGCACCACCATGGTGTTGGCGATGATGCTCCATGCGTTCAAAGAATTGTTTAAAACCTTCCGGGCGGTGGAGGATAGCAAACTCATCCAGCACATCGCTATTGGACAGACCTATTGCCACACTGTGCTGACGACAATCGATATCAACACTGACATAAATTTGTGGAGAATTGTTCATGATCATGGGGCCTCCGTACTATTACTAAACCGATAAATCATCCGTCGGTCTCGTCTACATACAGAGCCACAATCTACTGACCGGCACCATCCCGAACGACACACCGGATGACGCAGGAGGACGGGGACGGCATTTCAAGTCTAGCGAACCAGAATCCCAGCCGCTGACCCCATGAGCCACATCCCCGTCCGTTTGCTATATTAAACTATGGTTCTGTGGCCTGTCATCCTGCAAAATACGATGGTAGACCCCATTTGTTCATATACTAACGTTTCGAAGTTCATTTTAACCTAAAAATACCATTGGAATGCTTGACTTACGTGGCTTCCAGCCTCAATGTTCTGACATCGAGTTGCAGTGCTTGCACGAAGAAGCTTTGTACATGACGTTCAATTGTTGCCATGATCTGAGAGGCCGTATCACCGATCAGCATTTTCATTTCGTCCATCGCGCCCGCAATCACAGACCGAAAGACCTGCCACAATCTGGCGGCATAATTAAATAACGGGGTCAGTAAATAACGGGGTCAGAGTGAATTAAGATAACTCACTCTGACCCCGTTATTTTGTGACCCCGTTATTTCTTGGTTATAGACCTAGCCCCTTGATGCGCGATCGATTAGTTGATCGCTCTGCCCGTAATCCCGAAAAAGCCGGTGATACTGAATCCGGGCAACCCCACTTCCATTCCGGAAATAGCGGCAATCGCGTTCGCCGTCGCTGTTATCGATCCCGCAGCACCAAATAGACATAGCGTGCCAGCAAATCCAGTGCCTACGCTGGCCCCAATCGAGATGACGGAGCAAGGCCCCGTGAAATCATCTTCTGGCATCGGGTTAGCGCCGCCGAATGGCCCCTGACGTACCCGTAGCCCGAAACTCGGCATGTCTGCGAATGATATATCAAGCGCGATCGGCATTGCGTTGAGACCGACGCCAAATCCTCTAAATGGAAATATGCGGGGGAAACGGGGGCGGCTGTCTTTCACCATGTGAAAATGCATTACTGTGAAGCCGAGAATATCAACACCTACACCGAGCGATGAACTGGTGGCGAACTGCCAGTCCGTTGGACCTAAAGGCCGGAATCCGTTGCTCAGAATAGAATAACGGGGTCAGAGTGAGTTATCTTAATTCACTCTGACCCCGTTATTCTCGTTATTCTTTGATAAATTCATCATTACCAAGATAAATCTGCCCTCGTAAGGCCTCCCAAACACTCGGTAACCCCACACCTGCTCGAACAAAGTCCACATATAAGCAGCAATAGCCAGCTTTCGCCGATCACCGAATTGCCCTAGCATCCAGTCCGCTTGCAACCACTCGGGGCAACCACTTTTTCCAATCATGGCTGGATAACTACTCCATGGCCAATGATCAATGTTTTTTACCATTCCTGCCCGAACAGGGTTCAATACCACATAACGAGAAAGTTCAAGAAGATAACTCTCCTTTTCTACCAGAATCGCTTTATAACGCCCCTGATAAACATGACCAACACGATTGTGATTACGATTAAATTGCTGAGTATACACGCCATTCAATTGCCGCATCCCCTTGGATAAATTCGCTTCAACCGTTTCCACAACGATTAAGGTTAGATCGTGATCGCGAAGCGAGCCACGATCTAACCTTAATCGTTGGGATATCGCCTAAAAATCAGAAAAATAGAGGAGCAGTAACAAAAATGTGTAACAGAAAGTTTATGCAAAGTTCAGGCTAAAAGCTGAATAATTCCATGAGACAGTCCAGAAAGCCTGTGGAGTCGGTCCGATGGCAAAAGAATAAAACGCTTAACGTGAGTGCGGCAATTGACAATAACAGTAATGTAACAGGCGCTTTTAAAGCTTTCTGATCTGCAGGGGACAATTCGCTGATGCCTATCCTTATTCCGGAAATGTCAGGAGTTTCGTTTAGGGCCTCGCTGTTTCTCTGTTTTGCTTTCCTGGCAATAGGCGGTGAGGATTGTTCTTTACCAGGCGGCGCTGTTTCCAGAACAGGGTTAACTTCTGCTGGATGTGATTCCTGATTTTTTCTTTCTTTATTGTTTAGCAAAATAATGTAATGAAAGACGTCTGTTCTTAATCCCATTCTCTGCGTGGCTTCATAGATATCCCGCGCATCAACAACTAACTTTTCCCGTTCAAAAGCAACGTTGAATGACTTGTCACACAATGAGTTGATCGCGCGCGGTGTTCCACCGATGCTAAATGCAATGGAGAGCGCCTCCCATCCTGTGTCTGAAATGAGGTCGGGGGTGCCGCCGGCCACCTGAATGCGATGCGAGATATATTTACGGATTCCATCGACATTCAACTTCCCCAGAGTTTCAAGTGTAGCGATTCGCTGTTTAAAGGGTGACATCTCAGGCCTGTTTATCTTTTCCATCAATTCTTCCTGACCGAGGAGCAGCAACTGGATGAGTTTAACTGATCCTTCTTCAAGATTGTTCAGCAAACGGATGCCGTTGATAACATCGTCTGACATCAGATGTGATTCATCCATGATGACCAGGCACTTCTTCCCTTCAGAATTGATTTTTAGAAGGGCATTTCTGATGTCCCTCATAACAAAGGTCTTTTCAGACGATGACGGCTGTAATCCGAGTTCCTGGGCGAGAAACAGATAGAGGTCGGCGCTGTTTGCAGGCGGCTCAGCCATCCATATTAATTTGATGTTTTCAGGAAAATCGGATTTTATCATCTGGCTGAGGGTTGTCTTGCCGGAACCGATCGGCCCGGTTACAACGATTAAACCTCGACCGCTCTGTAAAGACCCGGTTATCTGTTTACGTATACGGGCATGATCCCCCTGGTCATAAAAAAACAGTGGATCCGGTACATTCTCGAATGGGAGTAAGTTGAGGTTAAAGTGCTTAGTGTACATATGCATTAATTCTTCCCTTCTTCAGGTATAAGCTTTACCTCGACCCTGCGGTTTTTTGCTCTGCCTTCTTCTGTGTTGTTGGAGTCTATCGGGCGGGTGTCACCATAACCGATTACTGATATCCGGCTGAGCGGTATACCATGAGAAACCAATATATTCGCGATTGCCCTTGCCCTGCGTAATGACAGATCCATATTGTTACTGTGTAGCTTACCGGTCGGTATATTGTCGGTATGACCTTCTATAGTGACGCGACTGCCTGGAGATGTTGATATTTCCCTAACCAAATTTTCAATCGTAGAAAAAGAAACGTCATGTATGACATTCTGTCCGGATCGAAACGTTCCGCCGTCAAAGACCGTCAGGATCCGTGGTGTGTTTTCTTCTGTGGTTTTAATGCGTTCAAGGGCTTCTTCATTTGTTGTGAGGTTGTCCTCGTGCTGCGCAATTGCCACCTGCGGGTCTGCAACAAGGGCTCTGTTAGTATCTTGATCTTCGGTCAAATTTTTGATGATATCGTTTGACTCAGAGGTTACGTCTTTCCGGTTGTCCTGGTAAGAGGTTCTATGAACCGAGAATTCCAGTGCCTTAAACGTGATAATTGCTGATAAGGTAAAAAATATTATAGACAGTCCAATAATAATGAAACGCATAATAACGTACTCGATTTAATATGTTTTAAGTTTTGGCTGATATTAACGGACATCACGGTAATATTTTAACGTATTGAATAATGCTTTGCTCATATGAATGGTTTTAATCATCAAGAAAAGAGCAGAGTCAGCGCGGCAAATTGAATTTATCCCGCCTCAAAAGTTAAGTTCAAAAAACTGCCTCAAAATGGCTTTCCCTCGCTACGACCACAATTCACGGCACTGGATTGTAAGCATGAGAGAAAATACTTTGTGGATGGAAGAAAATATGATATTAATTAAAAGTGAGTTGCAGTCATAGAAATGTGGGAAGGAAAAACAACAACAATTGAAGATGCTTTGAACGTAATAGATAAGAAAAGGAATCAAAGTTTCTGAACAAGAAGGACAGCGTATCCAGGTTTCCGCAAGCCTGCAAATTAATAGAAAGTTGCGTGCGTAAAGATATACTCCGCGCGGTTACGGTTGCGGAATTTATGGTCGAGTCATTTTATTCGAGAGCAAGGCGAGGAAACAGGCGCATAGCTGGCTATGTAACTGTTTCCGCAACGCGGCTATCGGATAAAAGGGCTAAACAGAAATCCGCAATTGTGACCGCGCGGAGTATAACTTCAAGATGTGATGGAAGAAGGTGGTAAACAATAGAGAGGAAGGCTTAAATTAGTGTTTGTCGCTAGTCTTGGGAATGGGAAGCCCGCCGATTACGTAGTTTCTCCGTCTTGACCAACATTCAGAAAGGGTAGGTCTCATGTTTGTTTTGAAACGTGCGGTAAGAGAAGGGTTTGCTGTCCTTGCAATATTTTTGTTATTCTCCCTGGTAAACCAGGCACAGGCGAATCCTCGCTATGCTTCAATTGTAATTGATGCAGACACAGGCGCGGTGCTTCACGAATCCAATGCCGATGCCAGCCGTTATCCGGCTTCTCTAACCAAGATGATGACGCTCTACATGTTGTTCGAGGCAATCGAGCAACGCAAGATGACTCTGGATACCAGGATGAAGGTGTCGGCCCACGCTGCATCTATGCCGCAGACCAATATCGGCCTGCGAGCAGGTGACGCCATCAGCGTGCGCGATGCGATTCCAGCGTTGATCGTGCGCTCTGCCAACGATGTCGCAGCGGTGGTGGCAGAGGCGCTGGGCGGTACCGAAGCCAACTTTGGCTACATGATGACCACTAAGGCTCGCAAGTTGGGTATGCGTTCCACCACTTTCCGCAACGCTTCCGGTCTGCCTAACGGCGAGCAGAAGACCACTGCCCGGGACATGGCGGCCCTGTCCACACGGCTGATTAAAGATTTTCCCAAGTACTACCATTATTTTTCGACTCAGTCGTTCCATTACAAAGGAACTACCTATAACAGCCACAATCGAATGGTGCGTAACATTCAGAGCGTGGATGGGCTGAAAACCGGATTTATCAGGGCATCGGGGTTCAATGTGGCCACTTCTGCCAAGCGGGGTGACCGCCGGATGATCGCAGTAGTGATGGGTGGACAAACCGCCGCCGCCCGTGATCAGCACATGACCCAGTTGCTGGATCGCAGCTTTGCCCAGATGAAAGCCATCCAGCTGGCTAGCAATACCGGTAATGCTAATGCGGCGCCGCCCAGAGCCCAGAGAATCAGCACCGCAGTTCCTGTACCTAAATCATCTTCCTTGCTGGAAAAGGCACCCAATCCGGCCGTGATACAACAAACCGCTCAGCCGGCCAATGTTGGGCCGCAGAAGGTTGCCATGCTGGATAACGGTAGCTGGGCGGTACAGATAGGTTCTTATCTGGCGCACGACCGGGCACGGGCCCAAGCCCAGGCGGCTACCCGTTGGGCACCGGGCAAGGTGATGGTAACCGAAGTGGAGGTCAGCAACCGCAAGCTGTATCGAGCCCGGCTGGTGGGCCTGCAGGAAAGTCAGGCACGCACGGCATGCCAGAGCTTGGCCCGGCAAAAGATAGAATGCATGGTAGTTCGGTCACACGGCTAACGAGGTTAGGCTGTTGTCTGGGGGAGGGGCTGCTTTGCCAACAACCTGCCATCGTGCCTCAATGGTGTCCGCTGACAAATCAGCACCACAATCCCATTCGACAAAGTATCCGCCATTGACAACCTTCATAAATTCGCTGTGGTCTCGAAGGTCTTCAAACGCCTCATATCCCAGATAGGGACTGACATCAAAATTGCCAACGTGACCGTCGTCTGCAATGATGGACAACACCCAATTGGGTTGTGGACAGAGTTCCGCAATTCTCATTGGTCAAGTCCTTTAATTGGAAACGGTTTCTTGCCGTTTACAGCCAAGTTCCAGTCAGCAAGCAAATCTTCTTGATGAATCTCGATCCATGCAACGACCAGTTTATGCTTGTTCGGCGGCAGTCCACCTGCCAGAAGCGTTCCGTCAAGAATTGAGTACGGCTACTTTCCCTTGGTAATCGGCATGTATGTGTGGTACGTAGTGTTTCTCGGTATCTCGAAAGAACATCCGAATGAGAATCCCATAAAACATGGAAATCGTTGGCATACTGTCTTTGTCTTCCATCTGCCGCCTGATGTGCCTAATCGCGGCGCTGACCCGCGAGCGCCGCGATTCTCGGCGGCGTAGCCGCCGAGAACGTTTGAGCTAACCGGCACATTGTGGTGTGACGGCATTTGACCCAGAATGAAATGGCGGGGCAAATGCTGGCACGCCGCAATGCGTCCGGTTGAGCGAATGGTTGGACGAAGCCGCTATCGCGGAGAAAAGCTCCCCATCAATTTGATTCAGAGTCATAATTCCTCTTCACCCCGCAAGGGATTCTTTGTACT
>CXWL01001731.1_pt1 | contig 27894 bp, 40 predicted proteins | sample 590931 | NCBI WGS metagenome assembly CXWL01 (sample SAMEA3498368, study PRJEB10139) | groundwater metagenome | biome: water well; material: biofilm material | place: Germany | collected 2015-04-27 | reverse complement strand
ACTGCGCCAGTTGCCGGCGTTCGGGTTCAGTCAGCTGAATGGAAGGGGCGATACGCATGGTCCGGTCCTCCTCTGGAGGAGAGGATACCCGTATTATATAATATGTCAAGCTATTTATGAATCACTACACTAGCTTGACGCACTTGGTGCGCTCCCCTCACCTCTTTAGCAGGAATTCTTTGGCTCTACGTGGAGTCTGGCATAGAATCCCTTCGAGTAGGGACCGTGGGTCTCGCAACGAAGTGTCGCGGGCAAGAACGGCAACGGTTTCTGAACGAGGGGAGGGTGTATGCAAGCTGAGCGTCGCTGTGAGCTGCTTCAGATTACCCAGGCTGAACTGCGTGCCAGGAAGGAGTTTCTTGGGCTCACCGAGAAAGACGCCGACAATCTCGTCCGGCTTGCCAAGATCCTCGAAGCGGATGCTGTAGACATCGTCAGGGAGTTTTATGATCGTCTCGGTGGGCATGAAGAGCTGAAGCGATTTTTGTCCGACCCTGAGACGGTGCATCGCCTCCGTGAAAGCCAGCGTCGGTATCTCCTCAGCCTAGGGCAAGGGATCGATCAATTAGATATGATTGAGACCAGGCTCCGGATTGGGTATACCCACGAGCGAATCGGGTTAAAACAGAAATGGTATCTCGGGGGGTATGCCATTCTCTTCGAGCTGATCATGCAACGCGTCACGGTTCGGTGTTTGGGAGACGGAATGGCGATCGCTTCCCTTGCGATCACCCTGAACAAGGTTCTCAAATTTGATGAGATTCTGGTGGTCGACACGTACTACCATGCCACGACGCATCGGCTGGAAAGTACGCTCCATCAACTGGAAGAAGCGCAACAGCATCTTCAGGAATACTCCCGCCTCGATGGACTCACCAAGGCCTTCAATCGAAAGTACTTGATGGAAGCCTTGGAGGTGGAGCTGTTACGCAGTATTCGGTTTCATCACCCCTTCACGCTGTTGTTCCTCGATTTCGACCACTTCAAATACCTGAACGACAGCTATGGCCACGTGTTTGGGGACCTGGTGTTAGAGCACAGTGCGGCCCTCATCCGTGGCGTCATTCGCCCGTCCGATGTGTTCGGGCGGTATGGCGGAGAAGAGTTTGCCGTCGGGCTGGTGGAATGCGATGAAGAGTCTGGACGGCGCATTGCCGAGCGCATTCGCCTCAAACTAGCCCGGACCAACGTCATGCAGGGTGAGGTGTCGGCCTCGGTGACCTGTAGCATCGGGCTGACCGCCCTCCGTCCTGGTGTCGATCAGATTGGCACGCTGTTGGGGGAGGCCGATCGCGCGTTGTATCAAGCGAAGTCCGCCGGACGGAATCAAGTGGTCTCGTGGAGTCCTCAGTCCTCGTAACCGAATCCTCTTCTTCTTACATCCTCTAGTAGGAATGGCACGATTCCTGCTTTTGCCTATTGGATATGGCTAACGGGTGTACCTTTCTGCCCCCGTCCCGTATGGTAGGAAATCCGTGAATCCTTATCTCCAGAACGCATCTCTCACGGGTACAGTCGTGGTCTGCAGGGGGGCAGGTCCCTGGCAGAATAGGGTTCCCAAATTTCTTACAAGGAGGCCAGTGTTATGAGAAAGAGTATGATTGCTTTATGTGGTGTGCTCATCATGGGGTGCGCCGGTCTTGCCCCTCAACCCGCGGCAAGCGGCGAGCCGAAGTCGCCCGTTGAAGGGTTTGATATTCATGTGCAGGCGCCGCACATGATGGCCGATGGCACGCCTGGTGGTCCGTTCCATCACTACTGCAAGGGGGTGTCCGACAAGATTCTTCAGTGCTTGCTCTTCGACTCGACCGATCCGAAGGCCAAACTGGTGGCGATCGAATATTTTGTGTCCAAAGATCTCACCAGGAAGCTCCCGGCGATCCAGTGGCATCGGCATTTCCACGATCACAAGGTGGAAATTGCCACTGGCCGCGTGCAGATTCTGGACATGCCGGCTGATCAGGCAGCCAAAGTGGCCGAAGTGGCCGCTGGGACGGATGGTGTCATTTACCATCTCTGGCAGCATGGCCAAGAGTTTCCGGACGGCACCGTGACGTTCCCGCAGTCGCTGGGGCATAAGTTCCCAGGGTATAGCGAGAAATAGCCGAACGCATGACGCGTGTGTCATGAGGCAACGCACCGCGGGGCCGGAAGCCAAAAGATGGGCGCCGGTCCCGCTCGTGTTTCCCACCTGCGAGAGGACCCTCAGATGCAGAAGTTCAGACTGTGCCGAAACGTCTCTCTGGCGTTGAGTGCTGGTGTCATTGCGTGGTCGAGCGCTTTGGTCTGGGCGACGGATGCGGAAGTGCTCAAGCCGCGTGTGCCGCTTGACCAAATCGAGGAAGCGCGAACGTGGAACAATCCGTTTCCGGCCACGCCGGAGGGTCTTGCACAGGGTCAGGCGATCTTCCAAGGCAAAGCCTTCTGCGCCACGTGCCACGGCCGTGACGGGAAAGGCCTTGGCGACATTGAGAGTCTTCGCGGGAAGCTCCCCCGTAACTTCACCGACAAATTCTGGCAAGCCGCTCGCACGGACGGCGAACTGTTCTGGATTCTGAAGAATGGCAGCCCGGGGACGGACATGGCGTCGTTCGTGCCGCTGGTGTTGACGGAAGAGGAAGCCTGGCGCGTCCTGCTCTACGTGCGATCGTTTAATGGACGGTGAATGATTCTCGATTCCATGGACTCTTGCCCCTTGTCCTCGCAGTCTCTGTCGTGGTGGGGATGGCGGGCCTGTATCAGCCTCAGGCTGTGTTCGGCGACACCGGCGAGCAGGGCAAGGCGGGGGACTGGAGAGTCATTGCCGAACAAAAGATCTCCTATACCGACGATGTCGCGCAATTCAGCGCCGTCCGCCGTCAAAATTTCAACGAGGATCCCAGTCAGCCGACCGTGGTGCAAGACCGCCGGCGCGATGTCGTCTGGGAGCCGTCGGTAGACGTGCTCCGGCGGTTCAGCAATGCGCTCGGACGATCCGAACTCTCGCTCAAAGGCCAGGCGTTCCTGTTCACGGACAACCCGTCCTTCACCCACGCCATGATGCGGCTCCAATATCGACAGTTTCTCGGCGAGGACACGTCTTTGCTGGTGAGGTATCGGTACACGCCGAATATGTTACTGGGGCCCAACACGGAACGGCGCACGGGTCACCGTCTGGTCGAAGACGAGCGAACCACTTCGCACACCTGGCGCCTCGAGCTCGAGCGACGGCTGTCCTCGCAATGGACCATGACGTTGATCAACCGGTATGGCCTTCGGTTGTATAACGACGCGTATGCCGAACGGGATACACAGTTTTATACGGTCGGCCCTCAAGTTCGATACAAGCCTACGGAATGGAGCGCAGTGACGCTCGGGTATCTCTACGAGCGAGGCCTAGCCGATGGGCGAGGGGATACCAGATTCAACGACGATGTGTCGTATCGCCAGCATGCGGTGTTGGTCGGGCTGGATGGGGAATGGGCGTCTCCCTGGGCGCTCCATCTGACCTACATCTTTCGCCGCAAGGATTTCACCAGTGGCCTGGCCGGCGATAGCCATCTGGGGCGTCATGATCTTGTCCACCAAGGCACCGGGGAAGTGGAGTACCGTGTGAACACGGCATGCAGTCTGCTCGTGAGCCTACAGCGGACTCAACGCAGCTCGACCACCCAAACGAAAGACTTTCACGACACCATCGCCTCGATCGGAATGAGGCTCAGTCTGTGACGGGACCTAAGGCTCCCCTCCCTCTCCATGTGGGGCAGGGTGGATCTGTCGCAGTCTGCCGCAACCGGTTCGGCAGAGTGGGGAACTTTGCGCCAGGTTGTGCTGACCAACTTTAGGTGTTTCCTTTCCCTACGACCTGAAAGTCCACCGAAGAGACGATTCGCGGTTGGCCCAACCTTTGCAGATCTGAACAACGCAGAAAACACGCCCAGTGAATCCTTTTATTCGGGGATGGCTCAATGACACCGATGACACTCACGGTCAATTACCAAGGCGGGACGAAGTTCGGAGTCAGGGTGCGACAGCACACGCTGATTCAGGATCAGCCGATTGACGCCGGAGGCACAGACGAAGGGCCTTCACCGGTGGAGGTCTTTATGGGGTCCCTCGCCGGATGTGTTGGGTACTTCGTGGCTCGGTTCTGTCAGCGTCATGCCATTTCTGCACAGGGTCTCAGCATAGAGGCACAGTGGGCCTACGCCGAGCATCCGCATCGCGTCGGGTCAGTGGCGCTGACCGTCACCTTGCCTGAAGCCTCGCTTACCCCCGATCAACAGGAGAAGTTACTCAAGGTGGCCCACGGGTGTACCGTTCATCAATCGTTGCTGACGCCTCCGGAACTGTCGTTGGTCTTGTACGATGCTGGAGCATCCCCTTCCCCAGCACAGACACAAGGAGCATCGAGATGACCAATAAGGCGGATCGGTCACTGTCGCGTCGCCGGTTTTTGGCTCAGGTCGTCGGAGGAGCCGGGCTTCTTGCGTTGGGCGATATTGGCCGACTCTTTGCCGAAGAGGTGGCACGCACAAGGGGTGCGGGGATCATTCCTCGGGATGCGGAAGGACGCGTCCTTCGTGTCACGCGTCCGCTGGATGCGGAAACTCCGCCAGAGGCTTTTGGGGAGTGGCTCACCCCGAATAATCAGTTTTTCGTCAGGAGTCACTTCGGTCCCCCGGCACGTGGGTCGGTCGATCCGAAGACCTGGCGACTCCATGTGGGAGGCTTGGTTGAGCGATCTCTCGACCTGAGCCTGTCGGAATTAAAACGGTTGCCAGAGGTGAGTGTGACGGCGGTGTTGCAGTGTAGCGGCAATGGGCGCGCCTTCTATGAGCCGCGGGTTCCGGGTATCCAATGGCAGAAGGGCGCGGTGGGGCAAGCCCAGTGGACGGGGGTGCGATTGGCGGATGTGCTGAAGGCCGCGGGCGTGCAAACTGCCGGACGAGAGGTGCATTTATTGGGGGCCGACCGGCCGGTGGCTTCCGGCGTGCCGTTGTTTCATCGGAGCATCCCCATTCACAAGGCGCTGCACCCCGACACGGTACTTGCTTATGGGATGAATGGGGAACCCCTGCCACTCTTGCACGGAGCACCGATTCGCGTGGTGACGCCCGGGTGGATGGCCGATACCTGTATCAAGTGGCTCACGACCATCACCGTTGCCGAGCAGGAACCCGAGGGCTATTTCATGCAGACGGCCTACCGGCGGCCCATCCATCCCGTCAAACCTGGCGAACCAGTCAATCTAAAAGATACCGAGCCGGTCACGGATATGGTGGTCAAGTCGCTCATTACCGATCCAGCCGACGGGACAGCGCTTGCAGTTGGGCGCGTTGGCGTGCGAGGCGTCGCCTGGACCGGTGAAGGTGTGGTGACGCGTGTGGAGCTGTCCACCGACCAGGGTGCAACGTGGTCGCTCGCCGAATTTGTTACCGAGGCTGCGCCTTATGCGTGGCGGCAGTGGCGATGGGCCTGGCGCGTCGAGCGTCCGGGCTCCTATACCCTCTGGGCGCGAGCCACCGATTCGAATGGAGTGACGCAGCCGCTGGTTTCGACCTGGAATCCCAGCGGGTTTCTGTGGAACGGCTTCGATCGAGTGTCAGTGACGGTTGGGTAAGGGGATGAACAGGATGCGACGACATCTAGCTAAGGGGATGGCGCTGGTTGCCGTGGTGCTGATTGGGATCGGCGCAGGGAGTCGCTCGTCTGGGTCTGAGCCTCCACCCTCTGCGGTGTCGCTGCTCCAATCACGCTGCACGGTGTGCCATAGCATGGATTTGGTGTCGCAGCAACGGCTGGATCGATCCAAATGGCAGGCGATTGTCGGCAAGATGGTGCATTGGGGAGCGATGCTTTCAGAAGAGGAGCAAGCGGTCGTGGTGGAGTATCTCGCGACCAGATTTCATCCCACCGCTGCCGCCGGATTGGCCATTGATGATCGTGTCGAGGACGCTGCCGAAGGAAAGGGGACACTCTCCATCGGCGCGTTGCCGACACACGGCCTTGCGAGCAACGGTCGCGTCGGGTATGGACAGCACTGTTTGCCCTGCCATGGAGACGGCGCGGTCGGTGGGGTTGGACCGAAGCTGGCAGGCAATCCCATTCTGAAGGATGACGAGCGATTTTGGACCACTGTGCTCAAGGGCCGAGGCGGGATGCCGGCCTGGAGCACGCTGCTTGCGCCTCAAGAGCTTGCCGACATCAGGGCGTGGTTGAACAGTGTATGACCGTAGCGAAATGAGATGGTGAGTCGCAGACGTTGTAGTGCGTTGAACGAGGAGGGATCTATGAACAGTCGGAAGGCCGTGATTCTTGGTGGAGCGGTGCTGGCGGTGGTGTTGGCGGTCAGCGTGCCGCATGTGCTGTGGGGGAATGATCAACGGCAGGCGAAAGAGCTGGTGCAGAATACCTGCGCCACCTGTCATAAATTCGAGGGGAAGCCGGACTCCCGGTTCAACTTGAAAGCCCCGGATTTGATGTGGGGCGGTAGCAAGTATCAACGGGCGTGGCTGATTGGCTGGCTGACCGGCAAGGAAGCGCCTCTGTACCCGAAAGGCTATCGGTGGGATCTCGCTGAGGGGCCGACCAAGCACATGACGGTATCGTCTGCTGAGGCTGAGGCGATCGCGGAGTACTTTGAAAAGAACCTGGTTGATCCGAGAGTCAAAGTCGGGGCGATGGATCTCTCAACCTTCAGCGCCATGGAAGCGGAGTTTGGTCGCCAGATTTATAAAGGCCATGCCTGTCTCGGGTGCCATCTGATTGAAGAGAACGGGAAGATTATCGGAGGCCCACAGAGTGCGTCGTTGGTGACCGCGGGGCAGCGCTACAACTCCGATTGGCTCTATCGATTTGGGATGAATCCACAAGACTTTACGCCGCACAGCGGGGAATTTCTGGCCGACGCGACGCTGTCACAATTGCGGTATATCATTGGGTTTGTGGCCATCCAGGGTCGCAAAGACTTTCAGTTCTATGAGCCATGGAAGAGCAAGGAGTTTGGGGAGGCAAGCGTGGACCGGGGGAAGGTGCTGTACAAGCAATATTGCTCGCAGTGCCACGGGGCGACCGGCAAAGGCGATGGGCCCGCTGCATCCGGGTTGGAGCCGAAGCCCGCGATTCATGCCAACATCGCGTTTGACAAGGTACCGCCGGAGTATCTCTACAACGTGATCAATCATGGTGGGCGTGCGGTCGGGAAATCGCCGAACATGCCGTACTGGGAGTTCACGATTGGTCAGCAGGGCGTGGCCGATGTCATCGCCTATTTAAAAGTCACGTTCAAGGGCGCGGCCCAAGTGGCGGAGGCCCCGATGACCGGTGGCGGTCCCACCGGTGTGTGTCCGCAACTGCGGAAGACGCAGAAGGCGCCGCCGGAGTTCCTGGCGATGACGAATCCGTTACCGGCGTCCGCCGAGCATGTGGCTGCGGGCAAGATGCTCTTCATGCAGACGGCCAAGCCGCTCGCCTGCGCGCAGTGCCATGGACCACAGGGGAATGGCCAGGGGGTGTTGGGAATGGGCTTGATGCCGCCACCGCGCAATTTCACCTGCGGCAAAACCATGAAGGATCTGCCGGATGGACAGTTGTTCTGGATTATCAAGAACGGGTCGCCGGGAACGGGCATGATGTCGTTTGCTGGAATGCCAGATGACGAAGTGTGGCAACTCATTCGGTACATCCGGAGTCTGGCGCGATAGGGTGCGCGAGGTGAGATGAGCGGGTATGGATCTGAGGGCACAATCTGTCAATCCGTTGCGCCGCCTGTTGCAGACAGGCGGCGCCGTCGCGGTCGTCGTGGCGATGGGCACCATTGGGTATTCGCTCATCGAAGGCTGGTCGGTATTCGACGCGCTCTACATGACCGTGACCACCGTCACGACGGTGGGGTTCATGGAGGTTCACCCCCTCTCGTCAGCCGGGCGGGTTTTCACGCTCCTCCTGATCATCACGGGAGTCGGGACGCTGTTCTATGTGCTCGGCAATTTTGCGCGTTTCGTGCTGGAAGGGGAGTTGGGACGTGTCTTCGATACGTATCGGCTTGAGGGCAAAGTGAAGCTACTCCACGATCACTATATTGTGTGTGGATATGGCCGAATGGGGAGGCATATCTGTAAGGAATTGAGCGCCAAGCCTGTGCCGTTTGTGGTGGTGGATAAGAGCCCCGAGGTCATTGCCGATGTGCAACGGACTGGGTACATGGGTATCGAAGGGGATGCCACGCAAGATCAGGTTCTCATGCGAGCCGGTATTGAGCGGGCCAAAGGTCTGGTATCGGTGGTCAATGCCGATACGGAAAATCTGTTCATTGTGCTGACGGCTCGAGGGCTCAATAAGAATCTCTACATCGTGTCTCGTGCCGGGGATGAAGGGGCGGAGCCCAAGTTGTTGCGTGCCGGCGCCAACCGTGTGTCCTCGCCCTATTTGATAGGAGGCATGCAAGTTGCGCAGGCGCTCATCAGGCCGGCGGTGGTGGATTTTCTCGAACTGGCCACTCGGAGCGAACACTTGGATTTGCAAATCGAGGAGATCACGATCGAGAAGGGATCGCAGTTCGACGGAAAGACGCCGTGCGCGTGTGGACTCGATCAGGATCGAGGGCTCATCGTGGTCGGCGTCAAACGTCAATCCGGCCATCTGGATTTTAATCCAGGACCCGGAGTCATGTTGGCAGAGGGTGATACCTTGATCGTGCTGGGACAACCGCAGAGCCTCAAGCGGCTCGAAGGAGCCATTCAGTCACGGGCGAAAGCATAGCGTTCAAACAGGTGTCGGCTGACGTGAAGCCAGGCATGTATAGAAGGAGAGGAGCGTAGAATGGGGACCTTTATCATTTCTGGTAGCCATGGGACGGATGATCCAACCATGGCGACGTTGCCCTTTATGGCGGCGAAGACCGCGAAAGAGCAGGGGCATGATGTGGTGCTGTGGTTGTGGAATGAGGCGGTAACCGTGGCGCGGAAAGGGGTAGCCGATCATGTCGTCGGCGTCAATCTCACGCCGCTGAAAGATCTGGTCGCGGCGGTTCAAGCGGCCAATATCCCCATCTGGGTCTGCGGTGCCTGTGCCGTAGCGCGACAGATCGAAGGGAGCGATCTGGTGCCGGGTGCCGTCATCAAAGGCATGCCGGATTACATCAAAGCCGTGGCGGAGCGAGACAAGTCCGTGATGTTTTAGCCCGCCACTGGCAGCCTGTTTGAGCATTCTGTTAAAAAACTTCGATGAAAGGCTGCAATGACATCTCGACGGTTCTGTGTTGCAATGGGCCTGCTCTGGTTGGTGACCGTGGCTGTAGTCGGGTGGTTCTTTGTGAAGGGGACGACCCAACCGAGTAGAGATGGGCGGACGGAGATTATGGTCGCTGCCGGCGAGCGAGATCTGATTCTGGGGGAAATGCGGCAGCTTCTCAAGGCTGTGCATGGCGTGACGACGGGGTTGGGCACTCAGGGAGCAGGGCTGAAGGACGCCGAGCGAGCCGCACGTGCCGCAGGGATGGCCATGGCTGCCGATGAACGATTGGAGCTGTTGGCGAAATTGCCCTTGGCGTTTAAGCAGCTGGGAATGTCCGTTCATCAGGACATGGACAACCTGGCCGATGGCATTGCCCAAGGGGAGACCACCCAGCAGGTGTTAATCCGCGTGTCGAGCATCACGGCACGCTGTACAGCCTGCCATGATCTGTACCGGTTGTCCGATGCACGGTGAGACGTCGCCCGCATGCGCATGATCCATGTGATCAAAACGGGCTCGTAGCAGGATGCTGAAAAAGGCCGTCCAGCGGCGTTCTCGCGTCGCTCAGAGTCTCCACGTACCGCCAGGGTACGCGTCGTCTCTTCGCTTGCTGCGGCCTTGCTGGACAGCCTTTTTGAGCATCCTGCTTGCTGTGCAGATAGTGGCGTCGCGCATCACGTAACAACGGCATATTGAGCAAGAGTCGAGTTTTTCCGCAGTCTGTTAGAGTCAGAAGGTGAAGCAGGGGGTTGGGGATGATGGCTTCGAGCGTCAAGCTCATACACAAGGAGGACACGTCATGACCTGTAATGTTGGAGGCGTTGAGCGGCCTATTCGAGTAGTGGTGGGGGTGGCCCTCCTGGCGGTCGGGGCTTTGGCAGAGTTGCCTCCAGTGGGGATGGGTCTTGTCTTGGCAGTCGGCACCATTGCCTTGGTCACGGGAGTAATCGGATTTTGTCCTGCCTGGAGCCTGTTCGGGATCAATACGTGTCCGATAAAGCTGGCCAAGTAAAGAGGGCTGGCCTTGGTTTGGCCGGATGACAGGAGCATGAAGCGCGTGGCAGGCGGGGTATCCAGCACCGAGAGCCGTGTTCCCTCAGTTATGTGCAGAGGGAGGTGTCAGAAGCAAGCCCGAGACTGAGAGGACTGTGAAGCAAGGAAGGAGAACAGCCAGACACTTCTTCATCTCCGATTGGGCATGTCGGATTTCATTGTCGCGGGTGCAAGACCGGCCCAAAGTCTTGTGTGAAGTTTCGATAGAAGCTGACCAAACCGCGTATTCCTTCTCAGGTGCAATTCGCTTCACCCTTTCTGGGCATACGTCGCGATATTCCCCACTATCGTGGCTATGACTGAGCGAGATCGACGTTTCCCTTCTCAAACATCCTGCTAATACCTCTCTATCGGAGTGTGCCCCCTTGCTGTTTGAACGGCATGGCGATTGCTTGTTCATGTGGGTGCGTCGCGAGATCGAGAGAAAAGGTCTCAATCTATGGATGCCTCGGTGTACATGCTGGTGGGTGCCAGAGAACCTCACCATAGATGAATCCATTGGGGGTGAATGTGGTTCTCACAGATGTAAGAGCAGGAGTCGATACCACACTGGCAAGGAGAGCAAGGAGGTACCGTATGGCTCGTATTGGAATGTGTGTAGGGATTGGCCTGCCGGTGGGGCTGAGTGTCACCGGCTGTAGCCGCGCGTACACGGGAAAGCATGAACAATGCCAAGGCGGTCATCAGTGGGCCAGGCATCACGGGAGAGGCGCACATGTATGAGGAATATGAAGGACGTGTGCGGATTAAGCTCAAGCTGGACGGGACGCCGGAGAGCAAGTTGAAGCCGGGACGCCATGCGATTCATATCCATGAGACCGGCAGGTGCGAGCCCTTCTCTGCAGCCAAGGGTCACTATGATGGCAACGTCGATCCTCAGGTGAATCCGGATGCCACTGTGAGTCCAGGACTCGGAAACCACCCCTATCATCTCGGTGACTTGCCCAATTTGATGGTGGACGAGCAGGGGAAGGGTTTGCTGTATACCCTCACGAGTCGGGTCACGCTGTCGCCAGGGCTGAATACGCTGTTCGATAAGGATGGCAGCGCGTTCATCATCCACGAATTCGAAGACAAGTATCTCCCCGACCCGCCGACGAAGGATGCGTCTGGCGGGCCGAGGATTGCGTGCGGAGTCATCGTCAGGGAGTAAGGTTCACCACCACACACTCACCACAAAGGAGAAGTCGAATGTTTACTCATTCATTAGCCGGGGTTCCCGCAGGAGGATTAAAGACCGTGGGCCAAATTCATGCGACAAACGGTCTGCTGTTGAATCGAACACAAAATGCTATGGAGATTGCGATCGAATTAGTGTCCACGCATACCCCTGGTGCGCCAGTCTTAGATGAGAGTGGGGCATTTATCGGGTTTGTCAGTGAGTTCGATGTGCTCCGAGCACTGAGAGTGAACAGGGATCTGGATCACCTCACGGCAGAGCAGATCATGGCGACAGACCGTATTGCCGTGACCGATGACACCAGCATCGAGGATGCGGTGAAGCTGATGGAGGACCAACGCCTTCTCAACCTGCCGGTCAAAGTGAATGGAAAGGTGGCCTACTCGATCACGCGACACGATCTGCTACGGGCCTGGATGGGCCTTGGCGTCTCCATCGAAACCAACATTGCTCAGTGAGATGGGGTTATGCGAGGAGGAGGGTGTTTATCCTCCTCGCATATCCGCCTCCCGATCCACGGAGGCGACTCTGGTACGCCTCTCCGTACTAAACGATCAAAGGAGCAAGGTGATGAAGACGAGCGTGGTCCTGCTGACGGTTGTGCTGGGTTCGCTTGCGATCCCCGCTGGGGCTGCGGAGCGCCATATGATGCAGCCGCGGGTTCCGGCTGAGAATTTGGCGGAGGCGCGCGCCTTGGCAAGTCCATTGCCAGATTCGGAGGAGACCGTTGAGCACGGCAAGGCGCTCTACAACGGCAAGGGCACCTGTTTCAACTGTCACGGAACAAGCGGGCAGGGGGATGGACCGGCAGCGATGGGCCTCGATCCTTCGCCACGTAATTTCCTCCATCATGGATTTTGGCGGCACCGCACAGAAGGCGAAATCTTCTGGGTCATCAAGAACGGCTCGGTGGGTACTGCTATGATGGGATTCGCTGGATCACTGACTGATGAAGACATTTGGGCCATCATCCAGTACGAACGCAGCTTCGCTGGTGATCGTGGACCGATGCGCGGCATGGGATCCGGAGACGGCATGGGGCACAGGGGGGCACGCGGTGGGATGGGAATGGAAGGCATGGGCCAGCATGGTCCAAAAGGAGAGATGGGGTCGCACTAGTCTCATGTTGGAACCGTCAGAATCGGAACTCAACTTTCGGCGGCCGACAAGCCCAGACCTGGGCAGGTTGCCAATCGTGCGTACGCGCGATATGTCGAGCGAGGTGTAAGGGACGGGTCGGCGCTCAATGACTGACCTGAAGCGGAGCGTCAAATCCTGAGTCAGATCCCGTCAGTGTAGGGTACGAGGGAGACGTCAGTACGGAGGCGCCACATGGCGATGCAGAGCAGGCGGATGGCGGCGATAGTTATGGTAGGAGCTGCCACAGCCCTCGCGCCATTTTATCCGGTGTAAGGAGGCATTATGAGAAAGCACGTGGCAGTGGGTCTGGTGTGTGTGGCGGTCGTGTTCACGAGTTCATGGATTGCTGCCCAGGATGTTGTTGGAAACCCCAAGAGGGGTGAAGCGGTGTATGTACAACATTGCGCCAGTTGTCACGGCGTCGCGGGAGATGGGAAAGGCCCTGTTGCACGGGACTTGGTGGTTCCGCCGGCCAACTTCCAAAATATCGGGCCAAGACAGACTTCGAAATGATGATTGCGATCGCCAATGGTGTTTTGTTCAGTCCCATGCATGCCTGGCGTAAGAAACTCACCGAGGAGCAGATTATTGACGTCATCAGCTATATCCGATTTCTGGCCCCGTTCCAGGATGTGTCCTAATCGCCGGTGAGGGTTACAACGAGCTTTCCGGATCTGTGCGCGATACGTCTCAGGTCATGAATCGTGCAGGTGATTGGTTTCGTTAATCCTTGCTCGCCGACACATGGCCAGCAGGAAGGAATCCGGGTTTTGATGTGCGCACGATGCCGCCGTGAGACGCGGTGGCCAGTTGCAATAGTGAATGGGTAGGGAAGAGTGGAGGAAAGATGAATCACAGGCATGGGAAGAGGCGATGTCCCTCGGTGAGTAGAATCGGTCAATCGGCCATGGCTTGGAGTACACAGTCCATTCTGCCGCAACTCTTGGTCTGGGCGCTTCTTCTCGTCACGGGGTGCACTCTGCCTGCGCTTCCCGATGCGGGGAAGATCTCTGTGGACCGGTGGGCCGAGATCAAAGGCAGCGACAAGGATATCGGTGACGTTCTGGCTGCGTTCAATCGGGCTGAAGAGGCGCTTCATGCACGCGATATTGACGGGCTCATGGCGCTCTATTCGGAGCAGTATCGCTACCACGGACTCTCGAAGAGTGATCTGAGAAAGATCTGGGAGGAAATGTTCTCCCGCTATGACGGTCTGGCCAGTACCCATATGTTTTCGCGTATCCATGTCATGGTCTCGGACAAGCAACCCACCGCAAATATCTCCTGCACTGGCAGTTTGTGGGGATTGTCGAAGGACACCGGGAAGCGGGTGATCATCGATAGCTGGTTTTACGAGATGCACCATGTGGTCTACGAGAACGGAGCCTGGCGTATCCGTGGCCACGCGGGCGAGGATACCAAGACGTTGCCGTTCGGCGCGTCCCCCCATCCGTTTTTCTGAGGGTTCGCGGTGAACAGGGAGGCTTGGCGAGAGGTGGTGCGAGGTTCAAGGGATGGTCTTGAACGTCTTACCAATTTAACCAGCCAGGCTTGAAGAGGAGGACGGCTCCCAACAACAGCATGACGGCCCCACTGATGAGTTTGAGCCAGCGTCCTTCGTGCTCTTGCAACTTCCGGCGTCCCATGGTGACGACTGCAATCGTGACCATGACGCTGTCATCGAACATGTAGGCGAGATTGTAGAGGCCGAGGTACCCATAATACTCCCACCAGGGTAGTTGCCTCAGGGTCAGAATCCGTGTGTACAGAGCTGGAAATCCGGCTGTGCAGAGCAGTTCGATGACGTTCACGAGCAAGGCCAGCAGGATGACGCCGCCCATGGCTCCGGCGAGATGCTCCGCGTTGAGAATGCTGCGAACACGGGCGTAGAGGCCTGGTTTCGCCGCGTCCGGAATGCTTACGCTGAGCCCTTGCCGGAAGCCAAGGAAGTCTTTCACGTTCACTCCCCCAATCAGGATCGCAATCAGGCCGAGCGCGATTTCAGTCGCGCGGGACCAGCCGATCAATACAAAGAGATTCAGCCAGGCGGCCATGAAGGCGAAGTAGACCAGTCCGCTCGCCAGTACAAAGGTGCCGGCGATCACGATCATTTTCCGCCGGTCGTGAAGATTGACCAGCAGGGAAAGGAGAAACAGTAGCACCCACATGGCGCAGGGATTGAAGCCGTCGAGTAATCCTAGGGTCACGGTGAACAGCGGAAGTCCCATCTCTCTTGCGCTGAGACGGCCGAGCCAGCGAGTCTCGATGGTCTCCTCGTCGGGCGGCGCCAGGCTGGAGGGCGAAAGACAGGGGAGCGGGGATTCGGCTGGACATGCTCCTACAGGGAGTTCTTCTAGGGAACGTTGGGGCGGTGTGTCGAGCAGGTCCTGAATCTTCCGGCCGGTTGTTTCTTCACTCGTGTAGCCGATCAGCAGCTCCCCGCGTAGATAAAATGCCGGGACTCCCAGCGGACCCACCTGGTGCCGTTGTGCGAGTGTCTGGAGACGAGAGAACGCAGTTGGCTCTTTCCCCACATCCCGGTAGACCATGCGCAACCCAGGGCGCTCGCGTTGCATCTCATCCAGAAAAACTTTGGCGGCTTTACAATGGGGGCAGCCCTCTCGTGTAAAGACTTCTATGTCTGGCTCGCCGTCTTGAGTGTCCGCTGCTGCCGCCGCTTGCGGCACAGGGAACCAAAGCACCAGCGTGAGGAGTAGTGTGAGCCACATGCCGATTGCTGAGAGGATTGGGCGGAATGCTCGCAAGGCGCGATGATGTCGGGTGGCGCTGTCCTGCACGAGTCTGATGGGCATCTCATGGCCTATAGGGTGTGAGAGTGGTGCTGGCGGATGTCGGCAGCTGAACAGCGACATGGTCCTTGTCTATGACCAGACGGGTGACGACTTCTCCACGCCGAACTAGTACAGGAGGTGTAGTACAGGTTCTGTGCCAACAGGGCAGGGGCGGATCGAAGCGGGCGAATCTTTCATGAACCAGTTGAAAAGAAATGGAAATGAGCAGGCAGCTGGCCTCTGCTTCCGATGTTGAAACGAGGAGGAATGACACAATCGTATACGCCCGGTGTTGCGATAGGCGACAGCACGGTGCTGGACACTGATGATACAGAAATCGTTCACCTGTCAGGGCGAGAATACTTGGGGGATGACGCTACCGAAGAACGAACGGCGGATTACTTGCCTTGCGAATGGGGTTGTCATTGTGTGGCATTTACTCGAATTACCTTCTTCTTAGAGCCAGCCTCACAACAAAGCGGAGGCCGGTTCAAGAGCTTTGCACCTAGAGTGGAAACCTTGGAGAGGCTTTAGGCTTCCCGATCTCAGTCGGGCCTGCACACCACCTCTACTCTCGATCTCCTTATCAAGCGGTGTTCCTCTCACCAACCCTCCGCTCACTCATAAGGTAAGTCTCATTTTGTGATCGTCAACTTCCTCACCGACAGCGCAGAAGGCTGAAGCGTGGCATGCGTTATGCTTACTCTAGACACAGAAAGATTGTTGAGATCCGGTGCGTTTCTCAGGATGCTCACAAGGGCTGCGAGCCAGAAAGGGAGCAGGAGATGCATGAGCAAGACATGGAAGGCGTGCTGTTCCGGGATCGACATGACGCTGGTCGGCGGCTTGCGAAAGCGCTCATTCACTACAAGGGGGCGAAAGACACCATCATTCTAGCCTTACCGCGGGGTGGGGTGGCCGTGGGCTATGAGATCAGTCTGGCCCTGCACCTCCCGCTCGATGTGCTCGTCACTCGCAAACTGGGCACCCCAGGCAATCCCGAGCTGGCGATGGGTGCGCTCGCGGAAACCGGGTACCGCCACCTCAATCCCGATGTGCTGAGTGCCTGTGGGGTGTCATCAAACCAGTTGGAGGAAGAAGTGCGCCGGCAGCAGCAGGAGATCAGGCGACGAATCGAACGCTACCGCATGGGTAGGGCCCTTCCGCCCTTAGCGGGCTGGACGGTGATTCTCGTCGATGATGGCATTGCCACCGGAGCCACATTCTATGCCTCGCTGGCAGCGCTTCGTGGGACACAGGTGCATCGTCTGGTGGCGGCAGTGCCCGTGGCCCCTACGCACGCGCCTGCGGAACTCAGGTCGAAAGTGGACGAAGTCGTTATTCTTGCCACGCCGTCGCTGTTTTACGGCATCGGACAATTCTACCAGGACTTCCGGCAGGTCGAGGATGAAGAGGTTCTCACCGATTTAGAAAAAGCGCGTGCTGCTCTGCACGGTTCAGGATCGGCTCATGCCTGATCTGGCGACCTTCGCTCCCCATCGGCTTTTGCTCGGCGCCGGTCTCTACCAGGGTCCCCAATCTCCTCCCCAAAGCCTCACGCCGTCTGTTCGTGAGGCGGAGCGAGAAACCGTCGAAACCAATCCAACGCATGCTGGGCCACCTGTTCGAGCGTGCCTGGTTCTTCAAACAGGTGCGTGGCTCCAGGGACGATGATCAGCTGTTTGTGACAGGTCAGGGCTTCAAGGGCCTCTTGATTCATTTCAATCACTGGGAAATCATACCCACCGACAATGAGCAGCGTTGGGGCCTTGACCGTTGCGAGATACGGTTCAGCCAGGTCGGGGCGTCCGCCGCGTGAGACCACAGCAGCGACTGGGGACGGAGATCGAGCGGCGGCTTGAAGCGCCGCTCCTGCTCCCGTGCTTGCCCCAAAATAGCCAACCGCAAAGTTGTGTGTTGCGGCCTGTCGTGCAATCCAGGCATGGGCTGCCAACAGACGATCGGCGAGGAGATCAATATCAAAAACCTTCCGCCTGTCCTCCGCTTCTTGAGGCTCCAGCAGGTCAATCAGGAGGGTGGCTAGTCCTCCCGTTTGGAGCACCCGTGCCACAAACGTGTTCCGGGGGCTCAATCGCCCACTGCCGCTCCCGTGAGCAAATACCACGACCCCGCGCGCCTCAGGAGTGAGAGCGAGCATGCCTTGAAGCGTGACGGGGCCGACCGTGATTGACACGTCGGTTTCTGTGATGGGACTGCGAGATCGTTGCATAGTTTGACCCTCCCTTTCCTCTTAACTGAGCAAGGGTAATGCCATCTTTGGGTGAGCACTCGGTGACGCCGACGATTCCGAAAGTCCTCTGTGCTAAGGCTGGTCTTTAAGAGCCGTTGAAAAACGATGCAGGCCTTGGTGAGTGTATCAAGTATGCGATCTGTAGCCTTTTGCAACAGAGTCCTGATCCTGCTAGACCAGGAATGCCCCACAGAGTGGGTGCTCTCGCTATGCTTATGGCCAGTCGTCGCCAAAAACCTCGTGAAATAAGAGCTCTGATCTGTTTCTTCATCTGAAATCTCTGGCATATCCCTTGCTTTGGATTGAGTGTCAGTAAGGTGGAAACTTTCATGCAAGGAGGGACGATCATGGCTGATTGGGAAGACTGTTGTTCAGAGAGAGGGGCGAAGATCGCAATGGCGTTTCTGGGTGGGGCCCTCCTGGGGGCCATCGGTGGGTTGTTGTTGGCTCCAAAATCTGGCGTAGAGACCCGCGAGGCGATCAAGGGGTATGTGCGTCGAACGGAGGAGGAGTTGTTAGAGAAGGCGAAGGAGCTCCGTGGCGAATTGGATCACGTGATTTCGAGAGGAAAAGAGTTTGTCGGCGAGAAGACGGCAGCGGTCACGGCTGCCTACGAAGCCGGCAAGGAGGCCTACAAGAAGGAGCATGCCAAGTAGGTAGCGGGACAATCTGGCGAGTGCGCCTATCCATCACGGGATGTGGGATAGAGGCCTCTAGCGGGCTGTGCTGAACTGAGGAGGGGAAGGTAGCCGATGGACCGTGCCAGGCAAGGGGGCAGAGTGGGATTGCAATATGCCCAACGACACGTGCTCCTGTGCGTGGGGCTTGTGGGGCTCCTGGGGGTAGGGTTTGGCGTCGGTTGTGCGGAGCGCCGGGCGGAGCCGACCACGGTGTTCGGTATTCCGGACACGCGAGAGGCGCTGCCGCTCAATCCGGAAGGGAGGAAGGCGCATCGCGAGGTGATGCTGCAACATCTAGAAACGCTCCAGGTGATTGTGGCGGCGCTCGCGGAGGAAGATTATGAGCGTGCGAAGGGGCTCACGGAAGCGCATCTAGGGTTCTTCATGCATCGGCAGGCGATGGCACGTCAGCACCCAGAACAATTTCCGCCGGCCTATCACGATCTCGCGATGGCGCATCACCAAGCGGCCGAAGACCTCGCGGCGGTCATGCCGACGAAGGACCTTAAGCGCATATTGCCGAAGTTCAACCTGGTGTTACGAGCCTGCGTGGCCTGTCACATTGAATACAAGCTGCCTTCTTGACCAGATCATCACAAAGGGGAAGGGTGTATGTCTCTTACTCAGGATACGGCGACGGTGACGGAGTATTACGAGGCGGATCACGACACCTTGGATGGCTATTTCATGGCGTTCCAGGTCCTGAAACGGACGAACTGGATGAACGCGAAGGAGTCGTTCGAGGCGTTTAGAGTTGGGCTGCAGCGGCACATTCTCTGGGAAGAGCAGATCCTCTTTCCGTTCTGGGAACGCAAGACAGGGTTGTGGGACATGGGCCCCACGACGGTCATGCGAACCGACCATCGGCAGATTCGGAACCTTCTCGACTCCATCCATGCCAAAGTGCAGCAGGATGACCCCAACAGCGAAGCCGAGGAGCAGGAGCTCCTGGCGGTGCTGAGCGTCCACAACACCAAGGAAGAGCGGGTGCTCTATCCGGCCATTGATCAGATGGCGACTGAGGAAGAACGTCGCCGGATCTTCATGGACATGGCCTCGCTCCCGAAGGAATGGTTCGCGTCTTACTGTGAGACGGAGCATGCCTGATATGCGTACGCAGGGGGCAGGGGGGGGTAGGCTCATGGTGGTCCTCGGTCTCGTGGTCTGCATGGGAGGGCTCAGCATCGGCAGCTCTCCCCCGTTGAGCCCGGCAGTCCATGCGAGTGACTATCGTGCTGTTGGTGATACGAGTATGAGCGACACCGGCAGTCAGCTTCTAAACCCTCACAGTGACGTAATCTTTCGGGTGACAGGAGCCAAGTCTTGCCGGGAGTGCCATCGAACGGAAAAAAACGGCAACCTGAGTCCTCAAGTGATGGACAATGACATGGTGCGTGGGCTCATCGCGAAAGCGAAGGGCGTGCATGGCCCAGGGCGTTTTGCTGATTGCTTCCGGTGTCACGCCGGTGGTCACAAAGGGATGGAGCAGTACCAATAAGTTGTCTCCTTCTGTCGAGGCTTTGTCCTCATCCTGATTGTCCAGGGAGGGGGCCTCCCAACCGAAGCCGCTTCTCGCAGGATGCTGAAACAGGCCGCCAGCCACGGGCTCGCGGGACGATTGATCCACTGCACCAGTGACTGATGGATCGACGATGTGTGCCTTGAATCATTGTGTCATTGGAAGGCGCCGTCAATCGTCAATTCCTCAGACATTGAATCAATCGAGGCCCGCGAACGACGTCCGAAGAGGACGGCTCTGTTGCGCATCCTGCGTGCTGTCTTAAAACAGTTGTTCCAGTGGTCGTTGTGGTGACGGTCGTCCTTCTCGCGTGGTTGGGGTGGGGGTCGATCCGAAGTCCCGAAGCGCTCCGGGCTCCCGGAGCCTTGAGCCGGTATCACGTGGATGTGGCGCAATGCCTGAGCTGTCATGAGCCGTTCCATGGCCCGAGCGCGGCCAAGTGTGTGGCCTGTCATACGGAACATCGGGGGGCGCTGGCCCAAATCACGACCAACGCGATGGTTAATCCGCACGGGGAGTTTATCTTCCGAGTCACTGGAACGCATTCGTGCGGTGCCTGTCACGATATGGGATCGGACGTGGTCGCTCGCCCTACACTGCTCGACAACCTTACGGTGCGAGGCTTGCTGGCTGAAGGGGAGGGTGCACATCATCGTGGCCGAATGGCGAACTGTGTACAGTGTCATGTGGGTGGACAGCTAGAGATGGAGGACGGTGAGCAGGAGAAATAGAGAGACCGGGCCGCCATACGACAAGGCGGGCAGGGTATAGGAGGTGTGAATGAGTCGATTGTCCTCTGTTGGTCTTGCCCTGCTGGGAGTACTCCTCTTCGAGGGCGCGCCGGCTCAAGCCGACCCGCTCAGGGCCGATGGTCTCCCGGTCAAGTCGCCAGAGAGGCCTCAACGCGATGCAGACCATGCCGAGCACGGTCGGATGCTCTTTAATGGGAAAGGCATCTGCTTCTACTGTCACGGTGTCGATGGAGAGGTGAACCGGTTGCCGCAATTGACGAAGGAGACTCAGGAGCTGATTGCCAATCTGAAGCCAAAGCCCGCCAACCTCCGCGACAACAAAGCACTCACCGTGAGAACGGACCAGGCACGGGTTCGAGTGATTCGCGAGGGCCATCCGGGAACGGGCATGTTTCCGGACACGACGCTGACGGACGATGAGATTAAGGATCTTCTGGCGTATCTCGACATGCTTCGACGGGTATCCACAACGACGAAAGTAAAGCCATGATCATCTCGATGGCCTTCACCGTGTATCCCATCGTGGATATGGTTCGATCCCGTCGCTTTTATGAACGCGTCCTTGGTCTGACACAGACCTACAACTATCAGGATGAGTGGGTGGAGTACGACATCGGGCCTGGGACCTTTGCCATCACCACGACTGAGATGGGGCATCTGCCAGGGGCAAAGGGGGCGGTTGTGGCGTTTGAGGTTGACGATCTGGATATGTTCCTGAACGCGTTGAAGGAACAGGCAGTGCCGTTTGTGGCGGATGTCTTCGAGACGCCAGTCTGCCGAATGGCCGTGATCGAAGACCCAGACAGTAATCACATCGTGATTCACAAGCGAAAAGGCTAAAGGATCTGCGAGGAGACGAGGTCCGTTCTGAGCCAAATGGGGACGCAGTCATTCGGGGCGGCATGGCTCCCATGACCGTGGCGAAATGCCAGGTATATGCCCGTCGCTTTTTCCCCGGGTTCGGCCTAAGATTGAAAAGAGGTACGGATACAGGTTTCCATAGCAACGCGCAGACAATGGGCTATTAACAATCATTCACAGAGGTGGTCACTGACATGAATACACGGCAAGGCAAAGGGTACACGACGCAGTCGATCAACAAGAGAGAGCGGCCCTCCCAAGAGCCTCATCTGATGCTCAAGGCGCCCAAGGGGTCTCCAATATGTCGACAATGTCACGCGATCTTCGACAAAAAGCGCTGGCACTTTGAGGAAGCCAAGTACACGGAGCTCGCCAAGGCCGACACCACCGAGAAGGTGTTGTGTCCTGCCTGCCAGAAGATTCGAGACGAACATCCCGATGGAATCGTGACCCTGAAGTGGCGGGTTTTGCATGACCATGTTGAGGACATTGTCGGGATGATGAAGAACGCAGAAGCGCGAGCGATGTCGGTCAATCCATTAGAGCGAATCATGAAGGTGGTTGTGTCGAAGAATGAGATGGAAGTGCAGACCACGAGCGACAGATTCGCTCAACGTCTTGGTAAAGACCTGGTCAAAGCGTTTCAGGGCGAGGTCGTCTATCACTGGGGGCATAGGGACAAGCTCGTCCGGGTCGAATGGCATGGGCCTTCGCCGGCTGGAACAATTCGGAAGAGAACAGCAGAGTAAGGCAGTCCTCGTGCCGTTGCGGGCATGACTCCACTGTGAATCGTTAGGGTAGGCTGCTGAATCTGCATCGTCAGAGGTGTGTTCGCATCGCCCAGGAGGGAACCACAGGGGGCGGGAGTCAATTCTCATGCGGTTCGGTGACTTGCTCATTCACCAGGGTGGGTTTAGGCGCGGGGTGCCCATGTCCCATTTTCTCTGCCATGAAAGTCAGAGCCTCGGGGTCCTTTTATCCCCGGGAGCGTGCTATGCGGAGACTGGGTGATGCGGCGGGGCAGAAGATCCTCTAGGCAATAGGGAAAAGTTGTGTGGCTCCCCGCCCTTCCCCTTTATCGAAGGATAGGTGTGTGTTCATGCCTCATTTCATGTCTAAAGTGCGGCATGGCGTTATTGCAATATGCTACGCAGCGGCATTCCTTATCGTGTTTGCTTTACTGAATAACAGTGGTCTATGGCCGGCCAGGTCCGCTCCTATTTTCACTGAGCAATTTGACCGAGCCTTTCTGCTTGGTACCACGTGGATGATTGAGCATCCAGAAGAAGAGAACACAGCGCTTCTCTATATGATTGCAGACATGGCAGAGATGTCCGGTGATGCTCGGCTCCAAAAAATCGTCGATCGGTTTATGGGAAATCAGTTCATTCCCAGAGATTATATTTGGCGGCGGGTGGTCGATATCCGGTGGCCGACTGTACGGTCCCCATCGCGTGAGGAACTCGATTCCTATGAGGGATATCAACGGTGGATCGTCTATGGAGTAGCTCCTGATCAAGTCTGGCTTACAGAGCAGGAACATCGGGATATGTTTTCACCCGACAAATTTTGGTGGGGAAAACGAACCCATCAGCTCTACGCACTCTTGTTTTATCGAAAGCAAAACCTGGAGACACAGGCAGTGGATCAGCTCATTACTCATCTGAGTGAGCGCATCGCCAATGAAGCCAATTGGGACTTCCGGGTGACGGATCTCTCTATCCAACGAGCGGCCTTCATCCTTGCTGCGGGGAAGCCTGATCTCATTAAACGTCGCTGGGTGGAGCGCATTCTGGACAACCAGCATCCAGATGGCGGCTGGCTTTCGTCGTGGTATGGTTTGGGGCCGAATGCCTTTGCCGTGAGTTTCAGGAGCAAGAGCAGCAATTCTCATACGACCGTCCAGGCTGCGTGGGTGCTGTACATGCTGAAATATCGCTACCCCGATTGGCTCAAAAACAATTACCCTGATGGTCATCTGTGAGGACGTATCGGTAGGAGGAGATTTTGTGGGGCAGTGTGAGGTGATTCAGATAACACTGACACCGAATGAGGCCCCACGGTTCTACCACCCGCACTCCAATAGGGGTGTGGGCATCAGCGCTCGCATGTGAGTGTGACGTGATGTGTTGCGCGTCCACGTTCAGTTCCCACCGCCCATGAGAACAGAGACTCTTGGCCCTGTTATTTTCCGCTACCCTTGCACTATTTTTTCGTGGCGAAAGTCGGCAGTGTTTCTTGTCGTGAAGAGGGTACAATCACCACATGGAAAATGAGTGGCCCACGGGATTGTGGAACACGAAGGTGTAATGGGTGGCCTGCTCCAAGCGTGCGTCGTGTGAATGTGCAGATGGCCGGCGGAGGACGCGTGTGAGTAATCAATCCGAAGTTCCTGCCAGGGTGTCTGAAGACGCGGATGGTCGCATCCCGGTCGGGTCACGGCGTCGGTTCTTCTTGTGGGTGACGCGTGCCGCCATGGGACTCATCGGGCTCGGACTCGCCATTCCACTCGTCGGGTATGTGATCTCGCCTGCGTTGAAGCGACGCGAGCGAGCATGGGTGGATGTCGGGGCCATTGATGCGCTGCCGACCGGGACCCCACAGCAACTCGACCATGTGACGACGCTCCGGGATGGCTGGTTGGAAACCAAATCCCATAAGGCCATCTGGGCTGTGAAGCACACCGACGGGGAGGTGACCGTCTACTCGCCTCTGTGTACGCACCTTGGGTGTGGCTATCGGTGGGAAGGTCAGGAGCAACAGTTCAAATGTCCGTGTCATGGCAGCGTGTACGACATCACCGGCCAAGTCATGGCAGGACCCGCCCCTCGCCGTCTGGATGTGCTGCCGACGAAAGTCGAAGGCGGACGGCTGCTGGTCATGTACAAAGAGTTTAAGTCTGGGCTTTCCACGGCAGTGGAACTCTGATCGTGAAGCCAGGATGGTGAAACAGGCCGCCAGCTGCGTTCTCAAGAACCGTGAAGCGTCTCTCGTGAAGCGTGAAACGTCCGAATCCGGAACGAAATACGCTTCACGAGAGACGCTTCACGAACGACGAATGAAGAGGACGGCCTGTTTGCCCATCCTGCGGGGCAGGTTTCTCGGAGTGAGAGACTGTTTAACTGGCAATACCAGAGCGAGACAAATAGTGTTTCAACTGCCTGCTCGTGATGCAGGGTTGCCGGGTTTCAATCAGTCGTCTCGCGTTGCATAAGGGTGGTATGGCGTTTCGGCTTTACGAATGGCTCGACAGTCGACTACACCTGAAGTCCGTTGAGCGGACCCTGCTTGACGAGCCGATACCTGGCGGGGCCAGCTGGATTTATGTGTTCGGGTCCGCCACCCTCTTCCTGTTCCTGCTTCAAGCGGTGACGGGGATGTTCCTGGCTGTCTATTACGCGCCGACGCCCGATCATGCCTACGACAGCATCCAGTTCATCGAAACCGAGGTGACGTTCGGTGCCTTTGTGCGTGGTCTCCACCACTGGGGTGCTTCGGGGATGGTGGTGGCGATCGGACTGCATATGCTGCAAGCCTTTCTCTATGGCGCCTACAAGCCGCCGCGGGAAGTCATGTGGATGGTGGGGGTGGTCCTTTTCCTGATCGTGATGGCCTTTGCGTTTACGGGGTATCTGCTCCCGTGGGATCAGACCGCCTTCTGGGCGACGCAGATTGGCATCAACATGGTGGGCACCGTTCCGCTGGTCGGAGAGTTCTTGATGAAGGTCATGCGAGGCGGGGATATCCTGGGTGCGCTCACCCTGTCCCGGTTCTTTGCCGTCCACGTCTTGTTTCTGCCGGCGATCCTCATCACGTTGATTGCCGCCCATCTATTCATTCTACGACGTGTCGGCCCAGCTGGGCCATGGACGGACGAGCGGGCGTTCCTTGGCAGCGAGCCCTTCTATCCCAGGCAAGTCTACATGGACGCTGTCGTCATGCTGGTGGTGTTCGCCATCCTGTCGAGTCTGGCGCTGATGGTGCCTTTTCCTCTGACGGACAAGGCGAATCCGTCCGACACCAGTTTCGTCCCAGTGCCGGAATGGTATTTTCTGTTCTACTACGAGTTGCTGAAGTACGTGCATGGGCCGTTAGAACCCTTAGCCACGTGGGTCTTGCCGATGATCGTGATCCTCGGCATGCTTTTCTGGCCCTTTATCGACCGAAATCCAGTGCGGCAACCGATCAAGCGTCCCGCAGCGATGGTTGCAGGGGTGGTGTTTCTCCTTGTCGTCTTTTCCTTGTTGGGCATTTCGCTCAAGACCCTCTATGCGGTGCCCAGGGTGGATCCTGCCGTGGCGCATGGCTACGCGGTGTTTGCGCAATTCGGGTGTGCCGGCTGTCATCGCATTCATGGGGCAGGCGGGGCGGTTGGGCCGGACTTGTCCTTTGTCGGTGATGTCCGCCCAGAACGAGAATGGCATCTCACACATTTTCGAGATCCGCAATCCGTGTTCCCTGGGTCCATCATGCCCAAGTTTCCGCTTGAGGAGAAGCAGCTGAACGATCTGACGAGTTACATGTTGAGTCTCAAGAAAGGCTCCTAGGTGGCGGCGGAATGATATGAACCTCGTGACGACGACGGCGCTGTTTGTGGCGACTGCAGTGGCAGAACTCGTTGGCTGTTATCTGCCCTATCTCTGGGTGAAGGGGCGTGCGCCTGTCTGGGTCCTGCTTCCCGCGGCAGCCTCGCTTGCCGTATTTGTCTGGCTGCTCACCCTGCATCCGACCGCTTCAGGCCGCGTCTATGCGGCCTATGGTGGCGTCTACGTGGCGACCGCCATTGTGTGGCTGTGGCTCATCGATGGGGTGCAGCCGAGCATGTGGGACATTGAGGGTTCAGTTCTGGCAGCCGTGGGCATGGCCATCATCATGTTTGCACCCAGGAGCTAACGGCATATCGTGGGGTGGGCCATACCTCACGGGTGGATCCGTGATCGTATGGCCGGAGCGTAGTCAGTCTGTGGAACAACATTCAACGCGAGGTGAACGATGCTGAACGCACGTCGTGCTATAGGGTGGATACTCGGAGGAGTGAGCCTGATTACGCTAGGGTTTCTGCTGGCGATGGGACAGCCATTCACGGCGAAGGCCCAAGAACCCAAACATTTTCTGTACAAAATCGTGCAGGTGCTGCCGAATACCCAAGCCATGCAAGCGGTATTGAATGAATATGGCACGAGCGGATGGGAGTTGGTCGCGGTCTCCATGGGCGACATGACCGAGCCAAGACTCATCTTCAAAAAGTAAAAAACTGGCGGTGCGTTATCTTCTTAGCAGCCTGAGAGTACATGAGTGTTCTCCCAGCAACCCGTCGTGACGTTACACGCCACACTAACTCAAGACCTCTCGCCGGATGCTCACAAAGGCCGTCCAGCTAGGCCGCAGCAAGCGAGAAGACGACGCGTACCCTGGTGGTACGTTGAGTCTTCGAGCGCCGCGAGAACAACACTGGACGGCCTTTGTGAGCATCCGGCTAAAGAGAGTCATTGAGGAGTCGACAGCCGGCACCCAACGTGGCCTCCTCATTCCGAATCCAGCGGCTGATGGCTCCCAGATAGGTGAGCGTGTCCGCGACCGCCTTGAGGTTGTCGATGCCTGTGTCGGCCTGGGCCTGGGCGGGATTCACCGGTGCGCCTCGTGCGATCAGGTAGCGCAGAAGCTGCAGCTCGGGGCCCTCGCCAATGTCGGCGGCGAGTCGATGCACGAACGGTTCCCATTGGGATCGGCCGGCCGTCACGGCATCGTCCCCATAATGCAGCAGCAACTTCGTCAGGTAGGGGTGGTTGCCGGTCCATGCTGCCAGGGTCGTCAAGGATGGACTCGGATCGTGGCCGACCAGCCGCCGCATCTCTCCATCGAGAAGCACCGACAGTGGGTACAGGCGAAGGCGTAGGCCGCCCACGGTTCCCGTATTGTCCAGCCACGCTCGCAGTCGGTGTCCTCCGGTGATCACGAGGCTGGCTGCTCCCGTCGCCGAGGCCTGCGTGAGGAGCGAGTCCCTTGTCGACCCCGCAACCGCATCAAGATTGTCCAACACTAAAATCGATCCGGGACGCGCGTCGAGACGGGGAGACGGGTCGGTGGCTAGATCCACCTCGATTACCTGGCGGTCCGGCAGTCCCGCCAGGGCGTTGCGAACCAGCGATGTTTTCCCTAGCTTCGGCCCACCGATCACTGCGACCGACTCACCCGTTGCGATACGCCCACGCAGGTTCCTGACGAGCCCTTGGCGACCAATGAACGCCTCTCCCATGGAGGGAGAAGGCATGAATGGCGTGATGGACATGGCCTACTTTACCATGAGTGGCTCCGCGCCTTGTCCTCCCCATCGAGTCGTGGACAAGCCGTGGACAAGCCATGGAATGGGGATCTGCTATGGAAGTCATTATACCAACCCTCATAATTTCTGACCTGTATAGAGCCAGTCTCTTGACGCAATGGATTTGA
>CXWL01002010.1_pt1 | contig 27899 bp, 34 predicted proteins | sample 590931 | NCBI WGS metagenome assembly CXWL01 (sample SAMEA3498368, study PRJEB10139) | groundwater metagenome | biome: water well; material: biofilm material | place: Germany | collected 2015-04-27 | reverse complement strand
GCGCAAAGCCCTCGCGCTCCCTCAGAGCGTCCGCCTCCCGCCCCACCCAAGCATCGAGATGCGCGGCGATCGCCTTGGCGCCCGCGCCGCGCAAACGCGCCGCGCGTTCCTTCACGACACTGCGCTCAACTTGCGGCATGCGCGCAGCGGGCGTGCCTTGGCGGGCGCTGTAAGGAAACGCGTGAACGAAGGAGAGTCCGCACTCCTCGATCAGCGAGAGCGTGCTAGCGAAGTGCGTTTCCTCCTCGGTAGGAAAGCCCGCGATGAGATCGGCGCCGAGCGCAATGGCGGGGCGTAAGGCTTTCAGGCGCACGCACAACTCGATCGCGTCGCTGCGCGAATGGCGCCGCTTCATGCGTTTTAAGATCAGATCGTCGCCATGCTGCAGCGACAAATGCAAATGGGGCGCGACGCGTTCGTGCTGGGTGACGAGTTCAAAGAGTTGCGCATCCATCTCTATGGCGTCGAGCGAAGAGAGCCGCAGCATCTGCAGTTCATGAACATGCTTCAAGATGCGAGCAACCAGTGCACCGAGTTTGGGCGACCCGGGCAGGTCTTCGCCCCAGGAGGTGAGATCGACCCCAGTGAGCACCACTTCGGGTACGCCATTGTCGGCGAGCCGGCGCACTTGCGCTATTACGTCGCCCGCAGGCGCCGACCGGGAATTGCCGCGGCCATGGGGGATGATGCAAAATGTGCAGCGATGGTCGCAGCCATTCTGCACCTGCACGTAAGCACGAGTGCGTTCGGAAAAGCCGTCGGTTAGATGCGGGCTGATCTCGCGCACATTCATGATGTCGGAGACAAGCACCCGTTCTTCGTTTGAGGCGAAACTTGCGGCACGCATTTTTTCGCCATTGCCGATGACGCGGTTCACTTCCGGCATGGCGGAAAAAGCTTCCGGATCAATCTGCGCGGCGCAACCGGTGACAATGATTTGAGCCGCCGGGCGTTCGCGCCGCGCGCGGCGGATCGCTTGGCGAGCCTGACGCACCGCCTCGCCGGTGACGGCGCAAGTGTTGACGATCACTGCATCGGTGAGCGCCGCCTCGCGGGCAAGCGCGCGCATGGCTTCACTTTCATAGGCATTGAGGCGGCAGCCGAGCGTGACGATCTCGACATCAGTGCGCAGGGTGGGCGCGTTCATGGCGCAAGGGAATAGGACAGTACGGGAGTAGGGAATAGGGGGTGCTGCTAGGGCAGCCACACGACCCTACTCACTTATTCCCCTATTTCCGTACTCCGCTATTCCGCCGCGTCCGCAGCTTCGCCAACGAAATCGTCCTCGCGTGCTCCGCCCGAACGCTCGGCAATACGGGCCGACTTGCCGCGCCGATCGCGCAAATAATAGAGCTTCGCGCGGCGTACCTTGCCACGGCGGACGACCTCGATAGAATCTACAGTCGGCGAATAGAGCGGAAATACGCGCTCGACGCCTTCGCCAAAGCTGATCTTGCGTACGGTGAAGTTCGCGTTGAGGCCGGCGCCGGCGCGTGCAATGCAAATGCCTTCATAGGCCTGGACGCGCTCGCGGTCGCCTTCCTTGATTTTGACGTTCACGCGCAGCGTGTCGCCGGGGTCGAAGGCGGGTACAGTCTTGCCCTTCGTGATGCGGGCGACTTCTTCTTGCTCGAGCGTCTGGATCAGGTTCATGGGGGTCACGCCAAAGGAGCGCCGCCGCCGGCGCCGCCATAAAACAGGAAAGCGGGGCGTATAAGGGAAGGGCGCGCCGCTGTCGAGGGCCTCAAGGCGCCAAAGTTGGGGCGCAGCCGACGAAAGTCTGGGCCTCGCCCCCAGCTGAAGACACCCGAAGCGCTGGCGTAGACCCAAGCGCACCAAGTTGAAGTCCAATCTCGGCCCCCCCGGCGTCTCGCACGCTGAGCCGCCCTTGAGCCTCGTCCACTACCGAAACCGCACCCAGCCCGCTGGCGAACCAGGGTAACGCCGCCGGGGGAAAGAAAAAGGCGCCCGTGGGTTCATCGCCGAGCGGGATGACGATGAGCCCGTTGGGCGGGCGTACACGAGCCAGATTCTGCGGACTTAGTTCGGCCGGCAATTCGGCGTCGACCGCAGCGAGTTCATCGAGCGCGCCAGTGCAGGCCCTGCGAACGGCCTCCTGGTTTGCGCCCGCGGCGATGGGTCGCCAGATCGCCGCCAGTCTGTGCATAGCCCCGGAAATATCTCCGGCCTGCGCGGAAGCGGGCGGCGCCGAAAGCAAGGCGAGGGCGATGGCGAGGAAGCGGATCATGCAGTCCGCAATGTCAGCCAAATCGGGCTGTGTTGGGGCAGTCCGCTACGGCTTGCTTCCTCCTTTGGCCGCGGCGCTGAGCCTTTCGCGCTCGGCCTGGCGCCAGGTTTCGATCTTGGCGTGATCGCCCGAGAGCAAAATTTCTGGAATGGAGCGGCCTTCCCATTCTCGAGGGCGGGTATAATGGGGATGCTCCAGCAGGCCTTCGGAGAAACTCTCCTCCACAATTGAGGCCTCGTTGCCAAGCACGCCCGGGATCAGGCGCACACACGCTTCGAGAAGAACTAAAGCCGCCGCTTCGCCACCAGCGAGCACTGCCTCTCCGACAGCGATTTCGCGCAGTCCTCGTGCGTTGATGACACGTTCATCCAGGCCCTCGAAGCGACCGCAGAACAACACGACGCCTGGACCAGCCGCCCATTCGCGCGCCATCGCCTGGCTGAGTTGTTCCCCTCGTGGAGAAAGATAGATCAGCGGCCGGCCGTCGGTTATTGAATCGAGCGCTGCTGCGGCAACGTCAGCGCGGATCACCATGCCGGCGCCGCCGCCAGCCGGGGTGTCGTCTACGCTCTTGTGCGGGCCGATCCCGAAATCGCGCAGGTTCACGGTCTCAAGCGACCACAAGCCATCGCGTAGCGCCTTTCCAATCAAAGACAGGCCGAGCGTGCCTGGGAAAGCCTCGGGGAACAGCGTGACGATGGAGGTGGCGAACATCCTCAGCGCCAGGGATCAAGCACAGGCGCGCCAAGCCCCGCAAAATTGCGTACGTTACGCGAGACAATCGTGAGGCCGTGCGCGAGCGCGGTCGCTGCGATGAGGCCGTCGATCGGCGCCACAGTGCGGTTGGCCGCCGCTCGCATGCCCGACCATACGTCCGCGACGATGGCGTCGATCGGTAGCGTGCGCTCCCCAAAGAACGCGGTGAGGTCATTGCGAAACCAGATATTGAGCCGTTCGCGGCGAGCACCGGGCGGGAGACGTCTGATGCCGAATTGCACCTCTCCCATGGAGAGTACGCTCACGAATTGCTGGCTTGGCGGGGAGGCGCGTAGCCATGCTCCGACTTCGGGATCGGGCCTCGTTTTTGTGGGGTCTGACACGACCATTGTGTCAAGTAAGAACACTAGCGGTCCTTGCGGTCGTCGAAGGGCGTTTCCGCTTCGCGCACCTCGTTTCGCGGCGGGAGCAATATATCGTCTCCAAGACCCGCTATCGGGGCGATCAGTTCGTCCCAGGTCCTTGGCCCCCGCTTCAGCCCGACGCCCGGATTAAGGCTCACCAGATATTCTTCCTTACCGCGCACAGAAATCACTTGCGGTCCGTGCTCGCGTACGGCGCGTAAGAGTTCGGAGAGTCTCGCCTTCGCCGTTTGGAGTTGCCAGGTTGCCATTCCAACAGACTAGTCTGACTAGTCGCTTGGCGCAAGCATAGCTATTTCTCCATAACGTCCGGCGCCGGCGGGTCGAGCACGACCCGTTTGCCCGGCAGGTCCACGAGCGGAGCGGTTTCCTTAGTGAACGTCACGCGCACATTGGGGCCGCCATTGGGGGGGCGGTACTCGATAATGTCGCCAGCGCCGAAATTCCACACCGCGCAAACGTCGCCCAGCACCTTTCCGTCCAGCGCCTCCGCGCGGCAGCCAAGCAGGTCGACAATGTAGAACTCATCTTCGGGCGGCGCAGGCAGATTCGCTCGCGGGACATAAAGGCGCGCCCCGCGCAATTTCTCAGCATCTTCGCGCGTCTTCACTTCTGCGGCCGTTATCGCGACGCCATCCTTCAACTCGCGCCAATTTTTTGGCCGGAGCAGGATTTTTCCGTCCTCTCCATACAGCGGGCCGTATGAAATCACGCCGTCGCGCTTCTCCGTAAAAGCGCGCAGCCGCACCTCCCCCTTGACGCCAAACGCGCCGGCTATAGCTCCGACCAGCACCATCCCCTTGGCGGCGGTGGCCTTGCCTTTGAAGCTCGGCACCGGTTTTAGATCGCCCACGGCCTCCGGTTCGGCAGCCATAGGCTTCGGCGCGGCGAGCGGTTTCGGCGCCACGCGCGTCGGCGTTGGAACGCTGCGAAGCAGAGGCTGCGCCCGGCCCGCGGCGACCGCCATCGGCTTGGCTGGCATCGGCTTGGCCAACGCAGCGGCGACAGGGGCGAGCTNNGGGGCGAGCTTTGCCGGCTTTTCCGGTTTGGGCGGTTTCGGCGGTTTGGCTGCTTTTGCAGGCTTTTCAGACTTAGGTGCGGGAGCGGGTTTCGGCGTCGCCGCGGGCTTGCCTGCCATCGTTTCCGCGGCTGGTTTCTTAAGAGCTTTCGCCAGCTTTTCCGGCTTCGGAACAGGCGGCGTCTTGGCCGCCGGCTTTGCCTCCGGAGCCGCTGTGGAGTTCGGGGCGGCGGCCTTCTTCGGGGTCTTCTCGGGAGTTGGCGCTGCCTTCTTCGTTTCTGCCTGGGACGCGGGCTTGGGGGCAGCCGCTTTCTTGGCATGCGTGGGCGCCTTCGTAGCCGGCTTTGGCGCCGAAATAGGCTTGGACGCGGCGGCCTTCGACGCTGTTTTGGGCGCTGGCTTGTCGGCCTTAGGCGCCGTTGCAGCGGCCTTCGGTTGGGCCTTGGACGCAGGCGAAGGCTTTGGCGCCGCAGCCGGTTTGGCGGCGGTCTTTATGGGCGCCGGGGCAGGCTTGGGCGCCCCGCGTGGGGCTGGCTTCGCGGCGCTTGGCTTGGCTGGGGCGGCCTTTTTCGCGGGCGCAGCCGAGGCAGCCTTGGCCGCAGGCTTGGTCGCAACAGGCTTCTTGTCTGACAAGGGTTTTCTTACGCCTCCGAGGCGGCTTCGCCTTCAGCTACCGGAGCGCGCGACGCGGCGCGTTCGGTCATCTTCTTGCCGGGCTGGGCCTTATTGGGGTTGCTACGGGCCTCGCGCTTGAACACGCCGGCCTGATCCAGAAACCGCGCTACGCGGTCGGTTGGCAGTGCGCCTTTTTTCATCCAGTCCTGGATCCGATCAAGCTTGAGCAAGACCCGGTTTGGGTCATCGGATTTCAGGATAGGGTTGTACGTGCCAACCTTCTCTATGAATCGCCCATCACGCGGATTGCGGCTGTCGGCTACCACTATTGAGTAGAAGGGGCGCTTCTTGGCGCCGCCGCGGGCGAGGCGAATTTTCAATGACATTTCAATGCTACTCCTGTGAATTTAGCTCTTTTTGTTGCTTCCGGGAAGCCCCGGCAGGCCGCCGGATGGCGGTCCTGGCAGTCCGCCGCCTGGAAGCGTCCGGCCCGATCCCAATTGTTTAAGCGCCTCGGGCGAAGGCATTCCCCCTCCCATCCCCGGCATTCCGGCGAACGGCATTTTGCCTTTACCCATAGCCTTGGCCATGTCGGCCATATTGCGGTGCATCTTGAGGAGGCGGTTGACTTCGACCACCTCGACGCCGGCGCCCTTGGCGATGCGGGCGCGGCGGCGGCCATTGATCAGGTCCGGCTTGGCGCGCTCGGCCCTGGTCATGGAGCGGATCACGCCGATCTGGCGACGCAGCACTTTGTCGTCCAGCTGCGCTTCGGAAATTTGGCTCTTCAGCTTGCCGACGCCGGGGAGCATCCCCATCACGCCCTTCAACCCGCCGATCTGGATCAATTGGCCGAGCTGTTTTTCCATGTCGTCGAAGTCGAAGCGGCCTTTGGCCATTTTCTTGGCGAGCTTTTCGGCCTCGTCGCGGTCAACTTGCTCGACGGCCTTCTCGACCAGTCCGACTATGTCGCCGCGCCCAAGAATACGCCCCGCCACGCGGCGGGCGTCGAACACTTCCAGCGCATCGGTGCGCTCGCCGGCGCCGAGGAATTTGATCGGCAGCCCAGTGACCGCGCGCATAGACAGCGCAGCGCCCCCGCGCCCGTCGCCGTCGGTGCGGGTCAGCACTAAGCCGGTGAGCGGCAGTCGCTCGTGAAAGCGTTTGGCGGTCTCGACTGCGTCCTGGCCGGTGAGGCAGTCAGCGACAAGTAGCACTTCGCCCGGCCTGGCGATGCGGGCGATCTCGCCCGCCTCAAACATCATCTCTTCGTCGATCGAGGTGCGCCCGGCGGTGTCGAGGATCAGCACGTCGTGGCCGCCGAGACGCGCCGCGGTCAGCGCGCGCTTGGTGATTTCAGCAGGGGGTTGGCCCGCCACGATGGGCAGCACGTCAACGCCGATGGACTTTCCCAGCGTCGCCAATTGCTCCATCGCCGCTGGCCGGCGCACGTCGAGCGAGGCCATAAGCACGCGGCGCTTGTCGGTCTTGGTGAGCCGCAGCGCCAGCTTGGCGGTAGTGGTGGTTTTGCCGGAGCCCTGCAGGCCGGCCATCATGATCACGTTCGGCGGCTCGCCGTGGACGCGCAGGCCTTCTGGCTCGGCATCGCCGCCCAGCATGTCCACCAGCGCGTCGTGGACGATCTTGACCACCTGTTGGCCGGGCTTGACCGACTTGACCACCGCCTCGCCGACCGCGCCAACACGCACCTTGGCGATGAAATCCTTCACCACCGGCAGCGCCACATCGGCCTCCAGCAGCGCCACGCGCACCTCGCGCAGCGCCGCATCGACATCAGCCTCACTGAGCGCGCCGCGCCCCGTGAGCTTGTCGAATACGCCGCCCAGGCGTTCTGTTAGGGCCTCGAACATGGTTTCTCCGCACGCCCAAACGCACTTCGCCCCGCCGGACGATCACGTCGGGCGGGGTGCCTTGCCTGCCTCCGGCGTCCCGAATGCGGACGCCTGTGCCGGTCAAAGCGCGAAGCTGAGCTTGGCGCGTGGCGGCTCCTTAACGGAGCGCGGCGTTGGCGGCAAGAGGCGGTTGAGCGCCGTTAGGCTTGCTCTACTCGCATGGGCGGCGCCGGGATGGCGGGCATGGCTGTCCCCGCGGCCTTGACCGCCCAGGCAGGCCGGAGCCGCTTGACGCTCGCCTCCTTGTAGACGTGTACCTTGCGGTCCCAGAGGCCGTCGGTGCGGACATAGCGATAGGTTACGCCCTTAAGCGTAATTACGTCGGCCGGCGTCTTGGCGTCGGCGATGGCGCCCAAATGGGCCATGGCGCCGCGAGTGTCCTCCAAACGAACAAGCACCGGACCTTACTCCTAAGCTCGGGCTGACATAGGCAAGCTCCGTGCCCGCGGGCGGGTTGGCGCTGAAAGGTGGCGTTGACGCTTGGGCTGCGCTAGTGCCGATGGCCATGAGCATCGCTTTCATTTTCCCCGGCCAGGGGAGTCAAGCGCCCGGCATGGGCAAGTCGCTGCACGACGCGTTCGGGGCGGCCCGCGAGGTGTTTCAAGAAGTGGATGAGGCGCTGGGTGAGAAGCTCTCGCGGTTAATCTTCGAAGGCCAGGCCGACGAGTTAACCCTGACCGCCAACGCGCAGCCGGCGCTGATGGCGGTGAGCTTGGCGGCAATGCGGGCGTTGGAGCGCGAGTTCGGCGTGCAGGTGAGCAAAGCCGCTTTTGTCGCCGGACATTCGCTCGGCGAATATTCGGCACTTGCCGCCGCCGGCGCGCTCCGCGTCAGCGACGCGGCGAGGTTGCTGCGCATACGCGGCAACGCCATGCAGGCCGCGGTTCCGGTGGGTGAGGGCGCAATGGCGGCGTTGATCGGCAAGGTCGATGTGGCGCTGGCGGAGGAGATTGCAGCCAAGGGCGCCGAGGCGGGCATGTGCGTGGTGGCGAATGACAACAATATCGGCAACGTTGTGATTTCCGGTTCGAAGGCCGGGGTTGATGCGGCTTTAGCCTACGCCAAGGAAAAGGGCGCGCGCGCGATTGCGCTCAATGTTTCCGCGCCATTCCACTCGCCGCTCATGCAGCCGGCGGCAGCGGCGATGGCGGAGGCGCTAGAGTCGGCGGAGATCGCGCCGCTGGCGGTTGCATTGGTGGCCAACGTCACCGCGCGCCCGGTAAGCGAACCGGCAAGCATCCGCCGCTTGCTGGTGGAGCAGGTCACCGGCCGCGTGCGCTGGCGCGAGAGTGTTGAGTGGATGGCTGGAGAGGGCGGCGTGACGCGGTTTGTTGAAGTGGGCGCGGGCAAGCAACTCTCGGGCATGGTGAAACGCGGCGCGCCGGAGGTGGAAGCGTTGGCGCTGAACGAGCCGGCGGATTTGGAAGCGTTCGCGAGGAGCGTGTGAGTATAGATCTGATGTCGCGGGAGGAGCACACGGTCGCAGGCTTTATGGAGGCGATAAACGCGCACGATGTCGCCGCGATCGCGACGCTGATCTCTGCCGATCACCTTTTCGTCGATAGTTTGGGCCATGCTCTCGCGGGCAAGGACGCTGTGAGCGCCGCGTGGCGTGGCTATTTTGGGCTTTGCCCGGATTATTGGATCGACGTCGACCAAGTCTTTCACGAACGCGATTGCATTGGCATATTTGGCGCCGCCGGCGGCACGATTGGCGGGAGTTCGTGGCGCACGCCCGCGGCTTGGCTCGCGCGCGCCAGCGATGGGTGTGTCACCGCTTGGCGGGTCTTTGCAGATAACAAGCCCGTGTATGATATTCTGGCGCGCATGAACGAGGTTCCTTGATGTTCTCACTCGCAAACAAAACCGCTCTCGTCACTGGCGCTTCCGGCGGTATTGGCGGGGCCATTGCGAAGGCGTTCGCGGCACAAGGCGCGCGCGTGGCGCTGTCCGGCACGCGGGTGGAGGCGCTGGAGAAGCTCCGCGCTGAGGTCGGCGGCGATCATCCCATCCTGCCGTGCAACCTCTCCGATAGCGCCGCCGTGGATGCGCTGGTGGGGCAGGCGGAAGCAGCCCTTGGCGGGCGGCTCGATATTTTGGTCGCCAATGCCGGCATCACCAAGGATGGCTTGCTCCTGCGCATGAAGGACGAGGACTTCCAGTCGGTCCTCAAGATCAATCTAGAATCCTATTTCCGGCTTTCGCGAGCGGCTTTGCGCAACATGATGAAGAACCGCTGGGGCCGCATCATCGGCATCACTTCGGTGGTGGGCGTCATGGGTAATCCGGGGGAGGCAAATTATTGCGCCTCGAAGGCCGGCATGATCGGTTTCACCAAGTCCCTGGCCGCTGAGGTCGCCAGCCGCAACGTCACCGCCAACACCATCGCCCCGGGATTCATCGCCTCACCCATGACCGACGTGCTGAACGAGGCCCAAAAAAGCGCCATGATGACCAAGATACCCGCCGGCCGGCTGGGCGAAGGCGCCGATGTGGCGGCAGCGGCAGTCTACCTCGCCAGTGAGGAAGCCGGTTACGTCACCGGCCAGACGCTGCACGTCAATGGCGGCATGGCGATGATCTGAGCGGGCCCAAGCAGAGCCCTGGCCGGTCTCGATTACAGAAAAAAGCTTGCGCCGGGCCGCGCCTGTGGTCAAAAGGCCGCTCACGGCGCCCGGGAGGGCGTATTATTCCGTTGCGAACAATTTACTTGGCGAGGCGTGCATGTCGGAAGTGTTGGAGCGCGTAAAGGCGATCGTGATCAAGCACCTCGAGTGCGCGCCGGAGAAGGTCACCGACAAGGCGAGCTTTATCGACGACCTCGGCGCGGACAGTCTCGACAATGTAGAACTGGTCATGGCCTTCGAGGAAGAATTCGGGATCGAGATTCCCGATGACGCCGCTGAGCACATTCAGACCGTGGGCGACGCGGTGAAGTTCATCTCGGAGAAGGCGGGCTAGGGCCCGCCGCGCCTCATGAAGCGGCGCGTCGTCATCACTGGCGTTGGGCTTGTCACCCCGCTGGCTTCCGGACGCGAGGCCACGTGGGAGCGGCTGCTCGCCGGTCGCTCCGGCGCTAACAGAATTGAACATTTCAAGGTCGACGATCTGCCCTGCCGGATCGCCTGCATGGTGCCGCGCGTGGATGGCCGCGGCGGCGGCGCCGGTGATGCGCATGCGTTCGATCCGGACAAGACGATGTCGCCGAAGGAGCAGCGGCGCGTCGACGATTTCATACTCTACGGCATGGCCGCCGCCGATGAGGCCATCGCCGATTCTGGGTACAAGGCAGAAACCGTCGAACAACAAGAACGCGCCGGCGTTTTGATCGGCTCGGGCATTGGCGGGCTTAGCGTCATCGCCGACAACGCCTTGCTGCTGGAGCGCGAGGGGCCGCGTAAGATCAGCCCATTCTTTATCCCGAGTGCGTTGATCAATCTGGTCTCGGGGCAGGTCTCGATCCGCTACAAGCTCAAGGGCCCCAACCACGCTGTCGTCACCGCCTGCGCCACCGGCGCGCACGCCATCGGCGACGCGGCGCGGCTGATTATCAATGGCGACGCTGACGTGATGGTGAGCGGGGGCACGGAGGCTGCTGTTTGTCGGCTAGGAATGGCCGGCTTCTGCGCCTCGCGCGCGCTCTCCACCGGCTACAACGATACTCCAGAAAAGGCATCGCGCCCGTACGACAAGGATCGCGACGGCTTCGTCATGGGCGAAGGCGCGGGCGTTGTCGTGCTGGAGGAATACGAGCACGCCAAGGCGCGCGGCGCCAATATCTACGCCGAAGTGAAAGGCTATGGCCTCACCGGCGACGCTCACCACATCACCGCGCCGGCGGACGATGGCGACGGCGGTTTCCGAGCCATGAAAGCGGCGTTGAGGGATGCGGGACTGACGCCAACCGACATCGATTACGTCAACGCCCACGGCACTTCGACGCCGCTCGGCGATGAAATCGAATTGCGGGCGATCGAGCGGATGTTCGGCGACGCGGCGGCGGGCCTTGCGCTCTCCTCCACCAAATCGGCCATCGGGCACTTGCTCGGCGCTGCGGGTGCGGTCGAGACCATCTTCTGCGCCCTGGCGATGCGTGACGGCATCGTCCCGCCCACGCTCAATCTGGATAATCCCTCCATGGCCACCGCCATAGATTTGACGCCGCATAACGCCAAGCAGCGCAAAGTGCGGACGGCGATGTCGAACTCGTTCGGGTTCGGCGGCACCAACGCCGCCCTGATCCTCACCGCGGTGGATTGATGGCCAGACGCAGCGCAGTGCGGCCCGTGGATTCTCGCCGATCCTGGGGGCTCTTGTCGATCCTCGGCGCGTTGTTGTTTGTCGCCGCGGCGGCGCTTGGGGTAGGCGCATTCGCGTTCAACGCCGAGGCCAATCGCGAAGGGCCGTCGAACGAGCGCACTGAAATTGTTGTCGCGCGCGGCGCCTCGGTTACCGGCATTGGCCAGCAATTGATGCGCGAAGGTCTCGTGCGTGACGCGCGCGTGTTCCGCTTGGCGCATCTGGTGTACGCCCGCGATAAGAACCTCCAAGCCGGCGAGTACCAAATTCCTGCACGCGCTTCGGTGCGCCAGATCATCGACATGCTGGCTGAAGGCGACGCGCTGGAGCATTCGATTACGTTTCCTGAAGGGATCACGATCGCTGGCGTGATGCGCATCTTGCAAGAATCCGAGCTGCTGTCGGGAGAGATGCCGGCGCCTCCGCCGGAAGGTTCGGTGCTGCCGGAGACCTATAACATCCAGCGCGGCATGACGCGGGCGGCGTTGTTGCAGGAGATGCGTGAGGCGCACGACGAAGCGCTCGCGGAGATATGGGCGGCTCGCTCCGACGCAGCCCCGGTGCGCACGCCCGAAGAACTCGTTATCCTCGCCTCCATCGTCGAGCGCGAGACCGGCGTCGCGCACGAGCGGCCGCTAGTGGCCGCAGTGATCGTGAACCGGTTGAAGCGGCCGATGCGCCTCGAAATGGATTCCACCATTATTTACGGGGTCTGCAAGCAATACCCTGGCCGCTGCCGCGATGGGCGCCTCGTCGATGCGCGCGGCCAGCCGCGCACTATCCGCCAAAGCGAGATCGCGCTCGACACTGGGTACAACACCTATCGCATCGATGGCCTGCCGCCGACGGCGATCGCCAATCCCGGCCGCGCCGCGCTCGAAGCCACCGCCAATCCCGCCGAAAGCAACGCGATCTTCTTCGTCGCCGACGGCTCCGGCGGCCACGCCTTCACCGCCACCATCGCCGAACACAACGCGGCAGTCGCGCGGTGGCGGGTGATTGAGCGGGAGCGCTTGGCGGCGGAGCGGGGAAATTGAGGTAGAAGTTTTCCTACTGGGCCTAACAGGTGTTATCCTGGCCGCCCAGGAGTGAACATGCCGATCTTCAAAGTGCTTCGCCGAATTGATGCCTTCATCGACTACACGACAGAAGTTGACGCAGCCAATCCCATAGAGGCCGCCGCTTTCGCGCGCGCCAATGCCGGCGCGTTTGGCGTGGACGGGGTGCGGTGAGCACGAACACGACGCCAAGGCTTACTTTGCTTTGGACGGAGCCGGTTGCGAAATCCAGGACTCCGAATGCGGCGATTTCTGAAGTCGGATGAGCAACGATGATGACCAATGGCGGATGGGGGTTCGTGAAGAGCGAACCCCATTCGATAGCGAACCACAAAATGTGCGGGTGTGGACCGAGGGTTGGATCAAGAGATGGATGTTCTGTCCGCGATGTGGCGCGCAGAACTTGGCAAGACACGGAAACAACAACCCGGCCGCGGATTTTTGGTGCGGCTCCTGCACCGAAGAATTCGAACTCAAGAGCCAAAAGACCAAATTCGGCGCGAAGGTAGTCGATGGCGCCTATTCTTCAATGAGCAAGAAGATTGCCGAATAAACCAACGCGAGCTTGCTCTTGCTGCATTATGATCGAGGCAGTTTGGAGGTTCGCAATCTAATCGCGATTCCTAAGTATTTCTTCACGCTCAATTTTCTCGAACGGCGCAAACCTCTCGCTCCGACCGCGCGGCGTGCTGGTTGGGTCGGGTGCAACATCATGATCGGCCACATACCGGCGGTCGGCAGGATACCGATCGTCGAAGAACGGAAGGCGAGATCAAGAGACCTCGTCCTTGATCAGTGGCGACGCCTGGCCTTTTTGGAATCCGAGGCGGTGGCTGGGCGGGGGTGGCTCGTCGAAGTTATGCGTTGTGTCGAAAGTATTGGGCGGATCGAATTCACGTTGGCCGAGGTATACGCGTTTGAGCTGCAGGTTCTCCGAGATGGTGGGTATCTCGAGTTTCTGGGTCGAGGCATCTATCGGCTGAGGTCCGTAACTTAAGTTGACACCCCCGACACCAGCGCCGCGCGTCGGCGTCGAGAGAAGGCAGGCACGCTGCTGTAGTCGACAATCGCCCCCATTGGGGCGCGCCGCCACCGGCAGCGCGCTCCATTGCCGTCCTTACCCCCGCGTGCGCAGCACCAGGTCGTCGACGCCGACGCCGCCGCGGTCGACCACCAGGAATTGGTAATTGCGGGCGCCGTCCATGGTGACGGAATCGACGTCCTGGGCGTTCTGCGCGAACTCGCGTCGCAGATAGACAGAGAGTTCGCCCGCCGTGAGCGCGCGGTCGCTGTTGGCGTCCGCCGCCCCGCCGAGCCCGTTGCGCAGGAAGAGCGAGAGGTAGCCGCCGGCCTGGAACTTGTCCGCCACCGCGCTGGTCAGATCTTCCTCGGAGCTGAACAGCCCCATCACGCCGGGAATAGCCACCACATCGCGTGCGAAGCCGCCAGAGAAGCAAGCGTCGAGCGCGATGATGGAGGTGCCGGCACGCACTTGGCGGAACATCGCCGCCATGTCGTCGTCGGAGATGAGCCCATCGACCATGACGATAGATTCGTCGCGTCCGTCAGGTTCGGATCCCCCCGTGGCGGCCGGCGTCTGCGTGCCGTGGCCGGAATAGAAGAACAGGAACGTGTCGTTTGGACCCGCCTGCGCCGCAACGCGTTGAAATGCCGCCTGCACGCCAGCGCGTGTCGCCTGCGCGTTGGTGAGCACGACGCTCTGGTCAGCAAGCACGCCTGCACGACGCAAGGCTTCGCCCATCTTTACCGCGTCTTCGTCGGTGTATTGCAGGTTGTTGGCGAAGCCCTGATAATCGGAAATGCCGACCATCACTGCGAACACGCGTCCGTTGCCGCCGGTCGCGCGGCCAGTGGATGCAACCGAACTCGAAGCGCCCGCGCTAACGCGCAAGGTGTAGTCGCCGGTCTGGCCCGCTGCGTAGGACGTGGCGATGATCGCGTATTCGCCGGTCTCCGCCAATTCGGTCTCGAGCACGCTGTCGCCGACGCCGGCTGGGCCGTCGTCATTATCCTCCTGGGCGCCCGAGGGCGACACCAGGATCACATAGCTGTCGAACGCGCTCGACGACATGTCGATGCGGACGCGTTGGCCGGCCTCGCCGCTGAAACGGTAGGTGTCGGTGAACTCGCCGCTGCGCAATGTCTCGTCGCCCTGCGCGAGCGCTCCGTTGGCGGTGCGGCCTGGCCGTAGAACGTCTCCACCGCTGGCGGAGCCTTGGCCTGGCGCGATCGCGTCGCTTTCGGCGATGCTGAGATTGTAGGCGCCTTGTTGGCCGGCGGCATAGCTCGTTGCCAGGATGGTATAGGCGCCGTCCGCGGGCAGTGTGACCAGCAAGCGGCTATTGAGCGTGCCGTTTTCGGCGTCGTCATCGTTGAAATCGTTGAAATCGTTGGGTCCGAAAATCGCAACATACGGATCGAACGCCTCCGATTGCAGCGCCACTTCGATCTGTTGGCCGCGACGGCCCTGGAGCGTGTATACGTCGCGTAGCTGGCCCGCGTCGGCCAGGCCGTCGCCGTTTTGCAGCGCGCCGGCAACGCTCTGCCCCAGTCGGACTGAACCCGAGGACGCTAATGCGGTTTGCGCAGCCGCGACGCCTTGTTCGCGCACGCTCAGCGTGTACGCCCCGGTTTCGCCGGGGCGATAACTTGTTGGGCGGATGCGGACTTCGCCGTCCTGCGCCAGCGTGATGGTGACGCGGCTATCGGTTGAGCCACGGTCGCCATTGTCGTCGTTGTCGGTCTGCTCCATCCCGGCCGCGCCAACGATCAAATAGGTGTCGAACTCAGTCGACGAGGCGTCGATCACGAGTGTCTGGCCGCGGCGGCCGCTGACTGTAAATGTATCCACAAACTCGCCGCTGCTCAGTTGAGAATCGCCGTTGGCGAGGGAGTCGCGCACGGTTTGTCCGACTTGAATGGCGCCGCCTGAACTCGCCGCGTTTTGCGGGGCGGCGCCGCCGCCAGTGAGCTGCAGCGTGTAGGCCCCGGTCTGGCCGGCGGCGTAGCTGGTCGCGAGGATTCGGTAAGCCCCGTCGCGCGGCAGGGTGACGGTGAGACCCGCATTAGTCGCAGGGGTGGCTTCGTCATCATTGTCCTGCTGGAAATCTCCGGGCCCGCGGATGCCGAGATAGGTGTCGAAATTGCTCGAAAGCATGCGCACGGTCACGGTCTGTCCGGCGCGGCCCTGGAAGGTGTACGTGTCGGCAAATTCGCCTGACGAAAGCTGGCTGTCGCCGGCGGCCAAACTGCCATTGACGCTCTGGCCGAGGGAGAGGCTCTGCTGCGCATGGGCGACGTCAGCCCCCGCCACGCAAAGACCGAACGCCACGAGACCGAGAAAAAGAGAACGCATCTTGACCCCACTTCCCCACCATCAGATTCCCCCGAACATGGCGGGGTCGCAGCGAACTCGTCAAGCAATCCCTGCACGGCCGGCGCGCCTGACTGGCGTTTCGCGGGCGGTCGGCTTAGAGGGCGGTATGGGAATATCGGGAATGACCGGGTTTGCGCGCGCTGAAGGCGTCTTGGCAGACTCGCTTGGCGGTCTCGCCTGGACTTGGGAGGCCAAGTGCGTCAACGGGCGCGCGCTGGACCTGAAACTCAGGACCCCGGCAGGGCTCGATGGCCTTGAGCCGCAGGCCCGGGCGCTCGCGGCGAAGATGTTCAAGCGAGGCTCGCTTCAAGCAAGCCTTTCCCTGGCGCGGTCTGCCAGCGGTGCGGCAGGGATGGCCCGCATCGATATTGTTCTGCTGGAACGATTGCTGGAGGCCGGCTCACCATACGTGAAAGCAGGGAGCGTCAATTTGCCAAGCTGGGACGGAATGCTGGCGCTCCGCGGCGTTCTCGTTAACGAGGAGACTTCCGAAATCAACGCCGAAGCGCGGGCCGCGATGGAAACGGCGTTGCTAGCCGGGTTTGAACAGGCCCTTGCCGGCGTGGCGCAGGCGCGGGCGGGCGAGGGCCGCATGCTTGCCGGGGTCCTCGGCGAACTGGCCGATCGCGCCGATGCTCTGGTTGCGCGGGCGCGGACCTCGGCGGCGGCCGCACCGGCGGCTGCGCTCGAACGCCTCAAATCGCGGCTCACAGCGCTTGCGCCTGATCTGCAATTCGAGCCCCAGCGTCTGGCGCAGGAGGCGGCGCTGGCGGCGTCCAAGGCCGACGTGCAAGAGGAATTGGAGCGCCTCTCAGCGCATCTGGGCGAATTCCGTGCACTGCTTGCACAATCGGAACCGGCCGGGCGGCGGTTGGATTTTCTGGGTCAGGAATTGACGCGGGAAGCGAATACGCTTTGTTCCAAATCCTCGGATTTGGAGCTGACCCGCATCGGCCTCGACCTCAAGGCGGTGGTGGATCAGATCAAGGAGCAAGCGGCCAATGTTGAATGAACATGTCGCCCGCCGCGGGCTGATGTTCGTGCTGTCGAGCCCTTCTGGCGCCGGCAAATCGACGATGGCGAACAAGCTGATCGCTGACGACGGAAACACCTCTCTCTCAGTGTCGGCCACCACGCGGGCGCCGCGCCCCGGCGAGATCGACGGCCGCGAGTACAAATTCATGGACCGCGAAGGCTTCGAACAGATGGCCGATCGCGGCGAATTTCTCGAACACGCCATGGTGTTCGGCGCCCATTACGGCACCCCGCGCGCGCCGGTGGAGGCGCTACTGATCCAGGGCCGCGACGTGTTGTTTGATGTCGATTGGCAAGGCGCGCGCGCCTTGCGCGCCGCCGCGCCGGAGGATGTTGTCGGGATTTTCATCTTACCGCCATCGATGACCGAACTCGAACGCCGCCTGCACACCCGCGCGCAAGACAGCGAAGAGGTCATCGCCAAGCGCATGGCGCGTTCGCTCGATGAGATTTCGCACTGGGAAGAATATGATTATGTGCTGGTCAACACGTTGCTTGAACAGACGCTGGCGCAGATCAAACAAATCCTCGCGGCGGAACGCTTGAAACGCGCACGGCAGCTGTGGCTGAAGCTGCACGTGGAGCGGTTGAGAAGGGGGATATAGGTAGGTTGGTGCATGGCGAAGCTCTGGCTGCCGATGAGGGGCGTTGGGAGTTGGCGCGCGGGCTCTTACTCTGATACTCAACCGCCATGAAACTCTATTTCTCCCCCGCATCCCCCTTCGCCCGCAAGTGCCGCATTCTTGTTCGCGAGAAGGGCATGCTCCGCCAAGTCGAGGAAGTCCGCGCCGATCCGATTGGCGGGGACGCGGCGTTGAACGCCGCCAACCCGCTAGGCCAAGTGCCGGCGCTGATTGACGATGCAGGGGTGGGCTGGAGCGATAGCCCACTGATCTGCGCGCGGCTCGATGCGTTGGCGCCAAATCCTCGCTTCATCCCCGAGGGCGAGGCGCGCTGGAGTGTCTTGCGCCGTGAGGTGATCGCCGACGGCCTGATGGAGCAGGGCGTCAAGATTCGACTCGAGCTGTTGCGTCCGGAGGGCGAGCGTTCGGTTGCCTGGATGGCGCGCTGGCGTGCTGGAATTTTGCGCAGCCTCGATGCCGCCGAGGCGCAAGCAGGTGTCGTATTCGACCTAGCCGCGATCGCCACCGTTTGCGCTTTGACCTGGCTTGACCTGCGCTTCCCCGACCTCGACTGGCGCCCGGCTCGGCCAAAGCTCGCCGCTCTGCAGGCAGAGCTGGAGGCGCGCGCCAGCTTCCGCGAGACCGCCCCCAGCTAAAGCGCGGTCGACAACGCCGCCTGGATCGCCCATATCGAGCTGGCGAAAGGCCAGCACCATGCTGCAGCAGCACCTGCAGGACACCTACGAATATCTCTTCGACGCAGCCCATCGGGCGCTGGGCGAGGGCGGCTCGTTTGCGCCATTCGGGGCGGGCATTCGCAAGACCGGAGAGCAAATCCACACCAATGTCGATTTGCCGATCGAAAAGTCTGCGCCGTCGGATCATATATCTGGGCTGATAGCCGGATTCCGCGCGGACGAAGCTGAGCACGGACTGATTGCGGCGGGGCTGGTTTTCGACGGTCGCGCGCGCAGCGACGATGCAGCGGCGTTGTGTTTTCACCTCGAGGGCGCCAACGGCAAAGCCGTCGAAGTCATCGTGCCCTACCGGCGCATGCCCGGGAACATCATCGCCTTCGATGCGCCACAAGTTTCGGATGTGCAGTCCGAGATTTTCGCCGAGATGATGTGATCGCGGCAGATGTCTAGTCTCGCACGATTGGAGCGGCGCCTGGGGCAGGCGCTTGAGCGGTTCGAGCGCATCGAAGCGCGGCTAGGCGCGGCGACCGATGGCGCCGAGATACGGCGCTTGAGTCAAGAACACGCCGAGTTGAAGCCGTTGGCCGACGCCGTCAATGCGCTCGCGGCGCAACGCACGGAAATCGCCAACCTCGAAGCAATGGTCAAGGAAAGCGCGGGCGACGCTGAACTTGCAGGGCTGGCGGAGAGCGAACTTGACGCCGCGCGCGCGCGCCTGCCGGCAATGGAGCAAGCAGCACTCCTGCTGCTGGCGCCGAAGGATCGCGACGAGAGCGCGTCCGCCATCCTCGAAGTGCGCGCCGGCACAGGCGGCGATGAAGCGGCGTTGTTCGCCGGCGATCTCTTGCGCATGTACCAGCGTTATGCCGGCCAACGCCGCTGGCGCTTCGAGCTGGAAAGTGTGTCCGAAACCGGCCTCGGCGGGGTGAAGGAAGCAGTTGCAAGCGTAACTGGCGCCGGCGTGTTCGGCCGCTTGCGCTTCGAGAGCGGCGTCCATCGCGTGCAGCGCGTGCCGGAGACCGAGGCTGGCGGGCGCATCCACACATCGGCGGCGACGGTGGCGGTGCTGCCTCAACCGGAAGGCGACGTGGATATCGTCGTCGACGACAAGGACATTCGCATCGACACCATGCGCGCCTCGGGCGCCGGCGGCCAGCACGTGAACAAAACCGACAGCGCGGTGCGTATCACCCACATCCCTTCGGGGATCGTCGTTGTCGCGCAGGAGAAATCGCAGCACCAAAACCGCGCCAACGCCATGAAGGTGCTGAAGGCGAAGCTCTACGATGCGGAGCGCGAACGACAAGCGCGCGAGCGCGCCGCTGAACGCAAGGGCCAAGTTGGCTCGGGCGACCGCAGCGAACGCATCCGCACCTACAATTTTCCCCAAGGCCGCGTCACCGACCATCGCATCAACCTCACGGTCTACAATCTCCCTGAAGTGATCGACGGCGGCGGTCTCGACCCCATCCTGGACGCGCTCGCCGCTGAAGATCGCGCACGCAAGCTTGCGGCGTTGGAGAGTGACGAATGAGGTGCGAATGCGAGCCGTCGGCGTTCCGCCGACATGGTGCGGCCTTCGACATGCTCAGGCTGACGAGGAATGGCGTCACCCCCGGACTTGATCCGGGGCTGTCGAAGCGCGACGCCAACCCCACAGACTTGCAAGCTGCCGGCGAGTCTCACGCAACTGGTTTGAAATGAGCGTTACTCTCGTGTCGTTGTGGACATCGCTGCGACGGCGATTTGAGGCGGTTGGCGCCGATAACCCGGTAACCGATGCCCGGATGTTGATCGAAGTCGGCGCTGGCGTATCCCGGCTCGATATCGTCACCGACCCGTATCGCGAACTCAGCACGGAGCAACTTGCAGCGGTTGAGGCGCTCGTTATTCGTCGCGAGCGGCGTGAACCGATCGCCTACATCCTTGGCCGCAAGGCATTCTGGAATATCGAGCTTGCAGTTGGGCCCGAGGTGCTCATTCCGCGTCCGGAAACCGAATTGCTGGTGGAGACCGCGTTGGACCTGCTTCCGCCCAACGCGCCCGCGCGCGTGTTGGACCTCGGCGTCGGCTCGGGCGCCATTCTTTTGTCGGTGCTCGCTGAACGCCAATCGGCCGTTGGGGTTGGAATAGATAAGAGCGCCAGCGCGCTGGAAACGGCGGCAACCAATGCAGCCGCGTTGCACCTCGACGGCCGGGTGAGCTTCAGGGAAGGCCACTGGACAGCCGACGGCCGCTTCGATCTGGTGCTCTCAAATCCACCCTACATCAGGAGCGGCGACCTTGCCGCCTTGGCGCCTGAACTGCACTACGAGCCGAGAATGGCTCTCGATGGCGGCGAAGACGGCCTCGACGCCTACCGCGCCATAACTTGCGCTCTTCCTGGTCTGCTGGGACCCAACGGGGCCTTCGCGCTTGAGGTGGGCGAGGGACAGGCTGATGCGGTCGCGGAGATGGCCGAGGCCATTGGGCTTACTTTAATGCCGCATCGGCGAGACCTGCAGGGGATCGCCCGGGTGTTGGCCGGCCGCGGGGCGGGCTGAAAAACTCCTTGGATCGAACCGCTGGAAGCATTAAGGTGACCCTTGGAATCGCGGCTTGAGGCGGCGCGAGGGGTTGACCCGAGGCGATTTCAGTGAGCGCGAGATGTGTTGTTCGCAACGCGGCGCTCTTCCTCAGCAAGAGGTCCTAACGAGGCTACGGGCGCGATCGCCCAAACGGACGAACCGGCAACCAACAACGCGGGCGGCAGTTTCTGCGCGCCTTCCGGATGATCACATGAACGGTGGATATTCTATGAAACGTCAGCGTGGTCGCGGCGGGAAGCCCGGCGGCGGCGGCGGCGGGCATCACAACAACAATCATGGCCACCAGCCGAACAGGACCATGGAAAGCAACGGGCCTGAGGGCAAAGTCCGAGGCCCAGCGGCGATGATCCACGAACGTTATTTGCAGCTGGCCCGCGACGCCTATTCCGCTGGCGACCGCGTGCTCGCGGAGAATTTCTTCCAGCACGCCGATCATTATTTCCGCCTCTGGCGGGCGAGCCAACCGGCTGTTCCGGTGCATCAAGAACGCTTCAGCAATGAAAGCGAATACGAAGGCGACGAAGATTCCGGCGGCGAGGGCGAGGCTCAAGTCCCCGAGGAGGCGCGTGGCGGCAACGTCCGCGAAACTCGCAGCGACGATGTGCAGCCAGAAGAGGGCGAGCGCGATCCCGGCTCGCAGGTCCAACCTGCGGGGGACGGAGACTTCCGCCGCCGGCGCGGACGACGCAATCGCTTCCGCCCAGGCGAGGAAGGCGGCGAACCGCGTGAGGCGCGTGAACCACGCGAGCCCAGAGAACCGCGGGAGGCCAAAGAACCGCGTGAAACTAGAGAACCGCGCGAAGCACGCGAGCCCCGGGAAGCCCGTGAGCCCCGTGAAACCCGCGAGCGCGACGATGGGCCGGAAGGTTTCTCCGGAAGCCCGCGCCCGGCCTTCCTGCGTACTGAATAGGGGCTCTAGCGTTTGGCCGGGGTTGGCGGGCGCGGCGGCGCCGCCATACGGCGTTCCAGATATGAACGCGCGTGTTTCTCGACATCAGCGAGGTAATCCTCGCCAGGATCTCGCCCGCGGTAGAAATGGTCGGCGCCCGCCACCGGTTGCCCGTCCACCTTGATGTTCTTTTGCGTGCGGATGCGGCCAATGACACGCTCCATGTCAGCCGCGGTCGTGACGCTGTCGCGGGTGCCATAAATGATCACGCCAGACGCTGGGCAGGGCGCCAGGAACGACAGATCATAATGGTTGGCCGGTGGCGACACCGCGATAAAGCCGTCGATTTCAGGGCGGCGCATCAGGAGCTGGAGCCCGATCCAGGCGCCGAAGGAATAGCCGCCAACCCAGCATTGCTCGGCGTTGGGGTTCATGCTCTGCAAGTAATCGAGCGCTGAGGCGGCGTCGGATAATTCGCCCATGCCATTGTCGAATATGCCCTGGCTCCGGCCGATGCCCCTGAAATTGAAGCGTAATACTCCGAAGCCAAAATCCACAAACAACTTATAGAGCTGCACCGTGATGCGGTCCTGCATTGAGCCGCCCGCCTTCGGGTGACCGTGCAAGATCAGCGCGATTGGAGCGCCTTCGCGTGGGGGTTCGGAATAGCGCCCCTCGACACGACCTGCAGCGCCGGGAAAAATCACTTCTGGCATTCTGTTCTCAATCCTGAGCGCACAAAGGGCGGCTTAAAACTCGACCGGGCAATTGTTGACTAAATTACTGGGATATATAAAATCCAGTGCGGCGCCTGGTTATTGACGACCGAGGCCCTCCCCGGGGGAGGGCGGCTTCTAGCACATGATTTTGCGCCCATGCGAGTGCGTACGAAGAGGATTTCATGCGACTGACCTCCAAAGGCCGTTACGCGGTCATGGCGATGGCGGACTTGGCGCTCCATGGCGGGGGTGAGCGCGCCGTGCCGCTGCAGGAAGTGGCGCGCCGGCAGGAAATTTCGCTGTCCTACCTCGAACAATTGTTCTCCCGCTTGCGCCAAGCCCGGCTGGTCACCGGCGTGCGCGGCCCCGGTGGCGGCTATCGCTTGGCGCGCGCAGGCAACGCTATCACGGTCGACGAGATCATCGAGGCCGTCAACGAACCGATCAAAGCCACGCGCTGCGAAGAGGGATCGGGCAAAAGTTGCATGGGAAAAAGCGGCCGCTGCATCGCACACAATCTTTGGCAGGAAATGGGCGTGCGCATCCGCGATTTTTTGGCGTCCGTGACGCTCGACGACGTGGTCGCGCAACGTTTCGACCGCACCGCAAATGTGGCGGCGGAGTGATATGAACCTGCAGGCCATCTATTGCGACTACAATGCCGGAGCGCCTATCCGCGCTGAGGCTGCGGTGGCCGTTGCACGCGCTCTCTCCGCAGGCGGCAATCCGTCCTCGGTGCACGGATATGGCCGCCGCGCGCGTGCGCTATTGGAGGATGCGCGCGAGAAGTTGGCGACGTTGATCGATGCGCGCGCGGAAAATGTTATTCTCACTTCCGGCGCCACGGAAGCTCTGCACTTGGCTTTAAACAGCGCCGGCGCGGCCTCGTTCATTGTCTCAGCTGCAGAGCACGACGCAGTGTTCGAGCAGGCGATGCGCCTTGGTGCGCAACAAGCGCCAGTCAACGCGGCCGGAATGATCGACCTCGCCGCACTGACTTCGGCACTCGCGTCGGCGGCAAGGCCCGCGCTTGTGGCGGTGCAACTCGCCAACAATGAAACGGGAGTCATCCAGCCGATCACGCAAGTCGCAGCACTCTGCCGCGACCACGGGGCGCTGCTGCTGGTGGACGCAGCTCAGGCGTTCGGGCGCATCCCCTCGAGCATCGTCGATCTCGACGCGACTTATCTTGTGGTTTCCTCGCACAAGATTGGCGGGCCCCCGGGCGCAGGTGCGCTTGTGCTTGCTGCTGGCGCGCCGTTCGCGAGTACACGTTTCGGCGGCGGCCAAGAATTGGGCCGTAGGCCGGGCACAGAGAATATGCCCGCAATCGTAGGATTCGCGGTGGCCGCCGACTGGGCGGTGCGCGAATTGGAGCGTGAAGCGGCGCGGCTCTCCGCGATGCGAGATCGGTTCGAGGCGGGATTGCCGGCGGGCGCCGTGGTGTTTGGCCGCTCCACCAGACTCCCCAATACTTCAAATTTTGCCATCCCGGGGTTGTCCGCTGAGACAGCGGTGATTGCCATGGATATCGAAGGCGTCGCCCTCTCTTCGGGCGCGGCGTGTTCGTCGGGCAAAGTCAAATCCAGCCGCGTGCTGGCGGCGATGGGCGTGGCGGCAGAACTTGCGCGCTGTGCGCTACGCGTGAGTTTCGGGCATGAGTCCAAGGAAGGCGACGTCGATGCCGCACTTGCAGGGCTGAGCAAGCTCGCAGCGCGGCGGCGCCTGCGTGAAGAAGCGCACGCATGAGCGCAGCGAAGGAATCCATCGACCGCGGCACAGTCGACGCCGCGCGCGCGCTCGAGGGCGAGAAGTATAAGCACGGCTTTGTTACTGGCATTGAACAGGAATTGGCGCCGCCTGGCTTGAATGAGACCATTGTACGTTTTATCTCGACCAAGAAGGACGAACCGGACTGGATGCTCGCGTGGCGGTTGGAGGCGTTTCAACGCTGGCAAACCATGGAGGAACCCACCTGGGCGCTCGTCCAATACCCGCCGATCAATTATCAGGCCGCACGCTATTACGCAGCGCCCAAGGATGGCGCCAAGTACAAGTCGATCGACGACGTCGAGCCGGAGATACTCGAAACTTACAAGAAATTGGGCATCCCATTACGCGAGGCCGAAACGCTGCTGGGTGTTGAAGGCGCGCCGCGCGTGGCTGTGGATGCGGTGTTCGATAGCGTGAGCGTGGTGACTACGTTCAAAGCGGAGCTGGCGAAAGCGGGCGTCATCTTTTGCCCAATCAGCGAAGCGATCCGCGAGCATGCCGATCTGGTGCGGAAGTATCTGGGTTCGGTAGTGCCCACGAGCGACAATTTCTTCGCCACTCTCAACAGCGCCGTGTTCTCCGACGGTTCGTTCGTGTACGTGCCGCCGGGCGTGCGTTGCCCGATGGAGCTATCGACTTATTTCCGTATGAACGCGCAAGGCACCGGCCAGTTCGAGCGAACGTTGATCATCGTCGATGAGGGCGCTTATGTCTCCTATCTCGAAGGCTGCACGGCGCCGATGCGCGATGAGAATCAGCTGCACGCCGCAGTGGTGGAATTGGTCGCGCTCGACGATGCGGAGATCAAGTACTCAACCGTGCAGAATTGGTGGCCGGGCGATTCCGAGGGCAAGGGCGGCATCTACAATTTCGTGACCAAGCGTGGAGATTGTCGCGGCAAGCGCTCCAAGATTTCCTGGACGCAGGTCGAGACCGGTTCGGCGATTACCTGGAAGTATCCAAGCTGTATTCTGCGCGGCGAGGGAAGCTCGGGCGAATTCTACTCCATCGCCGTAACCAACGGTCGCCAGCAGGCCGACACTGGCACGAAGATGATCCATCTCGGCGCCAACACCCGCTCGCGCGTCATCTCCAAAGGCATTTCCGCCGGGCGTTCTTCAAACGCCTATCGTGGCCTGGTGTCCGCACACGCGAAAGCCAAGGGCGCGCGTAATTTCACGCAATGCGACTCCCTGCTGATCGGCGATCAATGCGCCGCACATACCGTGCCCTATGTCGAGACACGTGCCCCGGACGCGCAGTTCGAGCACGAAGCGACGACGACCAAACTCTCAGACGATCAGCTTTTCTACCTGCGCTCACGCGGCATTCCTGAGGAAGAGGCCGTGGCGCTCTTGGTGAACGGGTTCGTGCGCGAGGTGTTACAAAAGCTGCCGATGGAGTTCGCTGTGGAGGCGCAAAAGCTGTTGGAAGTGAGTTTGGAGGGGAGTGTGGGATGATGCGCGGTTTTGGTTTCCTGGCGGCGACCGCGCTTGCGTTGAGCGCATGTGCGCCGGACCGCAACGCGGCTATGGCGGAATTGATGCCCTGTGCGGATGTCGTGTTCGAGCCAGGCGTATTTCGCGCCAACGAGTGCCGGATCGAGGCCAACGGGGAGGCGGTGCATGTGACCTATGCCGAGGCCGCTGCAGGCGCAGTTGTCGGCGCCGTGACGCTCGAGCTGATTGGCGAGCGCGGTAATGTGCGGCAGGTCATGCAAGAGCCCGATATTGCGCAATACCTCGCCCCGCGTGTGCACGATGTCGATGGTGACGGACGCGCAGATATTCTGGTCGGGCGCTCCACCGGCAATGTGAACACGGTGAGCGGAGTGTGGATCTTCAATGGCGAACGCGGGGTATTTGCGCGCGTCGGAGAAATAAACGGCGTGGCGGTGACGCGGACCCAGGAGGGTTTTGTCGCGGTCGCTTCGCGCACCAACGCCTCGACCTGGAACGTCGCCTATAGCGCCCTTGATGCGGAGGGGATGAAACTGGTGGCGAGCGTCGATGTCGAGGGATTCCAACGTGCCGATGGCGAACTAGGGGCGCGTTGCCGTTTGAGCGATGCGCCGGGCATCGCTGATCTGAATTTATCGCCCGCCGACGCGGAAGCGAAATTCTGCGCCGAGCCAGCCGCCCTCAACGTGTTGGGGGGATGAGTATGCTTGAGGTAGACAGTCTCCATGTTTCCGTCAGCGGCGCGACGATACTCACGGGACTAACGCTCACTGTGCCGGCGGGCGAGACGCACGCGATCATGGGCCCGAACGGTTCGGGCAAGTCCACGTTTGCTTATGCGCTTGCCGGACGCGGCGGCTACGAGGTGACCGCTGGCGGCGCACGTCTCGACGGCGCGGACCTGCTGACGCTTTCGCCGGAAGAGCGCGCCGCGAAAGGCTTGTTCCTCTCGTTCCAGTATCCCGTGGAGATACCGGGGCTTTCGGCGATCGCGTTCCTGAAAGCTGCGCTCAACGCCCAGCGCAAGGCGCGCGGGCTTGAGCCGATGCCCGCGCCGGCATTGCTGAAACTGATGCGTGAGAAAGCGCAAGCGCTTAATATCGGCGAGGAAATGCTGAAGCGGCCGCTGAACGTAGGTTTTTCCGGCGGTGAGAAAAAGCGCTTCGAGGCGCTGCAGATGGCCGTGCTGCAGCCGCGCTTCGCCATTCTCGACGAGACGGACTCGGGTCTCGACATCGATGCGCTGAAACTGGTGGCGGAGAACATCAACGCGATGCGTGCGCCAGATCGCGGGTTTTTGGTGATCACGCACTATCAACGCCTGCTGGATTACATCAAGCCTGACCGCGTGCATGTTCTGGCGAACGGACGCATCGCCGCGAGCGGCGGGCCGGAACTGGCGCTGGAGCTCGAGCGCGACGGTTATGACAAATATCTGAGGGCGGCGTGATGGAGCGCGCCGAACTCCCTAACCGTCGTGTTGAAGCGTGGAAATATTCCGATCTGCGGGCGGCGCTCGCAAACGTGCCGTTGCCTGCCGAACAACAACGCCCCGCTCTTGCATGGGGCAAGTTGGATAACGTCATTGAGCGGTTAGCGGTCGCACAGGGCGCCCATGCGCTAAGCAAAGTCCGTGCGGGGGAGACGGAAATCCTGATCGAGCGCATCGGCGAGGGGGCAGGTTTGCGGGCGCGATCACGGGAAATCCAAGTCCTGCCAGGAGGGAAGCTGACGCGGATAGTGCTGCAGACGGGAGGCGAAGTGACCCTGGATGTGGCGCGCGTCTCGCTCTCCGACGGCGCGGCGTTCCGTCAATTCATCATCACCGAGGGCGCAAATCTGGCGCGCATCGAAACCCATGTGGATGTCGAGGGCGCGCGCTGCGAAGTGGAGCTGAACGGACTTTATCTCTGCGGCGACGGGCGCCACGCCGATCTCACCTCGGTGGTGACGCACGAGACGCCAGGCGGAAAGACCAAGCAGCTCATCAAGGGCGTTGCACGCAAGGGCGGACGCGGCGTGTTCCAAGGCAAGATCGTGGTCGAGCGCGGCGCCCAGAAGACGGACGCGCGGCAATATCATCATGGCATGCTGCTGGAAGAGGGGGCGGAAATATTCGCCAAGCCAGAACTGATGATTCACGCTGACGATGTCGCTTGCGCGCACGGCAACACCGCCGGGGGCATGGACGAGAACGCACTTTTCTACCTGCGATCGCGCGGCGTGCCCGATGAAGAGGCGCGCGCGCTGCTGACGGAGGCGTTTTTGCTGGAGGCTGTTCCAGGCTGGTTGCCGGTTGACGTGCGAAGCGAGATCGAGGGGCGCGTGCAGGCGTGGTTGCGGGGGGGGGCATGAGCTTCGATGTGGAGAGCATCCGCGCGCAATTTCCGATACTGTCGCGTCAAGTACACGGCCGGCCGTTGATCT
>CXWL01121662.1_pt1 | contig 27918 bp, 24 predicted proteins | sample 590931 | NCBI WGS metagenome assembly CXWL01 (sample SAMEA3498368, study PRJEB10139) | groundwater metagenome | biome: water well; material: biofilm material | place: Germany | collected 2015-04-27 | reverse complement strand
AATTCGGCCAAATCTGCCCCGCTTTTGCTCGGCTGATGAGTTAAGTCCGACAGGCTGCTAGCGCGTGAATCAACAGAGGAGAAGATGCGATGACAGGGTTGAAGATGGTAACGAAAGATATCGCCCAAAGGCTGTATCACAAGTTTCCTTGGGTAGTCCCTTCAATAATCAAGAATCTGTACTTCAAAAAGAAATACATAGACCCCTACAAGAACAGACGGCTTCCCACAATCTGGCTGGAGACAACGAGCGCATGCAATCTGAACTGCGTCATGTGCCCCGCCCAGAGGAAGGATGCCAAGCGAATCAAGCCGGACGGTTTCATGAAGCCGGAACTCTTCCGGCGGTTGGTGGACGAGATTGCCGCCGAGGATCCGGATATCAATCTGCGCTTGCATAAGGACGGAGAGCCTTTGCTACATCCCGACATCGTGGAATTCATAAGATACTCCTCTGCGAAGATTAACCGTGTCAGCCTGGTGACGAACGCCACATTGCTCACCAATGAAATGACCGACGCGATTCTGGGAACCAGACTCCAGGATATTCGCTTCTCCATCGACGGCACCAAGGAGACCTTCAACAAGATCAGAGTACAGTCCAAGGACAACCCTTATGCCTCCCAGGACGTTCCTGTTGACCACGATAACGTCGTCGCCAAAGTTCTACATTTCTGCCGGAGACGGAAGGAACTGAATAATACGACGATTCGCATCGGCGTTCGCATGACGGACTTCAAACCCACCGAGAAAGAGCGGGAAACCTATAAGGCTTTCTGGGAACAGCATGTAGATTATGTGGAGATTGCGAGATACATCTCCTGGTCTGGAAAGATTTACAAGTCGAAGAACGAAAACTCAACTTATCCTTGTTTGAATCTCTGGAGCACCCTGACCGTTACTTATGATGGAAAGATGGTTCCATGCTGCACGTACATGGACACCAAGGGCAACGGCAAAGGGAAAATTGCCGATCTGAATGATCCGAATGTGCGCCTGAAGGAAGCCTTTTACGACTCGCAAGAGCTGAATGAAGTCAGACGCGCCCATCTGGATGGCGACGACTTGGAGGAAATCGCTCCTTATTGCGTCAAATGCGACGATTGGAATATTCCAGAAATAGATAAGATTTGGACAAAGAAAATGCGGCGGGAAATGAGACCACAGCTACCCACCTGAAAGTGCAGGCAGAAAAAGGCACTCACCCTGTTTCAACTCCTACCAGTTCATCCAACTCTCTCTGTGATTCGCAGTGTTCCAGCATTCCCGCCGAGACTCATAGGCCGGATGGCTGTGACCAGCCTGCTGGACAGATAGCAGTAGCGCAACTGGGGTGAGGCACGAACCCCAGCATCCCCACGCCCCCCCCCGCAAGGGAAGGCAGATGGGCCCGGTTGATGCCCGGCGGCTTTGCCGCCACCCCTCCGCACGGAGATAAGGGCAAGGCCTCGCGACGCGAGTTTCACATTAAATGCCACTTAATCAGCCAATCCTTAAAGGGAGCCTAACGGGCTGCAAAAAATTGTTTTGCGAAACGAGCGCATCCTATGCCGGGATGCCCCAAGAAAAAAGCGGCCCGTGGCCGCTTTTTTCTTTCCTGCAATTATTGCCTGCCCTACTTGACGACAGCCTTCAGCTCGCCTTTGGCATAGCGGCTCGCCATGGATTCCAGCGAGACCGGTTTGATCTTGCCGGCTTGGCCCGCAGCGCCAAAGGCTTCGTAACGCGCCTTGCAGATCGCTTTCATCGCCTTGGTGGTTTCTGCCAGGAATTTGCGCGGATCAAAATCCTTCGGGTTCTGCGCCAGATAGCGGCGGGTCGCGCCGGTGGAAGCCATGCGCAGGTCGGTATCTATGTTCACCTTGCGCACGCCGTGCTTGATGCCCTCGACAATTTCCGCAACCGGGACGCCATAGGTCTGCGGCATCGCCCCGCCGAACTGGTTGATGATTTCAAGCCATTCCTGCGGCACGCTCGATGAGCCGTGCATCACCAGATGGGTGTTGGGGATGCGCGCATGGATTTCCTTGATGCGGCTGATCGCCAGGGTGTCGCCGGTGGGTGGCTTGGTGAATTTATACGCACCATGCGAAGTGCCGATGGCGATGGCCAGCGCATCCACCTGGGTCAGCTTGACGAATTCGGCGGCCTCGTCTGGATCGGTCAGCAACTGGGAATGGCTGAGCGCGCCTTCCGCGCCGTGGCCGTCTTCCTTTTCGCCGTGGCCGGATTCCAGCGAACCCAGGCAACCCAGTTCACCCTCGACGGAAACGCCGACCGCATGAGACATCTCGACGACGTTGCGGGTCACGTTGACGTTGTATTCGAATGATGAGGGAGTCTTGCCGTCGGTCATCAGCGAGCCGTCCATCATCACGCTGGAGAAACCCGACTTGATGGCGTTGATGCATACCGCCGGTGATGCGCCGTGATCCTGGTGCATCACCACCGGAATGTGCGGATACATCTCCACCGCCGCTTCGATCAGGTGGCGCAGGAACGGCTCGCCCGCGTATTTACGCGCACCCGCCGAACCCTGCATGATGACCGGGCTGCTGGTTTCGTCGGCCGCCTCCATGATGGCCTTGACCTGTTCCAGGTTGTTGACGTTGAAAGCGGGCAGGCCGTAGCCGTTTTCCGCCGCGTGATCCAGTAACTGGCGCAATGATACGAGAGCCATTTTCTTCTCCTGATATAAAATAGAACTACAAGAAATATTTAATTTTTACGGTGGTCGCCCACGCGCACTATCTTCATGGTGTTGGTATGCCCAGCCTTGCCGATGGCCTCGCCAACTGTCATCACGATCAACTCGCCATCCCTCACCATTTTCAAACGCAGCAGTTCATCTTCTGCCTGACGCAACGTGACAGAGTGATCCTTGGAATCGCTCTTGAACGCGATAGGGTGGACGCCGCTGAATAGCGTTACCTTGCTCAAAGTCGCATCCACCGGCGTCAACGCGAAGATCGGCGTGCCCGCGCTGATGCGGGACATCCACAACGCGGTCGAGCCGGATTGCGTCAACGCCACGATAGCCTTCACCTTGAAATGCGAGGCTGCATACAAGGCGGACATCGCGATGGACTGGTCAATGCGCGTAAACTTGTCCCGCTCCATACGCCGATCTGCCGAACTCTCTTCGGTTTCTTTTTCCGCGTTGACGCAGATGCGCGCCATGGATTCGATGGTTTCCACCGGGTAATCCCCCACGGCGGTTTCTGCCGACAGCATCACCGCATCTGTGCCATCCAGTACAGCATTTGCCACATCGGACACTTCCGCGCGTGTCGGGATTGGGTTGGCAATCATGGATTCCATCATCTGCGTGGCAGTGATGACCAGACGGTTTTTGGCGCGGGCCATTTTGATCATTTTCTTTTGCAGGCCTGGCACAGCCGCATCGCCCACTTCAACGGCCAAGTCTCCTCGCGCCACCATGATTGCATCGGACGCTTCAATGATCTCGGCCAGCGCGGGGATCGCCTCGGCACGCTCAATCTTGGCAACCAGCAAACTCTTGCCTCCCGCCGCATGCATCAACTCGCGCGCCAGTTTCATATCGTCCGCCGAACGCGGGAAAGATACCGCCAGGAAGTCCGCCTTAATCAGCGCGGCGGTCTTGATGTCTTCTTTGTCCTTGTCGGTCAAGGCGGGCGCGGTAAGTCCCCCGCCTTTGCGGTTGATGCCCTTGTTGTTGGACAACACGCCACCACGCACGACCCTGCAATGCACTTCCGTATCTTTAACTCCCGTGACGTGAAATTCCAGCATTCCATCATTGAGCAGCAATACCGTGCCGACATCCACATCATTTGGCAGCTCTTTGTAATCCAGCCCCACGCGCTGCTGGTTGCCAAGGCCATCCAGGGCGGCATCGAGAATGAATGCGTCACCGGGATTTAACGTGATCTTGTCGTTCTCGAATTTGCGCACGCGAATTTTCGGCCCCTGCAAGTCAGCCAGAATACCGATGGTGCGGCCCGCAGCCTTGGCGGCAGCGCGCACCTTCTCGGCACGCCCCATATGGTCTTGTGCCGAGCCATGCGAGAAATTCATGCGCACCACATCAACCCCGGCACGAATCATTTGTTCCAGTACTTTCTGGTCGCTGGAAGCCGGCCCGAGTGTTGCAACTATTTTTGTTCTGCGCAGCATGTAATTCCTAAATGATTATTGCCTGGCACGTTGTTCAAGAATATCGACCGCGGGCAATGTCTTGCCTTCGAGAAATTCCAGAAATGCTCCGCCGGCAGTGGAGATGTAGGACACCTTGTCGTAGATGCCATATTTCTGGATCGCCGCGATGGTATCGCCGCCGCCCGCCAAGGTGAAGGCATGGGTGTTGGCGATAGCCATTGCGATGGTTTTGGTGCCTGCGCCAAACTGGTCAAACTCGAACACACCGACCGGCCCGTTCCAGACCACGGTGCCCGCCTTCATGATGATGTCTGCCAGTTCCTGCGCTGACTTTGGGCCGATGTCAAAGATCATGTCGTCGTCGCTCACGGCATCCGCGCTTTTCTGCACGGCAGGCTCGCTGGCATCGAATTTCTTGCCGGTCACCACGTCCACCGCGATGGGGATTTGCGCGCCACGTGCAGCCATTTTCTTCATCAGCGCCTGCGCGACCGGAACCAGATCATCCTCGCACAACGACTTGCCGACTTTCTTGCCGGCAGCCTTGAGGAAGGTATTGGCGATACCGCCGCCCACCACCAGCTGCTCGCACTTTTCAGACAGAGATTCCAGCACGGTCAGCTTGGTTGACACCTTGCTGCCGCCGACGATGGCCACCATCGGGCGCGCCGGGTTGAGCAGCGCCTTACCCAGCGCGTCGAGTTCTTCGGTCAGCAGCATGCCCGCGCAAGCGACCGGCGCGAACTTGGCGATGCCGTGGGTGGAAGCCTCGGCACGGTGGGCGGTGCCGAACGCGTCCATCACGAACACGTCGCACAGTGCCGCATATTTCTTTGCGGTTTCATCTACGTTCTTTTTCTCGCCCTTGTTGAAGCGGCAGTTTTCCAGCAGCACGAGTTCGCCAGCAGCCACATCGAAACCGCCGTTCACCCAGTCCTTGACCAAGCGCACCGGCTTGCCCAGTCTGGCTGAAATATTGTCGGCTACCGGCTTGAGCGAATTCTCTTCGGAAACCACGCCTTCTTCCGGGCGGCCCAGATGGGATGTGACCATCACCCGAGCACCCGCCTTCAGCGCATGGGCGATAGTGGCCATGGAGGCGGTGATGCGGGCATCGGACGTGACCTTGCCATCGCTCACCGGCACGTTGAGATCGGAGCGGATGAACACGCGCTTTCCGGATAAATCCAGATCGGTCATACGGATGAATTTCGACATTGTGAAACTCCTTAATGTTAGCTTGTAGCTTGTAGCGGGTAGCGGGTAGCTCGCAGCTATTATTGATCCAGCACGCATTATCCAAGAATCCGTTCGCATTGAGCTTGTCGAAACGTGAATGGATTCATGTGCTTCGACAAGTTCAGCACGAACGGCAATCAAGTTCAAACGGTGCCGGATCAATAGGTGCCGCGCGCAAAGCGCGCACCTATAAGCTACCGCCTACCAGCTACCGGCTATTATTTGGCTACGTGCAGCACCAGCCGCATCAGGTTGCAGGTGTAGCCGTACTCGTTGTCGTACCAGGCCACCACCTTGACGAAGGTCGGGTCGAGCGCGATACCGGCTTCGGCATCAAACACGGAAGGCTGGGTGCAGCCACGAAAGTCAGTGGCGACCACCTTCTCGTCGGTGTAGCCCAGCACACCCTTCAGCGGCCCACTCACTGAAGCCGCCTTCATCGCCGCACAAATTTCGGCGTAAGTCGCGGGCTTGTTCAACTCCACCGTCAAGTCCACCACGGACACATCGGAAGTCGGCACGCGAAACGCCATGCCGGTCAGCTTTTTGTTCAGCTCGGGGATTACCACGCCCACCGCCTTGGCCGCGCCGGTGGAAGAAGGGATGATATTTTCCAGGATGCCGCGACCGCCGCGCCAATCCTTGTTGGAGGGGCCGTCAACCGTTTTTTGCGTCGCGGTTGCCGCATGCACAGTGGTCATCAGACCGCGCTTGATGCCGAAAGTGTCGTTCAGCACCTTGGCCACCGGCGCCAGCGCGTTGGTGGTGCAGGAAGCGGCGGAAACAATGTTCTCGCCCTTGTAAAGGGAGTGGTTGACACCGTACACATACATCGGCGTGTCATCCTTGCACGGCGCGGATTGGACAATTTTCTTCGCGCCCGCATCCAAATGGGCCTGGCAGCTTTCCTTGGTCAGGAAGATGCCGGTGCATTCGATCACGATATCCGCGCCCGCTTCGTCCCACTTCAGTTCGGCGGGGTTTTTTATCGCAGTCAGCCGGATTTTTTTGCCGTTCACGACCAGCGTGTTGCCATCCACCGTGACATCCCCGTTGAAGCGCCCGTGCACGGAATCGTACTTGAACATATAAGCCAGATAGCTTGGTTCCAGCAGGTCGTTAATGGCGACCACTTCGATTTCCGGAAAGTCCTTGATTGCCGCGCGAAGCACCATGCGCCCGATGCGGCCAAAACCATTGATGCCAACTTTGATTGCCATGTTTGCAGCTCCTTGTGATTAAAAATATAGCTGGTAGCCAGTAGCCTGTAGCTGGTAGCTAATTCGATGCCGCGCGCCAACCCCCTTTCCAACTTTCCCCCGAAGGGGAAAGGGCGATCGCCCCCTCTCCCGCAAGCGGGATAACCAGCGACTTGGCTGCGGTCGTTTGCAGCCCAGTCGAATGGCTAGTTGTTTCACCCAGAGGGTTTGGGGTGAGGATGCGCGCACCGATAAGCTACGAACTACCCGCTACCAGCTATTTAAGCACCGATCACCTTCTTCGCTACGGCGACCACATTGTCAGCAGTGAAGCCGAACATCTTGAATAGCTCGTTTGCCGGAGCCGACTCGCCAAAACGATCCATGCCGATCACCGCGCCGCGCAGCCCCACATACTTGTACCAGCCATCGCTCACCCCGGCCTCGATGGCGACCTTATGCACGGTCGGCAGCAGGACGCTGTCCCGGTAGGCTTTATCCTGCTTATCAAACACGTTGGTGCATGGCACCGAAACCACGCGGGTAGCGATACCCTGTTCGTCCAGCACCTTCTTGGCTTCCATCGCCAGTTGCACTTCCGAGCCGGTGGCGATCAGCACCAGTTTGGGCGATGGGGCATCGCTCAAAACGTACCCGCCTCTGGCGATGTTGGCGATGGTCGCCGCATCGCGTTTCTGGAACGCGAGGTTCTGGCGGCTGAAAATCAGGCTGCTCGGCCCATCCTTGCGCTCCACCGCAGACACCCACGCCTGCGCCGACTCCACCGTGTCACACGGACGCCACACCTGCATGTTGGGGATCAGGCGCAACGTGGCGGTCTGTTCCACCGGCTGGTGGGTGGGGCCGTCCTCACCCAGGCCAATCGAATCGTGGGTGAACACATAAATCACGCGCTGCTTCATCAGCGCGGACATGCGCAAGGCGTTGCGCGCGTATTCTGAGAACATCAGGAAGGTGCCGCCGAACGGCAGCAGGCCGCCGTGCAGCGCCATCCCGTTCATGATGTGCGCCATGCCGAACTCGCGCACGCCGTAACTGATGTAGTTGCCCGGCTTCTTGCCGTGAACGTGCTTCGCGCCGACCCAGTTGGTCAGGTTGGAGCCGGTCAGGTCGGCCGAACCGCCGAGGAATTCCGGCAACGCGGGCACCAGCGCGTTGATGGCATTTTGCGAAGCCTTGCGGGTGGCGATGGTTTCCGCCTTCTCGTTGGTTTTGGCGATCACTTCGGCGGCGTGCTGCGCCCAGTTGGCTGGCAGTTCGCTCTTCATGCGCCGCTCGAATTCTGCGGCTTCCTTGGGGTGGGCCGCGCGGTATTCGGCGAATTTGTTGTCCCACAGCTTCTCGAGGCCCGCCCCCTTGGTGCGCGCATCCCAAGCCGCGTAAACATGCGCGGGGATTTCGAACGGCTGGTACTTCCACCCGATGTGCTGCCGCGTCGCCGCCACTTCCGCGTCGCCCAGCGCAGCACCATGCACATCGTGGGTGCCCGCCTTGTTCGGCGAACCTGCGCCGATGATGGTTTTGCAGCAAATCAGGGAAGGCTTGTCGGTCACCGCCTTGGCGGCGTTGATCGCGGCATTGATGGCTTCCGGGTCGTGGCCTTGCACGTCGGCGATCACGTGCCAGCCGTAAGCCTCGAAGCGCTTCGGCACGTTCTCGGTAAACCAGCCGCCGACGTGCCCGTCTATGGAAATATCGTTATCGTCCCAAAACGCGGTCAGTTTGCCCAAGCCCCAGGTGCCTGCCAGCGCGCAAGCCTCGTGCGACACGCCCTCCATCATGCAGCCGTCGCCCATGAACACATATGTGTGATGGTTGACGATCTCGTGGCCGGGGCGGTTGAATTCGTTGGCCATCAATTTTTCCGCCATGGCAAAGCCCACGGCGTTGGTGATGCCCTGGCCGAGAGGCCCGGTGGTCGTTTCCACGCCATCGGTGTAGCCATATTCCGGGTGCCCCGGTGTTCTGGAATGCAGTTGGCGAAAACGCTTCAGCTCGTCCATCGGCAAATCGTAGCCGGTCAGGTGCAACAGCGCGTAGATCAGCATCGAACCGTGGCCGTTGGAGAACACGAAACGATCACGGTCGGCCCATTTTGGGTTGGCCGGGTTGTGCCGCAAGTGGTGGTTCCACAGCACCTCGGCAATTTCAGCCATGCCCATGGGCGCGCCGGGGTGGCCGGAATTGGCTTTCTGCACCGCGTCCATCGCCAGCGCGCGGATCGCGCCGGTTATCTCGTTAAACTTTGGGAGAGTTACGTTACGGGTTGCAGACATTTTTCGCTGGCCTCCTGAACATTCCTGCGCGGATTAAACTACCTCGCCGCAAGCAGGGGGTAATGGGTAGGGTGGGTAAAACGCCTGGGGCGTGTATCCACCGTTTGTTTCGGTGGATTCGCGCTACGCGCTTAATCCACCCTACGAAAAACGCTACGCCGCAAGCTTCGGTGTATTAACCCGAAGAGATGAAACGGTTGCGTTCCCAAGGCTCGCAATTATGCCGCACAGCCCTGTTCCGGGCAAACACAATTACCGCCGGTTGACCCGTATCAACCCTGCCGGGTATGCGGATGGGCCAACGAGCCCAATAACCGCAGATGCAGTAGGGCGCAATAACCGGCGGGCATTGCGCCGCATGGACGATTACACCCGGTGCAATGCGCTACGCCCTTCGGCTGTGCTCAGGACAGGCTTATTGCACCCTACGAGGCTGGATCGCTGCTGGTCAGAATCGAACTGCCAGCAGTGCCTCCCAGTTCGTTGTAGAACAGATGACCCATCTCGCTGCCGGTGCAGTTGTAGTTGCCAACATAGCCAGAGGCTTGATATGAACAGCTCGCATCCGGTTGCAGCGTGGTAGGTAGGCGCCAGTCGTTGAAGCCGAGGTAGTTGGCGGCGTTCATCGCGCCGATCCAGCTTTGTGCGGTGTCCCAGCTCATCCAGCCAGCCGCATTGATTCCGCTCACGCCGAAGGTGTTGCTGGCGGCGAGGTTGGCGTTGGCCAGCCAGGTGATGTTGAGGTCGGTGTCGTTCACGACTTGACCGCCGAGGGCGGAGGTCAGGGCAGCATGTGCGCCGGTGACGGATAGCAGGCCGATGCCGAGGGCGGCGGCAAGCAGAGTTTTTCTGGCTCTCATTGTTTCCTCCATGATTGAGCGGGGATTCAAGTTGCATCGAGCAGCAGGGCGAGCAAAACGCACCTGCCCGCGCGCTTTGTAGCCTACTTTGCCAATACCGGCAATTGTACTTGAGACAAGTACACATTTTGCCTTGCTGAAGGCAAACTACCGGTAGTGGGTGGGGAAACAACCGGATAAACGCGGTAGTTTCATCAGGCTCAACACGAAAGGCTTCAGGATAAAACAATCAGATCAAGCCGTGCTCCGAAGCATAAACTGCCGCCTGCACGCGCTTGGCGATATTGAGCTTGCGGAGTATGCCCTGCACGTGAATCTTGATAGTGGATTCCGAGAGTTCGAGCTGCCGGGCGATTTCCTTGTTGCTCGCGCCCCGTGCGAGCATGACGATAATCTCCCGCTCGCGCGGGGAAAGTTTGCTCGGGTTGATGTCCGCCACGGCGGCAGCCGCATCCTTCGGCGGGGCGCGCAATGAGTCCGCCAGCTTGTGCGCGATTTGCGGCGACATCACGGATTCGCCGCGCGCCGCGCGGCGGATGGATTCCAGCAGGAATTCGGTGTCTATGTTTTTCAGCAGGTAACCGCGCGCTCCGGCGCGCAATGTTTCCAGCAGATCTTCCGCGTTTTCCGAAACCGTGAGCATGATGACCTGCGTTTCCGGAACGTCCTCCGCCAGCAGGCGCAACGCTTCCAGCCCGCCGGTGCCGGCCATATGCAAGTCCAGCAGCACCACGTCCGGCTTGAGCTGCTTGGCGCGCTTGACGCCTTCCAGCCCGTCACCGGCCTCGCCCACCACCTCAAAGCCCTCGTGCCGCTGCAACACCAGCTTGATGCCGCTGCGGAACAGCGTGTGATCGTCAACGATCAGGATGCGGATCGGTTTCATGCGGTTACAGTACTCCTGTGTGGCAGAGCGAGGCGCATCTGCGTGCCTTGCCCCGGTGCCGATTCGAGCGTCAGCTCGGCATCAATGCGGTATGCCCGCTCGCGCATGATGCTCAGCCCAACGTGCGTGTCGCCGGTGTCGCGAGCGGCATCAAAGCCGATGCCGTTGTCGCGGATGCGGAGCGTGCATTTTCCGTCACACACCAGATCCACGTCAACGCAGCTCGCCTTGGCATGCTTGCGCACGTTGGAAAGCGATTCCTGCACGATGTGCATGGCCTGGAGCACATGCTCCGGAGGGAAATCCGGCACCGTGCCGCTACAGGAGAAAGAAGCGAGAATGCCGGTTTGTCCCTCGAATTTTTCCAGCGCGCTGCGCACCGCAGTTTCCAGGTCCGCATTGCCGACTCGTGTGCGGAAATGCACCAGCAGCTCGCGCACATCGTCGTAGCTTTCCTGCACTCCCTCACGTATCTGCTCCAGCCCCTGCAAGGCGGTAGCGATTTGCCCCTGCTTCAGGTCGTCGCGCAACAATTGCACCTGGATGTTCAAGAAAGCCAGCGACTGGGCGATGCTGTCGTGCAGTTCCTGCGCCAGCAGGTTGCGCTCCTCCGATATCGCCATTTCCTTTTCCCGCGCGACCAGGCGCTGGTTTTCGATGGCGACGCCAAGGTGCTGGCCGACCGACTCCAGCAAACGTATTTCCGATGGTGGCAAAATGCGCGGGGTTTCAAAAAACAGGTTGATCATGCCCAACACCTGTTGCTTGGAGCGAATAGGAATCGCCACGACCGTCTGAAACCCGTCACGCTTGCAGGCATGCAGCGGCAGCCGTTTGAACGGGGAAGAGAAATCGGCGCACATGGCGATGCCGTCGCGCGCCACCTCGCCGCACAAACAGTTGCCGACAGCAAGGCAAGCCTCCTCGCTCAAAAAGGATTTGGATACCCCGCGCGACGCGACAATTTTCAATTGCTCCCCCTTCGCGTCCACCAAGCGCACCACGCCGTCGCGGGCATCCATCAACGTGACCAGCTTGTCCAGCAAAATATCGCACAATGGCTCGGTCGCGGTTGAAGAGTTGAGAAAGGCGGCCACATCGTAGAGCGCCGTGAGCTCGCGATTTTTGATTTCCACGCTACGGGATTTTTCCTCTACCCGCCGCTCCAGATTGGCGTACAGATCCTGCAACTGGTCTGCCATCTGGTTAAACCCCACGGCCAGCTCGCCGAACTCGTCCCTTTTTTCCGCTTGCAGGCGCACGCCGAAATCCGCCTTGCCCATGCGCTGGATACCCTCCCGCAGACTGTTTACTGGCGACACCACCATCAGCGAAAACAGTTTCATCAGCAGCACCGTGCCGACCAAAGCCAGGCTGATCAATCCGATCTGGAAAGTGCGCAACAAAGTAGTGGCACGGGCGTTGCTGAGCTCCACCATCGCCACCAGTTCGTTCACGCTGTCAACAAACGCGCCCACCACGGGACGGTACTCCGCCAGCATGAATTCCTGCTCGCTCTGCTGGCCGGAATCGAGTATGCGCTTGATGCGCGGCTTGATATCGCCCTGCCACGCTGCCTGCAGCTTGTCCATTTGCGCCCGCACCTCTTTGTCCTTGGGTAAAGAAAGCGGGCGCTCCGGGTCGCCGCGATCGAGATCGGCCAGCACCTTCTCGAACTGGCTGACCTTGGCTTCGATGTCCCGCCGCACCTCTGCGGAAGGCTGCTGCACGTACTGGGCGAGCAGGAAAGCGATGTGGAACGAGCGCATGCGCTCGCTGCCCGCATCGTTGATCGCCGCCGCACCGCCTTCCAGCCGCCATGACACATACAGCGTCGAGCTGATAGCGACCAGCGCGACAACAAAATAAAACAGCAGCAGGCCGGTAATCTTTTGCTGGAGCTTGAAAGTTGCCATCAATAATGCCTCACACCGATGCTATTGCGCGCTTTGTTGCGTCGTCGGCCCCATCAATCGAGCACATGCGACACCATGCCGTCCGCCAGCTTGGGCTCGAACCAGGTGGACTTGGGCGGCATGACTTCATTGGCGTCGGCCACCGCCATCAAGTCCTCCATGCGCGTGGCAAACAGGGCAATAGCTGCCGCCATCTCACCGCTGTCAACACGCTTTTCCAGTTCCGCCAAGCCGCGGATACCGCCGACGAAATCTATGCGCTTGTCGCGGCGCGGGTCGGTGATGCCGAGCACCGGCGCAATGAGATGATCCTGCAACAAACTCATATCGAGGCGCGCCACCGGGTCATCGGGCGGGATCAGCTCCGCACGGATTTGCAGGCGATACCATTGGCCGGGCAGATAGAGTCCGAATTCGCCGGGTTTGCCGGGTTTGGCCTGCACGGCGCTTTGCTGCACCGAAAAATTCCTGCCGACGCATTGCAGGAATTTTTCTGCATCCATGCCGTTGAGATCAGCCATGAGGCGGTTGTAATCCATAATCTTCATCTGGTGATGCGGGAAAATCACCGACAGAAAATAGTTGTAGCTTTCCTCGCCTGTGTGGCTTGGGTTGGCGGCCCGTCGCGCCGCCGCCACGCGCGAGGCGGCGGCCGAGCGGTGGTGTCCGTCGGCGATGTAGAGCGCACGCATAGCGTCGAAAACGGCGCTGACCTGTTGCTGGATCGCTCCATCACGGATAGCCCACAGGGTGTGGCGGATGCCGTCATCTGTCACCACGTCCGCATCCGGCTCCCTGCCCGAGATGCGCTGGAGAATCGCATCCACCTGCGGCGCGGAAGGGTAGGCCAGCAGCACCGGCCCGGTCTGGGCATTGAGCGCATCAATCTGGCGCACGCGATCATCTTCCTTGTCCGGGCGGGTAAATTCGTGCTTGCGGATGCGGTTGGTGTCGTAGTCCGCCACCGATGCCGCCGCCACCAGGCCGGTCTGGCTGTGCCCGCCCATCACCAACCGGTAAACGTAATAGCAGGGCGCCGGATCGCGCGCCAGCACGCCTTCTGCCAGCATTTTGCGGAGGCTCTCTGCCGCCTTGGCATAGACTTCCGGCGCATAAGGATCGGTTCCAGCAGGCAGATCAATTTCCGGTTTGGAAATGTGCAGGAAGCTCCACGGCTTGCCCGCCGCACGCACACGCGCTTCCTCGCTGGAAAGCACGTCGTAAGGAGGGGCGGCGATTTCGGCAGCACGGGAGGGGGCAGGACGCAAACCGGAAAAGGGGCGTATCAAACTCATCAAGGTTCCTCAATAATTCGTTTCGTTTATCCCGGATTGTCCATTAGCCCAAAACCCGTTCCTTCCCCCATGCCCCCGCAAGGGGGAGGCCGTGGTTGTAGAGCCGCTGAAGCGGCAACAACCGCGCACCAGGGGGAAGGTTAGGATGGGGGTTGAGTCGTGAAGATGCGAAATTTCTACCCCCACCCTACCCTCCCCCTGCAAGGGGGAGGGGATGTCTGGCCTAATGGATTATTTGGGTTTATCCGAGCAGTTTCATCCCGGCCAAACTTGCGGCATTTCTGTCAAAAGTAATAGTGTTGGCGCGCTCGTGCGCGTTGCCGATGCGCCCGATCAGGCAATCGGCGAAATCCGCTTTTCCGGCAGAAAACAACCGCAACGCACACCATGCTACTTCGGCGCTCTGGATGCGAAACTGCCTGACCCGCAGCAAGCGTTCGAGCGGTTCGGCGACTTCGTGCCGCGAGCAACGGTAACAGCTCTCCAAAAACCACACCGGCTCGACCAGGCACAACGAGCGGGATAAACCCGTGCGTACCCGGCGTAAGCAATCTTCTATCCGGCGCGTGGCGGCGACCGATTGCGCCTTGTCGTCCTGCACCAGATAACGCACCAGGACATCGGTGTCGAGTCCGGTCATTTACCCGCCCCGCGTTTGGCGACGATGCCCTTGAACGAGGCGGTCTCCACAATGGTTGGCACGATACCAATTTCCCTTTCTCCCAAATCAACAAACTCGATGCGGTCGCCCGTGTCCAGCCCGAGTTTTTTGCGCACCGGCGGCGGAATGGTAACCTGCCCCTTGCTGGTCAATACGGCGGTTGCCATGATCTCCTCCAGTTTCCTTGTTCAGCAGTAAAGATAGCATGTTTCGCGGCTACGCGAATTGCCGCGCCGGACAACAACCTGACTGGCGCCAGCCGCCGCCCATCAAGATCACGCCCTGCACTCAAAAACAAACCCCGCCGCAGCGGGGTTTGTTAGAGGAAGGAAAAATAGAAACCGGATCAAGCGCCTTGCTTCCTGCGCCGCGCCGAACCACACGTGTGATGCCTTGATCTGATGCGGGTTTCGGACGGGGTATAACGAATTTTCAAGATATGAAACAGAAGGGGCCAAGCGCTTGCTATACCCCAAACATCAACAGACTCTAATGTATCCCCCGCTTGATTGCCCGCATCCCAACTTTGTCTAGCGAATTCGCCAACCGTACCAGCCAGAACAGCAGCATGAACACGAATATTATCGCGAAGACCGATATGGCGATGACCAGAAGGCGCGTTTGAGGGAAAAGCGAATATGCCTGCAGACTTAACAACACAGCCACACACAGCGCCAACGCCTTATGCATCCAGCTTCCAAACACGGAAGTTGATGCGCCGGAAGCCAAAGCGAGAACTCGGGCGTCGGCTTCAGGTTTTGTAAGATTCCTATCCATCCTTGAGTCACCATCAAATGCTGATTTGATGGTGACTCTACGCCACTTCAACAGCAATTACTATTGTACTAAAGTACAAGTACACATTACGCCAGCAGGAAAGACCGCCATGCCATACCTGGCATTCCAGCCGAAGCCGCCTGCCAGCAAAAAGGAAACAACTTCCTGATTCACATAAAAACCGCTTGTGTCGGTGGCGCGCAGTTTCCGTGAGCCTGTCGTTGTTGTTTATTGCGGTTTGGGTAGCAAAATATTCGAGGCCACCGACAACTTCCGATCAATTACCAAACGGGTGCCGCAACACGATGGTTTCATCCCGGTCCGGTCCGGTAGAAACCATATCCACCGGCACACCGCAAATCTCCGCCATGCGCTGCAAATAATTACGCGCCTCCAGCGGCAGGTCTTCGTAGCGTTTCGTCCCCACCGTGCTGGCGCTCCACCCCGGCATGTCTTCGTATACCGGCTCGCAGCCCAGCAATGATTCCGCGCCTACCGGCAGGATGTCGCTATATTGGCCGTTGATGCGGTAGCCGATGCCGATGCGCACGGTTTCCATGCCATCCATCACGTCCAGCTTGGTCACGCATAGCCCGGAGACGCCGTTGATCTGGATCGAGCGTTTGAGCGCAGCAGCATCGAACCAGCCGCAGCGGCGCGCCCGCCCGGTGGTGGCGCCGAATTCGCATCCCCTGTCCGCCAGCTGCTTGCCGATCGGATCCTGCTTCTCTTCCGCATCGTAAAGCTCGGTTGGGAAAGGGCCGGAGCCGACGCGCGTGGTGTATGCCTTGGTGATGCCCAGCACGTAATGCAGCATCTGCGGGCCGACCCCGCAGCCGGCGCAAACCGCGCCAGAAATGCAATTGCTGGAAGTCACGAAAGGGTAAGTGCCGTGGTCAATATCCAGCAGCGTCCCTTGCGCGCCTTCGAACAGCAGGTTCTGGCCGGCCTTGTTGGCCTCGTAAAGCGCGCGCGGCACATCCAGCACCAGCGGCTTGATGCGCCCTGCCAGCATCAGCGCATCATCCAGCGTTTTCTGGAAATCCACCGTCGCGGCGTGAAAATAGTTTTTCAGCACGAAGTTGTGGTAGTCCAGCAGCTCGCCCAACTTGGCCGCGAAGCGCTCGCGGTGAAACAGATCCTGCAGGCGGATCGCGCGGCGCGCGACCTTGTCTTCGTAGGCCGGGCCGATGCCGCGCCCGGTGGTGCCGATCTTGGCCGCACCCTTGGCAATTTCGCGCGCCTTGTCCAGCGCCTCATGGTGGGGCAGGATCAGCGGGCAGGCCTCGGAAATGCGCAGGCGGCCAGCCACGTCCACTCCTGCGGCGGTCAGCTGGTCCATCTCCTTGAGCAGCGCCTGCGGCGACAGCACCACGCCGTTGCCGATGTAGCACATCACCTGCTCGCGCAGGATGCCGGAAGGGATGAGGTGCAGCACCGTCTTCTTGCCGCCGATGACCAGCGTATGACCGGCGTTGTGCCCTCCCTGAAAGCGCACCACACCTTGCGCCCGGTCGGTGAGCCAATCCACGATTTTGCCCTTGCCTTCGTCGCCCCACTGGGTGCCTATCACCACTACATTCTTCGACATGCTGATTCCTAACGTAAAAGTGAGGGGCAGCGCGCTTTTGCGCAGTCCCTCTCGACTGCCGGGTTGGGCACCACTTTCAGAATACTCACCCTATCTCTCCGCACTTGGGGCAAGACATTACTGTTTTCATGTTGCCGCCAGCCCTCCCGATCAACAGGCCAAGGATCATAATGAGCAGCCCTATGCTGATGCTAAATTGCAAGCAAATTATGCCCACGAAGAAAATAACACAACTGATAAAACCGCTCGCGGAAATAGCCTTCCGTTTTTTGGTAGGTACGAGTGCGCCCCCGCATTTCTGACAAATTGACGATGCGTGCGAAGGATTGTCAATCGAAGCATTCATCATTGTTGCGCTCGGTCGGCTTATGATGCCCAACGTAGGATGGGCATCTCACCCACCGATTTACAAGTCATCCACGGCTGCTTAAAGTCCAACCACAACCCACGCGCCATCGCGCAACACCAGCTCGCGGTCGCAACCGAGCTCGCCTCGCAACGATGGGTCGCCGAGCAAATCCACCACCACGGCATGGCCCTCTGCGCGCAATTGCGCGATCTTTTCCCGCAAGGCAGGGTCGTCGCGGTGCGGTGCCAGCACACCCCTGGGCTGGTCGGATTGCGCCAGCAGGCCGTGCAACTGGCGCAAGTCCATGCTGAAGCCGGTGGCCGGGCGCGCGCGCCCGAAGCTCCTGCCCACATCATCGTAGCGCCCGCCCAGCGCGATGGCGTCGTGGCTGCCCGGATGGTAGGCGGCGAACACCATGCCGCTGTGGTAGTGGTAGCCGCGCAACTCGGCGAGATCTACGCCGATGCTGTGCGCCAGCGGTTGCAGATAGGCTGCGGCCCGCTCCAGGTCATCCAGCGCCGCCGCCACTTCCGGATAATCCGGCAGCACGGCGCGCGCGCGCGCGATCACTTCCTTGCCGCCATAAAGTTGTGGCAGCTCCAGCACAGCGTTTTTTACTTCCGGGCGCAAGCCGTCCACCATCGCGCCTAACGCGGACATATCCTTGCTCTGCAACGCCTCGAACAGTTCCGCTTCCAGAGCTCTTCCGATCTCTCCGCGCCTGGTCAGCGCGCGAAACAGCGCGACGTGACCAAGGTCGAGATGAACGCCAGAAATACCGAGTGCCGCCAGTGCTTGAAGCATCAGGCGCTGCACTTCCAGATCGCTCTCCATGCCGCCGTGCCCATACAACTCCGCGCCGACCTGCAACGGCTCGCGGGTGCGCATCAGTCCGGCTGGCCGCGTGTGCAGCACGCTGCCGGCATAGCATAGGCGGGTGACGCCTTGACGGTTGAGCAAATGCGCGTCTATGCGCGCCACCTGCGGGGTGATGTCGGCGCGTAGCGCCAGCGTGCGCCCATCCAGTTGGTCAACCAGCTTGAAGGTTCGCAGATCCATGTCGCCGCTGCCGTTGGCCAGCAGCGACTCGGCATATTCCAGCAGCGGCGGCACCACCAGCTGATAGCCGGACAGGCGCAGCAACCCGAGCACATCGGCACGCATCTGCTCGATGCGCCAAGCCTCGTCCGGCAGCATATCCTGGGTGTATTCGGGCAGCAGCCAATTCGAGTTCGGCATGATTATTTCACCAGATACAGCAGCACCAGCCCGGCCAGCATGGCGCTGATGCCCACGAAGCGCAATTGGCCGTCGGAAAGCTGCACCATTTTGCTGAACATCTCGCGCCAGACGGCAGGGAACAGGAACGGGATAATGCCCTCGATAACCAGCATCAGCGCCAACCCGATCAGCCAGTAATCCAGCATCCCCTACTTGCCCGATTTTCCAGAGCTCTTCAGGTACTTGAAAAAGGCGGAACTGGGGTCAACCACCATGACATCGTTCTTGTTCCTGAAGCTTTGCTTGTAGGCTTCCAGGCTGCGGTAGAAAGAATAAAACTCCGTGTTTCGGCCAAATGCGGCGGCATAAATCGCGGCTGACTTGGCATCGCCGTCACCTTTGATTTTCTGTGCGTCGCGGTAAGCGTTGGCGAGCGTCACTTCGCGCTGGCGGTCGGCGTCGGCGCGGATTTTTTCGCTTTCGGCATTGCCGGTTGCGCGCAACTCATTGGCAACCCGCTTGCGTTCGGCATCCATGCGGCGATACACCGACTCGCTGATCTCCAGCGGGAGCTCCACTCGCTTCAGACGCACGTCCAGCACCTCCACGCCGATCTTGCGGGCATCGCTGTCGGTTTTCTCGCGCAGCACTTTCATGATCTGGTCGCGTTCGCCGGACACCACCTCGTGGATAGTGCGTTTACCGAATTCCTCGCGCATGCTGGCGTTCACCGTCTGCATCAGGCGGGTGTGCGCCCGCGCCTCATCGCCGCCCACGCTGATGTAATACTGCTTCACATCGGCGATGCGCCACTTGACGAACGAATCCACCATCACGTTTTTCTTTTCTGCGGTGATGAAGCGCTCGGGTTCCATGCTGTCCATGGTCAGGATACGCGCATCGAAATTGCGCACGTTCTGCACCAGCGGTATCTTGAAATACAGACCCGGCTCGGTCTTCACCCCCACCACTTCGCCGAGCTGGAACACGATGGCGGTCTGGCGCTGATCCACCACGAACATGCTTAGACTGAACAACACCAACAACGCGATTGCGCCAACCAGAATATTGCCGAAATTACTTTTCATTGGCGAGCCTCCCTTTCGCGGCCGCGCAGCCCCTCGCGCACATTTGGCATGGCCGGCTCAATTGTCGCTGCGGGTTGAGGCGCCACCTGCTCGGCATTGTTGGCCGAGCGGCCAGCCGCATCCGGTATAGCCGCGCCCGGATTAGTGCTTTGCATCAGCTTATCCAGAGGCAGGAACAGAAGGCTGTTACCCGCCTTCTGGTCCACCAGCACCTTGCTGCTGCTGGACAACACCTGCTGCATCATGTCCAGGTACATGCGCTCGCGCGTCACGACAGGCGCTTTCTCGTACTCCACCAGCACCTGTTTGAAGCGGCTGGCATCACCCTCGGCATTCGCCACCACGCGCTGGCGGTAGCCCTCCGCCTCCTGCATCAGGCGCGCCGCCGCACCCTTGGCCTTGGGCACCACATCATTGGCATAAGCCTGGCCTTCATTCTTCTGGCGCTCCCGGTCTTGCCCGGCTTTCACCGCGTCATCAAAGGCGGCTTGCACCTGTTCGGGCGGCTGCGCATTCTGCATGGTGACCTTGCTTACCAGAATGCCGGATTTGTAGCGATCCAGTATGTCCTGAATCAGTTTGGTTGTTGCCGCCGCCACCTGCTCGCGCCCTTCGTACAGCACGAAATCCATTTTGTTCTTGCCGACGATTTCGCGGATGGCGGTTTCTGCCGCCTGGCGCACGTTTTCATCCGGCATGCGGTTGTTGAACAGGTAATCGGCAGGGTCTTTCAGGAAATACTGCACGGCGAACTGGATATCTATGATGTTCTCATCATCGGTCAGCATCAGCGACTCTTTCAGCATCTTGTTCTTGACGTTGTCACGGTAGCCGATTTCCGCCGTCCTGACCTGACTGAGGTTCACCACCTCGACCGTTTCGATGGGGAATGGAAAATGCCAGCGTGGGCCCGCCTGGGTGGCCTCGACATATTTGCCGAAGCGCAGCACCACGCCGCGCTGGCTCGCATCCACGATATAAAAGCCGCTGGCGACCCATACCAACAGGATCACCGCGACGACCAGGCCCAACCCGCCACTGAAGTTTCTGGAGCCGCCGCCGCTTCCAGCACCACCGCCTGCGCCACCGCCCTTACCGCCAAACATATCGGTAATTTTCTTGTTCAAATCGCGCAGCACCGCCTCCAAATCGGGCGGGCCTCCGCTATTCTTGTTGCCCCATTGCGGGTCGTTCAATCCCATATACCATCCTGTTTTCAGTTAGCCCTATCGCCGAGGGGATGCCACTCCTCCGCTGCCGCATCCTGCGGTTGCGCGGTGCGCATTTCCGCCAGTGCGGCCCGCAGTTCAGCCACCCCCGCACCAGTCTTTGCGCTCAAGCGAATCGCAGCGATTCTACCATACTCGTCGCGCTCGACGCCGGGAGACACCCCCTGCAAATCTATCTTGTTCAGCAGCAGAATTTGCGGGATATGCTGCGCCCCGACCTCATGCAACACCTTGTTGACCTCGACGATCTGGCCGTCGCGGTTGGGGCTGTTGGCATCCACTACATGCAGCAGCAGATCCGCCCGCGCGGTTTCTTCCAGGGTGCTGCGGAACGCCGCCACCAGCGAGTGCGGCAAATGGCGCACAAAACCGACCGTATCCGACACCACGATCTCGCCCTGCCGCCCTTCGGCAAACATGCGGCGCGAAGTGGTATCGAGCGTGGCGAACAACTGGTCGGCCACATAGGCGTCGGCGCGGGTCAGGCGATTGAACAGTGTGGACTTGCCCGCGTTGGTGTAGCCCACGATAGATACCGACATCACGTCAGCGCGGTCACGCGCGCGCCGCTGCACGGCACGCTGGCGCTCGAGCTTCTTGAGGCGATCCTTCAGGAAATGCACGCGCCGATCCAGCTTGCGGCGATCCGTCTCCAGCTTGGTCTCACCCGGGCCGCGCAGGCCGATGCCGCCTTTCTGCTGCCCCATCTCCGCGCCGTGTCCGACCAGGTGCGTGGAAAGATATTTGAGCTGCGCCAGTTCCACCTGCACCTTGCCTTCGTGGCTTTGCGCGCGCTGGGCGAAAATATCCAGGATCAGCATGGTGCGGTCAATCACGCGCGCATTCAACCTGGCGGTCAGGTTGCGCATCTGGGCAGGAGTCAGGTCGTGGTTGAAAATCACCAGCGGCGCCTCCAGGCGCTCGACGACGCCGGCGACCTCCTCCACCTTGCCGCTACCCGCGTAATAGGCTGAATCCGGGCGCTGGCGCTTGCCCTCAACCACCGCCACGGCGCGCACCCCGGCGCTCTGCGCCAGCAGGCGCAGCTCTTCCAGGCTTTCGGCATAATCCGGCGCGCCGAAATCCAGGCTGACCAGCACCGCCGTGTCAGCGTCAGCCGCGCGTCCGAGCATTACTCGGTGTCTACGGGAATCGTGATGGTGCGTGCGGGAACGATAGTGGAAATAGCGTGTTTGTATACCATCTGGGTGATGGTGTTCTTGAGCAGCACCACATACTGGTCGAAAGACTCGACCTGGCCCTGCAACTTGATGCCATTCACCAGATAGATGGCGACCTGCACATGTTCCTTGCGCAACGCATTCAGGAACGGGTCTTGTAGTTGTTGCCCTTTTGTACTCATGATGTCAGCTCTTGTGGTTGTTGCGGGGGTTCACTTTACTTGATTTTGCGGCTCTCCGGAAGAGTGCCGCCAAAGCGCCTTTCCCTGTCTGGCCGGAATTTTGCCGCAAGACGCACGGAGAACCAGCCCGGACGCCATGGGCAAACATGAATCACAAATGAATCTTCCCTTCCTTCTTGACTTTTTTTTCCGCCTTCTTTTCTTTCGCGGTCTTGGTCGGTTGTTTCTTGGTTTCCTTCTTGGTGTCCTGGCTCTTGCCCATGATTGCCGCTCCTTGTAGGGGTTGGTTTACAAAACTGCTCCACGCCACGGTTCAAAGTTTAACCACAGCAATGTTGCGGATATGCATCCTACCCGCAAAAATCACGCTTTTCAATTCCGGATTTCCTAAACCGATTGCATCGCACGCAACGGCGGCATATTCGCCATGCGCCGCGTGACCAACCCGCCCGCCAGCATTACAACCAGAATGCCGCCCCCGACGCCGACCGGCCAGATCACCACACTGAAGTGGTACGGAATTTCCAGCACATGGCGTGCCAGCACCCAGCCCAGTACAACCGCGCCCGCCGCCGCGAACAACCCGCTCAAGGCCCCCAGCGCGACAAACTCGGCGAGATGCAGCCGCCGCAGGTAGCGGCTGTCCGCCCCCAGCGCGCGCAGGATGGCGGCCTGCTGGATGCGCTCGTCGCGCGTGGCCAGCAAAGCGGCATACAGCACCGCGAGGCCGCTCAACAGGGTGAACAGAAAGATCGCGCCGACGGCCTGCGCGATCTGCTCCATGATGCCGCGCACCTGCTCGATCATCGCGCCGGTGTCAATCACCAGCAGGTTGGGGAATTCCCGCACCAGCAGGTCGCCCGCGCGCGCCTTGTCCGGCGGCAGGTAAAAACTGGTGATGTAACTGGCCGGATATTCCTTGAGCAGATCCGGCGGAGCGATCACAAAGAAATTCACTCGCATCGAATCCCATTGCACCTTGCGCAGGCTGGTCACGCGTGCGGTGAAACGACTACCCGCCACATCGTAGGTCAGCTCGTCACCGAGGCGGATGTCGAGCCGTTCGGCGATGCCCTCCTCGACCGAAAGCTGCTTGCGCTCGCCTGGGGTTTCGTCATTCCGGCGCAAGCCGGAAAACGAGCCGTCTGTGGCGAGTTTCGAGGGACGGTCATCCAGTGTTTGTAACGAACTGGACACCGGCTTTTGCCGGTTAACCAGCGACTTGTCCGTTTGCGGGTTTATTAGTCGAATGGCTAGTGGCTCCATCAGTGACGGCATATTTGTATCCGCACCTCGAGACGCCCACCAGCTACCGCTCACCAGCTCGTTCCATTCCGGCATCTGCTCGGTATATGACAGGTTGAACTCGCGCTCCACCAGGTCGCGCGCGCGCGGATCACTGTAGCTGCCGCCGCTGATGGACGCGGCGTTGATTGCGACCAGCCGACCGCGCACCATCGGCAGCAACTGCGGTTGCGGCAGAAACTGGCGCACAAAAAAATCCAGCACCGCCTGGCGCTGATCCGGCTGAATGTTCACGATAAAGCGGTTCGGCGTATCCGGCGGCAGCTTGCCCTGCCAGCTTTGCAGCAGGTCGCCGCGCACCAGCGTCAGCAATAGCAGCGCCATGCCGCCGAGACCGAGCGCCACCACTTGCAGCGCGGAATCGCTCCCGTGCCGCGCGAGGTTGCCGAGCGCGTGGCGCAACTGCGCCGGGAAGCGCAGCGAATAGCGCGCCAGCCCACGCAACATCAGCCAGGCCAGCAGCCCGAAGCACAACAGCCCCGCCAGCAACCCGCCCAGCATGGTTAGCCCCAGCCTGGCCGAGCCGGCATGCCACAAAAACAACCCCGCCAGCACCAGTACGGCAACGCCGCAGGCCAGCAGGGTATTCGCCTGCGGTGCGCCCAGTTCCCGGCGCAGCACCCGCAGCGGCGACACCCGGCGCAGTTGCAGCAGCGGCAGAAAGGTGAAACCGAGCAGCAGCGCAAAGCCGCTGGCCGCGCTCTTGATCGCGGGCAGCACCGAAGGCTGCGGCAGCTCCGCATCGCGCACCTGCTCGATGAACCCGGCCAGCACCGCCTGCGTAACGTAACCCAGCGCACACCCGAGCAGCACCGCAGCCACGCCGAGCAGCAGGAACTGGTACAGGAACAGGCGCAACACCTGCCCCTGCTGCGCGCCGAGGCAGCGCATCACCGCGCAGGCATCCAGGTGGCGCAACACGAAACGCCGCGCCGCCAGCGCCAGCGCCGCACCCGCCAGAATCGCCGCAGTCAGCGCGGCCAGACCAAGGAAATGCTCGGCGCGTTCCAGCGCGGTGCGTATCTCCGGGCGCGCATCGCGCACATCCTCCAGCTTTTCGCCATTCGAAAGTATCGGCTTCAGTTCGTCGCGCAAGGCCTCGACCTGCCGCGCCTCGCCCGCCACCATCAGGCGATAAACGATGCGGCTGCCCTCCTGAATTAGACCCGTCGCGGCAAGGTCAGCATCGTTCATCAGCAGGCGCGGCGCAAAGCTGTAGAAACCGACCGACCGGTCAACGTCGCGCACAATACGCGCCGCCACCGTGAGGCGCTGCGTGCCGATGCCCACCTCGTCGCCGACGCGCACGTCGAGCCGGCGCAGCAGCCGCCCGTCCACCCACACCGTGCTGCGGCTCACAGCATTCCCTCCCCCTGACAGTGGGAGGGTCAGGGCGGGGGCTGAACCTGCGCCATCATCAATCACTATGTTGCCGCGCAACGGGTAGCCCGCCCCCACCGCCTGGATATCGGAGAGCAAGGTCTGATCGCGGTGCGCCACCATGCTCAAAAACGCGCGGCTTTCCACCGTTTGCAGCCCGCGCGCCTGCGCCGCAGCACGATAGGCGGGCGGCAACGGGCGCGCCGAGACGATGCGCAAATCCGCACCGATCAGGCTGGTCGCCTCCTGCTGCAACGCCAGCCGCACGCGATCAGCAAACAGCCCGACGGTGGCGAGGCTGCCCACCGCCAGCACCAGCGCCAGCAGCAGCACGCGCCACTCTCCGGCGCGCCAGTCGCGGCGAAGCAGGTTGATGGAAAGATGGAGGAGGTTTATTTCTAATCGCACTCTGCCCATGATTATTCTCTGAGAAAACACCCATCAGAAAGCGGTCAATAGAGTTTGGAGCTTGCCAACCACCAGCCTGCGTACTTCTGGAGGGGTATTACTGTACCAGGTAAGGCAGCGGCAGAAATTGCAGCGCCGCGCCCTGCCGGGATTTCCAATGCACCGCATGGCCCTCGCGGCTGCTGATCTGCACCACCGCCAGCAAATCGTAGCCGCCTGACGGTGCCGGGGTGGCGTTGACCACCCTGCCGCTGGCCTGTTCTTCCATGTCCTCGCTGAATAGTTCATCCCCGGGTTGCGGCACGGCATCGCCGTCAATATGTGCTAGGTACATGCGGCGTTTGTTCTTGCCGAGGTATTGCATGCGCGCGACGATTTCCTGGCCGGGGTAGCAGCCCTTCTTGAAGCTGACGCCGCCGATCAGTTCGAGGTTCGCCATTTGCGGCACGAACTGTTCCTGTGTGGCGGGCAGGATGACCGGGATACCGGCGCGGATGGCGAGCCAGTCCCAGCAAACCGACCCGGCAGGGCGCGCCACTTTGCTCAAGCTTGACCATAGAGCTGGCGCATGTTGCTGGGAGGTGTTGATCTGGAAGCGTTGCGCGCCGCAGCATAAGACGCTGGCGGTTTCGTGCTGCACAACCTGAAGAATATCCTGCGGAGCCGAGCCGAACTGTTGCTGCACCTGCATGGCAGCGCCCGGCCCGGATAGTCCCAGGCAAACCGTTTCATCGCTGACATCGGAAATTTTCACCTTGGCACGCAGCACATACAGGGAAAGCTTCTTCTGGATGGCCGGACAGAGCGCGCGCGGCAGATGCAAAAAGTAATCGCCGCCGGTTTGCCAGATCAGGAAGGTTGCCAATATGCGCCCCTTGGGGGTGTTGAGGCTGCTCGGCTGCGCCTGTGCCGCACTGACGGCCTTCACGTCGCTGCTCAACAGGTTCTGCAAGAAACTTTGCGCGTCGTCGCCTGTGACCTTGAGCACGCCAAACTGACCGAGGTCGCACAGCACCGTGCCGTCGCGCGCTGCGATCAGCTCTGCGGCGGCATCGCCGAAATGTTGCACCAAGCCGTTTTCAATCGTGGCGCGTTGGTGCATTAGAAAGTCCTGCCAAGCCTGATTCATGAGTTTGTACCGTTTATTTCCCGCGCCCATTTTACCGCGATGCAGGTGGTTTCAGATAAACTCTCGCGTTATGAAATATTTTCCGTGCCTGGCCCTGCTGCTGTTGCTTGCCGCCTGCGATGGCGGGTTGTGGAACAATCCCTATCCGGCGGCGGACCAGGGCAAGCCCATTTTCTACACGGCGTTTACCGAGCGCCCGAAGCACCTCGATCCGGCTCAAGCCTACAGCGAAAACGAGTACATTTTCCTCGCGCAAATCTACCTGCCGCCGCTGCAATACCATTACCTGAAACGCCCCTACACCCTGGTGCCGCAGGCGGCATCCACGCTGCCAACCGTGCGCTATCTGGACAAGAACAACCGCCCTTTGCCGGATGATGCGCCCGCCGAAAAGGTCGCGTTCAGCGAGTACGAAATCAAGTTGCGCCCCGGCCAGCGTTACCAGCCGCATCCGGCGTTCGCGCGCGACGCGCAAGGCAAGCCGGAGCACCTCGCGCTCAAGCCCGGCGATTTGCGCGATATTTATTCGTTGAGCGATTTCTCGCGCAGCGGCACGCGCGAAGTCGCGGCGGCGGACTACGTGTACCAGATCAAACGGCTGGCGCACCCGTCCATCCACTCGCCGATTGCCGGGCTGATGGCGGAATATGTCGTCGGCCTCAAGGATTACGCGACAACCTTGCAGCAGGCGCAAAAGGCTCGCCCAGAGGCCTTTCTGGATCTGAACGACTATCCGCTGGAAGGCGCGCAGGCGGTGGACGAGCGCACTTACCGCATCAAGGTGTACGGCAAATACCCGCAGTTTGCCTACTGGCTGGCGATGCCGTTCTTCGCGCCGATGCCGGTGGAGGCCGAGCGGTTTTACGCGCAGGCGGGAATGCGCGAGCGCAACATCACGCTGGACTGGTGGCCGGTGGGCAGCGGGCCGTATTACCTGTCGGAGAACAACCCCAACCAGCGCATGGTGCTGAGCCGCAACCCGAATTTTTCCGGCGAGAGCTATCCCGCCGAGGGCGAGCCGAGCGACAAAGAGGCTGGGCTGCTGGCGGATGCAGGCAAGGCGCTGCCGCTGATTGAGCGGGTGGTGTTCAGTTTGGAGAAGGAAACCATCCCCTACTGGAACAAGTTTTTGCAAGGTTATTACGATGCTTCCGGCATCAGCTCCGACAGCTTCGATCAGGCGGTGCAGGTAAGCGTCGCCGGAGAGACCAACGTCACCGACGAAATGAAGGAGCAGGGCATCACGCTCTCTACTTCGGTCGCCACTTCCACCATGTACATGGGCTTCAACTGGCTGGACCCAGTGGTGGGCGGGAGCAGCGAGCGCGCGACCAAGCTACGCCGCGCCATTGCCATCGCGGTGGATTTCGAGGAATTCATTTCCATCTTCGCCAACGGGCGCGGCATCGCGGCGCAGTCGCCGATACCTCCCGGCATCTTCGGCTACCGCGAGGGCGAGGCGGGCATCAACCGCTATGTCTATGACTGGGCGGGTGGGGCGCCCAGGCGCAAACCGATCGAAGAGGCGAAAAAATTGCTGGCCGAAGCGGGCTACCCCGATGGGCTGGATGAAAAAACCAAACAGC
>CXWL01011861.1_pt1 | contig 27919 bp, 26 predicted proteins | sample 590931 | NCBI WGS metagenome assembly CXWL01 (sample SAMEA3498368, study PRJEB10139) | groundwater metagenome | biome: water well; material: biofilm material | place: Germany | collected 2015-04-27 | reverse complement strand
CCAGTGATCAACCGTGTCGTTGCCAAGGGAGGGTTGGGAAACCCGCACGCGATAGCCGCCGACCAGGTCGAGTTTGGAGGTGTAGACGTAGAACACGTCGAGCGACTGGGAGTAATCCGTGAGATTGGCCAGCGCGGCAGATTCAACATAACGTCGGCGCAGGTAGTTGGTTTGGGAGGTGAAATAATATTTGGCGTTGACGGGATATTTTATGCTGAGACCGACCGGATAGTTCCAAGAGCTCGTGCGCAGATTGACGGAACTGTCGGCCCGGCTCTCGCGAAAAGCACTGATGGTCAAGGCCCCGGTGGTGCGCCCGGTGGTCTTGTTGAATTCAATGCTGAAGTTGGGATTGAATGCATTTTGGTCGGAAAACCGACCGTAGGACGAATAGCCCAGCGTGGCGGTGGCATCAACCGCGATGATGCCCGCGCGGCGCTTCATCTGGACCCCCACAGAACCCGTAAAAGTATGGTCCCCCCGGTCGGAGGCGTCGGAAAAGATGTTGGAGTCGTAGCCGAAGGTGGTGTGACCAAAGACAAAAATCTGATTGCGCGAACCGTCGACGTTTAGCAGGGCACGGGCGGGGACCAGGCTGAGCAAAAGTGCGCCAAGCAAGAGCGGGCAGGTTTTGGCGGAGGCTGGTAAAGTCACGTCAGGTTGCTGGAGAGTCAGGTGCCCGGCAGCCGATCGGGGCTGATGACGATGTTAATTGGCGGTGCGGAAGGGACCGTGGGCTTGGCGACAATTACCTGCGCGCCTTCAGCCCCGGTCTCGTCATCAGCTGGCGGGGTTCCCCCCGCAGCGCTTGCCGACGGGTCATCAAGCCCTGCTTCGGCCTTCCTTTCAATGATTTCGAATGTGACGGTCTTCTTGGCGTTGCAAGCAACGCTGACACGCTCATCGGATGCCAGCATGGCCTCAGAGGGGATCCGGCTGATGGTGACAAAGGAGGGCAGGCCGGCGGGTGCCGCCCGCACCACCGCGCGTTCACCGGGTCGGAGTATCTGGCCGCCAACGTCCTTGCTGCCTCCCCGCACTGTAATATCGCCGTCCAAGAGATCGACGATTGTCTCGTTGGCGTTGGTCACGATCGAGACCTTGCCGCCGCGAATATTTACTATGGCCTGCGGGGTGGAATACGACATTGAGCTACCAGAGACGAGCTGGCTCGTGCAGACACCGACCGCTCCATGAGCTACGTGGACATCGCTCTGGGAAATCGACGGTTCAAAAGGTGAGTCGACCAGCGAGTTGCGGTTCGGCTTGAAGGGTTCCTGCACAAAGCGGTTGATTTCCACGCGGCTGTTCTCACCCACAAACAGGCCTGTGCCATTCGAATAAACGAAAGCGTTGTGCGCCCCTGCCTTGGTTTCGATGACAGTGCCAGGCGCATCAAAGGCAGTCGCTTGGCGGGCCGCGTAGATTTTATCGCCGGTCTGGATCTCACTGTCGCCGATCGCCTCAGCCAGGTAGATCTTGCTGGTTGGTCCCTTTTTCTTGCCTAGCTGCCTCTGGGCAAATGCGTCAGGAGCGACGATCAACAGGGAGGTTAAGCTGAGCAGTATTGTCCGGGCGAAATTTGATTTCATGACCGATGGTATGTCATTTGTTAGCTGGGTTATGCTGTGAGGCGAACCACATATTTGTGTCTCCCGGATTTAACTAGGGTGTAACACCTAGTGCAAGGTTTTAAAAGCAANNATATGCTGGGCCACTCGGGGGTTTGCGGAGGCAAGTTGAATTAATTCGGCCTCAGTGACTCCGGCATCGACGGTGACTTCGCCGCGATACTTGCCATTCACCTGAATGACGATGGTGCAGGTGCTCGAGACGAGCTTGGCGGCATCAAATGCGGGCCAGTCTGCCGTCGCGATGGGACGGGTTTCACCGAGGCGGGTCCAGAGTTCCTCGGCGATGTGCGGAGCAAACGGGGCGAGTAGCCGCAACAGGTCCAGCATGGCGGCGCGCGGCACGGCGGGTTCCTTCTGCAGCGCGTTCACGAGAATCATCATCTGGGAAATGGCCGTGTTAAACCGCAGGCCCTCGATGTCATCGCCGACTTTTTTGATGGTCTCGTGGAGCAATTTTTCTGTGCCCGGTGACAAGGTGCCTGTGCCGGTGAGGCGCGGATTGACCGTGCCATCCTCCGTGAGGCACTCGCGCCAGATTTTCTTGAGGAAGCGGTGCACGCCTTCAATGCCTTTGGGGTTCCAGGGTTTCATCGCTTCAAGCGGGCCAAGAAACATCAGGTAGAGACGCAGCGAGTCCGTGCCGTAGGTCTGGATAATGTCGTCAGGATTCACCACGTTGCCGCGGCTCTTGGACATCTTGACCCCGTCCTCACCAAGGATGATGCCCTGATGAAAAAGCCTCCGGAAGGGTTCGGCCTGCGGCACAATGCCGAGATCGAACAGCACCTTGTGCCAGAAGCGGGCGTAGAGCAGGTGGAGCACCGCATGCTCGGCGCCACCGACATAGAGATCGGGCACACCCCAATATTGCAGCGCCGCCGTGCTGGCGATGGCATCCGGGTTATGCGGGTCGAGGAAACGCAGGTAATACCAGCAGGAGCCGGCCCATTGCGGCATGGTGTTAGTCTCGCGGCGGGCCCGGATCCAAGCTTCGCCTGCCGGCTTCAGCTGCGCCGCGGGCTGGGCGGCACCGGTCTCGAGATTGAACCAGATTTCCAGCCAAGCAGTTTCGTTGGCGAGTGGACTCTCCCCGGTGCCGCTGGGCAGATACGTCTGCACGTCGGGCAGCACCAGCGGCAGCGCCGTGTCGGGCAGCGGCAGCGCGTAATGCGTGACGCCATGCTCGGTGAAAGTGACGGGCTGCACGGGCAGATCCTTCCGGACGACGGCGGCGCAGCGGTAGTCGGCCTCGGTGACCCACACAATCGGGAACGGTTCGCCCCAATAGCGCTGCCGCGAAAACAGCCAGTCGCGGAGCTTGTAGTTGACGGTGCCTTTGCCGATGCCGCGGTCGGCGAGGTCGGCGGTGATTTTCTTTTTTGCTTCCGTCCAGCTGAGCCCATCGTAGCCGGGCGAGTTGACGAGGGTGCCGTCGCCGACATAGGGCAGTTGGGCGGATTTGTCCCCCGCTTCGATCACGCGTAAGATCGGAAGTTGATACTGGACGGCGAACTCGTGGTCGCGCCCGTCATGGGCGGGCACGGCCATGATGGCACCGGTGCCATAGCCCATGAGCACGTAGTCGGCGATCCAGACGGGTACGCGCTTGCCGTTGACCGGGTTGATGGCGTAGCTGCCGGAGAAAACGCCGCTCTTTTCCTTGGCGAGGTCGGTGCGCTCAAGGTCGCTTTTGCTCGCGGCCTTCCTGCAGTAAGCCATCGCGGCGTCACGCTGCGCGGGGAGGGTGAGCGCGGGCACCAGGGGGTGCTCGGGTGCCACGACCATGTAGGTGCAGCCGAACAGGGTGTCGGGCCGCGTGGTGAAGACCTTCAGGTCGCCGAGCGCCGGGTTCTCCAACTTGAAATGCACCTCGGCGCCTTCGCTGCGACCGATCCAGGCCTCCTGCATGCGCTTGGTCGAGTCGGGCCAGTCGACGTCCTTGAGGCCGTCGATCAGCTGCTCGGCGTAGGCCGTGATGCGCAACACCCACTGGCGGAGGTTGCGGCGTTCGACCGGATAGCCGCCTACCTCGGATTTGCCTTCGACGATCTCCTCGTTGGCGAGGACGGTGCGCAGCTCCGGGCACCACCAGACCGGGCGCTCGTCGACGTAAGCCAGTCCCTTCCGGAAGAGCTGGAGGAAAATCCACTGCGTCCAGCGGAAGTATTTCGGATCGGTCGTATCAACCTCACGGTCCCAGTCGTAGGAAAAGCCCAGCGCCTTGATCTGGCGGCGGAAGTTGATGATGTTGTTCCGGGTGTTGGCCGCCGGGTGCGTGCCAGTCTTCACCGCGTGCTGTTCGGCCGGCAGACCGAAGGCGTCCCAACCAATAGGGTGCAGCACATTATAACCCCGGGCGCGCTTGTAGCGGGCCAGAATGTCGGTGGCGGTGTAACCCTCCGGGTGGCCGATGTGCAGCCCGGACCCGGACGGGTAGGGGAACATGTCCAACAAGTAGTATTTCGGCTTGGCGGAGTCATTCTCAGCCTTGAATGCCTTGGTTTTCTCCCAGAAAGATTGCCAATGCGGCTCGATTTGGAGAAAGTCGTAGTCTTTGCAATTAGTAGCCATCGATTGTTAAAACCCGCCACATTGAGACATTCCCCTCCACCGTCAATCACCGGCCGACTGGCCGTGATAATACTGCTCGTGCTGGTTCCGGCCGGTTCGGCCGGTGCTGCCATGAGCCGTGGCTTCAACCGCCTGCTGGACGCGGTTGTGCGCATTGATGTCCGGGAAATCCAGTTTAACGACGGCGCCAAGCGCATCACCAGCGGGGTCGGCTCGGGAGTCATTATCTCCAATGACGGGCTGGTGCTCACCAACGCGCATGTCGTCAGTCCTCAGGCCGTGGAGATTTCGGTCACACTGGCCAGCCTGGAACGGGTTGGCGCCAAGCTGGTCGGTTGGGATCACTGGACAGACCTGGCTCTGCTTCGCATCGACCTGGACACCGCAAATCGTCGCGGCCTCAGTTTTACCCCGGCCGACTTTGGAGACTCCGAGGATCTCTACGTGGGCCAGACGGTCTATGCCGTCGGCACCCCGCATGGTCTGACCCGCACCGTCACTCGCGGCATCATTTCCAACAACGACCGCTACTTTGAGGACAGCCGGGGGGTGAACGGCTACGAAACGGGAGCGTTCAATACCTGGCTGCAGACCGACGCCGCGATCAACCCGGGCAACAGCGGCGGCCCGCTGGCAACCGAGGACGGCAAGGTGGTCGGCATCAATTCCCGCGGTTACATTGGCGCCGACAACCTCGGATTCGCCATCCCGGCCAAGGTGGCCCGCACGGTTGCCGCAACGCTGGTGAAATCCGGCGCTGTCACCCGCAGCTATGCCGGCATCGGTTTCCGCGAGCTGCAGGATCTCGAGCGATTTTATGCGCTCAGCGCCAATACCGGTGTGCTGGTCGCCAACGTCGATGTCGGCTCTCCCGCCGCGAAGGCCGGCATGCGGGCGGGGGATGTCGTGCTCACGCTCAACGGGCACAAGGTGGACGGACGTTTCCCCGAGCAACTGCCGCCCATCCAGCAATCCATCGCGAATCTACCCGTGGGCACGACGATCAAGCTTGGCGTCAAGCGGGGCGACCAGGTTGTGGAGCTCAACGCCGTTACGGAAAAGCTCGAAAGCCGGGTGGGCGAAGAATGGGCCTTTGAGAAATGGGGTCTCACGGTGCGCAAAGTTTCCCGGGCCTATGCCCGGGAAAATCAACTCACCGACGAGACGGGTGTGGTTGTTCTCGGAGTGCAACCGGGTTATCCCGCCGCCCAAGCCGGCCTCGCCCGGGGTGATATCATCACCAAATTTGGCGGCAAGACACTCACCGAGCTGGCCCTGTTGAAGATGCTTTACTCGGCCTATGAAACCATGCCCGAACCCCAGTTGGTCGAAGTCCAGCGGAACCGCCGTATTTCCCTTTACGTGATAAAACCATGAGATCTCTCCGCTTTTATTTTCTTAACCTCTCAATTGTTACCCTGGCTGCGACCGCGACCCCGCTGCCGGAGCAGTTCTCTGAGCGGGTCAAGTCCGTCGTGGCGGTGGAATTCTTTGTGCATTCTGAAACAGAGCGGCAACCCGTCACGGTGCTCGGCACGGTGATCGATACGGCCGGCACCATCATTCTTCCAGGAGCGGCCATCAGCCCCGGCGTCGCGCCGGGCCAGCTCAAGGATTTCAAGGTCTACCGGCCGGGCAGCATTGAGCCGGCCCCCGCAGCCTACCTGGGACAGGATGCCTTTACCGGCTGGCATTTCGTGCGGGTGGCGGAAAAGTTCCGCACCGGTCTGGTGCCGGTTACCCATTGGCCCGCCATGAAGTCCGACCCTGCCTTGAGCGAAGAGCTTTGGGGTATCGGCCTGCGCAACAAGGATGAGGATTTTCAGCCTTATTTCCTGATTTCGCGGGTGGCGGTGATGATGAAGCTACCGCAGAAGACCGTCATTCTGGGGAGCGATGTAGCCGGTCCTGGTTTGCCGGTATTCAACACCGCGGGCGAACTCGCCGGACTCGCCCAAACATCGTTCGGCCAGAATTTCCTGATTTTCTCCCGCAACCAGCGCGGCAATCCTATCGTGTTGGTGAACATCGAGGAAAGCAGCGTGGTCCTGCTCGCTGGCGAGGTGTTGCCGCATCTCGGCCGCATCCCCCGGTCGGTCAGCGGCCGGCCGATAGCCTGGCTGGGCGCCTATGGGTTGCAACCGATTGATCCCGAAGTGGCCAAGATGCTGAATCTGGAGAACCAGTCCGGCGTAGTGGTGAGCGACATCTTGAAGTCCAGTCCGGCAGACCGGGCGGGACTGCAGGAGCGTGATATCGTGTTGGCGGTCGACGGCCAACCGTTGCCGCGACTGAAACCTGATCGCGTCGTGGTTGGTTACTTCGGTCAGGAAATCCTGCGCCACCAGCCTGGCGAGCATCTGGCATTATCGGTCCTTCGGGGAAGCACCCGGGTCGAGCTCACCGTCAAACTTGGCGACGAGCCCAAGCTCGTGCGCGAGGCCGACCGCCGCTACTTCGAGCGGTTGGGATTCACAGTCCGGGAATTTCTCTCCAATGACGGCATCATGCACCGGGCTACACCCGGCACGACCGAAGGTGTCATGGTGCATTTCGTCAAACCCGGCAGCGCGGCGGCCACCGCCGGCTTGCGGCCCGACGATTGGGTGCGGGAGATCGATGGCACCGGGGTAAAATCCTATGCCGAGGCGGTGGACAAGCTCACGGCCATAGAGACGGACATGGTCCGGGCGGAATTCGTGTTGCTCGTGAGCCGCAGCGGGGAGACACAGGTGCTGCGCGTTAAGCTCAACTGAGATATGTTCACTGGAATCATCGAGGAAACAGGTCGCGTGGCCGCCTTTGACCGGGGGCCAGACTCCTGGCAGCTGCAGATTGCCGCCCAGTTATTGCTGCCGGGCGTGAAGGTGGGCGACAGCGTGGCTGTCAACGGTTGCTGTCTGACCGTCGTGAAATTCGATGCAGCCCACTTGTGGTTTGATGTGCTGGAGGAAACGCGGCGGCTGACAAATTTCGCCCTGATCGCGTCCGGAGCCATGGTGAACCTGGAGCGTAGCCTGCGGGCCGACAGCCGCCTGGGCGGGCATTTTGTCACCGGTCACGTCGACACCTTGGGGCGCGTGGAAGTGTTCGAGCCGCGAGGCAAGGACCATTACCTCAAGGTCGCCGTGCCGGAGGGATTCTCGCTCTATCTGGTATACAAGGGCAGCGTGGCGATCGACGGCATTTCACTGACCATTGCGGAAGTAGCCGGGGATGCTTTTGCTGTCTGGCTGATCCCGCACACGCTGGCGGCGACCAACCTGCGGAGCAAAAAAACCGGGGATATGGTCAACCTCGAGTTCGACTTGCTGGCCAAGTATGTCGGAAAGATCACCACAGCGCGCCCGAACTGAGACCGATGCCAACCCGCAACCAACTGCTCGCGCTCAATGACGAACTCCGTCGCCTAAAGGCTGGCGGCCAGCGTGCCGTCTCCGTGACAGAGGATGGTCTGGCGCAACTAAGGGAGGCGGTCACGGCCACCGAGGAGCCTAAGGGTGACGAAATTGCCCGGGTTGGGTTGCCTGCTGCCGTCGTGAGCATCCCGGTGGCGAGACCAATGGAACGGCCCGTTGCACCTGTCATTAGGGCAATGCCCGCTACGCCGGAGATCACGTTGCCGGAAGGCGACAAGCAGACGCGTTGGAATTTCCTGCGAGATCTGGTGCTGAATGACCCTGTGTGCCGTGCCCGGGTATATCCGGGCAAGCGGATCGTGTTTGGCGTGGGTAGTCTTGAGGCGAACATCATGTTTGTCGGCGAAGCGCCCGGGGGTGAGGAGGAGGAGCAGGGTGAGCCTTTCGTCGGTCGAGCCGGGCAGTTATTGAACCGCATGATCAAGGCCATGGGGCTTGAGCGCAGCCAGGTTTACATTGGCAACATTCTCAACTGGCGGCCGGAAATGCCGCGTAATTCCGACGGCTCGCAAACAGGCAACCGCCCGCCGACGGTGGCAGAGATGGCTTATTGCCTGCCTTTCATCCGGGCCCAGATCGCCATCATACAACCGCAGGTGCTGGTTGCTCTCGGCAAGACCGCGGTGGATGGTCTGCTGGGGGCGGACCGTTTCAAATCCATGGGGGCAGCCCGCGGCACCTGGCACGCCTATGCGGATACCCCACTGCGGGCGAGTTACCACCCTTCCTATCTGTTGCGGCAGGAAGGTCTCACGAGCCCGGCGGCAAAAAAGATCAAACGTGACGCCTGGGAAGATCTGCTGGCGGTGATGGAGCGGGCAAAAATCCCGATCACAGGGAAGCAACGGAATTATTTTCTCAACACCGGACAGCCGCCGTCCTAGCGGACGTTGCCGTAGGCACTGACAATGACCGGCTGCTTGGACTCGGCCTGCCCTACGATCCTTATGGCGGCGTTTGCGGGTTGGCTGGTGGCAGGCGGCCTGATGAATACGCGGTAGCGCCGGCCGATTTCTACCGTCTCTAGACGGACGGCAAAGTCACTGTTCGTTGATTGCACCCGGGTAAAAGTGACCAGGAGGGCAGGAATGACCACTAGGTCGACGGACTTTTCCGTGGCGGGCTCGTTGATTTTCCAGGCCAGGCTGCGCGGATTGATACTAACAAGCTCAGGAACCTCGATCCGCACCCGTAAACGCATGGGTTCAGGGTTTTCATCTGTCACGACCTTGATCCTGCGCTCATACAATCCCAGCCGGTCGCCAATCGTGAAACTGCTCCGAATTACACCGGTGGCTCCGGGAGCATATACTTGTTGGTCGGCTCCCGCAATGAGGCAGTCGCAATTGCTCACCACCTCCAGAATCCGGACAGGCCTATCGCCGTTGTTGGTGAATTGGAACACGGCTTCCTGCGTTGTCTGGAAGGGTGCCATCGTGAAATCGAGGGTCAGGGTTTTCCACTCCAAGGCGGCGCAGGGCAGCAGGGCACTGACAAACAGCGTGCAGAACCTTGGGCCTTTCAAAAGCATGACAACACCAGGACGAGATACCATCAGCTGCCCGCGGCAGTCCTCTGCAGTGCCTCGACCACTTGTGCGAAATGTCTTTTTAGGTCAGGGAGGGCAGCGGCGGCGGCTGCCAGGTTGTTGGACTTGCAGGCGGTTTCTATCTCCTGGGCCATTCGCGCCAACTGCTCGGCGCCGAAGTTACTCGAACTGCCCTTCAAGGTGTGGGCAGCCCGCGTGGCTACAGCGGCATCCTGCCGGTTGAGGGCATCCTCCAGTTGGGCCAGCTGCTTGGGGGTGTCCGCCAGGTAAATGGCGATGAGTTCGCGGAGAAATTCCTGGGATCCATCCGGGCTGAGGTCGCGCAGGGCCTGTATGGCCGCGGGGTTGAGCGTGGGGTCGTTGGACATGGGCTGGTTCGGAATTAACAAGGCATAAGTCACTTAAGGCAACAGTTGGTGTTGGGGCAACCGGATGGAATTATAATGCATCATGTAATCCGCATACGTTGATAATCTACTTGCGCGCGACGGGCGACCGCTCTTTTGTTGCCGTCTATGGCAAAAACTTTCGTCTTCTCCTCCGAGTCAGTGGGTGAAGGGCATCCCGACAAGGTCGCCGACCTGATCTCCGACAGCGTGCTGGACGCCTGTCTGGCGCAGGATCGCTCCAGCCGGGTGGCCTGCGAGACCATGGTCAAATCCAACATGGTCATCCTCGCGGGGGAAATCACCATCCCCAAGATCGGCCAGCGTCCGATTGACACGGTCCTTAATGTCGGGGCGATCGTGCGCGCGGCGATCCGGGAGATCGGCTACGTCAACGACGACGATGTGTTTCATGCCGACAAGGTTTTCATCAACAATTACCTGACCACCCAGTCACCCGATATCGCCCAGGGCGTCGATGCCAGGAAAGCGAAAGGCAAGAAGACCGCTGAACAGGGTGCCGGGGATCAGGGCCTGATGTTCGGTTACGCCTGCAACGAGACTCCCGAGCTTATGCCGACACCGGTCATGTTCGCCCATCGTCTGGGCAGGAAGCTCACCCAAATCCGCAAGAGCGGCAAGGTTGGCTGGCTCCGTCCAGACGCGAAATCCCAGGTCTCCGTCCGTTACGAGAACGACCGCCCCGTATCCGTGGAGAATGTCGTCATTTCCACGCAGCACACCGCCGATGTCTCCCACGCCGAGATCGAACGCTACCTGATCGAGAACGTTATCCGGAAGGTCATCCCGGCGCGCATGCTTACGAGGAAGACCGAGTATCTCATCAACCCGACCGGACGCTTCGTCATCGGCGGCCCGCAGGGCGATTCCGGCCTCACTGGCCGCAAGATCATCGTCGACACCTACGGCGGCTGGGGTCGCCACGGGGGCGGCGCCTTCTCGGGCAAGGATCCGTCCAAGGTTGACCGCTCCGCGGCTTACATGTGCCGCTGGGTCGCGAAGAATATCGTGGCCTCCGGTCTCGCTGACATTGCCGAGCTCCAGGTGGCCTACGCCATTGGTCATCCCGAACCGGTCAGCGTCTATGTTGACACCATGGGCACCGGCAAGGTGCGTGACGAGAAGATCGCCCGGGCCGTCACCAAGATCTTCGGCTTCAAGCCGGCCGATATTACCCGGCAGCTCAATCTGCTGCGGCCGATTTACCGCCAGACGACCAATTACGGGCACTTTGGCAAGGCCGGCCTGCCTTGGGAACTGACCAACAAGGTCTCCGCGCTGCGCGCGGCCGTCAAATAACCCTCAGCTCCCACCATTATGGCTACCACCACCACTCCCCGCGCCGATTTCAAGGTCAAGGACATCACCTTGGCCGACTGGGGGCGCAAGGAAATGTCCATCGCCGAGCACGAGATGCCCGGCCTCCTATCCGTCCGCAAAAAATTCGGGCCGTCCAAGCCCCTCAAGGACGTGCGCATCACCGGTTCGTTGCACATGACAATCCAGACCGCCGTCCTCATCGAGACGCTCAAGGAGCTCGGGGCCGACGTGCGCTGGTGTTCATGCAACATCTTTTCGACCCAGGACCACGCGGCTGCGGCCATCGCCAAGTCCGGCACCCCTGTCTTCGCCTGGAAGGGCGAGTCACTGGAAGAATACTGGGACCTCACGCTTCAGGCCGTCACCTTCCCCGGCGGCAAGGGGCCGCAGCTCGTGGTGGACGACGGCGGCGACGTCACATTGCTGATCCACAAGGGCTGCGAGCTTGAGGAGGGCAGCGATTGGGTAAACACGCCCTCCGCCTCCCACGAGGAGCAGGTAATCAAGAACGTCCTGAAGCGCGTCCACAAGGAGGACCCGCTCAAGTGGACGACCATCGCCAAGGAATGGCGTGGGGTCTCGGAGGAGACCACCACGGGCGTGCATCGTCTCTACCAGATGCTGGAGAAGGGCAAACTCCGCGTGCCCGCGATCAACGTCAACGACTCGGTCACCAAGTCCAAGTTCGACAACCTCTACGGCTGCCGCGAGTCGCTCGCCGACGGCCTGAAACGCGCCACCGACGTCATGATCGCCGGCAAGGTCGCCTGTGTGTGCGGTTACGGTGACGTCGGCAAGGGTTCGGCTTTTTCGCTCAAGGGCTTTGGCGCCCGCGTCATCGTCACCGAGATCGACCCCATCAACGCCCTGCAGGCCGCGATGGAGGGCTTCGAGGTCAACACCATCGAGTCCACGCTCGGCACGGCTGACATCTATGTCACCACGACGGGCAACAAGGACATCATCACCCTTGAGCATATGCGCCAGATGAAGGACCAGGCGATCGTCTGCAACATCGGCCATTTCGACAACGAGATCCAAGTCGACAAACTCAACACGTCCGACGCGAAGCGCACCAACATCAAGCCGCAATACGACATGTATACGTTCCCGCAGGGGAACAGCATCTACCTGCTCGCCGAGGGCCGCCTGGTGAACCTCGGCTGCGCCACCGGCCACCCGTCGTTCGTGATGTCGAACAGCTTCACCAACCAGACGCTCGCCCAGCTCGACCTGTGGAAAAANNCAGGCCGAGTATCTCGGCGTGCCGGTCGGGGGACCTTACAAACCCGAGCATTATCGCTATTGAATCGGAATCCGATTCAATAGCGTCCGCCGTAGCCTTGGCGAAGGTGGACCGAATCCGAATGAAGTCGGGGCATGAAGCCCCTCTCACAATTCGATCCACCAAATCTCTTTTCCCATGGCCCGTCTCATCCCCAAGCCCACCGTCATCGAAGCCGCCGGCAACAAGCCCAAGCTCATCGAGGAATTCTTCGGTCGCGTGAACAGCGGCACTACCGCCACCAGTATCGCCCGCATGCGCAGTCCCGGCGGCTGGGTCGAGCCTGGTCAGACCCCTGAGTTCGACGAATATACCATCGTACTGCGCGGTGAACTACAGGTGAAGACCCGGGCGGCCACGCTCACGGTCAAGGCCGGCCAGGCCGTGCACACCCCGAAGGGTGAGTGGGTGCAATACAGCACACCGCATCCGGACGGTGCCGAATACATTGCCGTCTGCCTGCCGGCCTTTGCGCCCGGCACGGTCCACCGCGACACCTAGGCGCTTGCGACCTAATTGCTCCCGCCAGACCGGCAGGCTGAATTCCCGCAACAATGGCCTGTCGCCCCGTGCGACGGTCGAAATTTGGAAATCTATCGACCGACCGGCGGGTGTGATTCCAAGTAGAACCCGCTGGGCAGGAAAGTGGCGGAGAGAGAGGGATTCGAACCCTCGATAGAGTTTCCCCTATGCAGCTTTAGCAAAGCTGTGCCTTCAGCCACTCGGCCATCTCTCCGGGGTGAGCCGGCAAGCAAAGGCGCGGGTGGGGCGAGTGCAAGGCATTTTAGCCGGCGTAGTATTTCGGCTTCAGCACGCCAATGCAGGGGAGGTTCCGGTAGCGCTCGTTGAAATCAAGGCCGTAGCCGACGACGAATTCGTTGGGGATTTCGAAACCCACGTAGTCCGCCTCGAACGGGACGGCCCGGCGCGCCTTTTTGTCCAGTAAGACGCACGTTTTGACCGAGGCGGCGCCCTTGCTCTTGATCAGGCCGGCGACGGCCGCGAGGGTTTTGCCGGTGTCGAGAATGTCGTCCACCAGCAGCACATGCTGGTCCTTCACATCGAGTTTCATCTGGTCGACGATGCGCGGCTCACCCACGGCGCGGGTGCCGGAATGATAGCTGGAGGCCCGCAGGCAGTCGAGGCGCAGCGGGCTTCGCATCTGGCGGAGAAGATCGGCGGTGAAAATGAGCGCCCCGTTCACGATGGCCACGACCATCAGGTCCTTTTTGGCATAGTCCTGGTTCAGTTGGGCCCCCAGCTCCGCGATGCGGCGCTTGATGGCCAGCTGACTGACGAGGATGTGGTCGAGGTGCTTGAGTTCGGGCGGGCCTTTCGGGGAGGGCATGGGGCGAGAAAAGCCCGCCGTCGGCCGAAGGCAACCTGTTCCAGCCAGCCCGGCGGGTTTATTTTTTTGACTTAGCCTGGAGCGGCCGGTTGCCTCGACCGGGCGCGTGTCCTTCTCATGATTTCCATCCAGGTCAAGCAGCTGACCAAACAATTCGGCAGCGTCGTCGCCCTGCACGGCCTCGATCTGACGATCAACCCCGGTGAGCTGTTCTTCCTGCTCGGTCCCAGTGGCTGCGGCAAAACCACGCTGCTCCGCAGTCTGGCCGGTTTCTACATCCCGGAGCAGGGACAGATACTTTTCGGCAACGAGGATGTGACCCGGCTCGAGCCGCACAAACGGAATACCGGCATGATGTTCCAGAGCTACGCCCTCTGGCCGCACATGACGGTGGCGGAGAACGTGGCCTTTGGCCTGGTGGAGCGCCGGGTGCCCGCCGCCGAGATCAAGCAGCGGGTGGGTGAAGCCTTGGAGTCGGTGCACATGGGGCCATACGCCGACCGCAAACCCAACCAGCTTTCCGGCGGCCAGCAACAGCGCATCGCCCTGGCCCGCGCGCTTGTCATCCGCCCGCGCTGCCTGCTGCTCGATGAGCCGTTGTCCAATCTCGATGCCAAGCTCCGGCTCGAGATGCGCACGGAAATCCGCCGCGTGTGCAAGGAGTTCAAACTGACGACGGTTTATGTGACCCACGACCAAAAGGAGGCGCTGTCGATCGCCGATCGCATGGCCATCCTTGAAAGCGGGCATATCCTGCAGGTCGGCACGCCGCGCGAAGTCTACAAACGCCCGACCGGGAAGGTCGTGGCCAATTTCATCGGCGAGACCGATTTCCTGCCGGGCAAGGTGTTGGGCATGGCGGGCAGCTATGTGACCGTGGAGACGGCGGTCGGCAAGTTTGACGGTGTCTTTGGCGATCCGATGAACGTTCCCGCTTCGGGCACCGAGGTCACGATCTCGATCCGGCCGGAATGCTGGGAGCTGCACCGCAACGCGGAGCTGCGCAATGTTGTCAGAGGTCGCATCGGCCAGGCCACTTACCTCGGTGAAGTCGCCCAATACGAGTTCGTGACCAGCAACGGCACCCAGCTGAAGATATTCGAGCGCAACCCGCGTTTCGTGGAGGGCGCCTCGCGCGGCGAGCTGTATGCCACGGTGGAGCCGGAAGACGTGGTCGTGCTGGTCCGCTGAGGCTTGATTGTCATTCTGAGCGCAGCGAAGAATCCAGCAGCATGACCGCCGGCGACTATTGTTCTGGATCCTTCGCTTCGCTCAGGATGACAGTAGAAACACCATGAAACGGGCGCTNNGCGCTGGTCATCATCACCCCGCACAATGAGGCGCTGCGGCACGAGTATACCCGCGGTTTTCGCGAATGGTATCGCACGCGCACCGGCAAGACGGTGGCAATTGACTGGCGCGTCATCGGCGGCACCAGCGAGATCACCCGGTTTCTGGAATCGGAATACGTCTCCTCTTTCCGGAATTACTGGACCAGGAAACTCGGCCGCGCGTGGAGCACCGAAGTGCAGGCGGCCTTTCACAATCCGGACCTCGCCCCGGACAAGACGCCGGAGGACGACACGATGGAAATGGCGGCGCGGCGGGCCTTCCTGGAGTCGAACGTCAGTTGCGGCATCGATGTCTTTTTCGGCGGCGGCAGCTTCGACTTCATCCGGCAGGCCAACGCCGGGCGGCTGGTGGATTCCGGCATCATGAAATTGCGCCCGGAATGGTTTCGGGAGGAGGTGATTCCGCAGTCCTTCACCGGCGAGCCGTATTGGGATCCCAAGGGCCTTTGGGTCGGCGACGTGCTAAGCAGCTACGGCATGATCTACAACCGCGACTCGCTGCAGCGGCTCGGCATTACGGAGGAGCCGCGCAACTGGGACGACTTGGCGAATCCCAAATTGCAGGGCGAGATCGCGCTGTGCGACCCGACGAAGAGCAGCTCCATGGCGAAGGCCTTTGAGAATGTTATCCAGCAGCACATCTACCGCCAGTGGACGCGGCTGGAGAAGGAGACCGGCCGCGATCGCCCGAGCCTGGAGTCGCAGGCGGTGGAGGCCGGCTGGATCAGCGGCCTGCGCCTGCTGCAACTGGCCGGGGCCAACGCCCGGTATTTCACCGATACCTCCCAAAAACCGCCGATCGATGTGGTCCAGGGCAATTCCGCCCTCGGCATGTGCATTGATTTCTACGGGCGGGGCAGTTTCCAGGGCAACGCGCGCCGGGTGGACGGCTCACCCGGGCGCATCGGCTATTATTCACCGCCGGATGGCACCGTGCTTTCCCCCGATCCGATTGCCGTCATGCGGGGTGCGCCCAATCCGGCGGCTTCGCTGGCATTCATGGAGTATGCCCTCTCGATGGACGCGCAAAAGCTCTGGAACTTCAAACCGGGCGTGCCCGGCGGCACCGATCGCTATGAATTGCGCCGGCTGCCTATCCGCCGCGATTTCTACACCCAGGACTTTGCCCAATATCGCTCCGACCCCGAGGTGAACCCGTATGCCGGCGCCAATCCGCTCATCTACAACGGCGCCTGGACCGGCGGGGAAAATTTTCGGGCGATGGCTTTCATCATCCGCGTGATGTGCCTCGATACCCACCCCGAACTCGTGGCGGCGTGGAAGGAGATAATCCGCGCCGGTTTCCCGGCTCCCGCGCTGGCTGTGCTGCATGACCTGTCGGCCGTGGCTTATCCCGAGATGAAGAACCGCATCGTGCCGGCGCTGACTTCCAAAAACAAAGTAGATGAAATTCGGCTGGCCAACGAACTCGCGGGTCGTTTCCGCGCCCAATACCAGAAGGCCCTGGATCTTGCGCGGGCCGCTCCGCGTTGATCATTCGTCCTCGTCCTGCTGCCGGTAGATGTCGGGAAAGCGCAACGCCAGGTAGCTCTCGGGGTGCTCCAGGGGTTTGAATCCGAACCGGGTGTAAAGGCCGTGGGCGTCACGCGTGCGCAGGCTCCAGCTGCGCAAGCCCTGCAGTCTTGGATGGTGCAGGGTCAGGGCGAGCATGGCCTTGGACAAGCCGTGACCGCGGTGCTCCTCCAACACGTAGACATCGCACAGGTAGGCGTAGGTCGCGTGGTCGGAAATGATGCGGACGAGCCCGACTTGTCCGCCGGCCTCGGTGTAAGCTCCGATGCAGAGCGAGCCGTGCAACGCGCGCTGGACGGTCTCAAGGGGGATATTCTCGCTCCAATAGGCGCGGGTGAGGTAAGCGTGGATGGCAATGGCATCCAGGCGCGTGGGGTCGTCGGAAATCAGATAGGGACCGTGGCGATGCTCGAGAACTGACATCAGGTCAGGCGGGCAATTTCCGCGGCAAACGAGGCCCGGTCCGCACTCTTGAAGAACGAGGTGCCGGCGACGAAGGTGTCGGCCCCGGCCGCGCGACATTCCTTGGCCGTGGCCAGGTCGATGCCGCCATCGACTTCGAGTCGGAATTTCAAGCGGCGCGCCTGTCGCCAGCCATCGATTTCCCGGAGCTTGGGCAACATGTCGCGCCGGAAGGACTGTCCGCCGAAGCCGGGTTGCACGGTCATGACCAGCACCAGGTCGACTTCGCCGATCAGCGCCTCGATGCTGGCGGCGGGTGTGCCGGGATTAAGCACGATGCCGCACTGGCAACCGAGCTGGCGGATGCGCGCGAGGGTGCCGCGGTGGTCGTAAGTGGGCTCGATGTGGATGCTGATAAGGTTGGCTCCGGCCCGGGCGAAGGGCTCGATATACTTCTGCGGCTCGGCCAACATCAGGTGCGTGTCGAGAAATAGCTTGGATCCTGCCCGCCGGACGGCGGCGAGGGTTTCGGGCCCGAAGGTCAGGTTGGGCACGAAATGCCCGTCCATGATGTCGCAATGCAGCCAGGTCGCACCACAGTCGGACACTGCCCGGGCACTGGCCGCGAGGTTGGCGTGATCGCCGGCAAGCAGGGAGGGGGCGATAAGGGGAGCGTGCATCTCGTTATCCCAGCAATCTCACGATATTTCCCCGGCTGGGAAGCGCGAAATGCGACCCGCCGTGGCAACTACCACGTATCCAGCACGGTATGGGCGGTCTCGGTGGCGAGCAGCTCGGCCAGCAAGGACAAACCCTGATATTCGGCCGGCCCGAGCCCGCTGTCAGTGAACACGCCGCGCCGAACGGACAATGGTCGCTGGGTAAAGAAGGCCTGCTTGCTGCGCTGGTCGATCAGGGTGGCCTGGGCACGCAAGGTGACATCAAAGCGCCGCGCCAGGCCGGTGTCGTCCTGCCGCGATACCACCACGGCCCGGTCGTAGCCGCTGAGCGAGAGTTGAAGCACGGCATCAGCTTGCGCGGGCGAGTTGACGAGGGTGATTCGGCCGTCGCGGATAAATGCTTCGCGGAGCTGGGTGGTCACCAGCTCGCGGGCCTGGGGTATCAGGGCCTCGGTGGTGACCGGCGCGATAAAGAGCGTGGTGAATTTCTGGCCTGCCCCGCTGCCGAGCCGATAGCCCGCGCAGCCGCTGAGGAGCAGAATGCACAACCCGATGGCGGGAAACAAACGGCAGATGGCGAACCTGTCTGCAATGTGGTGCGCCACCGCGCCAGCTACACGTTCATGGTATGCGGCCATGGGGAAGGATCCCCTAGAAAATCCAGAAGCGCTTTTTCTTCGGCGGCTCGGCCGCCTTGGGCGCGGGCTGACCGGCGGCGGTTGCGGCTTGGCCTTCAAGCTTGGCGTCAACATCGACCAGCTTGGCGCGGGCCTGGGCGGCCACGTCCGAGTCGGGATAGACGGTGATCGCCTCATTGTAGAAGACCCTCGCGGCCGTGTAGTTCTTGCGATGCTTGTAGTAGTAATCCGCGATGGTCAGCTTGCTCTGGGCCAGCACGGTTTTCATCCTGGCCAGGCCATTCTCGGCCTGGACCATGCCGGCGTCACCGGGGAAGAGGATCATATAGTCCTCATAATAGGTCACCGCCTGTTTGGTGGAGGCCTGGTCGTATAGCGGGCCGTCAACCAGCGAGGCGTGGGTCTCCGCGATCTTGAGGTAGGCGTCCGGGGTGAGGACGCTGCGGGGATAAGTGTTGATCATGCGGTCGAGGGCGTCGATCGCGGCCTCGGTCTCGCCGACCTGCTTGTAGCCGCGGGACGCGTTCATCAGCGAGAGCGGGGCATAGTCGCTGAAGGGAGCCGTCCGCACGATGGTCTCGAAGTATTCAAGGGCGCGCTCCCGGTTCTTGAATCCGGGCAACCAACCCCAGAGGCGGACGCGCTTGCCGGCAAACAAATCGGAGGCGATGCGATACTGCTCGCCGATGACCTGGGTGAATTTGTCCGAGTTCGGGTAACGGGACACCAGTTGCTGGTAGGTCTCGAAGGCCTTGTATAATTCCTGGTGCTGCTGCTGAATCCGGCCGGCGCGGTAGATCGCTTCCGGGGCGAAGATTGAGTTGGGATATTTCTTCTGGACGTTGGTGTAAATCTTCAGCGCCGATTTGGCGCTGCGGGTCTCTTCCGCGGCCCGTGCCTTGTTCATCAAGTCGAGGGCGTTGCCACTCTGTTCGCCGGTAAATTCCGCGAGCGCACCGCCTTCGACTTTCCAGCCGTCCTGCGGCGTCCAGACCAAGTCGGCGGCCAGCCGGGCAGGAACGAGAAGAGAGGCAGCGCTGGCTGCGAGGAGGAGGGAGAGGGAAAGGCGGCGCATGAAACGAATGGTTACCAGCGAATAAGAGTGGCGCCGTAGGTCAAGCCAGCGCCAAAGGCGACGAGGAGGGTGAGATCACCGGGCTTGATGCGGCCGGCGCGGCGGGCCTCGTCGAGGGCGAGCGGAATGGAGGCGGAAGAGGTGTTGCCGTAACGGTCGAGGTTCACGTAAACCCGCTCCATCGGCACCTTCAGATTGCTGGCGAGGGACTCGATGATGCGGATGTTGGCCTGGTGCGGGATCACAAGGTTGATTTGGTCAGGCGTCAGGTTGTGTTGTTCCATCATTTCCCGGGCTACGGTCTCCATGACGCGGACGGCGCTTTTGTAGACCTCGCGACCGTTCATGCGGATGCAGTGGGCGCGTTCCTCGACCGATTTGGCGTCGGCGGGCCGCCGGCTGCCGCCGGCGGAGATATAGAGGTTGTCGGCGAACTCACCGTCGGCGCCGAGGTCGGAGCCGAGGATGCCGATGCCGGGCTGGTCGACCTTGTGCAGCACGGCGGCGCCGGCGGCATCGCCGAAGAGCACGCAGGTCGTGCGGTCGGTCCAGTCGGTGACGGAGGAAAGCTTCTCCGCGCCGATGATCAGGGCGCGCTTGTAACGGTTGGTGAGCAGCTGGCCGTAAGCGATCTCGAGGGCGTAGAGGAACCCCGAGCAGGCGGCGGCGATGTCGAAGCAGGTCGCGTGCGCCGGCACGCCGAGCTTGTGCTGGACGTAACAGGCGGTGGAGGGCAGGGGGGTGTCGGGCGAGGCGGTGGCGACGATGAGCAGGTCGATGTCGCTGGGCTTCATCTTGGCGTCGGCGAGCGCGGCGGTGGCGGCCTTGATGGCCAGATCGGAACAGGCCTCGTCCGCGGCGGCGATCCGCCGTTCCCGGATGCCGGAGCGGCTGAAGATCCACTCATCCGAAGTGTCGACCATTTTGGACAGATCGTGGTTGGTGAGCACTTTGGGCGGGGCGTAAGAGCCGACGCCAGCGATGATGACTGAGGCCATGGGAAAATTCAGTTGGCGACCGTTTCAGCGGCCTGTGGGGCCGCCCGGAGCGCATTGGCCCGGGCGACATCCGTTTCGATGTGGTGGTAAAGGTCCTGGTGGATGATCTTGCCGGCGGCCTTGATGGCGCTGACCAGCGCGTGGCGATTGCTCGAGCCATGGGCCTTGAGGATGTTGCCGCGCACGCCGAGCAGGGGCGCGCCGCCGTAGGTGTCGGGGTTCATCCGGGCCCGCAAGGCGTCGAAGGCACCCTTGGCCAGAAGGGCGCCGCCCAGGCGGAGGGGATTCGCCTGCAACTCCTCCTTGAGCAGGGTGGTGATGAACTTGGCGAGCGATTCCCAGGTCTTCAGCAGGGTGTTGCCGACAAATCCGTCGCACACGACGACATCCACCGTATCGCGAAACACCTGGAAGCCCTCGATCGGACCGACATAATTGATGACGGAACTGATTTTCTTCAGTTGCTCGTGCGTCTCGGCGGTGAGGGAATTGCCTTTGCCCTCCTCGGTGCCGATGGTGATGAGGCCGACCCGGGGTGCGGCCACGCCGAAGATGACCTTGGCGTAGTTGGCGCCGAGGATGGCGTTGTGCACGAGGTGCTCCGGTCTGGCCTCGGGATTGGCGCCGGCATCAATCAGGATGAAATGACCCCCGGCGCGCGGGATGACCGCAGCAAGCGCCGGACGGTCCACGCCCGACATCATGCGCAAACGCAGCGTGCTGCCGGCCATTAAGGCGCCAGTATTGCCGCTGCTGATGGTGACACGCGCCTCCCCGTTCTTCACGAGGTCGATGGCGCGGATCATGGAGGAGTCTTTCTTCCGCTTCAGGGCCTGCAGCGGCTTGTCCTCCATTGTGATAACCTCGGAGGCATGGACGATCGAGATCTTGGGGTGGCCCTTCAGCCCGGCTTCGGCCAGCAAGGATTCCAACAAGGTCTGGTCGCCCACCAATGTGATCGGATCCAGGTTGTCGTCCGCCAGCGCGAGTTTGACGGCGGCTACGACTTCAGACGGTCCGAGGTCCCCCCCCATCGCGTCCAACGCAATCCGGGCTTGAGCGGTCGTGGGACTGGCCGTCTCGGGGTTAATGGCGGAAAAACTGAACCCGGCGGACTTCTTTAGACCTCAACGTTGAGGATCTGGCGGCCGCGGTAGATGCCGGTCTTGGGGTTCACGCGGTGAGGGCGGAAAGAGCCACCGTCGGTGTCCTTGGCAAATTGGGGGGCGCGCAGGGCGTTGGCGGCGCGGCGGTTGGCGCTGCGGCGCTTGGATTGTTTGCGTTTCGGATTGGCCATAAAGAAGGGTGGTGGGGAGTGCGGCAGACGCCGTAAGCCGGCGCATATTTGTTATATAAAGTAGAGGGTCGTAAGGTTGGCACTGGGGGCCGTCAAGAGTTATGTCGCCTCAGCCGGCGAGGGTCAAAGCAGCGAAAACAAAATCAGCCCAAAGGCCAGCAGCAGCCGGTAATACGCAAAACCCGCGAGCCCGTGCCGGGAGATGAAATGCACCAGGAATTTGACCGCAATCAGCGCTGAAACCGCGGCCACCCCCGCCCCCAGCAGGACATCGGTCCAGCCGAAGACCTCGATCATGGCCGGGCCGGTTTTGGCCGCCTTGTAAACGCCGGCACCGGCCAGGGTCGGCAATCCGACGAGAAAGCTGAATTCGGCGGCCTTGGCGGGATTCAGGCCCGCCAGATAGCCTCCGATGATGGTGACCATCGAGCGGCTCGTGCCGGGCCAGAGGGCCAGGCATTGCGCGAGGCCGATGCCGAGTGCCTTGCGGGGTGTCAGGTCGGAGGGGTCGCCCTTGGAGAAACCGATGCCGCTGTTCAAGCGGCGCCAGCGTTCCGCCCAGAGCATGAGCAGGGCGCCGGCGATGAGCGCGGTGATAACCGCCCAAGGGGAGAAGAGGTAACGGTCGATCAGGTCGTGCAGCAGGAATCCGCCGACGGCCACCGGCAGAAATGCGAGCATGACATTGCGCAGCAGCCGGAACCCCGCGCTGCTGCGACCCAGCAGCCCGATGAACATGGACATGACCTGCCGCCAATAGAGGAGCATGACCGCGCCAATGGCGCCAACCTGGATGATCACCGCATAAGTGTCGGCGGCAAGTTTGAGGGTCAGGGGCACACCGGCCGGAATTTCGCGCGAAGGCGGCCTGTGCCACAGCGGCCGGCCCGAGCGGTCGGTGAGCTGCTTCCCGGATTCGAGTCCCAGCAGGCGGTTGGCAATGATCAGATGCCCGGTTGAGGATATGGGCAGAAATTCTGTCACGCCCTCGACCACGCCGAGAACGACGGCGTCAGTCACGCTGAGTTCGGCGACCGGTGGCGGGGGCGACTCGCCCGTAATGCTGAGCGCAAAGCCTTGCACGGTTAGTGCTGTGGCCAGCAGAAGGCCGGCGCAGATGATGCGGGGCGAAAAAGGCACGCCCTAGTGTCCGCGGAAAGTCCGCAGCCTGTCGAGTTTTATGGTGGAGCCGTGCGACCGCGGCGTTCGCTGCGCGCTGTCCGGGGGGAATCGGCCGGAGTTTTATGCTTTGCGCCACCGGGATGATATGCTTCTGCTCGGCTCCCCGATGGCCGACTTGATTGACCTTACCACCAAGCTGCAAGCCCGGCTGGATTTGGGCGCGGGCGAAGTGGCCGCCGCCGCCGCCGCACTGGGTTCGCCCGATGTGGCGGACAGCGCCAAAGGCGATTTCCTGACCGCACTGGCCGGCAAAGGGGAAACCCCCGCCGAGATCGCCGGGTTTGCCCGCGAGTTCCGGACGCTGGCGGTCAATCCCGGGGTCGAGGCGTGGGCGTCGCGGGCCATCGACATCGTCGGCACCGGTGGTGACCACGCGGGCGGGTTCAATATCTCCAGCCTCGTCGTGTTCGTGGTCGCCTGTGCGGGCGTGCCGGTGATGAAGCACGGCAATCGGGGCATCACCTCCAAGTGCGGCAGCGCCGACCTGCTGGCGGCGCTGGGCGTGGACCTCGCCGCCCCACCGGAAAAGTTGCACCGGGCGCTCAACCAGCTGGGTTACCTCTTCTTCTTCGCGCCAAACTATCACCCGGCTTTCAAGCACATCGGCCCGGTCCGCAAGACTCTGGCGGCGCAGGGGCGGCACACGGTCTTCAACATCCTCGGTCCACTGATAAACCCGGGGCGTCCGGCGCACATTCTGCTCGGGGTCTATTCCCTGCCACTCGTGGAAAAACTCGCCCACACGCTCGACGAGCTCGGCCAGGAGGCGGGCCTGGTCACTCACGGGGTCATTGGTCCGGAGAAGGGCATCGACGAGCTTACGACCGCAACGGTCAACCATGTGCAGGGTGTCGGCCGGCAGCGGGAAGTGCGGGCGTTGTGGCGGGCCGAGGATTTTGGACTCAACTCCGCCCCTATCACCGAACTGCAGGGCGGCGACCTCACGGCCAACCTTGCCACGGTCGAGGCCATTCTCGCCGGTCGCGGGCCGGCCGGTCTGGTTGACACCATCGTTTTGAACAGCGCCGTGGCGCTGCACCTGACCGGTCGCGTGTCCACCATCCGCGAGGGTCTGTCCCCGGCGCGCGAACTCTTGCTCGGTGGCGCCGTGCAGGCAAAGATCAAAGCCACCAAGGAATTTTATCATACCAGCCAAACGTAGAGTTTCATCGTGAGGCCGGCAAAGCCGGCCGGGGCGATCCGGTTGGATCGCTTTGTCGCCCCGCTCCTCGCAATGACAGACAAAATATAATGCCCCCGCAGAGAAAATATTTCGGCACCGACGGCGTGCGCGGCCCTTACGGCAGCGTGACAATGGACGAGGCCTTCGGGTGGAGGCTTGGTGCGGCGGCCGGCCGCTGGCTGAAGTCGGTGAAGGGTGTGCCGGCCGGCAGGATCCTGATCGGCCGCGATACGCGCGCCTCGGGCCCGGCGCTCACCCAGGCGATGGCCGACGGCCTGACTCACGAAGGCTGCGCGGTTTTCTCCCTCGGGGTTTTGCCCACGCCGGCCGTGGCCCGGGCCGTGCGGACGCACGGGGCGGTGTTGGGTGTGGTCATCACGGCTTCGCACAATCCGGCCACAGACAATGGCATCAAGCTTTTTGGAGCCGCCGGGATCAAGCTGACCGATGCCGAGGAGACGCAGATCGAGCAACTGCTGCCCGCCACGCGTCTGAGCCCGGCAAGCTCGGTGTTGCCGTCGCTTGAGGGTGTGAGCGGTTATCTCGCCGCGGCACAAAGCCTGCTGCCGGCTTCGCTGGCCGGCTGGAAGATCGTGCTCGACACGGCCAACGGGGCGGCGGTGCAGACGAGCGGCATGGTTCTTCGCCAGGCCGGTGCCGAGGTGCGGTGCATCGGCGCCGAGCCGGATGGCACCAACATCAACGCGGGCGTCGGCAGCGAGCATCCCGAAAAAATGTGTGCGGCGGTGCGGAGGCACGGCGCCCGGCTGGGCATCGCTCACGACGGTGACGGTGACCGTTGCGTTTTGTGCGATGAACAGGGCGGCGTGCTGGATGGCGACGAGATCCTGACGATCCTCGCCTTGCACGCGCTCAAGCACGGCAAGCTCGCGAAGCAAACCCTGGTGGTGACCGTGCAGAGCAATCTCGGCGTGGATGCCGCCGTGACGGCCGCCGGCGGGCGGGTCTGCCGCACGCCGGTCGGGGACCGCTATGTCATCGAGCGGATGCTGGCCGAAGGGGCCGGTCTTGGCGGTGAATCATCCGGCCATATCATTTGCGCGGATGTCGCCCCGACGGGCGACGGGCTTGTCGCCGCACTCAAGGTCATGGAAGTGATGCTGGAGACGGGCAAGCCGTTGTCCGAGCTGCGCCAGGCACTGGCGAAATATCCGCAGATGACAATTGCCCTTAAGGTGAAAGACAAGAAACCGCTGGAGACGCTACCCACTCTCCCGACGACTATTCGGGCCATCGAGACGGAGCTCGGGACGAAGGGTCGGGTGCTCGTCCGCTACTCCGGCACCGAACCCAAACTAAGGCTGCTCGTCGAGGGGTCGACAGCGGCCATCGTTCAAGCCGCCCTGGACCGGCTGGTCGCCGCCGCCCGCGCCGACTTGAATGTTGCTTAGCCCCGGACTCACCACGGAGACACTGAGGCACGAAGAAATTCAGGCGAACAGTTCTGCTTTGTGCCTTCATGCTTTTGTGGTTTAGGTTTTTCTCATGCCCGAGGTCCCTGTCAGTGCGCTGAGTTTTGCCCTCCAGAAGCAGGTGGAAAGTGCGCGCGCGGCCTTCGACCGGGGCAAACCCGCGCAGGCGGCGGAGCAATGCGCCAAGATCCTCGCCGAGCAACCCGCCTGTCTGAATGTGCGGAAGCTGGAGCGGGCGGCCCTGCTTAAGCTGGCCGCCACGCGCCCCAGCGGCCTGTCGAAACTGGTCCAGGCTGTTTCCAACGCACCCTTCCTGCTCGGCGGCAGCCTGAAATTGAAGGAGGAGCCGCGCCTGGCACTGGCCCACGTGGAAAAGCTGCTCCGCCGCGACCCGCAGAACATTGCAGCGCTCGGCCTCCTCGGTCAGGCGGCGATGGCGCTCAACTGGCCGGAGACAGCGGTCTTCGCCTATGAGGCCGCCAGTGATCTCGACCACGGCCGGCCCGACCTTTTGGTGGCGCTCAGCGGGGCTTATCTGGCCGCCGGCCGCGCCAAGGACGCCGTGCATGCGGCCGACGAGGCGCTGCAGCTTCAGCCCGCCAATGCTGATGCGTTGGCCCTGCATCGCACGGCCTCGGTCGCCGTCACCATGGCCCAGGGCAAATGGGAACAGGGTGGCGACTTCCGCGGCAAACTCGCGGACAATAGCCAAGCTGCGAAAGTAGCGAACAGGCCCAGCCCACCTCAGCCCTAATTAATCCACGCCTTGATTCGGATTGAAGGCCCGGGAGCGGAGCGGAGCGTGGCGGATGAGGTCCGCGTGGGACAGGCCTGTGACCGCGTCGGCAGTCGGCGGGGCGTATTCAATACGGAAGCTGGCGGCCCAGCCTTCCGTGAGCTTTTGCAGGGGCATCGGGTCCGAACCGGGTTTGCGGGTGTCGGTCACCCACCATTGCGGTTGCGTGAGGTCGAGGTGGATTGAATGCTTGGCCCCGGGTTTGAGGATGATGATATCGGCCGCCGTCGGCGCGGGCCGGTTGGTGGTGTTCGCTCCGACCCAGGCGTAGTGGTCTCCGACAAAGCGTGTGTTGGGCACCATGCGGAAGGATTTCGCATCGGGCAGGTTCACGATGGCGAAATCCTTGTCGCCGTAGTTGTGCAGGGTGACAGTCATTCCGGTGATCGGCTGCGGCTGCCAGCGCGCCTGCAGGATGCTCGGGTCACGTGGCGGCGGCCGATCCGGAGCGATGGTCAGGCCGAGCGGCTCCCAGACGGTGGTCTTCAGCACAGCGGTGCCGGAGGAGCTGACAGCGACAGTGACATCCATCGGGGCGCCGGCCTTCTTGAAGCTCGTTTCCTCCATGCGCTGCGCCGCGTCCTTTTGCATGAACAGCGCCTCGATGCCGTAGCGCACCCGCACTCCGTTGGCATCGATACTTTGCACCCGGCCGCGGAGAAACAGACCGCTGGCGGACGGCGTGCTGCTGAGCGAGGTCAACTCGGCGATACCGTAGGGGCCAACGCTTAGCGCCGAATAGACGACGCGATCGCGCAGCTTCTGCATTTCACGATAATCAGAAAGTTTGATCCAATTGACGATTTCACCGCTACACTGGGCGGGCGGCACGAAGCTGATCTCGTAATCGAGGCGCACATAGGCTCCGCGCATGGGATCGTTGGGGTCGATCGGGGCGGTGCGCAGCGTCACCGGTTGGCCGGTGCGTGCGATCCATTCCCGCTGGCCGGCCATGAAGGCCAGCACGAGGACTTGCAGCCCGGCGACGAGGAGGGCGAGTTTCACTTTCATGCGCCACCCCCCTTGGTCTGCCGCATTTTCCGGTAATACATCGCCTCGGCGACGAAGAAGAAACCGAGGATGATGAAGGCCAGACCGCGCGACGCGAGGCTCTGGAACAGGTCGAAATAGCGCGCCAGCACCACGGCGCTGAGCAGCAACGAACCCAACACGGTCGGTCCCAGCCGGCTGTCCCGGCAGCCGCGCCAGATCCACATGATGGCCAGGCCCAGGAGGATGAAATTGAAGGACCACGAGATCAACAAGGAGTAGCCTCGTGGATTCAGCACCGCGACGCCGAAGCAATAGATGAGCGCGATGGGCAGCAGCCATTCCTCGCGGCGTATCTCAAACTCGCCCTGCAGCAGGCTGCGGCGTGCGAGCCAACCCCAACCGCCAAGACCGAGGGCGAACAGCGACCAGCCGAAGACCGATGCCAGGGCGGACAACGGCCCGGCGTGCCGCGTCCAGTCGAGCAGGTCGTCAGCCGCCTTATGGAACGAAAGCAGGTAGGAGCAGAAGAGGAAGGCGCCGAAGCCGAAAAGGCGCATGACACCCGCGCCGGCGGAAAAATCCGGACGGTCCGCCTCGGTCAGGCGCGAGGCGGCGACCAGCAGCACGCCCAGCGCGAGGCTGGCGGTGAAGGAGTGCGCGCCCGCGCCCCAGTGAAACACATTTACCGCGATGAGAAACTGGAGGGAGGCGAGGCTGGCGGCCAGCAGGAGCGCCGAGCGCTGCTTCCAGGCCAGCGGCAGAAGGCCGCCGGCGACGAGCAACACGGACCAGTATTCCGGCGAGCGGAAGTCGAACACCTCGCA
>CXWL01007914.1_pt1 | contig 27950 bp, 51 predicted proteins | sample 590931 | NCBI WGS metagenome assembly CXWL01 (sample SAMEA3498368, study PRJEB10139) | groundwater metagenome | biome: water well; material: biofilm material | place: Germany | collected 2015-04-27 | reverse complement strand
AAAAAGCAGCATATTAATGAAAAAGCCTCTCAGATTTGAGAGGCTTTTTTGTGACCCCGCCAGAGTTCTTTCCCTCCTTTACTGGCCTGCATTACACCCGGCCTGGCTATTAAAATGGCTGGTTTGACCCTATGGAACCAAACCATTATTTTTTATATTTCGGTATCTGATTCGACAAAAACTTTAAACTCATGACCAGCTTCAAACTTTATATTCTTACCCTTTTTTAAAAGAAATAAGGGAGTGAGTAATACGGCTTGCGCTACCGATGCACCGACTTTCGCCTTTCCCTCTGTTTTTATTTCCGAGGTCAGTTTTACTTTTTTCCCTGAACCAATTGTCAGGTAATCTATTGTGAAATTTAATTTTCCGGCTTTACCCAAACCTTTTGCCTTTGCAGATTCTGTGACCTTTCCGGAAACTTTTGCTCCTTTTTGTACTAGCACTCTATCACCTGCTATAATTGGCTCAGTTGTTTCAAATTCAATTATATCGCCCTCGTTTGATGTTTTGCTGTTTATTTCCTGAAGCAATTTTACCGACACAATTGTTCCTTCATAAAGTATTTTTTTTGTTTCGGCTGGTTTTGTACTATCTACCTGTGCATTTATCACTTGAGAGATGAATAGCATTGCTAAAAGTGTTGTAATCTGTTTCATATATTTTAGTTTATTGGTTACTCTTTTAGATATTCTCCGGGAGGTTCGTTTAGCTGTAGATTTGTTATTTCAAGTGTATCAGGTTCTTTTATTGCTTTTGTTATCCCGTATTCTTTGGCCATCCTTTCAATTTCAAACTCTTGTTCCGGAGTTAATTTTATAATGTTTAAGTCTATGTCTCCATTGGGAAAAATGGACTCGTAAAGATTGGCCATCAGTGCCGAATATTTTAGCTCTAAAACATCTTCGCATTTTTCCAAAAACACCTTGTCAAAATATTTTTCTTCCAAGGATTTAAAAACCTCTCGAAATGGGATGTTGAATTGCCGTGTAATTTCTTCCGGGGACCATCCTTTTTTAAAGATTTCTGATTTAGTATAGAGGCCGTAATGGAAATCAGTAAACCCTATTCTTTCTAATCTCTCGTTTAGTTCTGTGCTGGTCATATCTTGTTGGTGTTGGTTGCTTTTGTATAGCATTTCACCCCTTCCCGTTATAACCCAGTCCATGTTTAATGTCGGAAAAACCACGTGGATTTTCTCCAGCTTGTCGCTCCCGATGGATTTTGTTGTCGTAAAATAGGTCGGTGACGCAGAAATTTTTTCGGAAAATTTCCTGTTGCTTATTTGTTGAAAAGCAATGAATTGCGCTAATCTTTCTTTTGTTGTTTGTTGCACTGACTAAAATTTTATTCAAATAAATTTGGAAGTGAATAAAATATTATTCACTTTAGCGTTCAGAAGCCAGTCATTCAAGCGGCTCCAGGTCGAGAAAAAACAGTTCTTACATCATTACAAAATAGTTAGCCGGGGCGGGCAGCGGTAAAGATTTGCGTCTGCACACTGCACAACACGGTCAACACCCTATCTCGACAATAGGTATCAGCTTGAATGGCTTCAAAAATGGCTTCTCCCAGCAATGGGTTGAGGCCATTTTGTTTTTATAACCAATGAAGATACTATAAATGTCGAAACTCAAATTTTCAAACAAGTCTATCAAACCAGGGGTGCAGTGCGAACCAGTGCAGGTGCCGGTGTTTCAAAGTGTGGTAACGATGAAGGTGGGTGAAGTAACAGAGTTCGTACAGCGGGAGGTCAATAAATATTTGGCCTCCCTTCCTTTTGCGCAAGTGCAATGCATCACCGTACAAAAAGCTGCCGATCTATTAGAATGTTATGCGGATACTGTACGGGTGTACATCCGGAGTGGCCAGCTTACCGCCAGCAGATTGGGTAAAGACTATCGCATACGCATAATTGATTTAGAAGAGTTCGTTAAGAAAAATCAGACGAAAGCGATTGTTAGAAAGATGCAACACAAACAAAAAAAAATAAGCTGATATGAACGCCACCCATTTCATTGTGCAATACAATGTGCCTTGCTACAGCCCCCGTGACGGTGTAAGAAGGATTGATATATGCAGCTCAGGAGTAAGAGAGATGCGTCATCTGCTACCGTTTTTAAAATGTTGCGAAAGTGAAAATGTTGCTGTATTTAAAATCAAAGCCAAAAACCAACAACCAGCATGAACCACTACCACTTCCTTCAGATATGCGATGATAAATTCTTTGCCGAAGTAATGGTGAACCATTACACTAAACTATACCGGCAACGAATGAAAGGCTGGCGATTTGTTTCCGCAGCCTTCGCCTGGAAAAGAGCCCAGTGGTATAAGCGGCAAATTGCCGAGCTGGATGAAATGATGGAACTGCCCGACACGGATTTTAATTTATTGTTAACCGAAATAAATAATAACCATGAGTGCAACATCATCACCCTTAGTTAATGCTGGCTTTAGTGCCGCCGACCTCCACCTGTTGCAGCAAGGTCTGCAGCGGCTTATTAATGAAACGCATTTGCATACTTCCGCACTCGCCAACACACCAACCGGCTGCATGGATGAAAATACTGTTACCATCCTGGACTATTACTCACGCCGGTTAAATAGTATTGCTGCCATACAAAAAAGATTAACTGCCCTGAAGCTGGAGCTCGGCCGCAAACAAAATAACTCAGTTGCACATAACCTGTCAGATCAAACATCACCATGCTGATACAAACAAAATATGCTATAGGAGAGCCGATTTGGTTTCTCGCCTGCAGCCAGCTACAGTGCAGCCATATTACCGGTATCGAAACATTTACCAATGAAAACGGTGTAAGCGTTGCGTACCGCACAGAAATAACGGGATTGGCTGAATCGAAATTACCCGTTAGTGTTGGTGAAGTTAATGCATTCAGCAGTAAAGATGAATTGCTACAAACATTGGTAGAAAGATTTCATGCGTCTATTGACGCTGGTTCGGCATAAATATTTGATGGTGGGTTTTTGGTTTAACCGCTTCGGTTCGCCGGAGCGGTTCTTTCTCCCTCTCCGCCAGCTGGCGGAGAGGGCCGGGGTGAGGCCGGGGTGAGGCCGGGGTGAGGTTTAAAAAAAATAATTAAACGCAATATGAAGCACATTTTAATTTTTCTTTTCATCGGGGTGGCCACCGGCTGCAGCCGTTACTATACGGTCACACTCCGGCAGCCGATGCAGATAGTGAAGATTGATACCATTGGTAAAAATTTATTACTGCGCCTTGAAGTGGCCGGAACGCCACGAAGCATTTATGGCATGTCGTTCCATGCCGGGGATACATTGGTAATGCTTCGGCCACAAAAAATGAAACGATGAAAGCAACAGACATTTTTAAAGAGTATCACAGCTTTGTTTTGCTGGTAGAAGATTACCTGCAGAAAAAAGAAACGGCCGACCGTACCAAAGGCAGCATGGCCATTCATAATATGAACATGGCCGAACGGAATTTGAAAATTGAAGTATCAAAATTCCGGATGACCAACTCTCTTGTAACGCAACCGAAAAGAAAAACATACCAGGGCGGTTTCAACTTTAATCATTTAAGCAGATAGTGACAGCCATCGTTAAAAATATAAACGACTACCCCGCCTTTGTGCCAATACTTAACGGTGCAGCTACTGCCCTGGTGGCACACCGGGAGCTGCGCAATAAGTATCATACGAATAGAAGCATAAAGACATGGAGCTGTTTCTTTCTTTTAAAAGCACTAACCACTTCCGGAAAAATTTCGCAGTGGACCACGCAGAAAAAACATTTGCTTACCTGGTGCCAATGTAATGAAAATACTTTTCGCCATCACCTGGCAGCGATGAAAGAAATGAAACTTGTCACAATTGACAAATATTCAAAATCAATTTCTCTCACCAGCTACGAGAAAGCTGCTGAGATACTCGATATACCCTACACAGGGATCACCAAAATAAAATACAGTCCCGATGATACACAAGGCAAACAGGTTTTTCGATTCTTCATAACAGCAGAAGAGTTTCGAAAGGAACAACAAAAGCAACTGGAAGGTCTTACCTACTGGCTGAACAAAAATCTTCTGTTAAAGAATGATCTGCATCTCATGCTATTAAAGTTTGGTGCCGATGATAAGCAGCTTCGAAATCCTGCTTACTATCAGCAACGCTTACTCGCCATGCAAATGCAGCTATTCAAAGAAGGCTCAGACATTCTCTCGTATGTATTCTCCCGGCGTGCCGACATTAATCGTGGTGTAAAGCTTATAGCAGAACATCACAAATACAAAAGCAAACAATCGGTAAGCTACCTGCAGCGATGCATGGCCAGGCATAAAGTAATCGACGTTAAAAAAATATGTGTCGAAAGCAAAAGCCGCTCCCGCATTTATATTCCTGATGGGCTTGACAAGCGACGGGATGGCTATAAATGGCTGGATAAAAAAGGCCACACCGCCTGGTTCCTTACCAACCAAATCGTATTTAACTATGAGATACAGCAGCCAGAGAAGCTTGCAGCGAAACGAGCCGCATAGCGTTTTTAGTTTTTTTTTGTGCCCGGCCGTGCCGCCCCTAAGGCCAAAATGTAGAAATTGTTACTTACAGAAGTGGCTACATGTATAGATTTTTTATGATTTCTAGTATACCTCGTATCCAGAGTTCCTCAGAATATACTTAAGCTTTTCTAGAATCACCAAAACCCAAACAAACGACAAATGAGTAATAAAAAAGATGAGCAGCAAGGTTCCTACTTTAATTCTCCTAAGGCAAAAGAAGCAACGGCGCATAATGTCGCCAATATAAAATACTTCTTACAGCCGTACTTCCTATTCCGGGCATACATAGTTTTCAAAGCCAATAATGGTGATAAGAAATATGCAAAGAAGTTTCATGCCTATGGCAATGAACACAGCGTAACGTATAACCAACTACGATACGGCCGGTATGACAATATAAAACTGGACCGCATGAAAGGGTATACCGATTTGATAAAATTAATCGAACGCAACTATCACCATCATTACACCCGTGCACAGATATACATGCGCCTGCCTGGCGAAAAGGACTTCAACACTCTTTGTAGAGATTACAACGAGAAAAGCGAACTGTTGGAATGCCAGGATCCGGTACTTACTCCAGAGCAGGAATTCCTTACACTCTACTACTATACACATGCCGGCCTGGTAATAGTAACAGAAACAGACCCGGCCGGCGAAAATTTAAAAACCAATTTGTAATAACCCTCTCCTTCCTTACCGCAGATTTGGAAGAAGAACAAAACGCAGTGGTATGCAAACAATAAAACTAATTCCCCTTGGCAACATCTCCATCATTGGTAACTACCGGGATGTGGCTCCGCCCAAAGAAACAGATGCCGATATCATCGAACTGTCAAAAAGCATAGTAAAAGATGGAGTGATGCAGGCCATCCTGGTACGGCCATCTGTAAAAAAGAAAGATCACTACGAAGTAGTATTCGGCCATCGCCGCTTACTGGCCAGCCGGGTGGCTAATCAAGCTAATATCCCTGCCAGTATAAAAAATGTGGCCGATGATGATATACTGGAGCTGCAGGTTACCGAAAATATGAACCGCAAAGATGTGCATCCAATTGATGAAGCGGTGGCGTATAAGTCACTTATGCAAAAAAAGAAATGGACCGTGCAGGAAATAGCCGATCGCTTTGCAAAGAAACCCGACTACATCACGCAGCGGCTTAAGTTGAACGATCTTATTACAGATCTGCAGAAAGATTTTAAGTATGACCGTATGTTGCTCGGTCATGCACTGTTACTCTGCAGGCTTACCCCGGCAGATCAGAAGAAAGCAAAGGAAGATGCTAATGGTAACGATTTTAGAAACCTGTCAGTTGCAGAATTGAAAGAGTGGATTGATGATGATGTAATGCAGGACCTTTCTAAAGTTCCCTGGCGGCTCGATGATGGGCTCCTTACCAATGCAGGTGCCTGTTCTGTTTGTCCTAAACGCAGCGGTGCCGGCAACCTGCTGTTTACAGATATGGTAGAAGATAACCGATGCTTTGATAGTACCTGCTTTGAAAAGAAAATGGCCGTGACAACCGTAATAAAATTGAAAAACATTCTGGAGACAGAACCAGAGGTAAGGATTTTACAATACAATCGAAACACAAAGCTGGACCCGGAAATTGCAACCGCTGTAAAAGAAATGAAAGTGGTTATTCTGTATGAGGGTAGTGATTTCTACAGTAGCAGCTATGGACAGTACGGTATAAAAGCAAAAGGCTTCTATCTCGATGGTTACAATAAAGGCAAGATAATGCCGGTTTACCTGAAAGGGAAAACCACTGCTAAAAAAACAAATGCCGCCGGTGAAATAATAGCAGATGCAAAAACAATTATTGCCGGTATTCAACAAAGATCTAAACGGGCTGCAGAGCTTGACGCTGAAAAAGTACATACCCGCATTTTAGAGGATCTGAAAAAACACCATACCCAAACGGAGGTAGATGCAAAAATGAAAGCCATGCCCGAGCCGGAGCATGTGGCTATGATGTACATTATTTTTCAAGAGCTCTGTTGGAAAACAAGAGAACGAATAACCCGCATGCTCGGTATAAAAGGTGTAAGCGGATCCAGCTCTGCGGATAATGCGGCTAAGTTGTATCAATCCCTGCGGGACCTCAGTACCGGTGAGCTGGCATTAATGGTGCGGAATATTATGATGGACAAACACCAGGGGTCTTCCACTGCCAGTAGTAGCGGTTACATCGTTCGAAAAATGGCGGAGAGTTATAAAAACATACCGGTACAGCAGTATGAAACCGAACAGGAAGCTATCCGCAATAAAAGAGAATTGAATGCCAGGAACCGCATTGCGGAGCTCAACGGAGCTAAAAATAAAATCGGTTCGCTGCGAAAAGAAATAAAAAAGAAGAGCAACAAAACCGCATCACCTGCAAAGAAAATTGCACGGGCAAAAAAGAAAGCGGCTTAACTACCACACAACTCAATAATATGTACGATATCATAATAGACACTACATCTCAATTCGCCATGTTTCAACCTGTTGAGGTAGGCAGGGATCCCCGTCACCTTAAAGATTTTGAAGGTGTGGAGTTGGGAAAACCGACTGGTATATTTTTCTTCGATGCCAGTAAAGCTCTCATGTTGATGATACCCTGGCAAAATGTAAACACCGTCGAATTTAAATCCATTTTATAAAATGAAAGAAGCATACCCTCTCTGCTGGCCGGCTGGTTACCAGCGAACGCAATACCGCCGCCGCAGTCTCTTCAAACAATCAATGGAGAAAGCACAAAAGTTTTTGCGGGAAGAAATAGAACGCCTTGGTGCCGGTGAGCTCATTGTATCAACCAATATTCCCGTTCGCAATGATGGTGGCTTGTACGTTGATTATATGCGAAGAAAAATAGATGACCCCGGCGTAGCCATTTATTTTGTTCGCAAGAAAAAAGAAATAGCCCTTTGTTGTGATGAATACGAAACCGTGTGGGAAAATATCTATGCATTGGGTAAAGGCATTGAAAAGCTCCGTGGCCTGGAACGGGATGGCATCAGCGACTTCCTGGACAGGGCATTCACCGGATTTGCTGCATTACCACCTCCGATGGTTATTACTTATTGGTGGAATGTGTTAGGCGTAAGCCGGCAAGCCGATGCCGAAAGCATTAAGGCTACGTATCGGGAGCTGGTAAAAATACACCACCCGGACAAAGGCGGCAATGCCGATCGGTTTAATGAAATTCAAAAAGCCTATGAAGAAGGGCTGCAACAATTAAAAAGTAAGCTATGATTGTTATATACCGGAAAATGCAAAACGGAAAGGAGTTTATGAAGGTTATGGATGGAACTCATGCGTTGTCTGTTTTAATATCTGATTCTTTTGTCCGGCAAATGTATACTAAGAATAAAATTTTTATAGCCGATTATCTGAGTGATGAAGTAGCAATGCCGTCTAGTGAAAAAGAATTTGAAGCTGCTGCCAGGAAAGCTAAACAGGTTACTCAGCAGTTTTATCACGTCAAAAAATACTAACATGCCACACATTGAACTATATGGTTGCGACATGAGTAAAAATATCCATCTCATTAATGTTTCTATAGAAATTGATTTTAGTGAGAAGTATATAGAAACACCTAAGGCCGCTGCAAAGTTATTGGAGATAAAGTCCGATTTCGAAGCCGTGTTGAAAAAGTATCTGCCTGTTGATGAAGACCTGACTATGGTTTGTATGAAGTGTATGAGTCATGTGGACATGAAAAAACATAAGCATGGCAAAGAATAATATCGGTACCGTTAAGCAATACGACTACATCCGCAGGATGCACCGGCAGCAAACTGCTTTGGAAATGGGCAAGGCATTAACCCGGAGTGAAAGTTATGTGTACAGGCTCTGCCTGGAACTGGAAGTAATACCGCTTACCCGCTGCCGGGAGGGCTATGGTAAAAAGAAAGAACGGCCGCAGTCAGGTAAGCCAATGTACACCCGTAAGTACATGGCCAACCCCGGGCCCCGCAAAAGAGACATTGAACGGCCACCGGCCATTTACACTAACAGCCCTTCACCCTTCGGCATAGCCGATGAGCTACATGGGCATAATTTAAAAGCGAATAATGGGAACGACAAGAGTTGAGCCAACCGCTCTGTTGAATGCAGTGGCGGTTTATAAAAAAGAAAAATGTTTATTATGAAAAAAATATGGAATTACTTTTTTGGGAAAAGAAAAGACGGTTGGTGTAGATGGTGGCAACACGAATACGGTGAAAGTGTTAAAGAAAAATGGATGTCAAATACTGGAACATATATTGACGGGAAGCCTATCCAAAGAAAAAAGTATTGGTATAAATCAACTTGTAAAAAATGTGGATGGTACACAACAACCGATGTTTATACGGACTGGTCGTAGCCATTGCGTTTAACGGATTCCTGCTTGCCGTTGTTTATAACGGGTGACGAAGGAACGAAAGTTATAAATAACGGTTGAAAACCCGTTATAAATATCGGCAAACATTGTGTTAAGCTGAGATACGGAGTGTAGGAATGTTTGCCACTAAAGGGTTTGAATGCAGGAATCCGTTAAGCCGAAATTAGGGTTCGGGAATTTAAATTATAATAAGATGAAACATAAGCACATTTCTTTCCCAGAGTACAAAGCAACAGCAACAGTAGATGAAGATTGCCCACAAAATGTGATTGATGCACTTAAAGAAATGTGTCGTATTGCTTATTATAATTTAAAAGTAGAACCCGCAAAGGATTTGCCGGTGGAAAAGGATACAGATTATACGGCAGGTAATTTACTTGCCTATAAGATGTATAAGGGCAAGCCTCACGGCTAATCCGTATTTCGGCTTAACGGTGGGCATTGGCGAAGTGGGGAAGGCTTTATTCTGTCGCTCCCATACAACCAATGCTCGGCTCTGCAAAATGATGAGGATATGTTTTTCAGCCCCCATTTTGGCAATGCAGTTGTTAGTGGCAGGCGGTTAATTAATTAGAAACTTTAAATTATAAGATATGCACGACCCAATGACAGTAGCCCATGAAATTTATCTGGGCAGTAAAAAGAAAAAAAACGGACACTATAAAAGTCCGCTAATTACCATTTGGCACAACGACCCCGAAAAAGATGGTACAGATGATAGTTGTGGCTGGTTTATAAGACTACGCCATACAGACAAGGAAGTCTATGAAAAAATAGTAAAGGAATTTGAATCAGAGTGGGACAATACTTATACATCGGATGATAGCGGTTACACATATAATTGTGGCTGGTTTAATCCACAAGGCGAAAATATCTTATCTGTTCAGGGGATAGTTTTCAATATGTATTTGTATGCCGCAAAGATTGTATTTAACCCTTATGATAAAATTAGCCCAGGCAAAGCATGGAATAAGGCATGGAAATTTTTAGATAAACACCGTTCGCAGATAATGTATTTTGCCGAAAACAACAGGGATAGCATGAGAGATGTTATTGTTAGAAAATTTGCAAGAGGGTGCAATGTGGAATATACGGCAGAAAAGAGAACGGAATTTATAAGAGAATGTGCCAATATAATTTATACCGACATTCTTAGAAAAAACAGGAAATGGTATCAGCATCCAAAATGGCACATAAATCATTGGAGTATTCAATTTCACCCACTCCAAAATTTGAAACGAAGATATTGGGATAAGTGCTGCAAGTGTGGTAAACGTGGATTTAAAAGTTCTGCTATGAGTGATTGGAACGGCACGAAAAGATGGCATCAGGAATGTGATGATACGGCAAAGATTCCTGTCGCACCACTGTAATATAGGACTGGTAGCTTGCCACTAACTCTATAATTGCCGTTATTCAAAATTTTGAACACCTATGCTAGTGAATGAGATATGTGAACATTTGAGCAAAAGAATAACAAGCGAAGAGCTTAGTAATGATGACCTGGTGCAAATTATTGAACATCTCGGAGCCTATTTAAACATTCAGACTATTACCCGTTATGCAAAAGAAAATAATTTAAGTTACAACGGTGTAAAGAAATTCAGGCCGGTTACAGAAATATTCAACGTAAAATTTGTAATTGATAATCGCTGATGATCCCCCTCTCCACATCCCGCCAGGACCTGGAAGCTGCCAGGGATTATTTTATTCCCTTTATAAAAATGTGGAAGGGAACAAACCTGAATAACCTCAGCAACACTTCCTCGCAGAGTGCTGAATATCTTTTTGCAATCGCCGTCAATTGCCTTATTGATGAAGCGGTATTGCTGATGCAAAAAAAAGTACTAAGCTCTTCCGACAAAATAAAATTAAAATTTTCCGATGCCCAGGCTGTAGTATTCTACAGAATGCTCATTGTACTGCCGGTACCGGCAGAGCAATTTTATTTGAACAAGCTGCGTAATGATTGGATATTGCAACTGGACAAACTGCTGATTGATAAAAACATTTATCAACAGCCTGTTAATAAGCTGGCGCAAATAACTTCTTACGATAGTTTCGACTTTGAAGATTGTTGATTTTTTATTATTATTGTAGCGGATTAACACAGACGCAAACTGATTCATTATGCGGAACTGTGTTTTTTTTATGCCAAAACCTTTTAATACTGCCACCAAAAGCAGTATAAAGCAGCCGCACGGCACCTCCATTGCACTATTCCATAGCCCCCATCCTATACATGCTGTATCGGAGCTATCCCGGAAGCGGGGAAGCACTAATTGGAAACCAGCTAAAATCTTGCTGCTGGCTGCTTTCGTGGCTGTATTGGCTCCCGGCTCCCAACTCCCGACTCCGAACTCTTCCCCACTGACTTCTTTAAATAATATATCCATGCCAGAAAAAGAACCAACGCCCAGGCGTATTGATTTGTTCAATGCCGATGTGATGCAGATCAGCGACTGCAGCCAGGCCACTGCCAGCCGAAAGATGAAAGAGTGTAAGGATGCGCTTGGAAAAAAAGAACACCAGCAGATTACCATACGGGAGTACTGTAGTTATTGGGGCTATGATTACCTGGAAGTAATTAAACTATTGCAGCTCGTATGACATTCCTCCGTTTTATCAATATTATTCTGCGCAGCATGTTGCTCAATGTATGGTTGTTGATGCTATGCTTTTGTTTATCGCTGCCGCTGGATGGTGATGTGCTTTTTGTAAGTGGCGGCAGCCAATCGGCCAATCTGTTGCTACTATTTTTATTTGTCATCAACTTTTTTCATTGGGCTATGGAGATAATGGGATTGTTTATTAAAATAACTAGAGACGATGAAGATTTTTAAAAGAAAATATTACCTGGTCTTTGCAAAGCCGGTTGGCCGTATCAATGGGCAAGCCCCAGTTTATGCTGTGCAGGTAATGTACCGTAAGAAAAGAAATTTTTATCTCACCCATCAGCTGCACACCAATAACCTGATGTATTGGTGGCAGGCAAAGTTTTGGTTCCTGTTGTTCCTGGTAATGGGTAAAAAGAGTAACCGGCTCTTTGCGTATAAAAATGCGAAAGGATTTGTGTTTATGAAAAAAGCGTTTTGATGAAAAGGATATACTGTTGTTTTTTAAGATGGATTTATTCTTCTCAGTGTGAGTTGTTTTCTTCTCTTTCGTTTACGCCTTTACTTTCTCCGTGTAAGATGGGTTTTCGTTATTATCGCCACATTGGTAAAGGGTTGTTTTTACGGACAAGAAAAAAATACAATTTATAGTTATGCAAAGAATAGTACACGGCCACTATGCTGACCCGGAAAGTACCCGAGATATTACCGGCATCAAAAAAAAAGAATTTGAAATGCTAGTCGCAGCGTTAAAGCATTACAACCAAAGTTATGACATGCTGCTGTCTGCTACTGCAACGGAAAGAAAGTCTTTTTTTGTTTCTACGGTTAATAGCGGTATAGTATCGGAATATCCTGGATGCAACGACCCAGAAGAGTTTGAACAGGCGATAAAATATCTGGAAGATGATCTTATCGAAAAAAATAATATTGTTTATGAAATACTGGTTGCCATTAATCAATCCTATCCCGGAGCGGAGTACGATCCTCCCTCTCCGCCAGCCGGCGGATAGGGTTGGGGTGAGGCTCACTAAATTCCATCCATTTTCTATCATTCCATCCATTTTCTATCAATCCATCCACAGCACACCATAGTTCAAACTAATATCACACTCTACAAAATCCGGAAAGTGTGAATAAAATGCTTTTGTTAGGTGTCGGTGGCGTTATTATATGGTTAGCACTTAAAGCTAAATCCATCAAAGAAACATTTCGTTTCCTGGAATATATGCCGGCAGGCGTCTCTTTTAAGCTTGAAGGCTTTGCTCCCGTCCTGTTTATCAAACTGAAAATTTATAATCCCAACAAAACAGCAATACCCATTAATGGTGTGCTGGGGCAAATCTTTTACAAGGGCAATGCTATTGCCAGTTTTACCAACACAGGTAAGGTCAGTATCAACGGTAATGAAACAACTACGGTTGACATGAAGGCCCGCATCAGCCTTACCAATATAGCTATAGCTGCATTCAGTAAAGACACTAAGAAGGTAATAGATGTTGATGGGCTGATAAAAACAGGCTTCACCGACATCCCATTTGGCTACTCGTACAATTTTGCCAGCAAAGTTGCCAGCAAAAAAGTTGCCGCTGTTAAAGGCATCGGCTACCGGCAAATGAATAATTCGCAGGTAAATTTTATTGACGCTTTTCATCCAAACACATTTCCGTGTAATCAAAAATTAAAAAGGTCTGCATAATGGAAAAATTATTTGTTGCCGTGCAAACGGCTTACGACCCAAAGAACAAGCCCGTACATCTGTGTATCACGGAAGACGGAAAAAGTTATGTGTATAAGCCATCCAGCGGTTTTAAATCGAAAGTGTTTGATGCGGCAGATGATGAGGCTTTGCTGGCCATCTTCGCCAGGCAAAGACACGACGGCCAAACCTTTGCCAGTTATTTACCTGGTGAAGCAGATGATGTGATGGTAGAGAATAAAGTGCCGAGAGGTAAGAAAAAATGAGGCGGTACCGGACAGAACTGATAGGCCGTCCGCAGACCGACGATGATAAATTCTTTGGCGATGTAAACACCCAGGGAATTATTGACACGGTGTTGTATGCAGATGAAAAGTGTAAAGCCTACACCGTTCAATTCGCAAAAACACTAAGAAGTGAACAGCTCTTTGATACTTGTAAAAACATCTGGGATTTTATTAAAACACAAATTCCCTATGTGCTCGATAAGCGGGGCTATCAATGGATAAAATCTCCGGGCCGTTTGTGGCAGGAAAAATCCGGCGACTGCAAATCGTTTTCTGTTTTCGCAGCCAGTTGCTTAAAGAACCTGGGAATAAAATACGGTTACCGCTTTACCAGTTATGATCCGAATGATAAGACACCTACCCATGTATATGTGTATGTGCCATTGCCCAGGGGAGAAATAATAATAGATGCCGTGTGGACGGGACCATTCAATTCGCAAAAACCATTTGCGTATAAAATTGACTATCCCGTGTCAGCCACAGCAGGCATAGCAGGTGTTGGCAAGATGAATAAATTTATAAATGCTTTTAATCCAGCTACACTACCGTGTAACCGAAATTAAATAAAATGGCAAAAACTCATTACCTCGGTTCCTCTTCCGGAGGATCCACACAACATAGAAAGCCTGGCCAGTTGATATTGACCAAGCCCATTGATACACTCACTGCAGGTGAGCTGGATCTTCTTTTGCTTCGGCAAAAATTGGAGATACAGCAGCTCAATGCAGATAAGAAAGGTATCGGCTATGTGGGCAATTATGAAGAAGTAATAAAGACCGTTAATCATTGCATACGCAATGCTGATAACCCGGACGAGATAATGGCCATCGGTGAAGCACTGGAAGATGGATACTCCGTTGATGAAGCTATTAACGGCATCGGAAAAAGTGCAAAGAAAATAGCCAAACAGGAAAAAAAGGCACAGAAGAAAAAAGAGACCGGTAAAACAGCGGCAGGTCGTTTACTGCAAAAAGTTGGTAAAGGAATAAAAGCCGGTGCTAAAGCCGTGGTAAAAGTAGTGACCGCACCGCTGCGCCTGGTGGCAAAGGGGGCCATGGAAATCTACCTGCCCAAAGCAGCTCCATTCTTCCTGTATCTGTTTGCAGCCACTCCCGATACATTGCCGGATCTGATGAAGCGAAAAAGGCAGAAAGCAGAAAAGTTTAAAAATTTTGTGGTGAAAGGCCTTGGTATGAAGGAAGACCACTTTATGAAGATTGTGAGCAATGGCCTGGAAAAACAATATGGCAAACCACCGGCGGAGTACCTGGCAGAAAAATTAGTGAGCCGTGTAAGTGGTATCGGTAACCCAAAAGCGCAGTGGCGCCATGAGTGCGACCAGGTAATTAGCGGTATCGGCAAAGCTGGTAAGAAGCCGCCAAAAAGAAAAGAAGTAAAACCAAAGCCGGCAAAAAAACTAAAGCCCGTTGCTAAGAAAAATTTTAATACTACACTGAAAAGTATTATTAAGCCAGGATCTCCTGCAGCAGAATTAATAAAAACATTTGTTCCAAAAACACCGGATGAGGTGCTGAATAATATACAGGAACCTATAGTTAAAGAAAAAAAAGCTTTCAATCTCGATGCCGGTAAGCTGCTAGAGGCAGGAGAAAAGTTAGCCAGCGGCAATATTATTGGTGCTGCGCTGGGAGCCATCACCTGGTTAATATCTAAAATATCATCGCTGATAAAAGGCGAAAAGATGGATCCGATTACGGCAGATGATTTTCCTGACGTAGAAAGAGATGCTGCCAATGTATTCGAATACCAGGATATGAAAGAAGACTATAGTAATCTCGACACTTCAAAAAAAGAAGAAGTAAAAGAAGTAGCAACAGAGATCACGGTAAAAAAACTTGACACAGCGCAGATAATAAATGCTGTAGAGAAGCGGCTTTCATTTTTGAATGTAAAGCAAAAGAAAGAAGTGGTGGAAGAAATTACCGAAGGCCCCGAAGCCATTGATGAGAGAGAAGCGTATGCCCTGGCAAAAGAAACAGAGCAGACGGGCGGCAAAGAAGAAAAGACTAACAACAATGGAGTAGCCGTGATGGCATTAGCTGCAGTGGCAGTAATGGCATTATCAAAATAATTCCCTTCACCCTTCTCCACTCTGTGGAGAAGGGATGGGGATGAGGAACAACATTACATAACAAAAACACTTTTTCAAATGGCAAAGAGAAAATCAAGCGGTTCGATTGCTGGTCTTTTAAATCAGAAAAAAAGACTGAAAGCGCAGATCGCTGCTAAGAAAAAAAAGGTAAAGGATGCCCAACGGGCAAACAAACTTCGTCGGGAAGTGGCTTCGCTGCAGAAGCAAGCAAGGGGCGGCAAGCAAAGAAAATAATAGTCCCGGATTATCCGGCACTGAAATGCGATGTGACACAGCTGTGGTAGCAAACAAGTATTACATCACAATTCATTTTAAAACAAAATGGCAAAGATCAATTTTAAAAAAGTAGTTGACCAGGTAGTTCAAAAAGCTCCCGGCCTGGTAGCTGGCGCAGTTGCCAGTAACTATATCGCTACCGGCATTGATAAGATGCTTGGTGGAAGGGCAACGCCAACAATTACCGCAGGCCTTACGCTGGTAGCTGGTGCATTGCTTCCGGGAATAATGGGCTCCACAGGAAAAAAAGGCCAGTTCATGCAATCGCTTGCCGATGGCATTATGACGCAGGGCGGGTTGAAGCTTGCAAAAGCTTTGAATATTCCCGGTATCTCCGGAACAGACGGTTGGGATACATTGAGTGGTATGGATGATAGTGAGGCAAGTAGCCCCGAAAGTCTTTCCGGTAATAACGACTAACAAGTCCCTTCATGCTTTCCTTGTTGCGGCATGATTGATTTCAAAGCAAGAATTACATCATTTTAATTTTTTAAATCAAATGAAAAGTTTTCTGAATATTGCAAAATTCGCCATCGCCTTTGTATTGGTCATGGCCCTTGCACAAACATTCGGCGCAGGCCCTGAGCTTGCCGCCGGCATCTCATTCGCTATTAATGCTGTGGCTGCATTAGTTCCTGCCCAGGCCGGTGTCCTTGGCACATTCGTTGGCATCAACGGCATTACAGACAGTGAATCTGCTATACAGGTAGTGGCATCAGAACCAGACCGTGTTACGTATGAGCACAATAAAAATAAACCGGAGTTCAAAGACAGGGCTATTGCTCCCGGCTTCCTGCGATTAGAAACGGATATCGTCAACAGTAAAAATGAATTAATTTTTAAGACTTACGACGGAGATGGTTCTACTGTGTACCCTACAGAACGCAGGCTTGACCGTAATGATGCTTTCATTGCTTCTGAAATGGGATTGTTCCTGCTGCGCCAGGATACGGCCAACGAAAAAACGAATGCAGAATTGCACAGCTATGTTAACCTGACATCATTTGTGGCCGCTGTTGGTTTTGTACCTGGTGATTTAAAAGCAATCTTCAACGGATATTTGAAAATATCTGTTGGCCGGGCTCAAAAAATTGTTGCCCTGGATACTCAACGGTTTTATAAAGTACCGGAGACTCAACAAACCGGTCCTACCAATTATGACCAGAAAGACGGTAACAGGGACGGATTTATTAAATGCACACCGCAAATAGTCGTTGATGGCAATGGTACTAATGAGATTTCGGTAACATTCCCCTCCTTTGCCGGATGGGCTGGTGCATCTGTAACCGCCGGAACTACGCACAAACTTTGTTTGTATCTCCGTGGCCTGTTAGTACCCGGAGGTAACAGGGCATAAGCTAAGGTTAAAAATTTTGTTTGAATACCACGCTGCATCTGCAATCCCGCATCCGCAAGGGTGCGGGACACAGAGGCAGATTAAAATCTTTCGATATGAGTCAAATAAATTTTCCGATAAACCGGAGTGAAACGGTAGAGGTGTTGATCACGAATGTAAACGTAAGCCAGTTTAATTTCAAGGATAGCGAAACGAAGCTCGATAACGTAAAATTATTCGGCATCATATTTCACACAGCCGATGTATCAACAACGCCTATCAATGCCCGGACCGTTATTCCCAATGCTATCCAAAAGAAAGCAACAATTACAATTGTTGGCAAAGATGGAAAGGAAAAAGTAAAGTCGCTGCCTGTAGAAACTTTTTTCAACGATCAAAAAAATATGATTGAACTGAATGGCCTGGAAGCCGACATCCGTAAATCATACATCACCCTGCAGGACAGGGCCGGGCTTACGGTGGCGATGGCTTTCTTAGTTACGTTTTTGTATGAAGAGTTAAAATAATTCACTTATCCATTCTCCTCTATCCCTCTCCTAAAGGAGAGGGTCTGGGTGAGGTCGGGGTGAGGCATAAAAGCAGCGACATGGCAATTTGGGGTAAAGACAATATCGTAGAGACAACGAGAATTCATAAGTGCCCGTATTGGCGCATCTATCGCACACAAACGGATAAAGATGCTGGTAATGTGGTGGCTTGTTCTGATACCGACAATCCGAACCTGGGACTTGAAGATTCTGCGGACAAGTTAAGATCAGCTCTTTCCAGGCTTACACCCGGCCGATACCTGATGACGGCGTATAAATCTGCTAGCGCTACTAAAGGCGGCATCAGTACCGACATTGAAGTAGAGAGCAATGGTGCTAACGCTCAGGTGGCGGGTATTGGTAACAGTGGAAGTGGACAGTCCGGTGCTTACATCGAAGGCATCGGTATGGTAACAATAGAAAATCTTGGCGAAGTCGTTGAAAAGAAATTTGCGATGATGAAAGCAAAAGAAGCTGAGGAACGCAGGATAAAAAGCCTGGAGGAAGAAAATAGAACCCTGAAGGCTGAAGCCAGGGAACATGAAACAGGGATTAATAAAGGGCTCCTCAGTATTGGCAGCATTGTTTGGGAAAGAATAAGGGGCACCGCACATGGCAAAGAAGTGATCGGCATGTTCAATGAAATAAAAAAAGCGACTGCCGAAAAAAACGGATCAACAGTTACCAAAAAAGATGCTCCTGATTCTGCTTATGCTACTGCTGAAGTGGTGGAAGAAAAAGTTGGGGAGGCGGGCGATGTGCCGCAGGAAATGGTAGATGCATTAGATGAGCTGGCAAAAGATAACCCGGAGCTGATACAACAATTGCAGATGATGGCGAAGCTAAAGAAAGAAGACCCGGAAATGTTTAAAGATGCTATTGAGCAGTTAAAAACAGTGGCGTGATGGATGTGTTAGATATCTATACGAACATTTCGGGTAAATTTTTAAAGGATGATTGGGTAAAAATTTTTACTGCTATTGAAAAGTTGGCGAAAGATAACCCTGACCTACCCGACCTGCTGATGAAGCTGGCCGAACTAAAAGAAAAAAAACCGCTGGTATATAAAATAGCAGTGGCCAAATTAAAAAAAATGTAACATGCCGCTACCGGTACCATCCCCGTCTATTATAAAAAGCATCCTGGTAGAGTGGGCGCTGTCGCCTGCTAAACGGGGATATGTATCCCCATCTGTTTTTAAAATAAAAGGCGCTGCCGCTAAGTCAGTAAAATATTTCGACAGCCATACAAAAGCTTTAAACCAGTTAAAGTTTAACCGGGGTGCAGGTGGAAAAGTAGAAACCTCTGCCGGTTTTATTCCATTCGAAAAATCGGCACAGCATGAAACCATTGGCATCAATGTGCAGTTTTATTTAGCTATATCCGATTCGAAAACTGTCCAAATTCCGTACAGTATTGTAAAATATATTATTGAAAATAAAATTGCAGCCGCAATCTTATTTGGTTTCTACCGCACAAATGGAAAGGGGGCATTCTTTGCCATCCTTGAAAACTGGATGGGTATTGCTGCTACTAAAGTTTCTTCGTACAGCCCGGACAAGGTTGCAGCAATGGAGCGGCTGTACAATGAAGCAAATTTATTAAAAGCTGAATTCAATACGCTGGTGGCTTTTGCTACTATGCTATCAAAAAAAGAGTTGGACCTGCAAGGGCAAAAACTTTTTAACCAGGCCATGTTGCGCATTCAAAGTATGCAGGCGCAGATGCTGCAATTGAAAGATGTGTCCATCATCTTTAACAAAGATGGAAAAATATCAGGTATTGGAATTGCCCCTGTTGTTATTGTCATTATAGCTGCAGTAATAATAGCGCCGAAGTTATTAGAACTCATTGATAGAATGAACGAACGCAGTGCGCAGATTAAAAAAATACGGGAAGAGAATGGCGTACTGAAATTCGTTGCGGATTCTAAAAACAAAAACTTCCAGGATTACAATAAAAAAATAATTACCAAAGATCAGCTTGATAATCTGAACAAAGGGCTGGATGAAATGGCGAAAACGGCTACGGGTGTCATCACTGCCAATGCCGCCACACCAAAAGCTACTAGCCTCTTTGGCGAAGTAGGCACTATCGTTAAGTGGGGCATTGTCGGCCTCCTGGTTTTTAAAGGAATGGACCTCGTTGGAAAAAGAGGAAAATAAAATAGTTATGGAAATTTTAAAAGCTACATACGGCCGCCGCACAATTTGGGAAACCATTGAAAAAGGCGGCGGTTTTGATGCAGGCGGGTGCCACAGTTATATGGCCTTTAATGCAGGCAATGTAAATATTACCCTGGCCGGAGTATTTGTATTGCGGCCGGGTCAATCATTCAGCAGCCCCGATGAAAATCCTGACATCATTGATAACTCTCATATACCTGTTCAGTTTGATATGGCTAATGACGCAAAAATGGTAGCTGCAGATACAGGATCTAAGCCGCAGGAAAGGATTTATGATCCTGCAGCGCCACCTCCGGCGAGGGATACCAGGCTGGTGCTTGTAAAATCTTTTTTGTATAAAATAGAATAATCTTTTTATTATGGTTACCTCGGATAAATTCGTAAGCCTGACGGACACTGTCATTCAAAATTTTGAAGGGGGGTACTATCATCCTAATATGTACGGTCGGGTAATAAAAGATGTGCGTTACAAAAGCAGTGGGGAAACAATGTTTGGCATCGACCGTAAACATGGAATTTCCCTCAGCAAAAATCCGGCATGGAATGAATTCTGGGGACTGATTGATAAAGCCGGTGCTAAAACAAAATGGAAATGGAATTACATGGGTGGCATCCTGGGGCCCACACTGCGCAGCCTGGCCGGCAAGATAATGTATCCGCATTTCATGGCGCTGTTCAATAAGTATTTAAATACGAAGGCTCAACAGGCAGTAGCCAATGATCCTCGGTTAGTAATACATTTCTCTTACGCATCCTGGAATGGCCCGGGATGGTTTCAAAAGTTTTCTTCACCATTAAACCTTGCTTTGAACAAAGGTTTTTCAGATAAAGAACTGATCTACCGGGTAGCTATTGAAGCCCGGACGAAAAACTCAAACAGCCTGATCAGGCAGCACGGAGCGACAATGATAGGATTATTTGCAAAAATGAATTTAAATAACACTGGCCCGGAGCCAGAAAAAAAAAAGTTCTTTGATGCCTTTAATCCTCGCAATTGGTTTAGCAATGGCGTTTTACGAATAAGCGATTAAATTTTTTCAACAATGAGTTTTAAAACCAGCATCGTAACTTTTAATGGGGGCAACAGCACAGGCGGCGCCGTTACCATAGATTGGGGACAGCTCGTTACCGAGTGGCAAATACAAACCTGTGCCGGCGTTAATGTAGGCGATCCTGTAAAGGCGTTGAAAGCGGCTGTAATAAATAAAGTGCAGGCCAGCATCTGTAATGTGAGTGAACTGAACGGCACCTGGAACACTCCTAAAAGATATGTGCTTACTGCAGGACAGAGCCAGGTGTTTAACCCGGCCACCGTACACAGCCTGGCATATAAAGTAATGAGCGGCGCAGGAACGATTGATATCAATAATGTTGGCGCTGTGGCCCTGGAAGCCGGGGAGGCTGACAGCTGGACGGCCAGCGCTTTGCTAAGCAAAGAAATTGATATCGCCTGCACCACTGGAAAAATTGTTATCACAACATTAGAACCAGATTGATGACAGCGGCGCAACAAAATACATTTAACGCTATGTGCTGCAGCGGCGGCGCTGGCAGTTGTGTGGCTGTTTCTTTTTCTGATGCCCCCGTTGCGCAGTATAACCTGCCGGTAGCAGAGGCTGACTCTGCAGGGATGATACTAAGGACAAGGATATTAAACGGAACGCCTCCTTTCACTATGCTTGCCGGTGTTACGATAATACCTAACGCCGTTTACGTAATAGTATCAGGCAATGTCGTTAATATATGGTTTAACACACTGGCGCCTGGCATGCAAATAGGAATAATTTATAACCTTGATTTTACTATTGAAAATTGCAATGGCTCGCAAGTTGTTTATTCAACCACATTTCAATTTACTAATTAATGAGTAACACCACTTGCACATATAACCCCGGCATCATTCCAGAGCTTCTTTCGCTGGCCGCTGATGGCAGTTATATAATACCTGCGGGCGACACTATACTTGGCTGCAGGATAGACCCCGCAGCTAACCTGGCTGCATTTAAAATCGGAACCACTAACGGCGGCGAAGAAATTATTGCAGCCATGGCCATCACATCAGCTGCAGGCGAAAGCATTCAACCATTAAACATTTACGCCAAAGTAGCCACTACTGTTTACTTCGGCGGCATTACATCATTAACCGAAATACGTTTATATAAATTACGATCATGAGAAAGATTATATTAATAGCGGTTACATTATTGTCGCTACAGGTGCAGGGGCAGATATTAAGAGGCAACCGCCTTGTGTTGCGTGGTAGTACTATTGACACTGTTAAGAATGATACCATCGGACTGAGTGGCCGGATAAAATCTTTGATGACTGCTGATGCTGTTTACAAGTTTGTGAATGGGAGAAGTATGGCCGGTGGAGGAACATGGCAAAACTCGTTAATAGCTGGAAGCACCTTAACACAACCAAATGTTGCCAATCAAAACGGGCACAATTTCACCTTCTTAGGCGGTCGGGCAGATAATGATACAACAATAATAAAATATTCAGTTCTTGATTTGGATTCCACAGATATATACACTCATTATGAGAGTCCAACAGTTGGTAATTATTCTACCCTCATCCGCAAAGGCGGCGGAATTACTTATAGACATTCCGGTACATATACCGCAGGTTGTACTACCTGCGGACTGAATACTATGGGGATGGGCATGATCCAAAATTCACAATACCCAACGGGTGGGACTGATACTACATTGGGCGGATTCGGATGGCATAATGGGCCTGATGATAAGCATTTCTATATCGCAGACCTGACAGATTATTATGCAGGGCCAGGGATACCGGCGAACAGATTAGTCACTATAGAAAAGTATGGGCAAGCCTTTTTTGCAGCATACAATAATCCAACTAACAATAATGCACAGGTAATTATAGGCTTCTATCCCAACTGGGTATTTAACGCCAACTATAACACATACAGGTTTATAGCTGCCGGTAAGACTGCATTCACAGACACGGTGTATCATATTGGCAAAGTTGGTTTCGGAACAGAAGCTCCAAGAAAACAGATAGATGTTGTTGGAGGAGATATATTAATTAATGAATTAACGGTTGGTAGAGGAAATAACAATATTTCTACGAATACTGCATTTGGTGATTCAGCGTTCGCTTCCATTATATCAGGTGTTCGTGGTGTCGCTATCGGGTATCATAGCAGCGCAAAAATTACCGCCGCTAACAATACTTCCGTGGGGGCATATTCTTTATATGGGGATCTCGGAGGTGGTGATGGGCAACAAGTTGCCATTGGAACATATTCAGCATATTCAGGAGGTACGCCGTATCAAGTTTCGATTGGGTATAAAAGTTTTTATTCGATAAGACATGCACTTGCTTTTAATTGCCTTAATGTCGGTGTCGGGAACGAAACAGGCTACTCATCTGTTAATTATGCAGTGAACTGTACATTTGTTGGTGGTGCTGCGGGCTATGGTAATACTGCAGGCAGCCAAAATTCCTATTTCGGCTCACTCGCTGGAGGGCAGGGATGGGTAGGTATTGGTGGTGCTGCTGCCGGAACTGGTAATGATAACACTGGTATCGGTCAAGGGTCTATGCTATATAACAAATCTGCAAGTGGCAGCAGTGCTTTGGGAAAAGGTTCGTTGGGTGGTTCAGGATATGCACCAACGATAGGTTATAACATCGGATTAGGCTATAACTCTGGTAGTGGGATAACCACTGGTAATTACAATGTTATTATTGGTAGCAATACAGGTGCAAGTATTGCGACTGCATCTAATCAAATAATAATTTCAGACGGTCAAGGAAATGAACGGATGAGATTAGATAGTGCGGGGCAGGCTGGTATAGGTACATCAACGCCATCTCAAAAATTGGACGTTGTTGGTAATGTAAGATTTTCCGGCGCATTAATGCCGAATAATATAGCAGGTACTACAGGGCAGGTGTTAACGAGTGCTGGGACTGGAACTGTGCCGACATGGACAACTGTCGGCGGAACGGTTGTATCCACTTATGACCAGCAAGGACTAACAGCTACTGCAACAAACGCCATTAACTACACAACGCCAAACAATGGATTTATTAATGTATATGATGTAGGTTGCCACATTACTGTTACGGCGGTCACGGCAGGGGTGCTAACAACAACGGTGACTTATTTTGATGAAACGAACACAAGTAGAACGGTATCATTCTTTAGCATGGGTTCAACAACATCCGGATTGTCAATTACAGGAGTATCGAACTTTTCGCCGATGGGAGAAATAACGGCTTACCCGAACACAGCAATAATATTAACAACAACATTGACGGCAGGCACTGCAACATATAATCTTAGCTCATCAGTAAGGTTCGTAAGATTAGGGGTCGGGCTTTAAAAAAAAACTATATGAAAAAAACATTATTACTCCTATTGTTGTTTTTGCCGCAGATGCTTATCTCCCAAACTCTTTATGATAGAAATAAAGAATTGATGGATAGTCTGAGGTTGTTACGGAATGATAGTCTTTCGGCCATAAGAGGAGATTTTAATAATGCGTTTAATGCAAAACAGGCCACACTTGTTTCAGCAATAAATATTAAAACAATAAACGGTGCGCCAGTTTTAGGAAGCGGGGATTTAGTTGTTAGCGGCGGCGCATCGAGAATATTTCTTCCATCTGACGTAATAAATAATAATGCGGTTGCCAATACGATAGCAGATGTTACGGGATTATCTTTTGCTGTATCAGCGAATGTAACGTACTTATTTAATTTTCGTGTAGTATATTCAGCAGCAGCCACTACGACTGGGTCAAGGTGGTGTATCAATTTTCCGGCAGTAGCATTTGCAAGCTATGAAAGCAGGTACACCTTAACAGCAACTTCTATTACAAATAACCAGGGACTATCAGCGGTGAATACCCCGGCAGCATCAAACGCATCATCATTAACAACAAATAATATTTGCATCATTGAAGGAATAATAAAACCATCGGCCAGCGGAATAGTGATAGTAAGGTTTGCAAGTGAAATAGCCAATAGTGCAATAACAGCAGTGGGTGGTCGCAGTTATGTAGAGTATTCTGCAATAAATTAGTAAAGATGAAAACAATGGAAGAACATACGACAGGTAATGAATGGGGGGTAATCGGAGGTGTCATTCTTGGAATCGGTGGGTACCTTATAAATATTGACTGGACATTGTTTTTTGAACAGCTGGGCACCGAAAGTATTAAGGTGGCCATCCTGGGCGCATTGGGAGGAGCTGCAGGTTTATTGGGTAAGAAAATGTTTGAACAGTTGTTTTTTAAAAAGAAAAAGAAATAATATGAACCATCATTATCTCCTTGTTCTGGCTGCTTTCCTGCTTGCACAACTATTGATGACCAGCATCATGGTTTATAATTATCAGAAGGAGAAAAGTATAAAGTACTGGAATGCACTCGGCACATACATGAATGCTGAAGTCGGATATTTTGTTGTAGGCTTTTTTGCCATCTTTTCTTTTCTATTCATCCTGTCAGACTTCATTGACTTATCTGTTACAAAAGAGGAACTACAGAGTATTACTGATAGAAATTGGAAACAAAATCTTCAATTATATTTTAAAACCGGAGCATTCCTTATTAGCTGCTTTATCCAGTACATCGCCTTTACTGTGCGGAAAAAAGGGAAAGCCGCTATTGATAAAATAGCTGATAAAATATAGTGTCGTATGATACGCCTGATAAATAAATACGGGCCGGCAAAGGCAATGTTGGTTTTCATCATCGTAATCTCATTGCTATTAGCAATGGCAAGCTGCAGCTCTGTACGTAAGTCGCAAACTTACCACAAGGCCACCATCGACAGCACACACCTGAAGAAGATTGATTCATCTAAAACGGTAACTGTTGATAGCGGCCGGCTGCATAAAGTCGATAGTACCGGCATCATCAAAGAAAAAATAAAGACGCATACTGAAGTTGTAATTTATTTTGATTCCTTGTACAATGACTGCTGGGGTAAACCAGAAGATTATTGGGAAACAGATTCTGTACCGGTAAAGAAAAAAGGCCACAGCATAAAAGTAAGCGTTGATAAAGCAGGATCTGTTGATGTTGACCTCGGCGATAACAAACCCACCCGGATAGAAATAAATAAAACCGGTGAGAGTGAAAAGACAGACAGCAGCTCCGTACATACTACAGACAGCAGCTCCTACCATCGTAAAGATTCTGCACACCTGCAGGCTACGGACAGCAGCTCCATGCATACTGAAGTAATTGATAAAGCCAGCAGCAAACGAAAATTCGGCATCCCGTTTTTAATAGCCTTACCCCTGGCCATTCTCTTCTTTGCCTTTATGATCTATGCCATCTGGCGAAAAGTAAAGAAGAAGGTGCCCGGCTAAATCATTCCCCATGGATCTTTATTTGGATGCAGAATGGTTTATTGGCGGCGATGTGTTTCTTATCGGCTATGCGTATGATAAACATTCATTCGGCAGCCTGCACGATGAATCCCTTACACTCGACAACTTCAATAAACTACTGAAGAAAGTAACCGGTAAGATTTATATCTATGGCCCGGACGTTGGCGTATTAGAAAAATACTTCGATATCGATATCCGCACAAACTATCATTGTGTCAACCTGCTGAAAGTATTCCGGGATCATCTGCCCGGGCTTAAGAGTTACAAGCTGGCCAACATAGAAAAGCTGTACGGCATTAAACGAAACCGCAACGAGTACAAAGCCAACATCTTTTCCATCTTCCAGGATTGGCGGCGGCCGCAGGTAAAAAGCCTGGTACTGCAGTACAACCAGGAGGACGTTATCAATCTCGTAAAATTGAAAAATGTCATCTTTGCCCAGAAAGATGTGGAAGAAGAATATTTACTGCAGGCACGCCTGGCCGGTGCATTAGAAATAATACAGAACCATGTTTATTTATTGCCCTGCGATATCTATCGGGGAGCTTCGTATGGAAAATTTAAGTCTCCCCTCTCCACCAGTGGAGAGGGTAAGGGTGAGGGAGCAAACATCACCGCCCGCATGGTAGTAGGTGCAAAGTTTTTTGAAGACAAAGTAAGTCGCTACAGAATGGCCGTGCTGATGCATAATATTGTAAAGGATATGAAGTTTGATATTGTAACTTCCGTCAATGGCCGGGACAGTAAGTTTGACCTGGCCGCCTTCCTTGGCCGCAGCATAGCCCGCCGCCTGGGAATAGAATACCGGGAGCTGCTGAGCAATGGAAATAAAACCTGCAGCCCGGACGTACTCAACCGAACAGTGTTAGTAATTGATGATGTAATTTACAAAGGCACTACCATGAAGAAAACTATCGAAGCCTGCAGCAAACAAAAGCCATTGAAGATATATTTCTTAGCGTTTGGAAAAAGTATGAGATTTGCGTATTGAAATTTTATTTGTATGCTTTTTATTCTGCTAGAAAAAAATCCAGTTCCTGTGGCCACATTGAGAGATGTGTACAGGTGGCTGGATTCTGAACATAATGACGTTAAGATTATTCAATTCTCCAGCTTGCCTGGCTCTGTTGATGTTTCAACCGTATTCTTGTTCGTCGCTACCTCATACGATAAGCTGGGTAGGCCAGAACTGTTTGAAACAATGATTTTTGGCGGAACGAATCACCATATGTCTTTTCGATCTGCCACATATGATGATGCGTTGTTGTACCATCAAAAAGCTGTTAATCTGTGTTAAGTTGAAGCAGCCAAAAAATATTCCGGCCAAAAGCCACCGGCATAGCAACGAACTGCTTCCGTAAAAAGGAAGAGCCGTGTATCTTTTATTTGTCGCAAAATATATTTGTCATTCGCTATCGCTTCCCTTTCGTTCACTTCGCTGCGTCCTCGTACCTCGGCCTTGCTACCGGTTCTCTCCAGGGTACTCAGCTTACTCCAAAAGTTTTTGCTCCCGGGTACGGCACATCCTTTTTACTATTGCGGCCATTCATTAATAATGCCGGTGACCATTTGGCCTCCCCACCATCCACCCCCACCCACCC
>CXWL01113794.1_pt1 | contig 27959 bp, 23 predicted proteins | sample 590931 | NCBI WGS metagenome assembly CXWL01 (sample SAMEA3498368, study PRJEB10139) | groundwater metagenome | biome: water well; material: biofilm material | place: Germany | collected 2015-04-27 | reverse complement strand
GGCGTGGTGTCGCTGACGCTGGTGCCGATGATGTCGGCGCGCTGGCTGCGCAGCCACGCCGACGAAAAGCCGGGCCGGCTGGCCCTGCGCACCCAGGCCTTTTTTGACTCGGTGATCGTGCGCTACGACCGTTCGCTGAACTGGGTGCTGGCGCGCCAGGGCCTGACCTTGCTGGTGGCGCTGGCCACCCTGGTGCTGACGGTGGTGATGTACGTGCTGATCCCGAAGGGCCTGTTCCCCACCCAGGACACCGGCCAGCTGCAGGCGCGCGTGGAGGCGCGCCAGGATATCTCGTACGACCGCATGGCTGCGCTGCAGCAGGCCGCCGCGAAAGCGATCCTCGCTGATCCTGATGTCGAGTCGCTCAGCTCCAACGTCGGCGTGGATGCTGCCAACAACAGCATGCTGCATACCGGCCGCATGCTGATCAACATGAAGGATTCACGCTCGGGCAGCCAGGCCGACACCATGGAACGGCTGCGCCAGCGCGTCGCCCAGGTACCCGGTGCGCGCCTGTACCTGCAGCCGACCCAGGACCTGACCATCGATGCCGAGACCGGCCCGACCCAATACCGGCTGTCGATCGAAGGCGCCAACGGCGCCATCGTCACCGAGTGGGCCAACAAGCTGGTGCAGCGCATGCGCCAGCTGGAACAGGTGCGCAACCCGGTGACGGACGCGGGCGCAACCGGTGCGGCGGCCTACGTCGACATCGACCGCGACACCGCCGCGCGCCTGTCGATCACGGCCGCCTCCATCGATGATGCGCTCTACAGCGCCTACGGCCAGCGCATCGTGTCGACCATTTTCACCGAGACCAACCAGTACCGGGTCATCCTCGAGGCGCAGAAGGACCAGGCGATGTCGCTCGAAGCGCTGGGCCGGCTGCAGCTGCGCACCGGTTCTGGCCAGAGCACGCCGCTGTCGGCGGTAGCCACCATTACCGAGCGCCCGGCCCCGCTGCAGATCACGCACGTAGCGCAGTATCCTGCCACCACGGTCGGCTTCGACACGGCGCCCGGGGTCCAGCTGGGCGAGGCGGTCGACGCCATCCGCGCGGCGGCGGCCGACATCAAGCTGCCGCCCTCGGTCAGCATGACCTTTATCGGCGCCGCCGGCGCCTACCAGTCGTCGCTGACCAGCCAGCTGTGGCTGATCCTCGCTGCGGTGGTGTGCGTCTATATCGTGCTCGGGGTCCTGTACGAGAGCTACATCCATCCGCTGACGATCCTGTCGACGCTGCCGTCGGCAGGGGTTGGCGCGCTGCTGGCGCTGATGGTCACCGGGCAGGGGCTGGGCGTGATCGGCATCATCGGCATCATTCTCCTGATCGGTATCGTCAAGAAAAACGCCATCATGATGATCGACTTCGCCATCGAGGCCGAGCGCGAACAGGGCTTGGCACCGCGCGAGGCGATCCACCAGGCCGCGCTGCTGCGCTTCCGGCCAATCCTGATGACGACGCTGGCGGCGCTGTTTGCCGCGGTGCCGCTGATGCTGGGCTGGGGCGAGGGCGCCGAGCTGCGCCGGCCGCTGGGCCTGGCCATCTTCGGCGGCCTGATCGTCAGCCAGGTGCTGACCCTGTACACGACCCCGGTGATCTACCTCGGGTTCGACCGCCTTGAGCGGCGCTGGACGCGCCGCTTCGGCGGAAAGCCGGGCGAGGCTGCGCCGTGAACCTGTCGGAACCATTCGTCCGCAGGCCGATTGCCACCGTCCTGCTGACCCTCGGCATCGCACTGGCGGGCATTGGCGCGTTTTTCGTGCTGCCGGTGTCGCCGCTGCCGCAGGTTGATTTCCCGACCATTTCGGTGAGCGCATCCCTGCCTGGCGCGAGCCCGGACACCATGGCCTCCAGCGTGGCCACGCCGCTGGAGCGGCGGCTAGGGGTGATCTCGGGCGTCAACGAGATGACCTCGTCGAGCCGCAACGGCTCCACCCGCATCAGCCTGCAGTTTGACCTGAACCGCAAGATCGACGCCGCCGCGCGCGAGGTGCAAGCGGCGATCAACGCTGCGCGCGCCGACCTGCCGGCCACCCTGCGCAGCAACCCGACCTACCGCAAGGCCAATCCATCCGACGCGCCGGTCATTATCCTGGCGCTGACGTCGCCGACCAAGTCGCCCGGGCAGATCTACGAATCGGTATCCAACCTGGTGCAGCAGAAGCTGGCACAGGTCAAGGGCGTTGGCGAAGTCGAGATCGGCGGCGGTTCGCTGCCGGCGGTACGGGTCGAATTGCTGCCTTACGCGCTCAACCGCTACGGCGTTTCGACCGAAAGCATCCGCGCCGCGATCCAGGCCAACAATCCGGCCCGTCCAAAAGGCGACATCCAGGTCAGCGACCGGCGCCTGCAAATCTACTCGCAGCCGGCCGGCGCCAGCGGCGGGCGAAGTGCCGCCGACTACCGCGACCTGGTGGTGGCCTGGCGCGACGGCGCCGCGATCCGCCTGTCCGATGTGGCCGAAGTGATCGACGGTGTCGAGAACGTCAATACCCTCGGCTTGTTCAATGGCGATCCGGCCGTCATCGTGCTGGTCACCCGCCAGCCTGACGCCAACGTGATCGAAACCGTCGATGGCGTGCGCGCCTTGCTTCCCGCGCTGCAGGCGCAGCTGCCGTCCGATATCAAGCTGCAGGTGGCGTCGGACCGTACCCATTCGATCCGCGCCTCGCTCCGCGAGATCGAGTTCACGCTGATGCTGTCCATCCTGCTGGTGGTGCTGGTCGTCAGCCTGTTCCTGCGCAGCGTACGGGCCACCATCATCCCTGCCGTGGCGACCGTGGTGTCTTTGCTCGGCACCTTCGGCGTGATGTACATGCTGGGCTTCAGCCTGAACAACCTGAGCCTGATGGCGCTGACGGTGGCGACCGGCTTTGTCGTCGACGACGCCATCGTGGTGCTCGAGAACACGGCGCGCCACATCGAGCAGGGCATGGACCGCATGAAGGCCGCGCTGCTGGGCGCGCGGGAAGTCGGCTTTACGGTGCTGTCGATCAGCCTGTCGCTGGTGGCTGTGTTCATTCCGCTGCTGTTCATGGGCGGGCAGGTCGGGCGCCTGTTCCGCGAATTCGCCGTCACCTTGTCGGCCGCCGTGATGATTTCGCTGGTGATTTCGCTGACCACCACGCCGATGATGTGCGCCTGGCTGCTCAAGCCGGGCGGGATCGATCGGCCGCAGGGCCGCCTGTCGCGCTGGGCCGAGCGGGGTTTCGCGCGCGTGCTCAAGACCTACGAACACTCGCTTGACTGGGCGCTGCACAGTCTCGGGCTGGTGATGTTCATCCTGGTGTTTGTGATCGGGCTGAATGTCTACCTGTTCAGCGCCGTGCCGAAGGGTTTCTTCCCGCAGCAGGATACGGGCCAGATCAACGGCGGCATCCGCGCGGACCAGAGCATTTCGTTCCAGGCCATGCAGGAGAAGCTGCGCCAGCTGGTTGACATCATCCGCGCCGATCCGGCGGTGGAGTCAGTGGTCGGCTTCACCGGGGGCGCGCGGGCCGGAGGCGGCTTCATGTTTATCAACCTGAAGCCGGTGTCCGAGCGCAGCGAAGGCGGGCAGGCCGTGATTGCCCGTTTGCGCCCGCAGCTGGCGCAGGTGACCGGCGTGTCGATGTTCCTCAATACCGTGCAGGACCTGCGCATGGGCGGGCGCCAGAGCAGTTCGACCTACCAGTACACGCTCAAGAGCGACAACCAGGCCGACCTGAAGCTGTGGGCCGGAAAGCTGGCCGAGTCCATGAAGAGCCAGCCCGCGCTGACCGATATCGACACCGATCTCGATGAAAACGGCGTTGAGATGTACGTCACGGTCGACAAGGACAGCGCCGCGCGGCTGGGCATCAGCTCGCGCGACGTCAATAACGCCCTGTATAACGGTTTCGGCCAGCGCCAGGTCGCGACGATCTACGATGAACTCAACCAGTACAAGGTCATCATGGGCGTCGCCCAGCGCTATGCGCAGTCGCCGCAGGCGCTGGCGGACGTGCATGTGCCGGGGCGAAGCGCGACCGCGACCAGCACCACCACCGAACCGGCAGTGTCAGGGGCCACCCGCGATCCGTCGACAGGGCAGGCGTTGGCAAGTACCGCAACGACAATGGTGCCGCTGCCCGCGATTGCCACGTTTGCCGAGAGCTCGACCCCAACCTCGGTCAATCACCAGGACGGCGAACTGGCCACCACGGTGTCGTACAACCTGGCCGAGGGCAGCAACATGCAGGACGGGCAGGCGGCGGTGCGCCAGGCCGAGGCCGACATTGGCATGCCGACCAACGTCAGGGGCAGTTTTGAAGGCGCCGCACGTGCAGCGCAGCAGTCGAACCAGGAACAGCCGATGCTGATCTTCGCGGCCATCGTGGTCATCTACATTGTGCTCGGCATCCTGTACGAAAGCCTGGTGCATCCGATTACCGTGCTGTCCACCTTGCCGTCGGCCGGAGTCGGGGCGGTGCTGGCGCTGCTGTTGTTCGACATGGAGTTTTCCATCATCGCGCTGATCGGCGTCTTCCTCCTGATAGGCATCGTCAAGAAGAACGCCATCATGATCATCGACTTCGCGCTCGACGCCGAACGCTCGCGCGGACTGTCGCCTGTCGAAGCGGTGCGCGAAGCATGCCTGCTGCGCTTCCGGCCGATCCTGATGACGACCCTGGCAGCCGCGCTGGGCGCGTTGCCGCTGGCGATCGGCTTCGGCGAAGGATCCGAACTGCGCCGGCCATTGGGCGTCGCCATTATCGGTGGCCTGATCGCCAGCCAGCTGCTGACGCTCCTGACCACACCAGTCGTCTACATCCTGCTCGACAAGCTGCGCCGGCGCAGCCCGGCGGAGCGCCAGCTTGCCCGCCACCCGGGCGGCGACGCCTCGCCAACCTCACCGTGAGATACCGCATGACAGCCACTCCGCTTACCCGACTCCATGCCATCGCCGTCGCCGCCATGCTGCTGGGCGGCTGCGCCGTAGGCCCCGCCTATGAGCGTCCGTCCACGCCCGAACCCGTCGCCTTCAAGGAAGTCCAGGGCTGGGCGCCAGCCGCGCCTGCCGACACGCTGGACAAGGGACCGTGGTGGACGCTGTTCGGCGATCCGATACTGAACGACCTCGCCAGCCAGGTCGACGTATCGAACCAGAACGTGGCCGCCGCGGTAGCCTCGTATGCGCAGGCGCGCGCGCTGGTGCAGCAACAGCGCGCCTCGCTGTTCCCCGAGGTGGGCCTGAATACCTCGGCCGACCGTTCGGGCGGCAACGGCGTCGACACCGAAAGCCGCTACCGCCTCAGCATCGGCGGGAGCTGGGAACCCGACATCTGGGGACGGCTGCGGGCCGGGGCCAGCGCGGCCAGCGCGAGCGCGCAGGCAAGCGCCGCCGACCTGGCCGCAGCACGCCTGTCGGCGCAGGGCGAGCTGGCGGTCAATTACTTCCTGGTGCGCGAAGCCGATGCCCAGCTTGCGCTGCTCGCCACCACCATCGAAGGCTACCAGCGGGTCCTGACCATCACCCAGAACCGTTTCGACGCGGGCATCGTCGCCAGGTCCGACGTGCTGCAGGCGCAGACACAGCTTGCCAATGCACAGGGCGATCAGTTGACGATCGCCCGTCAGCGGGCGCAGTTCGACAACGCGATCGCGATCCTGATTGGCAAAGCGCCGTCCAGTTTTAGCCTCGCCGCCGCGCCGTGGACCGGTACCGTGCCCGACATACCTGTGGGCGTGCCGTCGACGCTGCTGGAACGCCGCCCGGATATCGCCGCGGCCGAACGCCGCGTGGCAGCAGCCAACCAGCAGATTGGTATCGCGCGGTCAGCGTACTATCCAAGCATCGGCTTGAGCGGCTCGTACGGCACCGGCGGCAGCAAGGTGTCAGACCTGTTCAGCGTGTCGAACGCACTCTGGTCGTTCGGGCTGTCGGCGGCGCAGAGCATCTTCAACGCCGGCGCCATCCGCGCCAGCGTAGCCGGCGCCGAGGCGCAGCACCAGGTGACGGTGGCGCGTTACCGCCAGACGGTGCTCGAAGCATTCGGCGACGTCGAGAATCAACTGGCTGCAGCGCGCATCCTGGCCAGCCAGCAGGTGCTGCGCAAGCAGGCGTCGGACGCGGCCGACCAGGTCGAGATCCAGATGCTGAACCGGTACAAGGCGGGCCAGGTCGGCTATTCGGAAGTGGTGCTGGCGCAAGCGAGCGCCTTGTCGGCGCGGCGCGCGCTGATCCAGGTCCAGGCGGATCGGCAGGCGACGGCGGTGGCGCTGATCCAGTCGATTGGCGGCGGCTGGAGGGCAGGGCAGTAGCGAGTATTGCCCTGGGCAAGACACCGGGCGAGCGCGGCGGACGGCAGCGGCCGCTGGCCCGATCGGGATTACGGCTTTTTCGGCTCCATGATGTGAAGCTGCTGCAGCTTCGGCTCGCGCTCGGGCGTCAGCGTGAAGAAGACCTCACGGGTGCCGTTCTCGCCGACCACATCGAAGCGCCCACGCAGCTGGTTTACCGGCTTGACCGGTCCGATCGCGCGTATTTTCCCGATGGGCGCCAACTGTTCGCGCGCGAACGCGATCCAGTCTTCGCGCGAGCGGTCCATGAAGAAATTCTCGGCCACGATGGCCGCTCCCAGTTTCTCATCCCACGACTGGATCAGCTGCGCCACCTGCTGGTGGCGCGCCAGAAGCACCGGCGACGGCATTGCGGTGCGCGCCGGCAGGCTGGCCTTTTCGATCAGCATGTTCAACACCGTTGAAGTCGGGTTGTACACCGGACCGTAGCGCAGATTGGTGAACGCGATAACGCCGACGCCATGGTCAGGCGCAAAACGGTACTGGCTGCCGTAGCCTGGCAAGCCGCCCGAGTGGCCGACGGTGACCACATCCTGGCTGTCGCGCGTCCAGGTCAGGCCGTAGCCGTAGAACCCGACGCGCGGGTTCAGGGTCTTGTCGTCGGTCATCAGGGCTTTGGGCGAGAACGAGGCGAACACCTGCGGCTGGTGCATCTCGCGTACCGATGCGCGCTTCAGAGGCCCATTGTCGGCGCCGTCGCGTGCCGGCCAGGCGTTCAGGTGGAACGCCACGTACCGCGCGAAATCGTCCATCGTCGTAATCAGGCCACCCATCGCAGCCCCGTCGCCATCGCCCAGCACTGGTTCGGCAATCCAGACGCCCTTATCCCAGCGGTAGCCCTGGGCGAAGGTGTCGCGTGCGATGTCCGCGTATTCCCAGCCAGTGTCCTTCATCCCCAGCGGAAGCAGGATGTTTTTCGTGATGTAGTCCTGGAAGCGCATGCCGGACACTTTGGTAACGATCTTCCCGAGCATGATGTAGCCCAGATTGCTGTATTCGAAGCTGACGCCCGGCGCGTTCGAGAACGACAGGCCGCCGCCGACAAGCTTTGCCAGCGCTGCGTTATCGACTGCCATTTGCCGGTCGCCCCATGGGTTATCTTCAGGCAGGCCCGTACTCATGGTCATCAGGTGGCGCACCGTCAGTGGCGGCGAGTCAGTGGTCGGCAGGCGCACGCCGGTCATCTCGGGCAGGAAATCGGCGACCGGGTCGTCCAGCCGCAGCTTGCCGGCGTCGCGCAGGTGCAGCGCCGCCATGGCCGCGAAGCTCTTGGTCATGGACGCGATGCGGAACGGGGTGGCGGCGCTGGCGGCGATCTTGCGTTCGACGTTGGCATGGCCGATCGCACGCACGTGCAGCAGCTTGCCGTCCATGACGACGCCGTACACCAGCCCCGGAAGGTGCTGCGCGGCCGCGAGGTCGGCATACATCTTGTCGATTTCCGGCAGCAGGGCTGCTACGCGGGCGGCGCGGCCAGTGTCGGTAAACGCTGCAGGGACATGGGCGGCAGGCAGCGCAGGGGCGGGTGCGGCCCCCGCGCCGGCGGCAATCATCAGGAGCAGGAGGGAGGTGGCGATGCGGCGTGGTCGGTTCATGCGGTGTCCTTAGGTTCGGTCGGGCGTCGGCGAAACGGAATGGGCGTTGCGCCGCTAATCATACAAGTTCAATAGCGAACTGTGTGTGTCATGCCGCTGCCAATGTGGTGTAATGCATAGCAAGCAGTTCCAACCTATTTTTCGATTCCAGATGCCCACCAAGACCACACCAGCAGGCGCCGCGCGCCCCGCCAGCCTCCCTTACATCGTGCGGCGTTCCAATGTTCACGGCAACGGCGTGTTCGCGCGCCGCAAGATCCGCGAGGGAGAGCTGATCGACGAGTACACGGGCGAACGCATCGATTGGGATGAAGCCAACCTGCGCGCCGACCAGGCGCACGGTCCGGTCAACCACACCTTCTTCTTTTCGCTGGCCGACGGCCGCGTCATCGACGGCGGCAGCGAGGGCAATGACGCGCGCTTCATCAACCACGCGTGCGAGCCCAATTGCGAAGCGCAGGAGGACGAGGGCAGGGTATTCATCTACGCACTGCGAGACATCGAACGCGGCCAGGAGCTGAACTACAACTACGCGCTCGTCTACGAAGAACGCCACACAGCGGCGGTCAAGCGCCAGTTCGCCTGCAACTGCGGTTCGCCCGGCTGCACCGGCACCATGCTGGCGCCGAAACGCAAATCGAAGGCGAAAAAGACGACGGCAAAGGCGTGAACCGCCGCGCCGGACCAGTGTCAAAACACTTGATGGAGCTACCATGAACGACGACAAGCAAAAACAGCCTGAACCGGCAAACAGCGCAGCCCCGGCCCCGGCCGTAAAGCCCGGCGCCGAACCACCGCCAAAGCCGGACGCATCCGACCGGGACGAGCGTAAGCCGGAAGACCTGACCGCGGAAGACCTGCGGCTGATGGCCGATACGATGCCAGGCGAAGGCCCGGGCGACGACTGACCCGTTTTTTGTGCCCTGCCATGGGGCCGCGCCCGTCAATACGCCGGTATTGACGGGTGTACAAAATCGTTTCCAGTCAATTGCAACAGCGATATACTTCCCGCTTGCTTTCTTTAACTGGGGTATATCTTGTTCAAATCCATCGCACTGCCTGTCGCTTTGCTGGGCGTATTCGCCGCCGCCCATGCCGACGAAGGCCAGTGGCAGCCGCACCAGCTGCCACAGCTCAAATCCGAACTCAAGCGCATCGGCATCACCATCCCCGCTGAAAAGCTGACCGACCTGACCAAGCACCCAATGAGCGCGATCGTGTCGCTGGGCGGCTGCTCGGCATCGTTCGTGTCGCCGGACGGCCTGGTTGTCACCAACCACCACTGCGCCTACGGTGCGATCCAGCGCAATTCGACCCCGGAAAAGAACTACATCGTCAACGGGTTCCTGGCCAAGACCCGCGCCGAGGAACTGCCGGGCGGACCGAACGCGCTGGTGTACGTGACCGAAAAGGTCGAGAACGTGACCGACCGCGTGCTGAATGGCCTGTCGCCAACGATGTCCGGCCGCGAGCGCAACGAGACCGTCGACAACCGTGTCAAGACACTGATCGCCGAATGCGAGACCGACAAGGCCTACCGCTGCTCGGTGCCGAGCTTCCACCGTGGCCTCGAGTACTACCGCATCCGCCAGCTGATGATCCGCGACGTGCGCCTGGTGTACGCGCCATCGGACATGGTCGGTAACTTCGGCGGCGACGTCGATAACTTCGAGTGGCCGCGCCAGACCGGCGACTTCTCGTTCCTGCGCGCCTACGTTGGCAAGGACGGCCGTCCGGCCGACCCGTCGCCCGACAATGTGCCCTACAAGTCGAAGGACTTCCTGGTCGTATCGGCCGAAGGCCTGAAGAACGGCGACCCGATCCTGCTGGCCGGCTACCCTGGCCGCACCAGCCGCTACAAGCTGCCTGCCGAAATCCGCTTCGCGCGCGACGCCAACTTCCCGCTGCGCGTGGCCGACATGCAGGCCGACCTGGCCGTCATCGCCACCGCCACCAAGGGCAACGCGCAATATGACGTGCGCTACGCCAGTGTGGTCAAGAGCATCAACAACGTGCTGAAGAAAACCCAGGGCCTGCTGGACGGCTTCGCGCGCAAGGACATCGCCGCGATCAAGGACGTGCAGGACGCCCAATTCCGCGCCTGGTTCAACCAGCCGGCCAACCAGAAGGGCGCATCCAAGACGCTGCTGGCGGACCTCGACGCCGTCATCGCCGCCGACATGGCGCTGTCGGAAGAAGAGTTTGCGTACTCGGTCGCCGCCAACAGCGACCTGCTGAAAAGCGCGCGCACGCTGTACCGCCTGGCGCTGGAACAGCAAAAGCCGAACGCCCAACGCGAGAGCGGCTACCAGGAACGCGACCTGTCGTTCATCAAGGCGCGCCTGACCCGCCTGGAGCAGTCGTTCGTGCCGTCCGTTGATGAAGCACGCTTCGCCGCCTCGCTGCAGCGCTACAGCAAGCTCGCTGCCAAGACCCACCCGCAAGGCCTTGACGCCTTGCTGCCGGCGCCTGAATCGGTGAGTGCGCTGTACCAGCAGACCCAGTTGGGCGACACCGCCCAACGCCTGGCATGGATGAGCAAAGATCCAGCTGCGTTCAAGGCGTCAAGCGACGCGTTCATCCAGCAAGCCGTCAGGATGCATGACGTTGCAATGTCGATCGAGAACCGCCGCAAGGAAATCGACGGCAACCTCGAGCGAGTGATCCCGCAATACATGTCGGCCGTGATCGCGTGGAAGAAGTCGCAGGGCAAGCCGGTCTACCCTGACGCCAACTCGACGCTGCGCGTCACCTATGGGACCGTGTCGCCGTACTCGCCACGCGACGGCCTGGTCAAAGGCCCGTTCACCACCGTGCAGGGCATCGTCGAGAAGCACACCGGCACTGACCCGTTCATCGCGCCGAAAAACCTGCTGGCCGCGGTCAAGGAACAGCGCTTCGGCGTATTCAAGGACCCGGTACTGGGCACAGTGCCGGTCAACTTCCTGTCGAGCGCAGACACCACAGGCGGCAATTCCGGTTCGGCCGTCATGAACAAGCGCGGCGAGCTGGTTGGCCTGAACTTCGACTCGACCTATGAATCGATCACCAAGGACTGGTACTTCGACAGCGCCATCACGCGTGCGATCCATGTCGACATCCGCTACATGCTGTGGGTAATGAAGGAAGTCGACCATGCCGACAACCTGCTCAAGGAAATGAAGATCAAGTACCCGGCGAAGTAAGCAACGGGTTTGCATGCCACGAGGGCCGCGAAAGCGGCCCTTTTTCCATTGCGGCAGTCTGCGAGCTTGCATCGCCATGCTTGAACGGGGGATAATCCCCCCGCCCAGTTGCTTAATCGTAAGCAATACCGAAGGGCGCCGCACTTAGCCTTCCTGATGAACGATTCGATCCCCTTGCTCGGTTTCACGACCACCCCGCTTGAACTGATTTCCTTCGTGCTTGCGGTAATCACCGTTGTGCTCAATATCCGCCAGACTCATTGGGCCTGGCTGTTTTCGATCCTGTCGTCGGCTACCTACGGCGTGGTGTTCTTCGGCGCGCGCCTGTACGGCGACATGGCGCTGCAGCTTGTGTTCATCGCTGTTTCAGTATGGGGCTGGTACCAGTGGCTGTACGGCGGCGCGCGCCACGACCCGCTGCGTGTTACGCACCTGGACCGGAGCGGCAGGCTGTATTCAGTCGGCGCGTGGCTGCTTGGATTCATATTGATCGCGCTGTTCCTGCGCACCTGGACCGACACCGACGTGCCGCACATCGATGGCTTCCTGACCGCTGGCAGCCTGGTCGGGCAGTTGCTCCTGTCGCGTAAAAAAGTCGAGAACTGGCACGTCTGGATCGCGGTGGACGTGCTTTACGTCGGCCTGTATGTTTACAAGGGCCTGATGCTGACGGCGATTCTTTACGCGGTATTCATCGTGCTGGCATGGATCGGCCTGCGCACCTGGAGCAGAATAGCGCAGCAGGAGGTAGAAGCATGAACGGTGTTCTGCGCGTGGCGATTCTGGGCGCCGAATCGTCTGGCAAATCGACACTGGCCGCGGCGCTGGCCACGCATTTCGACACGGTGTGGGTACCTGAATACCTGCGCGAGTTCGTCGACACGAAGGGGCGCGTCCCGCAGGAGCACGAGCAGTACGATATCGCCCGCACGCAGCGCGAGCGCGAACAGGCCGCGGCGCAGGAGGCCAGGCGCTTCCTGTTCTGCGACACCACGCCGCTCATGACGGCGATCTACAGCCGCCATTACTGGGGCAGGGTGGATGAGGAACTGGGGGATTTGGAGTTGTCGCATGACTATGCGTTTACGCTGGTGACCGCGCCAGACAGCCCGTGGTTGCCAGATGGCTTGCAGCGCGAGTCGGAAGCGGTGCGCCGGGCCGTGCATGAAGAAGTGGTCCGGACGCTCGACGCGCGGACGATTCGGTTCATGCTGGTCACGGGAAGCCTCCCCGAGCGGGTGCTGCAAGTGGATCGCTTCCTGAAAATCGCGGCGCCGTGACTAGTTCGGCGGATGCGCGCAAGCGCTTATCCGCCGAATCAGCCGATCAGAAGTCGAACTGCGCCGACATCCGGAACGTACGCGGAGCGCCTGGCAGCAGGTAGCCGCCCAGCGCCGGCGTCACATCGCGCCAGTAGAACTTGTCGGTGACGTTCTGTACGCCAGCCCGCAAGGTGGTCACGGTGCCCATCACGCGGGTTTCGTATGCCGCCCCGAGGTCGAGCGTGTGATACCCGGGCACGAAGGTGCGGTTGTCGACATCGAAGGCCTTACGCCCCGCGTACTGCCACACGCCATTGACCGTCAGGCCCTGCACGCCCGGCACCGCATACTCAACCCACGCGGTCGACTTAAACTTCGGCACATTGGTCACGCGCTTGCCGTCCATGCTCGCCTGGCCGGTGCCCGACTGCTCGGTATCGAGCGCCGCCAGCGACACGGAGTACTGCAGGCTTCCAGTCGCCTTGCCCTGCACGCCAAGCTCTACGCCGCGATGCTGCGCTTCGCCCGCGCGGACGAAGGTCGCGCTGCCGTCTGCGTTAGCCTGGGTGAATTCGAGTCCCTTGGTCACCTGGAACAGTGCCGCCGATACGTTCAGCTTGCTGTTCATCGCCCCCTTGACGCCGAACTCCAGCTGCCTGGAGCGGCTCGGATCGAGCGCGCGGTTGGCGTTGGTGGTCTCGATCGGCGCCACGCCGCCGTGCTCCAGGCCATGCGCAACAGAGCCGTACACGGTCCAGTCCTGGGTCGGGTTGTAGGCCAGCGCGACGTTCGGCAGCGTGAAGCTGGTGTCGCTCGGGTCGACGCCGAATTCGGTACGCTTGACCTGAACGTGGCGTACACCCGCGTGCAGCTTGAACTTCTGCGACAGCGTCAGGACGTCTTGTGCGAATACAGCGCGTTCGTTTTCCTTGCGGCGCTCGAATACCGGTCCGGTAGTCGGGTTGCCCGGCGCTGGCGGCACGATCACGTTCTGGTAAATGTTCGAGGAACCGGCGTAGTCATATACATAGTCACCGAAACGGTCGCTACGGCGGAACAGCGAGCTGCCCAAGGTCAGCTCGTGGCCAATCGCGCCAGTGGTGAACTTGCCCTGCAAGAGTGCCTGCGCGCTGAACGGTGACTTCGATTCGCCCACGCTCTGGTAGTCGTACACGTCGTAGTCGCCGTTCGAACAATAGCCCGGATAGAAACCCTCGCCCTCATTGCTGCAGCCGTAAGGGAATGCAGTGTAGTCGTCGCGCTGGAACTTGTGCTTGTTCATGGCGACGCTGGCGCGCCAGTCGTTGTCGAACAGGTACTCGAAGCGCAGGCCGACGTTGGAGCTCTTGGTCTCGACCGGCTTGGTCCACGGCTGCGCGTTGAGCAGCGTCTTGGCCGATACGCCGGTCGGAAGTACTTCATTGCGGATCAGCTGGTAGCCGGGCGCGGTAATTTGCGACCTGACCTGGTAATCCATGTCGAGCTGCAGCAGCGCCTGCGGCGTGATGTGCCAGTCGAACGCACCCGAGATGAATTCGCGCTCGCCATCCGCGCCTTTGACGTAGGAGCGAATGCGCTCGCCGGCGGCGTTGATGCGGTAGCCGAAGCGCTTGTCGGCCGAGCGACCACCCAGGTCCACGGCGCCATATACGGTACCGCGCTCTTTCACTTCCACGGTCGCCGAACGAAGCGGCGTATTGGTCGGGCGCTTGGTGACGTAGTTGACGATGCCNNGCAGGAATCGCCATGCCGTCCTTGCGGTAGCTGGAGCTGTTGTCGAGCGTGAAGCCGCGGATCGAGAACTGCTCGGCATAGCCGACGGCGTTGTACGAGTCGCTGATGCTGGCGTCGAACTTGGCGGCATCCGTGGTGCTGCGGATGCTCAGGTCCTGCATCTGCTCGCGGCTGATCGCGGTGATCGATGCAGGCGTGTATAGCAGTGGCGCGTCAGAGAAGCCGCCGACGGCGGCGCGGTCGGTGGCGACCGACTGGCCCGTGATGACGACCTCGGGCATGGTCTCTTGCGCGTGGGCGGAAATGGCGAATGCCTGCAGAAGCGCCAGCGCGATCGCAGATTGTTTCAGGTTTGGTGTAGACATTGATGTGCTCGTTTTACGCGCCGCAAATGCTGCGCGAAGCTTTAAAAAGCCGGAGCCAACGGGGGGGAGCAAACAAAGGAGGGAACAGACTTTGCGCTTTCCTTCGCTGGCATTATCCAGATCAGGTACGAAGGGTATCTCTCACCCGGAACTCGCGTTCCAGGACCCCTAGCGAATGTCGATTTTATCACGAACACGATGTCCGCGACGTCGGGATTGCCGTTACAGGCTCATTTCCAGGACCTTGCGCGACACCTCGGCGGTGACGTCGCGGTGTTCGCCCAGCCTGGTCATGCGGTGCGCTTCCAGCGCCTTGATCACCGGTGCGACGCAGTCAGGGCCGAGGCCGTAATCGGCCAGGCGGGTGCCCACCCCCATTTTCGCGAAGAACTGTTCGGTGCGCGCGATCGCCGCCTCGATGCGGGTATCGTCGTCGCCGCCGGCCAGGCCCCATACGCGCTCGGCATACTGCAGCAGCTTGGCGCGCTTTTCTTCACGTCGCGCGCGCAGCATGTTCGGCAGGATGATCGCCAGCGTCTGCGCGTGGTCGAGGTTGTACAGCGCGGTCAGCTCGTGGCCGACCATGTGGGTCGCCCAATCCTGCGGCACGCCCGCGCCGATCAAGCCGTTGAGGGCGAGGGTGGCGCACCACATCACGTTCGCGCGCACGTCGTAGTCTTCGGGATCGGATAGCGCTTTCGGTCCTTCTTCGACCAGCGTCAGCAGCAGGCCTTCGGCAAACCGGTCCTGTACCTTGGCGTTGACCGGATACGTCAGGTACTGCTCCATGATGTGCGCAAAGGCGTCGACGACGCCGTTGCCGACCTGGCGCACCGGCAGCGTGAACGTCTTGGCCGGGTCGAGGATGGAGAATTGCGGGAATACCTTGCGGCTCATGAACGAGCGCTTTTCTTGCGTCGACTTGCGCGTCACGACGCCGCCACTGTTCATCTCCGAACCGGTGGCAGGCAGTGTCAGGACGGTGCCGAACGGCAGGGCGTCAACGATGTTGGCGCTGCGCTTGTCGAAGATCGACCATGGGTCTTCATCGAGCAGGGCGCCGGCGGCGACGAACTTGGTGCCGTCGATAACAGAACCGCCGCCAACGGCCAGCAGGAAGTCGATTTTTTCCGCCTTGACCTGGCCAATGGCGCGCATCAGCGTTTCGTAGCTCGGGTTCGGTTCGATGCCGCCGAATTCGGTGACGCTGTGGCCGGCCAGCGCCGCCATCACTTCGTCGTACACGCCGTTCTGGCGGATGCTGCCGCCGCCGTACAGCATCATCACGCGCGCGCCATTGGGCACCAGTGTCGACAGGGACGCGATCTGCCCCTCGCCAAACAGGATACGGGTTGGATTGTAGAAGTCGAAGTTAAGCAAGGTGCACCTCAAGTAAGCGATGGATCAGCCTTCGATTATCGCCCAATGAGCGATTCCCTGCTAATTCACACGGCATTTGCCAGTGGCGATCGCCTTGGCGAGGAAGGGCAGGGCGAGGACGCCGCCCAGGCGAATCGTCACCCCGGCGACCTTGATGGCCGGTGGCGTGTGCTTCATGGCATCCTGACGGTAGCACGATGGCGTCGTTGCGTCGTCCACATCGGCGGCGAACTGTTCGTATTGCGTCCTGCCCGGACCGGACTTGACGAACTTTTGGGTGTCTTCGAGGGCCTTGCGTTCGGCCATGGCGACCTTGATCGCCTTGCCCATCACGGCTTTGTCCAATGACGTTGCGGTGGCGCTGACGGAATGTTCGAAAGGATCGGCGGAGTCTGACGCAAAGATGAGTTCCGCAGTTGCCGCTGGCGTTGCCGCGGCAACTGCGATGGGAACGATGGCAGCAGGCTTTCTGCGCGCCTCCCGTTGTGGGGCGGGGCGGGCCGGTGCGGCCGGCGCCGCCTCGAGTACCGGCACCGTCCACACCAGCGTCATGCGCGATGGGTTCGGCACATCGGCATCGGGGAGGCGTGCCTGCCACACGAACATCGCAATGAACGCGGCGTTCAGGACCAGCGCCAGCAGCAGTCCGGTGATGCGCTGGCGTGCCTGGACAGGCATGCGGCCCGCTTACTTCTCAGCCACCGCCTTCATCTGTGCCAGGCCCTTGTCGAAGTCCCTGCCGACCATCTTGTCCATGCTGGTGAACACGCTCATGATCTTCGTGACGAAAAGCATCGGACCCGTCATGGTCCAGTTGACCGTGGTCAGGTTGCCTTTGGGCACAAGCGCGAATTCGGTGACGTTCGACGATGGCAGCGGTTCCACGAACTCGAGCTTGACCGTGACCTTGAATGGCAGCTCCTGGCCGGTGATTTCCATGCGGCCCTCGCCGACGTCGCTGTTGCCTTTCCAGGCGTACACTGCACCGGTACCGCTGGCCGCGCCGCTGAAGGTGCGCTGCATTGCCGGGTCGAGTTTTTCCCACGGCGACCAGCTCTGCCAGTTACGGAAATCGTTTACGAGAGGGATGATTTTTTCAGGCGGCGCCTGGATTGTGATGCTGCGGGTGACAGTGAATGTATCAGGCTGCATCGCGGCCATGCCGAGGATGACAGCCAGGATGACGATAACGGCGATAGCGAGTTTTTTTAGCATTTTTTTCCCTCTTGTCGTTTTGGCAGGCATCGCGCCCGAGCAGGAAGAGTAGCATGATTGTCTAGCCAGGTTGATACAAAAAAGGGGAGGGATCGGCATGGAATACCAGCTGTATTACTGGCCTTCGATACAGGGGCGCGGCGAGTTCGTACGGCTTGCGCTGGAGGACGCCGCGGTGGCCTACGTTGACGTGGCGCGCGGTCCAGGCGGCATGCAAAAACTGCTTGCCGCGCTAGAGGAAGAAAGCCATCCGGCCTTTGCGCCGCCCTTCCTCAAGCTGGGCGGGATGACGATCGGGCAGACGGCGAATATTCTGCTGTTCCTCGGCGCCCGCCACGGCCTGGCGCCGCGCAGGGCAGAGGGGCGTCTGTGGGCGCACCAGCTGCAGCTGACCATTGCGGACCTGGTCAATGAGGTGCACGACACGCACCATCCGGTAGGCGTGTCGCTGTACTACGAGGACCAGAAAAAGGAAGCGAAGCGGCGCACGGCGGAGTTCCTCGCCAACCGCGTGCCCAGGTTCTTCGGCTACTTCGAACGGTTGCTGACGCAGCCGGGGCGGCGCGGCAGCTTCCTGCTTGGTGCGCGCGTGTCCTACGCAGACCTGTCGATGTTCCAGGTTCTCGAAGGGCTGCGCTACGCTTTTCCGAATGCGATGGCGCGCATCGAACCGGACTATCCGGCGCTGCACAAGCTGCATGCGCGGGTGGCGGGGCGGGCGAACATCGCGCGCTATCTCGCCTCGCCCCGCCGCATTGCCTTCAACGAAGAAGGCATCTTTCGTCACTACCCGGAACTGGACGATCCCGCGCCTTAGTGGGCCATCGCAGGCCGTGGCCGGCCTGGCTTGGCACTGATGCCGTCCCGGCGATCCAGCCAGCCGGCGAGGGTCGTCAGGCCCAGCGCAGCGGTGACCACCAGTGCGCCAATCCAAGGTGTCGCCATCAGGCCGAGATGGGTGACGATCAGGCCGCCACCCCATGCGCCGATCGCGATGCCGACGTTGAATGCAGCGATGTTCAGGCCCGATGCCACGTCCACCGCATGCGGCGCGTCGCGCTCGGCGCGCTGCACGACATAGACCTGCAGGCCCGGCACATTGCCGAAAGCGACAGCGCCCCATGCCAGCACAGTGGCGATCACCAGGTATGGGTTGGCCGCGGTGAACGTCAGTACCAGCAGCACGAGAGCCAGCAGCGCAAACACCACCTGCAGCGCGCGGATCGGACCATGTTTGTCGGCCAGCTTGCCGCCCCAGATATTCCCGATTGCGACCGACACGCCGTACACCAGCATCACCAGGCCGACGCTCGATGGCGCGAAGCCGGCAACCTCCTGCAGGATCGGCGCAAGGTAGGTAAAGGCGATGAACGAACCGCCGTAGCCGAGCGCCGTGATGGCGTACACCAGCAGCAGGCGCGGCTTCTTCAGTACCGCCAGCTGCGCCATCACGCTCGATGGCTTGCTGTTCGGGATAGTCGACGGCACCAGCATCGCGCTGCCCGCGATGGCGACCACGCCCAGCAGCGATACCGCGAGGAAGGTGGCTTGCCAGCCGAAGGTCTGGCCGATGAAGGTGCCCAGCGGGACGCCCGTAACCAGCGCGACTGTCAGCCCGGTGAACATCAGCGCGATCGCGCTGGCCGCCTTTTCGCGCGATACCAGCCCGGTCGCGATGGTCGAACCGATCGAGAAGAACACGCCATGCGCCAGGCCGGTCAGGACGCGTGCGGCCATCAGCGACTCGTAGTTGGGCGCCAGCCAGGCCAGCAGGTTACCGGCGGTGAACAGGGTCATCAGCCCGAGCAGCAGCTGCTTGCGCGGGATGCGGCCGGTGAGGGCGGTCAGCACGGGCGCGCCGACGGCGACGCCAAGCGCGTACAGGCTGACGAGCAGCCCGGCCGAAGGCACCGAGACGCCCAGGCTGGCGGCAATGGTCGGTATCAGCCCGACGATGACGAATTCGGTGGTTCCGATGGCGAAGGCGCTGAGTGTCAGCGCCCAGAGTGCGAGTGGCATTTTTTTCTCCTGGTAATACATGAACGATGGCGCAGTGTGACCGCTTGCCAGGGAAGAAAAAATGGGTTGCCGTACAATATACTTTTGACTCGGAGTCACGAATGTTGAGTGTTGATGCGCTGATTGCGTTCGCCGCTGTGATAGATGCGGGGTCTTTTTCCGCCGCGGCCGACAGGCTCGGGCAGACGCCGTCTGGTGTCAGCAGGACGATTTCGCGCCTTGAAGCCCAGCTCGGCACGACACTGATCCACCGCACCACGCGCCGCCTCGACCTGACCGAAGAGGGCGAATGGCTGCTCGAACGCGCGCGCAAGGTGATTACCGACCTCGAGGATACCGAGGCCCACATCGCGGCGCGCCGCTCGCAGCCTTCGGGGCTGGTCCGGGTCAATGCGGCGACGCCTGTGCTCGATCACCTGCTGGCGCCGCTCGTTGCCGATTTTCTNNTCCTGGCCGATTCCACCTTGAATGCGCGCCAGCTCGGGCAAAGCCGGGTGCGCTTGCTCGCCTCCCCGGAATACCTCGCCCGGCACGGCACCCCCGCCACCGTGGAACAGCTTTCCGCGCACCGGCTGCTGGGATTTACCGCGCCGGCGTCGCTCAACATCTGGCCGCTGGCGCAGGGCGGTGTGGAAGGCATGCCGGTGGCGCCGGCCGTGGCTGCGTCAAGCGGAGAAACGCTGCGCCACCTGGTGCTGGCCGGAGCGGGCATTGCGCGCCTGGCGGACTTCCTGACCATCAAGGACGTGCGAAGCGGGGCGCTGGTGCCAGTACTGGAAGACGTGACGCTGCCGTGGTCCGAACCGGTTTGGGCGGTGTTCTACAAGCAGGGTGCGCTGGCCCCGCGCGTCGGCGCGCTGGTCGACTTTCTTGCGCGGCGGCTGGGCGATGTACTCGACCCTGTTCAACAGTTACGGAAATAGTTCTTGGGAACGCTTTACACCGGCGCCACGTCACCAATGTCATACTGGGCGCCCGACCATTCCGGCCGCGCATGCGCAGCCACACACCGCGATTCAGATTCATGCTCCCAGCCGCGCTAGTCCTTGCCATCCTGTTTTCCATGCCTGCTCACGCGCAGCCAGAGCGGCGCGAGGCGAGCGCACAGGAATCCGCCTCGTTCGCGGCGTTCTACCGCAGCACGCCTGCCCAGGCGCGTCCGCCTGTCTTCGACATCACACGCACCTCCCGCAAGGCACCCTGGCGGGTTGAGGCGATCGTCGACGGCGCCCCGTACCGCGGCGCCGGGGCGCTGTGCCGCATGACGCAGAACCGGTACGCGTACAACGCCCGCGCGGCGGCCAGCGCACGCTGGAGCCTGGCCGCGGAAAAGCGTTTCGCATGGCTTGACCGGGCCCCATGCGGCAAGCCTGTGCGGCCGGTCGAACTCAGACAGCGCATCCCCGATGCCGAACTCGCGCCCCTGATCGGCCAGCACGGCGTGCTGCTGCTGCGCGCGCGCCTGCTGTTTGCCGGGAACACCAGCTGCGCGCCACACCGTTCGCTGCGCTTTGGCCTCGTCGCGGTCGATGTCAGCGCGCCCCCGCATGGCAAGGAAGAGCTCCACGCCCTCGTGTTCGACAGCGACCGTACGGCGCGCGCGCAGGTGTGGATCAAGAAGCGCGGCGCCGAGCTCAATGCATGGGACGTCGCCTGCAGCGACGCGGCGGCAGCTGCGCAGTAGACGACATGTGCGGGGGTGGCCGCGGCCCCCGTGGCATACTTGAACCACAGGGCGCATCGCGCCTGGAACAGCGTTGAAAGGAGCCAGCATGGGCAAGGCATATGAAACCACTCAGCCGGACCGCAGTGCGATTGACGCGCTGCCTGGCACCGTCGCACTCGAATTCGGCACCGGCTGGTGCGGCTACTGCCGCGCAGCCGAGCAGCACATCACGTCGGCCCTGGCGGCCAACCCGGAAGTAAAGCACATGAAGGTTGAGGATGGTCCAGGCCGTCCGCTTGGCCGTTCATTCCGCGTCAAGCTCTGGCCCACCGTAATCGTGATCAGGGATGGCAAGGAGATGGCGCGCGTCGTGCGCCCTGACGACGCCAACGAGGTGCGCCAGGCCCTTGAGCAGGCAGCGAAGGATTAAGTCGTTGACACCGGCCCGGGCCCGGCCTATCGTGCACCTCACTTTAACAAGAGGAGCCGCCATGAAATTCCTGGGAACCGCCGCCGTGCTGGCAGCAATTGCCGCAGTCATTCCTGTTCACGCGCACGCCGCCGGCAAGGCGGACGCGAAGACCGAATTCTTTACGCGCCTCGCGGCGATGTGCGGCGCCACGTTTGAAGGCGCCTCCGTGTTTCCACGTGACGCTGACGATGCCTTCGCCGGCAAAAAGCTGGTGGCCCACGTCGCATCATGTACCGCCGACGAGGTGCGGGTGCCATTCATCGTCGGGGCCGACCGTTCGCGTACCTGGGTCTTCAAGAAATCGTCCGCGGGGCTGGAGCTCAAGCACGACCACCGCCACGAGGACGGCACGCCGGACGAACAGACCATGTATGGCGGAATGGCGAACGACAAAGGCAGCGCCAGCGTGCAATCGTTCGAAGCGGATGCCTACACGGCCAGGCTGATCCCGGCGGCATCGACCAACGTGTGGACGGTGACCCTGGCGCCGGACGGCAAGTCGATGTCGTATTACCTCGAGCGCGACGCCAGGCCGCGCTTCAAGGCCGAACTGGCGCGCAAGGAAAACTAGGCGGCCACCCGCTCGGCGGTCATCTGTACTTCGACGCTATAGCCGAAGTGCAGTTCCGGCACCGGGACCACTGCGCGTGCAGGCTTGTGCGCGCCGAACACGCGCCCGTAGACGGCATTGAACTCAGGCCAGTTCGCTATTCCCACCACGTACACCGTGCACTGGACTACGTCCTGGAAGCCGCATCCGGCCGCATTCAAAATTTTCTCGCACTGTCCAAACACCGATTCGCACTGTTCCTGGAAGGTGTCGACATTCGGATCGACCACGCCCTGCTGCGGCAGGACGCCGGACAGGAAAACCAGGCCGTTGGATTCCACCGCCTGCGAGTAGTGGCCTGCCGGCGCGGGCAGGCCTGGCGCCTGTATCAGCTTCATGCGGCGACAAGGCGCGCAAACGCGGACAGGTCCACGTTGCCGCCGCTGATCAGGATGCCCACCTTCATGCCGTCGACCGGAACGATGCCGTGCAGGGCCGCCGCGGCGCCCAGGCAGCCGGTCGGCTCGACGATCATCTTCATGCGCTCGGCGAAAAACTTCATGGTGCTGACCAGCTGCGCATCCGATACCGTCACGATGTCGTCCACGTGGCGCTTGATCACCTCGAAGTTGTGCTTGCCCACGTGGGTGACCTTGGCGCCGTCGGCGATCGTGTCGGGCACGCCGATGTGCACGATTTCGCCCTTGCGCAGCGACTGCTGGCCATCGTTGCCCAGTTCCGGCTCGACCCCGATCACCTTGCACGAAGGGGAGAGCGCAGCGGCGGCAAGCGCGGACCCGGCCAGCAGGCCGCCGCCGCCAAGGCACACCAGCAGCACGTCGAGCTGGCCCGCTTCCTCGAACAGTTCCTTGGCTGCCGTACCCTGGCCTGCGATGACGTCCGGATGGTCGTAGGGCGGAATCAGGGTCATGCCGCGCTCCCTGGCCAGGCGCTGGCCGATTTCTTCGCGGTCTTCCTTGTAGCGGTCATACATGATCACTTCGCCGCCGTAGGCCTTGGTGGCCTCCACCTTCAGTTCCGGCGCATCGTGCGGCATGATGATTGCCGAGCGGATGCCGAGCAGGCTTGCCGACAGCGCGATTGCCTGCGCATGGTTACCGGACGAATAGGTCAGCACGCCGGCGCGGCGCTGGTCTTCGGTAAAGCGCGAGATGGCGTTGTAGGCGCCGCGGAACTTGAAGGCCCCCATGCGCTGGAAGTTCTCGCACTTGAAGAACAACTGTGCGCCCGAGCGCTGGTCGGCGGTGCGCGAGGTCAGCACGGGTGTGCGGTGGGCAGCACCGCGGATGCGTTCAGCGGCTTGTTCGATGTCGGCGTAGGTGAGCATGGTATCCGGTGGTTGGCGGCGAAACCGGTAGTATAAACCGGCTGCGCCGCCCAGATCACTCGGCCAGCGGCATCGTGATCCGGATCCTCAGTCCGCCGCCGTCGCGGTTGCTGACATGGAGTTCGGCGTTGTGGCGCGAGAGCACCCGTTCAACGATCGCCAGTCCCAGGCCCGCGCCATTGGCCTGCCCGCGCGCGCTGTCCATGCGCGTGAAGGGCTTGAGCAGCTGTTCGATCTGGTCGTCCGGCACGCCGGCGCCGTGGTCCTGCACCTCGATCGCGACGCGCTTGCCCATGCCAGTCGGCTTGATGCGGCACGCGATGTCGATTTCGGTGACACCGGTGCCCGGGGTCTGGCCGTAACGGCGCGCATTCTCGATCAGGTTGTTGACCACACGGCGCAGGTCAGTCACATTGCCGCTGACGAGCACGTCCTGCGCAATGTCGGTATTGACCTTCATGCCGGGCATGCGTTCTGCGGCGCGGGCGGCGTCTTCGAGCAGGCCGCTGATGTCGACCGGGACGAAGGTGGCCGCTTCGGTCGGCTTGGCGTAGTCGAGGAACTGGCCGATGATGGCGTCCATCTGCGCGATATCCGATTGCATGCCTTCGCGCGCCTCGGTGCCCAGCTGCGCCATCTCGAGTTCAAGCTGCATGCGCGCCAGCGGCGTGCGCAGGTCATGCGAGATGCCGGCCAGGATCACGGCGCGGTCCGACTCGACCTGCTGCAGGTCCTCCACCATCTGGTTGAAGCTGCGATTCGCCTCGATGATCTCCTTCGATCCTTTTTCGGGCAGCGGCGCCGGGCGCTTGCCCTGGGCGATGTCGCGCGCGGCAGCGGTCAGGCGCGCCAGCGGCAGGTTGACCAGGCTTGAGATCAGCGCGGCGCCGAGGAGCGACAGCACGCCGACCACGCTGGCCCAGCCGAGCCATTGCACGCCGGTCAGGCCTGACAAGCGCTCGCGTTCCAGCATCAGCCAGTATTTGTCGTCGTCGATGTTGAAGCTGATCCAAAAACCCGCGACCCCATTCACGCTGCTGGAAAACTGGGTGTCGGCGCCCAGCTTTTCCCGGACGATCCTTGCGATCTCCGGCATCAGGGGATTGGCCGGCGGCGGGTCGACCACGTCGGAGTCCTCGAGCGTGAAGATGCGGATGCCTTCGTTGGACACCAGCTCGAACAGCAGTTCTTTGCGCAGCTCGGGCGCCGAGTGGGTAAGGGCGGCGTGGGTGATGGTCACGACGGAAATCACCAGCTGCGCCGTCTGTTCGACCTTGGCGCCGCGCTGGATCGTGCTGATCATGCCGATCCACGATGCCATCGACACCGTGGTCAGGATGCTCAACAGGAGGAAGGTCCGCCAGAACAGGCCGCTCCGGAACCTGCCCGGGCGCGGCGTGCCTGGCCTTGTTTCATCATGGAGAAACACTAGCGCGGCTGTCCTTCAGGGATGAACACGTAGCCGAGGCCCCATACGGTCTGGATGTACAGCGGGCTGGAAGGATCCGGTTCGATCAGCTTGCGCAGGCGCGAAATCTGGACGTCCAGGCTGCGGTCGAACACCTCATACTCGCGGCCGCGCGCCAGTTCCATCAGCTTCTCGCGCGACAGCGGCTGGCGCGCATGGCGGGCGAACACCTTGAGCACCGAGAATTCGCCGGTGGTCAGCGGCACCGTATCGCCGTTCTTCTTCAGGGTTCGGGTGCCCAGGTCGAGCACGAACTGGCCAAACTCGAAGGTCTGAGGTGTCTCCGATGGCGCGCCCGGGATTTCGTCGGGGCCTTTGCGGCGCAGGACTGCGCCGATGCGGGCCACCAGTTCGCGCGGATTGAAAGGCTTGGGCAGGTAGTCGTCCGCACCCATCTCGAGGCCGACGATGCGGTCGACGTCTTCGCCCTTCGCGGTCAGCATGATGATCGGCGTCTGGTCGCCGGCGCCGCGCAAGCGGCGGCAGATCGACAGGCCGTCTTCGCCTGGCAGCATCAGGTCAAGCACCAGGAGATCGTAGCGTTCGCGCAGCCACAGCTTGTTCATCGCAGTGGCATTCTCCGCGGTGACGACCGAGAAGCCTTGCTCGGTCAGGTAGCGGCGCAGCAGGTCGCGCAGACGAACGTCGTCGTCCACTACCATAATTTTTGCGGTGTGACCACCGCCAGTAGCTGCCGTTGTATTGTTGCCTGCGTTTGATGTCGATTGTGGGTTCATATGGCTGTCAAATTTGTCATATTCATGTCGCTATGGTAACGTCATATCGCTTTATCCATGCGTCCTGCATGCAAGGCATTACAAAGTGTTACAAACCTTACCCAATTCGGCTTACACCCCTATGCGATTGGCCATACACTGGCCCTAAGCGAAATGAAGCTTATCTGTTTAAATGGCATCGCGGAAGAGGAACCTATGAATAACCTGCACAACAAAATCGACGCGGCAGCAAGCGCCCAATTTTTCGGCCGGTATTCGTTCGTCCGCCGGTTCGCCGCTGGCATGCTGGTGGCGGGTGCTGCGATGTCGGCTGCCCATGCGGGCCCTGGCGACAATGACGCACAGCGCGCCATGCAGGCGCAGCGCGCCGAGCGCCAGTTGCCGCCGCCGGACCGCCAGGAACGTGCACGCCAGTTCGACACGCGCCAGTTCGATGCGCGCACCTTCGAGGCCCGCGCCGAAGAACAGCGCCGCCAGTTGCAAATGCAGCAGGAGCAGAACCAGCAAAACGCGGATTCATATCGCCGCGGCGGCCGCCTGACCCCCGACGAACGCCGCGACCTGCGCCGCCAGATCAACGAAGCCGGTATGGACCTGTACCCCAAGTCCCCGCGCCGCTAGGTGTCTTTACAGGCAATTGTACTTTTTTTGTGACAATTGCCCACTTTCTCATTGCCATTATGTTTACAAGGGTAGACATCGTGCTACCCTTGCAAAAGTCTTACCTCTAGAGTAAGAATATTTACATAATTGCAATATAAAGAGACCGGGGTATCGTGTGTCAATCGAGTCTTCCGCAGGAGAGCTTTCGCTTGCGTCCGCTGATGCTGGCGCGGGCGTCGATCAACTTGGCCCAGGTGTGCAGACGCGGATGGACGGCGTCTACCTTGACCCGGGCATGACGGGCGCCGCGCTGGTTGCCGCCGTCGACAACATCTTCAGTACCAACCGCTACTTTACCGACATCGATTACGCCGCCTTCATCAAGGCGCTGTACGCGCATGGCCCGGCACAGGCACGCGACGGCGAGATGCTGCGCGTGGCTTCGGGCGTTGCGCCGTTTGCGCCGGAGCGCCGCAGCCTGTACAAGGCGGTCAAGATCAACGGTGGCAGGGCAGAATACTATTTCGAGCCAGTCTACATGACAAACCCCGCCGATCCGGATAGCGGCGGCGTGCTGGCCAAGCTTGACGCAGGCGAATTCGTGGCCGACATGTGGATCAAGGGAATTCGCTTCGGTATCGACATCCACGCCGTGCAAGCCGCAATCGCGTCGACCAGGTCGGAGCGCACCATCGTAGCCGAACAGTGCGACCCTGCACCCGGCGTCGACGCCCATGTGGTTGAGGTTTGCGAAGACCTGCATCGCAGCGACGCACCGCGCCAGCTCGCCAATGGCAAGCTTGACCTGATGGCGTACCAGAACCGCTTCCCACAGATCCAGCAGGGCGCGCGCCTGCTCAAGAAGGTGCCGCGTGCCGATGGCGGGAACGGGTTCGACCTGGCGGGCCGGGTGCTGGAGCCGCCAATCCCCAAGGACATCGAGCTGCAGGCGATGGCCGGGCCAGGCACGGTGGTTGAAGCCACGGGCGAAGGCGAGTTCCTGGTGGCGCTGCAGACGGGCTTCCTGAACGTGGACAGCCAGAGCAACCAGGTGTCGGTGGGCGACAAGATCATCAGCCGCGACGGCGTCAGCGCGCGCACAACCGGCAATCTCCACCTCGAGGGCGACTACGAGGAATTCGGCGAAGTCCAGGAAAAGCGGGTCATCGAAGGCGAGGGCATCACCGTGCACGCCGACGTGTTCGGCAATATTGTCTCGCGCGGCGGTGCGGTGCTGTTGAACAGTAACCTGGTGGGCGGCTCGGCCCACAACGCCAGCGGCGATATCACGGTCAAGGGCGTGGCGTCGGCCGCGATCATCCAGGCCACGCAGGGCGACGTCAGGCTGCAACGCGCGGAGAGCTGCATCATCTCCGGGACCCGGGTGTTCGTCGAACACGCGGTGAACTGCGAGATCATCGCGGACGATGTCTTCATCAACCAGGCCGAAGGCTGCGCGGTTGCCGGGCGCCGTATCGAGATCGAATCGGCCGGCGAGCGAAAGCAGAGCGAGATGCTGGTCCTCGTGCTGCAGCCGGATTGCAAGCGCATCGACGACGTGATGGGGCAGATCGGCGAGCGCATCGCCACGTTCGCGCAGATCGCCGCACAGCGCAAGGACGAAATGCAGGCGCTGACTTCGCAGGCGGAGGTGCGCCAGTACATGCAGCTGGCAACCCGTGTGCGCAAGGGCGAACTGACCCTGACGCCCGACCAGGCGCACCAGTTCCAGAAGCTGGGCGCAGCCGTCGGACCGGTGCTCAAGGCGATTGGCAAACTGTCTGAAGACATCAAGACGGCCGAGGGCGAGCACCAGGCCGGGATAGCGCTGCTGGAGCAGCTCCAGCTGCAGCGCCGCGCCAGCGCGGGCGGCACTTCGGTCCGGGTCAGCATGCTGACCGGCGACACGGCGATCCGCACCATCAGCTATCATCCGGACGGCGAGAGCAGGTATAACCTGTCGCCGAAGGAGATCAAGGCCATGCTGCGTTCGAGCGTTCCCCAGGGCGAATGCATCTTCTCGGGCAGCGTCGGT
>CXWL01020522.1_pt1 | contig 27960 bp, 20 predicted proteins | sample 590931 | NCBI WGS metagenome assembly CXWL01 (sample SAMEA3498368, study PRJEB10139) | groundwater metagenome | biome: water well; material: biofilm material | place: Germany | collected 2015-04-27 | reverse complement strand
ACCTCGGCCCCCTCGAGGGCGACCAGCTCGAAGACCCGGGCGGCCGCCGCCAGGGCGCGTTGCAGGTTGGCGTGGGCCTCGGCCAGGCGGCGCAGCGGCTCGACCACCTGCGCCGCCAACAGGGCGAAGGCGAGCAGTCCGCCGGGTGTCGTGCGGCCGGCGACGACCTGCGAGGTGCCGTAGCCGACGACCGCCAGGATGGCGGCGCTGGTGAGCAGCCAGACCAGGGCCACCGCGACGGCGGCGAGTAGCTCGCCCCGCATCGCGCGACGGCGAACGACCTCGTTGGCGACGGCGAAGCGGCGCGTCTCCTCGCTCTCGGCGGTGGCCGCCTTGATCGTCGCCAGACCGCGCAGTTGCTGGCCGAAGAGTGCATGGAGGGCGCCGGCGCTGGCCTGGGCGCCCGCCGCCCGGCGGCGCAAGCGACGGCCGAGGAGGCCGAGCGCGAGCGCCGACAGCGGGATCAGGACGAGAATCAGCATGGTCAGGCCGGGGTCGAGCCAGACCATCAATGCGAGCGCGCCGCAGCCCAGGGCGAGGTCGCCGACCAGCCGCCGGAAGATCAGGTCGCCGGTGCCGACGAGCTGCGCCAAGTCGCCCGCCAGGCGCGACAGGATGTCGCCGATCGGCCGGCCGCGCACCGCCTGGAGCTCGGCCCGCAGCAGGCGCGACGCGATCGTCTGCCGCAGGTCGGCGAGCACCCGCTGGTCGAGCGACGCCTGGGCAAACCGGGCAACGAAGACGGCGGCCACCAACAGCGCCGACAGGCCGACCGACACGGCGAGCAGGAACGGGACGCTGCTCGCCTCACGAGTGGTCGCCGGCCCCTCGGCCCACAGCTTGACCACCCAGGTCAGGCCCAGCCGGCTCGCCGCCAGGACGGCCAGCGCGCCGCCCACCGCCGCGAGACGCGCCGGATGGCGCAGCCAGACGCCAGCCAGGCGGCGCAAGGTCGGGTCGAGGCGGTCGGCAAGGGCCATCGGAGCTCGACTCTACCCCGGGCCCGCGGGACGTATCATCGACCGGCCTGCCATGTCCGCTGTCCGGCCCCTTTCGCCGCCGCCGCCGCCCGCGGCGCGGCGCCTGCCAGCCCGGACCCGCCTGGCGCTCGTCGTCTGGGAGGGCCTGATGGCGGCGGCGACCTGGCTCGTCCTGGTGCCGTGGACCTACCTCACCCGTTCCCGCGCGGAGGTCGACGCGCGCCTCGGGCGCGCAGGCGGCGGCCGAGATTCCGAGCCGGCTTCCGGAGGGACGTCCGGCGCCGCTACCAGCCCAAGCCGCATCGTGATCCACGGCGTCTCGGTGGGTGAGATCACCGCCGCCGCCGAGCTGGCGCGCCACCTCGCGGAGTCCCCGAAATCAGGCCCTCGAGCGCCGGCCATCCTGCTCACCGTCGGCACCACCGAGGGACTCGAGCGAGCCCACCAGTTGGCCGCCGAGCTGGCGGCGGACGGCATCGTCGTCGCTGTCGGCTGGCTGCCCTGGGATCGGCCCCGGGCTCTGCGGCAGTGGCTGCGACGGCTCGACGTGTGCGGGCTGGTCCTCGTCGAGGGCGAGCTCTGGCCAGGCCTGCTGGCGGCGGCGCAGGGTCTGGGCATTCCCGTCCTGCTGGCCAGCGGTCGTGTCTACCCCCGCGACGTCGGCGCCTACCGCCTGATCGCCTGGGCGTTCGCGCCGCTCCTCGCCAGCCTCCGCCTGGTGGCGGCCCAGTCTTTGGCCGAGGCCGGACGGTTTGCCGCCATTGGCGTGCCGCGACAGCGGCTGGTCGTCGCCGGCGACCTCAAGGCGGATCGTGCCGCCCGCCTGGCGGCGGCGCGCGATCGTGCGACGAGCAAGGCGGAGGTTGTCCTCGCCGCCTCGACGCACGCGCCCGAGGAGGCCTGGCTGCTCGCGGCCCTGCCCGCCCTGCGCCAGACGGCGCCCGACGTCCGTCTTGTGCTCGCCCCGCGTCACCCGCGCCGAGCCGGGGCCCTCGCCCTGCAAGCGGCCCACCGCGGCTGGCGGACGGTGGTGGGCGCCGCGCCGCCGGCGGACGAGCGGTGGGACGTCCTCGTCGTCGACCGCCTGGGCTGCCTCGACGACCTCTACGACCGTGCTGCCGTGGTCGTCGTCGGCGGCAGCCTTGCCCGGCGCGGCGGTCACGACCCGCTCGCCGCCGCCAGCCGTGGCTGCGCCCTGGTGGTCGGCCCCCACGTGGGCCACGTCCGCGACGCTGTCGACCGCCTGCGCCGCGCTGGCGGGCTCCTCACCGTCGACGACGTCGCCTGCCTGACCGCAACGCTTGCCGACCTCCTCGCCGACCCAGAGCGTGCCCGGCGGCTCGGCACCGCGGCCAGGCAGGCGGTCGCCGACGGCCACGACAGCGGCGGCCTGATCGCCCGGGCCTTGCGCGCGGTCACCACGGGGAGCTCGTCCCCGGCGGATTGAGCCGTCACCCGCATCAACCACATGCTGCGGCCGGAGGCTTCCGCCATGCCCGTTCGACCGCGCGCCACGCTCGCCACGCTCTTGCCCCCTCTCTCCTGCTTGATGGGCTGCCTCATGGCGCCCGCCGCGCGAGCCGACGAGGCCGCGATCGTGGCGGCGCTCCGGCAGGCGTTTGCCACCCCCAACCAGATCCCCGCCCTCGCCGCCCAGATCGTTGCCGACCCCGCCTACGACCGCGCCAGGCTGGCGGCGTGGCTCGACCGCAGCGCGCCCTACCCGGCCCTCACCGCTGGCCGCCACGACCTGGTCGTCGACGTCGGTCTCGGTCAGCAACGCCGCGTCACGCTGCGTCTGCCTCGGGGCTATGCGTCGGCCCGCGCCTGGCCCCTGATCTACGCGCTCCACCCGTCAGGCGGCGACGGCCCGGCCTTCATCGGCTACCTCGAGCACCTGCTCGGCGACGACGTCGAGGGCTTCATCGTCGCCGCTCCGAGCGGCTACCGGCAGACCGGGGTCGACGCGCCGCCGCCCTTCACCCTCGACCACCCGCGCATCCTCCGGGCGGTCCGCCAGCAGGCCCATGTCGACGCCGGCCGCACCTACGCCGTGGGCTACTCGCTCGGCGGCTACGCGGCCTGGGCCGTCGCCCTCCTCCACGCCGACCTGGTGGCGTCCGCAGTACCCCTCGCCGCCACCTTCACCGTCCCGGCAGACGCCCCCGACGGGCTCTGGCGCCTCTTCGTGGACAACTTCCGCCATCTCGGCAAGGTGTGGATGGTCTGGGGCGCCGATGACCGGCAGCCGGTGTACGGCTTCCGCGACGACCATCTGGGCGGTATCGCGACGATCAACCGCCAGTACCGCGCATGGACCACCGACCTGGGTCTGCCGCAGGCCCTCACCGAGCAACCGCGCCGAGGCCACGGCGAGGTGATCCCGGACAAACGCGAGCTCCTGCGCGTGCTCTCAGGCCGCCGCGAGCGCTGGCCAACGGCCGTCGACCACGCCTTCCGCCACCTCCACCAGGGCTCGGCCTACTGGCTCGAGGCCACGTCCTGGGCCGGCGAGCGCTGGGGCGAGCAACCCCCGGTCGTCGCACCCCGGCCCGGCGAGGCCTGGGGCAGCGCCTTCGCCCGCGTGGTCGGCGCCCTGCTCGGCGAGCTGCACGGCGCGATCGACGGCCAGACGCTGCGCATCCACACCGCCCATGTCGGCGACCTCGACGTCTGGCTGGGGGACGGCATGGTCGACTGGCAGCGCCCGATCCGCGTCGAGCGCGACGGTCGCACCGCCTTCGAGGGCGAGGTCCGGCCCGACCTCGCGACCGCCCTCGGCGAGGCCGTCGGCAGCTACGACTTCGACCGTCTACGCTGGGCGCGCATCCGCCTCCAGCAACTGACAGCACCCGCCAAAGACAGCGATCCGTGACCCTTCTGCCCCGCCTGGACGGAAGCTGGTCCCGACGCGTCAGGAAACGCGCGCCACCGGCACCTAACCTCTAGAGCGGGAACGACGCCTCACCGTCGAGACGCCGCGACCCCCGCTCCGGGGAGTCGGGCCATGGTCGTCAAGTCGGTTCGCAAGGGTCTCGTCGTCGCCGCGCTGTTCTTCCTGATGTCCGCCGCGCCCAGCGAGGCGCCGCTGAGCACGCGCGGCGACGAGGAGGGCGGGAGCTGGTGGTCGCGGTTCGTCAGCTGGGTCGCGCCGGTCGCCAAGAGCCGCTGCATGATCGTCGTCGGCGGAGTGATCCACGAATACGAATGCGACTGAGATCCGCTGTTGTCGAGCAACGGGGGAGGCACGCGCGCCGAGTTCTGTGCTAGGTTCGAGCTGGCTCTCAGCCAGCTCACCATGGCACTCTCGGCGCAGTCCTCTTGGGATCAGGCGTTCGAAGGGTTGCTCACGCGACTGCAACCGCGCGCGCGAGCAACCCTCGCCCGCTTTCGGATTCCGCCGGCCGACGCCGAGGACGTCCTCCAGCAGACGCTGCTCCTCTACGTCGAACGCCATAGCGAGGTCGTCGATCCAGAGGCGTGGATTCTCACCACCCTCCGCAACCGCTGCCTGATGTACTGGCGCAAGCGGCGGCGGCGGATCTATGACGCGGTCGACGAGGAGATCCTGGCGCGGCTCTCCGATCCGGCCGAGCCGCCGCACGAGCGCCAGCATGTCCGCGCCGGCGTGCAGGCGGCCATCGCCAAGGTGGCCGATCCCTGCCGCAGCCTGCTGACCGTCCGTTATGCCCTCGACTGCGACGCCGCCGAGACGGCCAGCCGGCTGGGCTACAAGCCTTCGGGGATCTACAAGGTGATCGAGCGCTGCCTGGCGGCGCTCACGGCGCATCTGGCGGCCTGCGGCTTCGCGGGCCGACCGCGGCGAGGAGTGCGAAGCGATGGTTGAGGCCAGTCTGACTGGACGTTTCTGGCAGGGGGAGCTTCCCGTCAGCGAGGGACGACAGGTCGTCGCCGCCCTCTTGGCGGGCGATCGGAGCGCGCTGCCCACTGCCGGGACGTTTCTGCGACACCACGAGTCGGATGCAGCCCGTCTTGACCAGACCTTCGGCAGGGTATCGGCGCAGGTTCGACACGCCATGCGATCTCGTGCCGGCCATGACGCGACAACCCTTGATTCGGACGTGCTCGCAGCCGCCGGGCACGACGCGCCCGTCGACCGGCTCCTCACCCTTCTCGCGAGCTGCGACAGCGATGCCTGCGACGCCCTCCTCGCCGCCAGTTATCGCTTGCGCTTCGAGGATGCGCCGCGATCCTGGCGGCTGGCCGAAGCGGCACGGGTTCTGGCCAGCGAGCTTTGCGCGCAGCACGATGACCCGCCGAGCCGGGAGCGGTTGGGCCGCGCCTGGAGCGAGCTTGGCCGCGCGCGGCGCATCGTCTCTGACCTGACTGGCGCCCAGGAGGCTCTGACCCGCGCCCAGGAGGCCCTGCGCCAAGGCCTGGGCGACCCGCTCGCCGAGAGCCTGCTCTGGGAGCGCTGGGCCCTTCTAAGGTGGGACCAAGGCAACTCACGGGGTGCCCACGCCGCCATCGACCGCTCGATTCGGATCTGCCGCGAGCTCCATGACGATCACCTCGTTGGTTGCGCGCTGATCAACAAGGCTCAGTTCTCGTCTCAGGACGGTGATGCCACCGCGGCCATCGCGCTGCTCTCGCGCGCCAGTCGTCTGATCGACGCCCAGCGCGAACCACGCGCCGTGCACGCCGTGCTGCACAACCTCGCCGTTCACCTCCTCGACGCAGGGCGGGAGCAGGATGCCGCGCAACACCTGCCTGCGCTTCGTCGACTCGTCGACGAGGTCGGTAGCCGCGACGACCGCGTCGACCACGTGTGGCTCGAAGGCAAGGTTGCCCTGGCCACTCAGCACCCATGGGCAGCGGCCGAGCACCTCGCGCTGGCTCGCCAGCAGATCGTCGGGCGGGAGAACGCCATCGACCTCGGGATCGTGACCCTCGAGCTGGCGGTCGCCCAGGCCATGTTGGGCGAGGTCGCCACGGCCCGCGAGCTCGGTTTCGAGGCCGAGGGCATCCTGCGCGCCGCTGGCCTCGAGCTCGAGGCCACCGCAGCCCGGCTGCTCGCCGGCTCGACCGGCGAGCTCCAGGCCACCTTGCAGGACCTCCTGGTGCAGGTCGTGGCCTGGAGCCGACAGCCCGGAAGCGCGGGCCGGTAGAGCGCTGTCTACGGCGCGCCGGTCTCGTTGACCGGCGGCGGCACGGCCAGGGGCTTCGGCGGATTCTTCGCCAGCTCGGCGAGCAGCACCTCGACCGCCTTTTCGAGGCTCGGATCCTGGCCGGCCACCACCAACTCGGGCCGGTCGACGACCTCGATGTCGGGCGCAACGCCTTCGTTCTCGACCGCCCAGGCGCCGGTCTTCGGATCGATGAAGCGGAAGGTCGGCACGTCGATCCCGCCGCCGTCCATGAACCCTGGGTTCCCGGAGAGACCGATGAGACCGCCCCAGGTCCGGGTGCCGATCACCGGACCCAGGCCGCGCTCGCGGAAGTAGTAGGGGAAGGCGTCTCCGCCCGACGAGGAATAGCCGTTGGTCAACACCGCCTTCGGTCCGCCGTTGTAGAAGCCTGGGGTGGTGAACGGCAGCTGGTCGCGCCGCGCCCAGTACGACAGCAGCGGGCGCTCGAGCAGCTCGATCATGTAGAAGGGGATGAAGCCGCCGCCGTTGTAGCGGTCGTCGAGGATCAGCGCCGGCGCCTCCGCCTGGGCGTAGAAGCCTCGATAGAGCTCGCGGGCGCCGGCGTCGGCGGTGTTGGGCAGGTGGATGTAGCCGATCCGGCCGCCCGACAGCTTGCGCACCAGCTCGCGGCGCGACTGCACCCAGTCGAGATAGCGCAGGTTGGTCTCACGGGTCACCGGGCGAACGCGCTCGTCGTGCGCCCCGGCCGCCTCGGGCCGGTCATTCAGCGCCAGCGTGACGATGCGGTCGCCCTTGCCAGCAAGGAGCCGGTAGACGTTGTCGACGCCGCGCGTGCTGACGCCGTCGATGGCCAGGATCAGGTCGCCGGCCGTCGCCCGCACTCCGGGCTCGGTGAGCGGCGAGCGGAACGACTCGGACCAGTTCTCGCCGGGGAAGATCTTGGCGATCCGCACATAGCCCGACGGGTCGGCCGCGAGCTCGGCCCCGAGGAGGGCCCCCTCTCGTCGCGGCTGCTGCCAGCCATTGCTGGCCTCGACGTAGACGTGTCCCGAGTTGACCTCGCCCGCGAGCTCGCCCATCACGTAGTCGAGATCGGTGCGGTGGGCCACCCAGGGCAGGAGCTCCTGGTACTTCGCCCGCATCGCCGGCCAGTCGAGCCCGTGCATCGCCGGGTCGTAGAAGAAGTCGCGCAGCAGGCGCCACTCGTCCGTGAACACCTGCGGCCACTCCGCCCGCGGCTCGACCACGAACTCCAGACGGCCGAGCTCGAGGTGGCCCTTACCGAGATCCTGGCCGGCGGCCGCGTCGACGATGGCGTAGTCGTGGTCGCCCGACGCGAGCAGCAACTTCTTGCCGTCGCCCGAAACCACCACGCCGTTGACGCCTGCCGCCACCGTCTTCTCCTCGCGCGCCTCGAGGTGGTAGAGATAGAGCGTGCGGTCGCCGCCCTCGGGAGCGCGGACGTAGAGCGGCCCGGCGGCGACGGCGGCCAACGCACCGTAGCCCCCCGACGAGCCGGGGATCGCCCGCACCCGGCGGTCGAAGCCGGCAACGTCGATCCGCACCGCTGGCGGCGTGGCCGCCGGCGGCGAGGCGGCCGGGGCCCCCTTGCCGGGCGCCGGCTTGTCCGCCGGCAGGGCCGGCGTCGCCACCTCCTCGTCGCTCTTGGGGAGGAACGACGACTTGCCGTCGGCGGCGAGCAGACCGACGTAGAGGCGGGTCGGGCGGGTGTAGACGAAGTCGAACTCGTAGCCGCTGGTGGTGAGGTTGTAGTCGCGGTCCGAGTAAAAGTAGAGGTAGCGACCCTGGGGATCGAAGACCGGCTGGGTGTCGTTGTTCCAGCCGCTGGTCAGTTGGGTGGCGCGGCCGTCGGCCACCGACCAGACGAAGATCCGCTGGTTCTGGCTCTCCGCCGAGCGGGTGTAAGCGAGCCAACGGCTGTCGGCGGACCATGAGGCGGTGGTGATGTCCTCGCGCACGCCGCGGTCGACGGCGGTGGCGCTGCCAGAGGCGACGTCGACCACCCACAGGCGCGCGGTGCGGTCGCCGAACGCCAACCGCTTGCCGTCGGGCGACCAGACCGGCGCGTAGCGCCAGATCTTTTCGAGCGCGGGCGGGTCTGAGACCCGCGGCCCGTCATGGGTCACCTGGCGCTCTTCGCCGCTGCCGTCGGCGCGGCGCACGCAGACCTCGTACTCCCCGCTCGCGTCGGACAGGTACGCCACCCACTGGCCGTCGGGCGACCAGCTGACGGAGTGCTCCCGGATCCCCGGCGTGCGCGTCAGGTTGCGCGGCTCACCGTCCTTGGCCGGCACGGTGAAGACGTCCCCGCGAGCCCCGAACACGGCGCGGGCGCCGGAGGGCGAGAGGTCGGCTGACTCGATCTCGTCGCCCACCTTCTGGGCGCGCGGCAGGGCATCGCGGAAGTCGCCGTCGAGGGTGATCGGGACCCGGATGGTGGAACCCGCTCGGGGGTCGAAGCGCCAGATCCAGCCACCGGCCTCGAACACCACCCGCTCGCTGCCAGCGGACGGCCACAGCACGTCCCAGCGGGCGAAGTCGGTCACCGCACGGGTCGCCTTGGTCGCCAGGTCGTAGGCGTAGAGATTGAGCGTGCCGGTGCGGTCGGAGGTGAAATAGATGCTGTCGCCGACCCAGGTCGGCTGGTTGTCCGTGCCGCGATAGTTGGTGATCTGCTCCGAGCGGTTGGCGGCTAGGTCGTAGATCCACACGTCCTGCGCGCGGCCACCGCGGTAGCGCTTCCAGGTCCGAAACTCACGCTCGATCGGCGTGTAGACGAGCTTGGTGCCATCCGGCGACAGCATGCCGCCACCGCCCTCGGGCGGACCGAGGGGATGCTCGAGCCCGCCGGCGAACGGCACGAGGTACGGCACGCCCATGCGGTCGCCCCACGGCAGGCGATGGGGCAGGAACAGGATCGACTTGCCGTCCGGCGTCCAGTCGAGCACGCGATTGTCGACCCCGCCGCGCGGCGGTAGCGCTCCAACGTCGTTGTAGAAGGTCAGCTGGCGTGGTTCGCCGCCGTCGACCGAAATGACGTGCACCTGGCGGCTGCCGCTGTAGTCGCCGGTGAAGGCCACCCAGCGCCCGTCCGGCGAGAGCTTCGGAAACTGCTCCAGCCCCGGATGGGTGGTGAGACGGCGGGCACGCCCGCCATCGGCGCCCACGACCCAAAGGTCGCCGGCATAGTTGAAGACGACGGTGTCGCCCTGGATGTCGGGCTGCCGCAACAGCCGGGCGAGCCGGGGGTCGGCGGGCGCGCTGTCCAGGCTGGCGAGGGCGGGCGGCAGGCCCGCCGCGAGGAGGGCAACAGCGAGGAGTGCAGACTTGGGCATGGAAACCTCGGACCAGATTGGACGGGCGGCGGCAGGTGTGCGACGCCGGCATGGACGCTCTGCACACCGAGCGCACGAGCATCCAAGGATACCGGCTCGCTGCCCCCTGTGGTCGGCGACGACCGGTGACCGGGACGAATCGCCGTCGGACGGGGGTGGGCATCGCCGGCGCTCGCCCGCCACCGCGCCGGCGGCCTTCTGATAGCTTCGGCGCATGCGGATGCTGACCCTCACTGTCGACGACGACCTCGATCAATGGCTGCGCGCGCGGGCAGCGGCGAACGGCACCAACGTCCGCCAGGTGCTGATCGACCTCGCCGAGGCAGAGCGGGCGGCCGTCCGAGCGGTGGCGCAGTCGGCTCCGGTTGACCTGGCCGCGGTAGGCCCAACCGACCACGCGCCGGCTGCACCGGCCCCGGAGGCACCCGGCGAGGCCCCGGCGTTCGCGACCGCCGTGCCGCCCGGCCCCGCCCTGTTACCGGCCGACCCGCCGGCCGACCCGCCCGTCGACCCGCCGGCCGCCGTCGAGGCCACCAGCGCGCCGGTCCCGCTGGGCGACGACGAGAGCAGCGAGGGTGACGACTCAGGCGACGGCGAGGGTCCCCGCCGGCGGCGGCGCCGCCGGCGCGGCCAACCTAGCCCAGCCAATCACGTGCCCGCCGTCACGACCGCCAGCAGTGGCGGCCCCGCCGAGGTCGCCGCCACCGCCGCCGCGGTCCGCACCGCCGCCATCCACGGCCAGGTCATCGACGACGCCGACGGCGACGAGGAGCTGGCGCTCTTCGACGTACGCGCCATCCCCCAGCATCCGGTCGAAACCGTCGGCGGCGGCTTTGCCGAGCTCGGTCTGTCCGCCTCGCTGGTCGAACGACTGACCGAGATCGGCTTCCTGCACCCGACGCCGATCCAGGCGGCAGTGATCCCGCCGGCGCTTGCCGGCCGCGACGTCGTCGGCCTGGCCGAGACCGGCTCGGGCAAGACGGCGGCCTTCGTCCTGCCGCTGGCCGAGCACATCCGTCACGGTCGCGGGGTGCGCGCCTTGATCATTGCCCCGACCCGCGAGCTGGCGATGCAGACGCACGCCTTCCTCGACATCCTCGGTCGCGACCGCGAGCTCACCGCGGTGAGCCTGGTCGGCGGCCTACCTCTCGGACCGCAGATCGATCGCCTACGCAAGAATCCGGACATCGTCGTCGCCACTCCCGGCCGCCTGGTCGATCACCTCGAACGCGGCAACGTCCGTCTCGACGCCGTCGAGCGCCTGGTGCTCGACGAGGCCGACCACATGCTGGACATGGGCTTCCTGCCCCAGGTCCAGCGCATCCTCACCGAGCTGCCGGCGGCGCGTCAGACCCTGCTCTTCTCGGCCACCATGCCGCCGCCGATCGAGCGACTGGCCAACATCTTCCTGAACGACCCGGTCAAGGTGGACATCACCCCGGTCGGCCGCACCGCCGCCGGCATCAGCCACCGGCTCTACCTGGTGGGACCCGAAGACAAGAAGGCCTGCCTCCTCGCCCTGCTCCACCAGGAGCTCGGCTCGACGCTGGTCTTCATCCGTCGGCGCTCCGACGCCGAGTGGCTGTCGAAGGTGCTCGACCGCGAGGGGCTCGAGGTGGCACGGATCCACTCCGACCTCACCCAGGCGCAACGGCTCGCCGCGCTCGCCGGGTTCCGCGACGGCACCCACCGCATCCTGGTGGCCACCGACGTCGCCTCGCGCGGCATCGACGTGCCGTCGATCCGCCACGTCATCAACTTCGACCTGCCGGACAATGTCGAGGACTACGTCCACCGCGCCGGCCGCACCGCACGTGGCAGCGCGCTCGGCATCGTCTCCTCGATCTGCACGATGCTGGACAAACCGATGATCGGCGAGCTCGAGCACGCCCTCGGCACCCCGCTTCCTCGCTGCACGGTGCCCGGCGTCGACGCCTACGTCGAGTCACAGCGTCGCCCCACCATCCGCCGACGCCGGCTGCTGTAGGTCTGAACGCACAACGGGCGCCGGCGGTAACGACCGCGCGGCGCCCGTAGGGCCTCGAAAGCAGGCTCGCTGCCGAAGCGCTAAAGCTTCACTTCGACCTTGGCCGCCGTCCGCAGCTTGGCGGCGTAGGCGACCACGGCCTCCTGCACCTTCTGGTTCTTGAGCACCTGCCCGATGCGTTCCTTCACCTGGTCGTAGGGCACGGTGCCGGCGGCGCGGTGGTCGATCCCCTTGATGATGTGGAAGCCGAACTGGCTCTCCACCACGCCGGAGAGCTTGCCTGCCTCCATCGCCATCGCCACCTTCTCGAAGTCCGGCGCGGTGTCGCCCGGCGACAGCCACGGCAGCTCGCCGCCGTTGTCCTTCGAGCCCGAATCCTCTGAGCTTTCCTTGGCCAGGGCCGCAAAGTCGCCGCCGGCCGTGAGCTTGGCGAGGATCTCAGTGGCCTTCTTGCGAGCCGCTTCCTTGTCATCGGGTGTCGCGGTCTTCTCGGCTTTGATCAGAATGTGCGCGACGTGGTACTGCTCCGGCCGGGCGAAGGTCTTGGGGTTACCGTCGTAGTAGGCCTTGGTCGTCGGCTCGTCGATCGTGATCTCCTTGGCGATGGTGCCCTCGACGAGCTTCTTGACGGTCAGGCTCTCGCGGATCTCGCGACGCAGATTCTCCTCGTCGAGACCCTCCTTGCCGAGAGCCTGGGCAAACTCGGCCGGGCTCGGATAGCGCTGGCGGATGCCCGTGACCTCGGCATCGACCTCGGCGTCGGTGACGGCGATCTGCTTGCTTGCCGCGTCCTGGAGCAGGAGCTGCAGGTTGACCAGCTGGTCGAGCATCTGCGCATAGGCCGCCTTCGGCAGTTGCGGCATCGCGCCGCCCGAGCGCGTGGCGAACGCCTTGACCGCCTTGAGCAGCTCGTCCTTGGCGATCGCCTTGCCGTTGACGGTGGCCACGACGGCCGGGAAGGTGGCGGGGTCGACCGGCTCGGGCATCGTGACGCCGGCGTGCGGATCGGCGACGCCCGGCGGCGGCTCTGCGGGCGCGGAGGTCGACGACGACGTCTGGGCCGACGTCACGGTCGAGGCGAGGGCGAAGGCGGCAAGGATCGCCACCGCGCGGAGTGAGGCCTGCTTGGTCATGGAATTCCTCGGAATGGGTAGGGCGCGAGGCGGATGGGGGGCTCCAGGAAAGTCGGCGATCGCCGTCCCGGGCGCCAGAGGGGGGAGAATCATAGGACCGACCGCGGGCGCGCACAAGCGCGCCGCCGCTCAAGGCGACGGGGGCGGCGACAGCGCCGGCGGCCGGGAAATCAGACGCACACCGCGGCGACCCGTGAAATACCAGAAGACCCACTCGGCGAAGACCACGAAGCGGTTGCGGAAGCCCACCAGGACCATGACATGGAGCAGGCTCCAGGCCAGCCAGGCGGCCCAGCCGGTGAGGTGGAGCCCGTCGCGACCCAGGCGGGCGACGGCGCGCGCCTTGCCGATGGTCGCCATGATCCCCTTGTCGACGTAGCGAAAGGTCGGTCGCGCCCCGGGTCCGAGCCCTTGGCGGAGGAGGTCAGCGACGAAGGCGCCCTGCTGCATCGCGACCTGGGCGACGCCGGCGAGCGGCTGCCCGCTCGGGTCGCGAAAGCAGGCGGCATCGCCGATAACGAACACTTCGGCGTGGCCGGCGATGCTGCAGTCGCCACCCACCACCGCCCGCCCCTGCCGATCCCGTTCGCAGCCAAGGGCGGCGACGAGCGTCGACGCCTCGTTGCCGGCCGCCCAGATGACGTTGGCGCTGTCGATCCGACGGCGCTCGCCGGTCGCCCCTGACGGCGCGACGGCCTCGACCAGCACCCCGCGCTGGTCGACGTCGACCACCCGCTGGCCGAGCAGGACCTCCACTCCGAGCTGTGCCAGGGAACGCTCAGCCGCTGCGCCGAGGTCGGGCGGGAAGGCCGGCAGGACGCGCGGCCCGGCCTCGACCAGCACCACGCGGGTCCGCCGTGTGTCGATACGACGGAAGTCGCGCAGCATGGTCTGGTGGGCGATCTCGGCGATCGCGCCCGCCATTTCGACGCCCGTTGGCCCGGCCCCGATGACGGCGAAGGTCAGGTAGGGCGTCGAGGCCCCGAGATCGCCGAGGCGTTCGGCGTGCTCGAACGCGGCCAGCAGCCGCTCGCGCATCTGCAGAGCATCGTCGAGGGTCTTCAGACCCGGTGCGTCGCGCTCCCAGGCGGCGTGACCGAAGTAGCCGTGGCGGGCGCCGACCGCCAGCACCAGGGCGTCATAGCCGAGCTCCCCGCCGTCGGCGAGACGCACCGTACGGGCAGCGGTGTCGATCGCCTCGACGGTGGCCATCAGCACCGTGGCGTTCTTCTGCTGACGCAGGACCTGACGAATCGGCACCGCAATGTCGCCGGGCGACAGCGCCGCCGTCGCCACCTGGTAGAGGAGTGGCTGGAACAGGTGATGGTTGGTGCGGTCGATCACCATCACCTCGCCGGGCCAGTTGCGAAGGCCCCTGGCTACGGCGAGGCCGCCAAACCCGCCGCCAACGACCGCCACTCGCCGTCGCCTGCCGCCTGATCCCGTCACCGGAGCCTCGCCGGCCGTCACTTCGTCGCGTTGCATCATCGGCTCATCTTCGCCGACAGGGGTATGCTCCAGCCAGAGGCCTCACCATGCCCTACTTGATCATCGACCCGATCGGCCGCTACCCAGCGGAGATGGTCGAGTTCCTGGCCCGTGTCGGCAGGCCGGCGATCGCCGTCTTCAGTGACCCGCGGGCCTGCGCCGTCTACGAGCACGTCTACGGCCCCCGACTCGCCGGCATGGTCGTCGACGAGTACCTGCTGACGCAGCATCGCTCGGTCGCCGGCCTCGCTGGCGCGATCGCCGCCGACTGGGGCGGCGAGCTCGAAGGGGTGATCCCCTGGGACGAGCTGGCGATGGAGCTCGGCGCCGAGCTCGGCGAGCGCCTCGGGCTCGGCTGGAACCCGCGTCGGGTGATCGAGCGCTTCCGCAACAAGTTTGCGATGAAGACCTACCTGCGCACGCACTCGCGGGTGCGCGTCAACGCCTCACGCCTGGCGAGGAACGCCGCCGAAGTGCTGGCCTTCGCCCGCGCGCTCGGCAGCTGGCCGATCGTCGCCAAACCGGCCGCGGGCTCGGGCTCGGCCGGCGTCTACTTCGCCTCGAGCGAAGCCGAGCTCCTGGCTCGCGCCAACGACGTCCTCGCCCTGGGCAACGACGAAGTGCTGCTCGAGGAGTTCGTCGGCGGCCGGGAGCTGGTAGTCAACGGCATCGCTGACGGCACCGGCGCCTTCCTGGCCACCGACGTCTGGCTCTACGACAAGCGCGAGAGCCACGGCATCAAGAACCTCTACTTCGAGACGATCAAGATCGACGCCGGCGACCCTACCTTCTGGGAGCTCGCACGCTACGCCGGAGATGTCGTCGAGACGCTGGGCCTGCGCCGCGCGCCGGTACACATGGAGGTCAAGCTCGACGAGCAGGGACCCTGCCTGATCGAGGTCGGCGCGCGTCTGGCCGGCGGCAACCAGCCGCTGCTCTCCTCGCACCTCCACGGGCGCAGCATCTTCGAGCTCGCCGCCTGTCACTACCTTGCCGACCTGCCGGCCCAGGTCGCGGACCTCGACTACCGGCGCTACGACGAGCACGAGGCGCGGATCATCTCGGGGGTGCAGTCCTGGGAGATCCGGCGCATCCAGGCCCTGCACGGCCTCGACGAGGTACGCGCCCTGCCGTCGTTCTTCGACGTCGGCTTCGTCAAGCCAGTGGGTAGCCGTCTCGCCCAGACGCGCGACCTGATGAGCAAGTCGTACGAGATCTACCTCATACACCCGGACGGCGGGCAGATCGCGCACGACGCCCTGGAAGTGCGCCGGCTTCTGCGCTACGAGTAGCGACGCCGCGGCAGCGTCAGCCCATCAACCGCCGCCAGTCGGCCAGCGACCGCACCCGCAGGTAGACGTTGCTCTCGAGCTCGTCGCCGATCGTCGAGGTGGCGGCCGGCCCGTAGTGGTGGCCGGGGTAGAGCACGGTGGTCGGCGGCAGCTTGGCGAGCTTGCCGGTCAACGTGTGGTACATCGCGTCGCTGTCGCCGCCTGGCAGGTCGACCCGGCCGCAGCCCTGCACGAAGAGGGTGTCGCCAGCGACCAGCCGCCCGTCGTCGAGGAGAAAGCACTGGCTGCCCGGCGTGTGCCCAGGAGTGTGCAGGAACCGCAGGCTGCGCTCGCCGAGCGCCAGGCGGTCGCCGTCGTCGACCCGGCGCAGGTCGCTCTCGGCCACGCCGGTGACGACCTTGACGCCGTCCGCCTCGTGCTTGTTGACGTAGATCGGCACCGCGACGCGCTCGAGCAGGCGGGCGAGGCCATCGATCCGTAGCCCGAAGAGGTCGCCTCCTACATGGTCCGGGTGGTAGTGCGTGACGAGCGCGCCACGCACCGTGTAACCGTCCGCCGCCGCCTGGTCGAGGAGCCCGCCGACGTCCCAGGCAGGGTCGACGACGTAGGCATCGCGGCTGCCTGGATCTCCCAGCAGGTACATGAAATTGGCCATCTGGCCGGCCACCGGGTGCCGCTGGGCGAGGTCGCGCCCGGCGAGGAGCTGACGAAAGTAGAGGTCGGGTGTCGCCATGGCTCCTTTGTAGTGCGCCAGGGCCGCCGACGCAAGGCCGGCCGGCGTAGACTCCGCGGTCGAGCCCTCCGGCATGAGCCCGTCCGCCCCGCCGCCCCCCGACGATTCCGCCCGCCCGCACNNCCGGCCCCAGGCGGCAGGCACGGCCAGCTCCTCGGCCCTGGCGAGTTGCTCGCGGAGCGCTTCCGCATCGTTCAGTTCCTCGGCCGCGGCGGCATGGGCGAGGTCTACGAGGCCGAGGACCTCGAGCTCGGCGAGCGGGTGGCGCTCAAGACCATTCGCCCAGAGCTCGCCGACGACGACCGCGTGCTCGAGCGCTTCAAACGCGAGATCCACCTCGCCCGGCAGGTCACGCACCCGAACGTCTGTCGCCTGTACGACCTCTTCCGCCACCGCGCGCCGTCGTCACCGGGGCGCCTACCGGACCTCACCGGTCGCCGCGCCCCTGGCGAGCTGACGTTCCTGACCATGGAGCTCCTTGGCGGCGAGACCCTCGCCGCCCGCATCCACCGCGACGGTCCCCTGCCGCCGGCGCTCGCCCTCTCCGTCGCCGAGCAGATGGCCGCCGCGCTCGACGCCGCTCATCGCGCCGGCGTGCTCCACCGCGACTTCAAGAGCGCCAACGTCCAACTCCTGCCGCCGCGCACCGGCGAGGGCGCGCCGCGCGTCGTCGTCACCGACTTCGGCCTCGCCCGCACCGCCGCCGAGGACGGCGAGGACGGCGCCCATCTCACCATGCTCGAGGAGATGGTCGGCACGCCCGCCTATATGGCGCCCGAGCAGGTCGAGGGCTTGCGCCTCGGCCCGGCGGCCGACATTTATGCCCTCGGCGTCGTCCTCTTCGAGCTGGTGACCGGCAAGCTCCCGTTCGTCGCCGGCACGGCCCTGTCGACGGCCATCAAGCGGCTATCCGAGCCACCGCCCTCGCCACGCAGCCTGCGCCCGGACCTCGACGCGCGATGGGAGGCGGCCGTGCTGCGTTGCCTGGCCCGCCAGCCCGGCGACCGCTTCGCCAGCGCCGGCGCCGTGGTTGCGGCCCTGCGCGGCGACGACCGTCCGCTGCCGGCGGCGGGCAGCCAGCGGCGGCAGCTCGCAATCTGGGTCGTCCTCCTGCTGACCCTCGGCGTCGGCACCGGCTGGCTGCTCCACCGCCAGGAGGGGGGCGGCGGCAGCGGCACGGGAGCCGCGCGTCCTGCCGTCCGCCACGCGCTGGCGGTGCTCGCCTTCAACAACCTGTCACGACGCGATGACGTCTCCTGGCTGTCGACGGCACTCGTCGAGATGATCCGCACCGAGCTCACCGCCGGCAGCGCGCTGCGCGCCATTCCCGGCGAGAACGTCAGCCGCATGGAGCGCGACCTTGGCCTCGCGAGCGGCGCCACCCTCGCCGCCGACACCCTGGGTCGGGTGCGCGCGGTGATCGGCGCCGATCTGCTGCTGCTCGGCAGCTATTGGACCCAAGGTCCGCCCGGCAGCGCCCGAATCCAGCTCAACCTGCTGCTCCAGGACGCCCGCGACGGCAGCGTCACCGAGATGAAGGTGGCCGGCAGCGAGGCCGACCTGCTGGGTCTGGTCGCCGCCGCAGGCGCCGAGCTGCGCGCCAAGCTCGACTTGGCGGTCAGCCCCGAAGCGGCCGACAGCCGCAGCCGCCTGCTCGCCGTGCTACCGGCCAATCCCGAGGCCGCCCGGGCCTATGCCGAGGGCCTCGACGCCCTGCGCAAGGCAGAGAATGGACGCGCCCGCGAGCTGCTCGAGCGAGCCGCCGCAGCGGCGCCGGAGAGTCCTCTCGTCGCCGCGGCCCTGGCCGCCGCCTGGACCGAGCTCGGCTACGACAGCCGGGCCCTCGACGCCGCCCACCGGGCCTTCGACCTCGCGAAGAGCCTGCCGGAGGAACAGCGGCTGCTGGTCGAGGGTCGCTTCCGCACGGCAGCCAAGGAGTGGCCGCGCGCGGTCGAGGTCTATCGGCGGCTGGTCGACCTGTACCCCGACGACCTCGAGTACGGGCTGGCGCTCACCGAGGCGCTCGGTCGCAACGGCGCCGCCCAGGAGGCCCTCGATGAGCTCGTTGCGCTGCGCAAGCTGCCGGCGCCGCAGTGCGACGACCCGCGGATCGACCTCGCAGAGGCCCGCGCCGCCGAGGCACTCTCGGACTACCCGCGCGAGCATCGCGCCGCCGCCGCGGCTTTGGCCAAGGGCGAGAGGATCGGTGCCCGTCAGATCGTCGCTGCCGCGCGCCTGGCCGACGGCGCCGCCGCCGCCGCCGAGGGCAACCCGTCGGGCGCCGCCGAGACCTACGAGCTGGCGAAGGCCGACCTCACCGCCGCTGGCGACCGCCGTGGCGAGGCCCGCGTGCTGAACCTGCTCGGCAACCTGGCGTGGAGTCAGGGCGACACCGAGCGGGCCCGCGGTCTCTGGGAGCAGGCGCTCGCCACCTACCAGGCGATCGGTGACCGCGGCGCCGCGGCGCGTAACCTGGGCAACCTGGCGATGGTGCGCGACACCGGCGGCGACCTGTCCGGGGCGCTCCAGCTGTGGGAGCAGGCAATCCGCGAAATGCGTGAGGTCGGCGATCGCAACGGGGTCGCCAAGAGCCTGGGCAACGTCGCCATCATCTACCGCAACCTCGGCCGTCTCGACGAGGCCGAGGCCACGCAGCGACAGGCGCTCGAGATCAAGCGCGCGCTGGGCGATCGGCGCAGCATGGCGTTCACGCTCCACAACCTCGGCATCCTGCTGCTGCAGCGGGGACGCATGAGCGAGGCGGAGGCGAGCTTCGCCGAGGCCCTCGAGCTGCGGCGGGCGATCGGCGAGAGAGAGAACGTCGGCTGGACCCTGGTCAGCCTGGCCAGTCTGCGCCGAGAGCGCGGCGACCTGCCGGGCGCCCGGCAGGCCCTCGACGAGGCCGAGCAGGCGGTGGGGACCATCAGCCCGCCCGTGCTCCAGAAGGTCGGCGTCGACCGCGCCGAGCTGGCCTATCTCGCCGGGGACCTCACCGGGGCACGTGCCGCGCTCGATGTCGCCATCCGCGAGGCTGCCGATCGCAAGGTCGAGGCCGCCGACTACGAGCTCATGGCGGCCGACATCGACATCGACGGGGGTGACCTCGCCGGCGCCGAAGCGCGCATCGCCCGCGCCCTGGCGGCGGCCACCGCCGCCGAGAGCCCGGACCGCGAGGCCCAGGCCCAGAGCGCTCTCGCCACCGTCCTGGCGCATCGGAAGGACCTCGCGGCGGCGCACAAGGCCCTCGCGGCAGCCACCGCCGCCGCTGGCCGCAGCGCCAGCGTCAAGCTGCCGCTGATGGTGGCGTTGTCCGCCGCCGAGGTGGCGCTCGCCAGCGGCTCGGCCGGTGAGCTGGCGAGCACCCGCGCCTTACTCGTCGAGCAGGAGAAGGTGGCGGCCCAGCTCGGCCTGGTGACGACCGGCTACGACCTCGAGCTCGCCCGTCTGCGTCTGGAGCGCGCCGCGGGGCGGTCGGAGGCCGTCGCCGAGCTGAGACGCCTGGCCGCCGAGGCCACCGGCAAGGGCTTGCTGCTACTCGCCCGCAAGGCGGATGCGGCGGCCAAGGGCCCCTGAGGCAGGGGGGGCCGCCAGTCCGCTCGCAAGCAAGCTCGGTCTGTGCGCGCCAGCTTGGGGCGCTCGGTCAGCGCTGATCGACGGGCACGAACTGCCGCTCGCGCTCGCCGGTGTAGATCTGCCGTGGCCGGTTGATGCGGGCGCCTTCACCGCGCATCTCCTTCCAGTGGGCGATCCAACCCGGGAGGCGGCCGAGCGCGAACATCACCGTGAACATGTTGGTCGGGATGCCCATCGCGCGGTAGATGATGCCGCTGTAGAAGTCGACGTTCGGGTAGAGCTTGCGCTGAATGAAGAACTCATCGTGCAGCGCCACTTCCTCGAGGTTCTTGGCGATCTCGAGCAGCGGGTCGTCGACCCCGAGCTCGCGCAGCACCTCGTCGCAGGCCGACTTCAGGATCTTCGCCCGCGGGTCGAAGTTCTTGTAGACGCGGTGGCCGAAGCCCATGAGCTTGAAGCCAGATGCCTTGTCCTTCGCCATGTCGACGTACTTCTGGTAGCCGCCGCCGTCCTCGCGGATGGTCTCGAGCATCTCGATCACCGCCTGGTTGGCGCCACCGTGCAGCGGCCCCCAGAGGGCGCAGATGCCGGCCGAGATCGAGGCGAAGAGGTTGGCGCCCGACGAGCCCACCATGCGCACCGTCGACGTCGAGCAGTTCTGCTCGTGGTCGGCATGCAGGATGAGCAGCAGGTTGAGCGCGCGGTCGAGCACCGGCGAGATCTGGTACGGCTCGGCCGGCACTGCGAACATCATGTTGATGAAGTTTTCGGTGTAGCTGAGGTGATTGATCGGGTAGATGAATGGCTGACCGATCGACTTCTTGTAGGCAAAGGCGGCAATCGTCTTCGCCTTGGCGAGCAGGCGGACGATGTTGAGATCGACGTCCTCGCCCCGCGGCGAGTCCGGGTAGTAGGCGGACAGCGAGGCCACCATCGACGACAGGATCGCCATCGGGTGCATGCTCGGCGACTGACCCTCGAAGAACTTCTTCATGTCCTCGTGGATCAGGCTGTGGACGGTTAGCTTCTGCCGCCACTCGGCAAACTCCTTGGCGGTCGGCAGGTGACCGTAGATCAGCAGGAAGGCGATCTCGGTGAAGCGTGCGTGGTCCAGCTGTTCGATCGGGTAGCCGCGGTAACGCAAGATACCGGCGTCGCCGTCGATGAAAGTGACGGCGCTCCGGCAGGAACCGGTGTTGCCGTAACCGTCGTCCAGGGTGATGGCGCCGCTCTTGGCTCGCAGGGTGGCAATGTCGATACCGACCTCGCCCTCGCTGCCCACCACCACCGGAAACTCGTAGTCCTTACCATCCAGGGTCAACTTCGCGCTGCTCATGCCCACAACCCCCGTCGCCGTGCCTTTAAGGCCAGCGGTCCGCCCGCCGTCTCGGTAGCCATACGGCGCCATGGAGAAAGGGGGCTCCACCCGCCGGGCCGGCGTCGAGTGTATCGCCGGCCCCAGGGTGGCGCAACAAAAATGCCGCGCCGCGGCGGACTGCCGCTTATAGCTCGCGCAACGCCGATGTGATCGGCATGCGGGCGGCTCGCACCGCCGGCAGAAGGCCGCCGAACAGGCCGACGACCATCGCCGAGGCGACGCCCAGGATCAGCAGGCGCGGGGTCACCGAGAAGGCGAAGGCCACCTGGCTGAAGGTCTGGAAGTTGAGCGTCGAGGTGCGGTAGCCGTCGAAGGCGAGGTACGCTGCGGCGGCGCCCACGATCCCGCCGGCGACCGCCAGGAACAGCGATTCGATCAGCACCGAGAGCACCACCGGGCTGGCGCTGAAACCAAGCGCGCGAAGGGTGGCGATCTCGCGGGTGCGGCTGGCCACCGCCGAGTACATCGTATTGACCGCCCCGAAGACGGCGCCGATCGCCATCAGCAGGGTGATGATGGTGCCGAGGACGCGGATGATCATGGTCAGGACACGCCCCTGCTGGGCGTAGTAGTCGGTCTCGCGCTGCACCGAGACATCGAGGCGCGGGTCACTGGTAAGGGCGTCCTTGAAGCGCTCGAAGGCCCCGGCGTTCTCCAGGCGCACCACCGCGCTCTGGAAGGTGTCGCCGCGCCGATAGGCGGGCTGGAGCACCCCAGCATCGCACCAGATCTCCGACTCGGACATCGTGCCCCCGGCCGAGAAGACGCCGACCACCGTCCACTCGCTGGTCCCCCAGCGGCGCACCGACCCAACGGACAACCCGGCGAACTCCCTGGCGGCACCAACGCCGACCAGGAGCTCGTTGCGCCCGTACTCGAACATGCGCCCCTCGACGATACGGATGTTCCCGCGCACCGCGAGCGCGGCCGCCGACACGCCGCGCAAGGGCACGTTCGCCGCCGTACCGGTCGATGCCTTCGGCAGGTCGACGACGACGAAGAGCTCGGCCGACGCCACCGCGCCGTGCTCGTCGCGCAGCACGCCCGGCGCCTGCGCCACGAGGTCGGTGTCGGCGCGCTGGAGCGCGCTCATCATCTCGGAGTCGCTGCCGGCCCGCATCACGATCGCCGTCTCGGGCGAGCCCGTGGTTGTCAGCACCTTCTCGAATCCTTCGCCGATCGACAGCACCGCAACGAACACGCCGACGACGCCGGCGACGCCAAGAACCGTGGCGGCGGAGGCGCCCCGGCGCGCGCCGAGGGTGCGGAGATTGAGCGAGGTGACGGCCGCGACCTGCGACAACCAGTTGGCAATCGCCATCAGTTCCTCCGCAACGCGTCGACGATCTTGAGCCGCATCGCCTGGATGGCCGGCAGCAGGCCGGTGATCAGGCCGAGGGTGAAGACCAGGGCGACGCCGAGCACCAGGTCCTTGGTCGGGAAGAAGAAGATGGGTAGGGCACCGCCCGTCGGGTCACCGCGCGAGATCAACAGCCAGGCGATTGCCAGGCCGATACCACCGCCGAGCACCGCCAGGAGACAGGATTCGGCGAGCACCAGCCCCATCACGGTGCCGTTCGAGAAGCCCAGGGTCTTGAACACCGCGAGCTCGCTGGTGCGCTCGCGGACCGCCTGCGCCATGGTGTTGCCGGCGACCAGCAGCATGGTGAAGAAGACCGCCGAGAGGATCGCCGTGATGATCGCGCCGATGTTGCCGATCTGCTCGGCGAAGGCCGACATGAAGGCCTTCTCGGTCGAGGTCTTGGTCTCGTTCGGTGAGTTAGCGAACATGCCGTCGAGCTTGGCGACGATGTCGGGCGCCTTCTGCGGGTCGGCGATCCTGATGATGTACCAGCCGACGCTGCCCTGGCCGAAGAAGCGCGCCTCGTCGAAGTAGTCGTAGTGGAAGAGGAACTGGGTGGTGTCGTTACCCTTCTCGACGCCGTCGTAGATGCCGCGGACCGTGAACTCCCAGGTCGACGAGCCGTCCTTCTTGCGCCAAATCGTGGCCTGGATGGGCACCGTGTCGCCGACCTTCCAGCCGTAGCGCTCGGCGGTGCTGCGCCCGACCAGGACGCCGGTGCGGTCAGCAATCCAGGCCGCCTTCTCGGCGGCGGGCAGCCGGAACTCGGGGTACATCGCGAGGTAGGCCTCGGGGTCGACCGGGAACTGCGGCACCCCCTGGAAGTTGTTGTTCGGGTTCTGGTAAATGCCGCCGAACCAGGACGCGTGGGTGACGGCAACGACGCCAGGGGTCTGCGCGATCCGCGCCTGGTAGGAGCTCGGCAGCGGTTGGATGATTGACACCTTGTGGGTCATCACCAGGCGGTCGGCACCGGTGACGTCGACGCCGGCGCGGAAGGCCTGGCGAATCGCCGACAGGTAGCCGAAGAGGACGAAGGCAATCAAGATCGAAAGCAGGGTGAACGCGGTGCGGACGCGATGGCGTCGCAGGTTCGCCCAGACGACGAAGAGCAGCTTCACGCCGCCTGCTCCAGACTGAGCACGCCCTTGTCGAGGTGGACGGTCCGCCGGGCACGGGCGGCGGCGTGCGGGTCGTGGGTGACCATGATGATCGTCTTGCCGTGCTCGCGGTTCAGGGCTTGGAGAAGGTCCAGGATTTCGTCGCCGGCCTTGCGGTCGAGGTCGCCGGTGGGCTCGTCGCAGAGCAGGAGAGTCGGGTCGGTGACGATGGCGCGGGCGATGCCGACGCGCTGTTCCTGACCACCGGAGAGCTGGCGCGGGAAGTGCCGGGCGCGGTCGGCGAGACCGACCATCGCGAGCGCGGTGGCGACGTGCGTCTTGCGCTGGGCCGAGGACAGATCGGTGAGCAGGAGCGGCAGCTCCACGTTGCGCTCGGCGGTCAGCACCGGCAGCAGGTTGTAGAGCTGGAAGACGAAGCCGACGTGGCGCGAGCGCCAGCGCGCGAGCCGGGCGTCCGAAAGCCGCTCGATGGCGTCACCCTCGACCTCGATCGAGCCCGCGGTCGGCCGGTCGAGGCCGCCCATCAGATTGAGGAGCGTCGACTTGCCGGAGCCCGACGGCCCCATCAGGGCCACGAAGTCGCCGCGCGGGATTTCGAGGTCGATACCGCGCAGCACCTCGATCTTCTCGCCACCGCGCTGGTAGGTCTTGTGGACGTCTCGGACACGGACAAGGGACACGGAGTCGGCCATGGATGGTCTCGCGGGTGGTTGGGTTCGGGCTCGTTCCAGGAAGGCGACTGATACGTGAAAGAAGGGGCGTTGGTTGCTAGACTTGCCCGCCGGTCACTGGCGCTCGCGAGCGCGGGCACCGTCCGCAAGAGTCTCCGGCCCCTCGGTGACGACGCGCTCGCCGGCCACCACCCCGGAGAGAAGCTCGGCGTTTTCGCCCTCGATGGTGCCCACCCGTACCGCCCGACGCTCGACGTGGTCGCCGACCAGGACGAACACGACCTGCTGCTCGTCGCTAGTGCGGACGGCCGGTCGCGGCACCCGCAGCACGGGCTTGTTGGCGGCCGCCGGCTCTTCGTTGCCGAGGAACGTCACCTTGACGCCCATGTCGGGAAGAATCCGTGGGTCGAGCGCTGCGCCGGGCTCGTGCACGAAGCCGATTCGGACCTTCACCGTCGCCTTCTGGCGGTCGGCGGTGGGGATGGTGATGATCACGCGCGCCGGAATCTGCCAGTCGGGATAGGCGTCGAGGACGGCAGTCACCGGCTGGTTCGGGGTCACCCGCTGCAGGTACGCCTCGCTGACATCGACCTCGATCTCGAGCGAGGCCATGTCGACGAGGGTGCAGATGCCGGTGCGGGTGAAGCCGCCGCCAGCCGAGACCGGCGAGATCATCTCGCCGGGTTGGGCGTCCTTGGTGGTTGCCACGCCGGCGAAAGGGGCGCGGATCACCGTGTCGTCGAGGTCCTGGCGGGCGAGCGACAGCCGCCGCTCGGCGACCGTCACGTCGCCGCGGCCGACTTCGAGGCGAGCGAGAAGGGCGTCGACGTTGGCCTTGGCACTATCGAGGTCGAGCTCCGAGGACACCTGCTTGGCCACCAGGTCTTCCGCGCGGCGCAGGTTCTTCCTCGCCTCGTCGAGTCGCACCTCGATTTCGCGCAAGCCCTGGCGAGCGCTCGTCAACTGTGCCTCGGCCAAGGCCAGCTGGCGGCGGACGGTGACGTCGTCGAGACGGGCGAGGACCTGGTCGGCAGCGATCTGCATGCCCTCCTCGACGTTGACCTCGACCACCTTGCCGGTCACCTTGGACGAGACCGTGGCTTTGCGGCGGGCGGTGACGTAGCCCGAAGCGTTGAGCACCGCGCGGCCACCACCCACCGTCTTGACCTCCACCGCGGGGGCAGTGCGGACGGCAGACACCGGCGGCCGCGTCAGCCACCATCCGGCGGCGCCGGCCACCACGGCCACCGCGACGACCAGAGGCCACCAGCGGCGAGCTCCAGCCGGCGACTCTTCTTCGCGGTGAATACGCAGGGATTCGAGCTGAGAACGTTCGATCGGCATGACGACGGGAATCTCGCGGAAGGTCGTAGCGGGTGTGGGACGCCGAGCCGTCTGCCAAGCCGAAGCCTCGACGAATGGCCCGCTCAGCGCCGCGGGCGGCGACTGATCGCTAGCAGGCTATCAAACGGCGCGCTCAAACACCGCGGGTCTCGGCGCCCCACAGCAGCTTGTGGAGCTGGAGAGTCAAGCGAACCGGCAGGTGATCGGCAAGGATCCAGGCGGCGAGCTCGGCCGGGTCGAGGCCGGGCAGCTCGGGGCGGGCGGCCAACGCCATCACGGGCGCGAAGTGCACCGGACAACGCCCCGCGAGCCCCCTGCGCACGACGAGCTCGCGCGCCCACTCGTAGTCGGCACGACTGGCGAGCACCAGCTTGAGCTCGTCGCGTGGGGTCAGGAGCTCCAGGTTGGCCCAGCGGTTGTTGCCGGCTTCACCCGAGCCCGGGCACTTGACGTCGACGACGCGCCGCACTCGCGGATCGACGCCGCCGATGTCGACGCCGCCTCCCGTCTCGAGCATCACCTCGTAGCCCACGTCACAGAGCGCAGCGAGCAGCGGCCGAGCCGCCGGCTGGAGCAGCGGCTCGCCGCCGGTCAGCTCGACCAGCAGGCAACCGTGGCGCGCGACTTCAGCCAGCACCTCGGGCAGGGTCAACCAACGCCCGCCGTGGAAGGCGTAGGCGGAGTCGCACCAGACGCAGCGCATCTGACAACCCGTGAGCCGGACCAGCACGCAGGGCCGGCCGACCTGGGTCGACTCGCCCTGCAGCGAGTAGAAGATCTCGCTCACCTTGAGCCTCGCGGGGCTGCTGGCGGGTTCGCTCACGGCGCATAGATCGCGCAGGAGGTGTCGTTCTCCCACACCTCGACGCGCTGGAGCTGCGGGCCGCCCGCCGGCAGCCGTCTCGCCACCTCCTCGAACACGTACTGACAGAACACCTCGGCGGTGGGGTTGCGCACGTCGAACGGCGCGATCTCGTTGATCACGCGATGGTCGAACGGATCGAGTACCTCCGCCAGGATCGCCTTTAAGTCGGCGAAGTCGATGACCATACCGAGGCCGTCGAGCACGGCGGCAGCGACGTGAACGCGGACCCGGTAGTTGTGACCATGCAGGTTCTCGCAGCCGCCCTGGTGCCCGCGGATGAAGTGGGCGGCGGCAAAGGTGAAGTCCTTGAACACGGTGAACATGAGGCGGCGAGCTCCGGACTCGATCAGCGCGACGTGGGGGTCAACAGGTAGGCGAGGGTCGGCGGCAGGCCTACGGCCAACGTCCGCGGCGACCAAGCGAGCTCGCGCCGCGCCCGGCTGTCGTCGAACGCCCAGTGGCACGCCAGATTGGCCACATGGTCATCCGGAATCGGCGGCTTGCGGCCACGTAGGCGGAACCAGGGTTTCGAGAGAGCGAGCGCCAGGCGCGCGACGGCCAGTGACAGGGTCAGACGCGGCGGACGGATTCCGGCCGCGCCACAGACCAGTCCGGCGACTTCCCGGACATCAGCCGTGTCGCCGGCGAGCAGAAAGTCACGTCCGGGCGGCGCCTGCAGCATGACCCGCACGATGCCGTCGACCAGGTCCTCGAGGAAGATCCAACTGGTGCGGCGGTCAGCGCCGACGAGCGCCGGATAGCGTCCGCGCGCCATCGCCCGCAACACCGGGTTGACGCCCTGCTTCTTGCCGGGCGGCCCGTAGACGACGCTCGGCCACACCACGTTGGTGCGCAGGCCGCGCGCGGCCCAGTCGCGGATCGCCACCTCGCCGCCGGCCTTGGTGGCGCCGTAGAGCGTGGGATGGGCCGTGCGCCGCGGCGTGTCCTCGCTGGCCGGCGAGCCATCGTCCGGGCTGCCGCCCCACGTCGCCACCGACGAGATCGCGAGCAGTCGTCCAACGCCGAGCTTCGAGGCCAGCGAGGCGACGTTTTCACTGCCACTGACGTTGGTCGCCGACATCCGCTCGGCGGGGCCACCAAAGTCGAGGTCGGCGGCGGCGTGGATCACCCAATCGGCCCCCGACATCCCTTCGCGCAGCGACACGCGGTCGCGAATGTCGCCGGGACACAGCGTGGCCCCTACCTCCCGCAAGGCGTCGAGCGCCGCCGGCGCACTGGTCGTACGGACCAACGCGCGAACCTCGTGGCCGTCGGCCGCCAGACGCCGGCAGAGGGCGAGGCCGATGTAGCCGGTGGCACCAGTAACGTAGATCCGCACGGCCCAATTCTACCTGCGCGCGGCGCCGGCGTACGGTAGGGCCGTCGCCCACGGAGGACACTGGTCGGCTACGGCAGTCGACGACAGACCCCTCTGCCACGCCAGCGCCCGCCCATCCCGCCCTCCAAGCAGCAGATCGAAATATGGCACGGCGATTGCTGGTTGCTCCAGGTGCGGGCGGACATCTGGGAGCTGAACCGCACGCAGCGCAGGTGATGAAGGCTCA
>CXWL01093586.1_pt1 | contig 27971 bp, 15 predicted proteins | sample 590931 | NCBI WGS metagenome assembly CXWL01 (sample SAMEA3498368, study PRJEB10139) | groundwater metagenome | biome: water well; material: biofilm material | place: Germany | collected 2015-04-27 | reverse complement strand
TACAACACCTCGCGCGGACGCACCACCCGCAGTGCCACCACGTGGTCGCGGCCGTCGTCGGCCAGCACGATCACATTGCCTTCCAGCGCCTGGCCGTCCAGGGTCAGCGCCGCCGTGTCGCCCGGCGTTACCGTGATCGCGTAGTTGGCGGTGCGATAGCGGTAGTGCAGCTTGAAGCTGTCCCAGTTGCCCGGCAGGAGCGGCGCGATGGTCAGCTTGTCGCCGGCCAGGCCGAGGCCGAGCAGCGATTCGACGATCAGGCGGTACATCCAGCCCGACGAGCCGGTGTACCAGCTCCAGCCGCCGCGCCCGATATGCGGCGACACCGCATACACGTCGGCCGCCACCACATACGGTTCGACCTTGTACAGCGCGCTGCCTTCCGGCGTGGTGCCGTGCTTGACCGGATTGATCATGCGCAGCAGCTCCCAGGCCTTGTCGCTGTCGCCCATCTTGGCGAACGCCATCGCGGTCCAGATCGCGGCGTGGGTGTACTGGCCGCCGTTCTCGCGCACCCCGGGCACGTAGCCGCGGATGTAGCCCGGGTTCAGCACACCCTTGTCGAACGGCGGGTCGAGCAGCTGCACCAGGCCGTAATCGCGCCGCACCAGGCGCTCGTCGACCGCCTGCATGGCGCTGGCCGTGCGGTTCGGGTCGGCCGCGCCGGACAGCACGCCCCAGCTCTGCGAGATCGAGTCGATCTGGCATTCATCGTTGCTGGCCGAGCCGAGCGGGGTGCCGTCGTCGAAATAGGCGCGCCGGTACCAGCGGCCGTCCCACGCGTTCTTCTCGACGTTGGCGGCGAGCTGCCTGGCCTCGTTGCGGCAGGTGTCGGCGAAGGCCTGGTCGTCGTGCAGCACCGCCACCTCGGCGAACTTGACCAGCACGTCGTACAGGAACCACGCCAGCCACACGCTCTCGCCCTTGCCTTCGTTGCCGACCCGGTCCATGCCGTCGTTCCAGTCGCAGGTGCCGATCAGCGGCAGGCCGTGCTCGCCGAAGCGCAGGCCGCGCTTGATGGCCCGCACGCAGTGTTCGTACAGGTCCGCGCTCTGGTGCGAGTGGCCCGGCATGTCGTAGTACGACTCCTCCTCGGGCGCCAGCATGCGGCCCTCGAGGAACGGCGCCGGCTCGGTCAGCACGCCGTGATCGCCCGTGCCAATCACGTAGCGGTGAGTCGCCAGCGGCAGCCACAGGTAGTCGTCCGAGCAGTGGGTGCGCACCCCGCGGTCCGACGGCGGATGCCACCAGTGCTGGACGTCGCCTTCGACGAACTGGTGCGCCGCGCACAGCAGCAGGTGCTCGCGCAGGATGTTCGGCTGGGTGTGGATCATCGCCATCGCATCCTGCAGCTGGTCGCGGAAGCCGAATGCGCCGCCCGACTGGTAGTAGCCGCTGCGCGCCCACATGCGGCAGGCGATGGTCTGGTACATCAGCCAGCCGTTGGCGATCACGTCGAGCATCGGCTCGGGCGTCTCGATGCGCACCGCGCCGAGCGTGGCGTCCCAGTGGTTGCGCACCAGCTCCAGCGCCGCCGCGGCGGCAGCGCTGCCGTTGTAGCGCTGCACCATGCCGCTGGCGTCGGCATTGCGCCGCCCGCCCACGCCGAGCATGAACACCAGCTCGCGCTCCTGGCCGGGCTGCAGTTCGATCATCACCTGGATCGCGGCGCACGGATCGAGCCCGGCGCCGACCTTGCCGGACAGGCGCGCGCGGCTCATCGCCGCCGGGCCGGCCAGGTTGCGGTTGCGGCCGATGAATTCGTTGCGGTCGGCGGTCATGGTCTTGTTCTGCGCCTCGACCTGGAAGAACCCGACCCGGCCGGTGAATTCGGTGTTGTAGGCATTGCGGGCGAACAGCGCGCCGGACAGCGGATCGAGCTCGGTCACCACGTGCATCGACGACTTCGAGCGCAGGTCGCCCAGCACCCATTCGACGTAGCCGGTGACCGACAGCTTGCGCGGCATGCTGCTGTCGTTGCGCAGCCTGATCACCGAATACTTGACCGGCGCGTCGAGCGCGACGAAGGTGGTCAGCTCGGCGTGGATGGCTTCCTCGGCGTGCGAGAACACGCTGTAGCCGAAGCCGTGGCGGGTCAGGTATTCGCCGTTCGAGCGCACCGGCAGCGCGGTCGGCGACCAGAACCTGCCGGTCTGCTCGTCGCGGATGTAGAACGCTTCGCCGCCGCGGTCCGAGACCGGGTCGTTGTCCCACGGGGTGAGGCGGAATTCGTGCGCGTTCTCGCTCCAGGTGTAGGCCTGGCCGCTTTCCGACACCACCGAGCCGAAACTCGGGTTGGCCAGCACGTTGACCCACGGCGCCGGGGTGCGGGTGGCGGCGTCGGTGCGGATCACGTACTCGCGCCCGTCGGCCGAAAAGCCGCCGATGCCGTTGTCGAGGATCAGGCCCGGCGCAGGGGCCTGATCCGGGTCGGCGACCAGCTGGTACGGCTCGGCGCGCGCTTCGAACACGCCGAGCGGCAGTTTCGGCACCACCGGGGCGGCGCGCTTGATCTGGTCGGCCAGGCTGCCGCGCGTGTCGGACAGGATGGCGCGCGCGACCGACTGCATCAGCACCCGGTCTTCGTTGGAAATCTGGTCGAGCAGGCGCACGAAGATGCCGCCCGGGCGGTCGATCGCCTGGGCGTCGATGCCGGAGGCGATCAGCCCCATGATCTGGTCGTGCAGCGCCTGGCGGTAGCCCGACTGGTCCTCGTACCAGATCACCAGGTCGACCACCAGCCCCTTCAGGCGCCAGTAGGCGTGCGCCTGCACCATCTGGCGCGCCAGATCGATGTTGGCCGGGTCCTTGATCTGCATCAGCACGATCGGCAGGTCGCCCGAAATCGCATACGCCCACAGGCCGGACTGGCCGCGGTGGTTGCGGATCAGGATCGAGGCGTCGGCGCGCAGGGTGGCGTTCGGATAGATGATCGAGCTGGCCAGGCGGCTGTACAGCTGGGCGTCGGACTCGCTCGCATTGAGCTGGCGCAGCACCACCTGGCTGTGGGTCCAGGCCAGTTCGAACACCCGGTCGGCCAGGTGGCGGTCCTGGTACTTGTCGATCAGGTGCAGCGCCGCTTCGCGCGTTTCGGTCATGCCGGTGACCACGTCGAGGGTGACCACCTGGTCCGGTTCGAGCGTGACCTTGTAGCGGATCGCCACGATCGGGTCGAGCACCGAGCCTTCGCCGCCGTGCAGCGGTTCGGGTTCGAGCAGCGCGCGCGGGGCGACGGTGCTGTTGGCGCGGCCGATGAATTCGCTGCGGCTGGTTTCGAACGAGGCGTCGAGCAGCACGCCGTCGTGCACCGTCATCAGGTTCAGCAGCCAGGGCATGTGCTCGTCCCTGGCGCGCGGGCGGCGGGTGCACAGGATCGCGTTCTCGTTGCGCAGGATTTCGGTCTGCACGAACAGCTTGGAGAACGCCGGGTGCGCCGCATCGGCGGCGGCCGGCGCCATCACCACTTCGGCGTAGCTGGTAAATTCGATGGTGCGCCGCAGCGAGGACTTGTTGGTGATGCGGGTGCGACGCAGTTCGATGTCGTCTTCCGGCGACACCACGATCTCGGTGTACAGGTCGAGGCCCTTGTCGTGGCGGCGGAATTCGGCGCGGCCTTCCGAGAAGATGACTTCGTATTTCTTCGGCTCGACCAGGGTCGGCTGGAACGTGGTGGACCAGAACTGGCCGCTGTCGACGTCACGCACGTAGCAGAAATTGCCCCAGTTGTCGGCCGTCGCGTCTTCGCGCCAGCGCGTCACCGACAGGTCCTTCCAGCGGCTGTAGCTGCCGCCGGCGGCGGTGACCATCACGTGGTAGCGCCCGTTCGACAGCAGCTGCACTTCCGGCTGCGCGGTGCTGGTCTGGGTGATGATCCGCATCGGCATCGACACCTCGGTCACCGGCGCGCGCATCGCGGCCAGGTCGGCGGTGTGCGAATGGAAGGCGCCCGCCTTCGGCACGCGCTCCTGCAGCACCAGCATGGTGGCCTGGAACAGCGGGTCGGATTCGAAGCGGCGCTGCATCGGGCGGTCGTGCAACAGGTAGGACAGGGCCAGGAAGCCCATGCCCTGGTGGTGCGCCATGAACGAACGGATCACCGCGAATTCCTGGCCGCGCGGCAGGCGCGAGGTGGTGTAGTCGATCGCTTCGTAGAAGCCGTACTTGCCCATGAAGCCCATGCCGGCCATGCGCTGCAGGTTCTCGCACGCGGCATCGGCGTCGATCATCAGGCCCAGCATGGTGGCATACGGCGCCACCACCAGGTCGTCGGCCAGGCCGCGCTTCATGCCGGTGCCGGGCACCCCGAACGCGCGGTACTGGTAGTTCAGGTTGGCGTCGACGGTGTTGTAGCCGGACTCGGAAATGCCCCACGGCACGCCGCGCTGGCGCGAGTAGTCGATCTGCGCGTTGATGATGGCGCGGTAGGTCTGGTCGAGCAGGGTGTTGTGGTAGGTCGGCATGACCAGCAGCGGCATCAGGTACTCGAACATCGAGCCGCTCCACGACAGCAGCAGCTGCTCGCCGCCGACCACGCACAGCTGGCGGCCCAGCGCGAACCAGTGCTCCTGCGGGAACTGGCCCTGGGCGATGCCGACGAAAGAGCACAGCCGTACTTCGGAGGCCAGCAGGTCGTAGCAGCTGGCGTCGAGCCGGCGTTCCGACACGTTGTAGCCGATCGCCAGCAGGTTGGTGGTGGTGTTGTACAGGAAGCTGAAGTCCATGTCGGCGAACTGGCGCGCCTGATCGGCCAGCTGCGCCAGCTGCTCGAGCCGGACCTGCGCCGCGGCGCTGCCCTGGGACACCAGTTGCGCCAGGCCGTGCTGGCGCGCGCGCTCGTTCGGCGCGAGGTCGCTGCCCGGGCTGCCGGTCAGGCTGAAGGCGGCCAGTTCGCGCAGGGTCGGGATGCGGGTCAGGCTGGAGTCGACCACGTATTCCTGCGCCGCCTTCATCCACGGCGCCAGTTCCAGCAGTTCGTCGCGGGCCAGGCGCGATTGCAGCGCGAGCTTGTCGGCCCAGCCTTGCAGGCTCGGCTCGCCGGCCGGCGCCAGCGCCGCCAGGATCGCGTCGGACGATTCGCACAGCCGCGCCAGCGCGTCGGCCAGCCCCGGCAGGGTGCGCGCATCGCGCAGCCGTTCGGCCAGCTGGTTTTGCATCGCCAGGATCGCATCCTTGACGGCGTCGCTGGCGTCGCCGGAGTGTTCCTTGAGCAGTTCGAGCGTGATCGAGATGCCGTACAGGCTCCGGGCGCCGCCGATCGGCTGGTCGGCCAGCGCGGACAGGCCCGGCGCCAGGGTCAGCAGGTGCCCGGCCAGGTTGCCGCTGTCGACCGACGAGACGTACATCGGCTGCAGCGGGGTCAGGGTGATGGTGTCGTACCAGTTGTAGAAGTGGCCGTGGTGGCGCTCCATGCGCTCCATCGTGGCGAAGGTGGCGCCGGTGCGCGCGACCACCTGGCCGAGCGTGGCGAAGCCGAAGTCGTGCGCGGTCAGGTTGGCCAGCAGCGACATCCCCATGTTGGTGGGCGAGGTGCGGTGCGCGACCGCCCAGGACGGGTGCTCCTGCATGTTGTCGGGCGGCAGCCAGTTGTCTTCTTCGCCGACGAAGTCCTCGAAGAAGGCCCAGGTCTTGCGCGCCAGGGTGTGCAGGAACAGGGTCTGCGACGAGCTGAGCTCGGCGGTGACGCGCGCCATCGGCAGGCTGATCCACCAGGCGATGACCGGCGCCATGAACCACAGCAGCAGCACCGGCGCGGCGGCGAACAGCGCGCCCGGATTGGCGTACGACAGCATCAGCGCGGCGCCCACCGCCAGGGTCGGCGAGAACCACATGCGCTTCCAGTTGGTTTCCATGTTGGTGGAGGAGCGCGCCAGGCTGGACGGACGCCATTCGAGCAGGCTGCGGCGCGACACCAGCATGCGCCAGCCGGTGCGCACGATCGCGTCCAGGCTGAACCAGGCTTCGTAGGGCAGGAACACCAGGGTCAGCGCGGCATGGCCGAACATGATTTTCACCCCGTTGAAGCCGCTCGCGAGGTGCTGGCTCCAAAGCATGTCGTGCGGCTTTTCGATCAGGCCCACCAGCGCGCTGACGATGGCCGGCAGGAAAATCACCGACAGCACCGCGGCGCTCCAGAACCACGGCGACGGCAGCAGCGCCCAGCACAGCAGCAGCAGCGCGGTCAGCACCGGCGCCACCACGCTGCGGCGCAGGTTGTCGAACAGTTTCCAGCGCGACAGCGCGGACAGCGGATTCGGTTCGCGCTTGCCGTGGGCCGCCGGCACGCGCGGGCCGAGCCAGCCGGCCAGCTGCCAGTCGCCGCGGATCCAGCGGTGGCGCCGGCTGACGTCGTCGCTGTAGCGAGCCGGATAGGTTTCGTACAGCTGGGCGTCGGAGAGCAGGCCGGCGCGCAGGTAGCAGCCTTCCAGCAGGTCGTGGCTGAGGATCTGGTTGGCGGGCAGGCGATTGCCCAGCAGGCGCTCGAAGGTGTCGACCTCGTAGATGCCCTTGCCGATGAACGAGCCTTCGAAGAACACGTCCTGGTAGACGTCGGACACGGTGCGGGTGTACGGGTCGATGCCCGGCTCGCCGCCGCACAGGTGTTCGTAGCGCGAGGCGTTTTCGCCCGGCAGCGAGGCGGTCACGCGCGGCTGCAGGATGCCGTAGCCTTCCACCACGCGGCGGCCGGCCGGATCGAGCTGCGGCTGGTTGAGCGGGTGGGCCATGGTGGCAATGAACTGGCGCGCCGAATCGCGCGGCAGCTGGGTGTCGGTGTCGAGCGTGATCACGTAGCGGATGTTCTGCAGGCCGCAGGTGTCGCCGAGCACCACCGAGAAGCGCTCGCGCGCGCCGCCGCGCAGGAAGGCGTTCAGGTCGGCCAGCTTGCCGCGCTTGCGCTCGACGCCGATCCAGGCGCGCTCGCCTTCGCTCCAGACGCGCGGGCGGTGCAGCAGCAGGAACGGCTCGAGCGGCGCCGCGAGATCGGGCTCGCCGTCGAGCATCGGCACGCCGACCGGGCCGGGCGGCTCCGCTTCGCGGTACTTGGCGTTGAGCTGGACGATGGCGGCGCGCGCCAGCGCGATCAGCTCGGCGTCTTCCGGCATCGCTTCGCTGTCGGCGTCGGCAAAATCGGTCAGCAGGCAAAAGCGCAGGCCCGGGTCGCGGTTGGCCAGGTAGCGCACTTCCAGCGCTTCGCACAGGGAGCTCACGTTGTCCGGGCTGTACAGCAGCGACGGCACCACCACCATGGTGCGCGCGTCGTCCGGGATGCCTTCCTTGAAGTCCATGCGCGGCAGCGGGTGCGGCCGGGTCAGCTGGGTCGCCATGAAGTTCACCAGCGCCAGCGCGAGCTGGCTCGAACCGATCGCCACCAGCACGCCGAGCAGCACCAGCAGCGCCCCTTCCAGCCCGCCGCGCCAGGCCTGCAAGGTGACGGTGGCGGTAAACAGCGCGGTCAGGACGACGATGGCGCCGAGGTAGGTGGCGAGCGGCGCGCCGCGCGCCAGCTTGCGCAAGGCCGAGCCGGGCGGATAACGCACCGCCAGGCGCTGCTCGAGCGCCGCCAGGCCGCGGCCGACCAGGTAGTAGCCGACGTGGCGGGTGCGCAGGTCGAGCCCGCCCTTGGCCGGCTCGCGGTTTTCCTGCGCCAGCCCGAGCGCCTGTTCCGCTACTTGCACTTCGGTATGGCTGCAGCGCTTGGCCAGCTGCTCGATCACGTGGCGGTAATTGTCGCGCGTGGCGAAGTCCATCTTGCCGTAGGTGTCGGCCGGATCGCAGCGCAGGGTCTGCTCGACCGCGCTCATGGTCTCGACGAATTCGCGCCAGTCCATGGTGCCCAGGAAACGCAGGCTGCCGATGCTGTTGCTGATAGTGACCTGGTCGGCCGCCTGTTGCTGGATCTCGGCCTGGATCTGCTGTTCGATGGTCAGGCCGATATCGGCCAGCCGGGTGGTGACCCATTGCAAGGCCAGGGTCAGCGCCGAACTTTGTCCCTGCAGGCGGCGCGCCAGCTCGGCCACGAAGCCGCTGTTCATCGGCTGGCCGGAACGGGCCATGTCGGCCACCAGCAAGATCAGGTCGCTCGGATTCTTCTCGGCCGTCTCGCTCATCTGGTCGGCCCAGTTGTTGGCGCGGTCGCGCTGGGTGCGGTTCTCGAACACGCGCGCCGCGACCCGCCGCAGGTTCTCGATCAGCGCGATGCGCAGCATGATCGGGATGGCCCACAGTTCGCCCAGCTTGAGCGGGGCGATGTCCTGGTAGGCGTCGACGAAGCGCGACAGGCTTTCCGGGTCGACCCGGCCGTCGCCGTGGGAAATGATTTCCAGCGCGATTTGATAGACGCGCGGATTGCCCTCGGCCTCTTCGTTGGCCAGGCGCGGCAATTCCTTGCTGTAGTTTTTCGGCAAGTGCCGGCGCGCCGTGCGGATCTGCTCTTCGATCAGGTAAAAGTTGTCCAGCAGCCACTCCGAGGCCGGCGTGATCTGGCGCCCGCCCTTGATGGCGGCGGTCAGCTCGGCGCAGGTGCCGGAAATCACTTCGGCATTCTCCGCCAGGCGCGACAGCANNTGGGCCGCCATCTGGGCGGCGCTGAACAGCTCCGAGCGCAGCGGCAGTTCGTCTTCAGCGCTGGCGTTGCCATCCAGATTATTGCGGATGGCGTTCTGCCATGAGTAAAGCGTGTCCGACAGGATAGTTTTTTCTTGGTTCAACGGTGACCTCGCATAGGCGTGAACTGCCAATCCGCCCTGAGGGGGCGGGTTGCGACCGGGTCGGTTCAAGGCGGGAAAGCATGAGCGAACGGCTGCTGCAATGGTAAAACGGCGCGCCGTCGCTGACTGTGCGCCAACGAACACAACACCATCCCTGGCCGGGCGGCCAGGGAGTTATCTCAAGCGCGCCAGGCCGCCCGCCACATGCCATGCATTCTGGTAACCAAGACGATGCAGGCACTGCGCCGCTTTCGCGCTGCGCACGCCGCTGCGGCAGAAAAATACCAGCGGCCGCTGCTCGCCGCGCAGCCATTCCGCCATTTTGTGCGGCAGGCGCGACAGCGGCACGCTTTCGGCGGCCCGGCCGGGCCAGGCCGGTGCGCCGCCGACCGCATGTTCGTAGCCTTCGCGCACGTCGATCAGGCGCGCGTCCGGATGGGTCAGCAGGAAGTTTTCCAGCGCCGCCGATTCGAGCCCGATCACGCTGTCCATCGGCGGCGCGAGCGCGTGCGACAGCCGCGGCTGCATTGCCAGCAGTGCGGCCAGCGCGCCGCCCGCGCGTGCCTCGGCGCCGGGCGTGCTGCACAGCTGGTTGCGCCGGTCGAGCGCCGGGCACAACACGGTGTCGGCGTTGACCAGCGACGCCAGCCGCTGCACCGCCGCGCGCTGGCGGGCGGCCGGCATGGCCTGGTCGGCCCCGCCCGGCAGCGCGGCCGCGCCGGTGAAGCCGAAGCGCACCTGGTCGGCCGCCAGCCCGGCCGCGCCGGCGCTGCCCAGCAGGTAGCTGACCGCGCCGGGTGCGCCGTCGCACTGCGGCAGGCGGACCAGCAACTGGCGGCCCAGCGCAAGGCCGTCGGCCAGCGAGCCGTCGCCCAGCGCGACGCGATCGCACTGGTGCGGCCAGCCCAGCGCGTCGACGCAGCCGGCAGGCGCGTGCCGGCCGAGGGCGGCGCGCAGGCCGGCGCCGGCGCGCGCGCGGTCCGGGTCGGTCGCCAGCAGCGCGGCGACCCGCAAATCCTGGCAATGCACGAAACGGGCGATCCGTCCCGCCAGCGCCTCGACCGGATCGATCAGCACGCAACTGCGGCTGGCGGCATCGAGCACCAGGTAGCTGCAGGCGCCGTCGCTGGACAGCTGGATCACGCCGTCGTGTTGCTCCTGGCTCAGGCCATATGGCAGCAGGCAGCTTTCGCGCAGGGCCGCGCCGCAGCGCTCGATGCGCGCGCAGGCGGCGTCGATGAAGGCCTGGTCGGCCATCGGCCCGAACGACATGCGCACCGCCGCGCTGGCGCGCCAGGCCGGCACGCCCATCGCTTCGAGCACGTAGCTGGGCGCGGCCTGGGAGGCGGAACAGGCCGAGCCCGAGCTGACCCGCACGCCGGCCGCGTCGAACAGGTCGAGCAGCTCCTTGGCGGCCAGCCCGGCGACCGAAAAATTGAGCGTGGTCGGCAACGAATGCTCGAACGGCATGTTGAACACGATCGGCGGAAACGCCAGCCGCAACGCAGCGGCCAGCCGTTCGCGGAAGCCGGCCAGCTGCTGCTGCGTGCGGAAGGTCGCGCCGTCTTCCAGCGCCTCCAGCACCGCGCCGAGGGCGGCGATGCCGGCCATGTTCTCGGTGCCGGAGCGCTGCCCGGCCTCCTGGCCGCCGCCCGCCATCAGCGGCGTGTAGGGCGCGCCGGCGCGCACGTACAGCATGCCGATCCCCTTCGGCGCATACAGCTTGTGGCCGGAAAACGGCGCGTAGTCGATGCGGGTCGCGGCCAGCTCGAGACGCAGCTTGCCGAGCGCCTGCACGCTGTCGACCATCCACAGCGCGGCCGGGGCGCAGGCGGCCAGCACCGCTTCGATCGCGGCCAGCTCGGACACCACGCCGGTTTCATTGTTGGCCGCCATGGTGCACACCATCGCCGCGCGCGGCGCCAGCTGGCGCAGCAGCTCGAGCCGGTGGCGGCCGTCGGCGTCGACCGGCAGCGCCTGCAGCGCCAGGCCGGTGCCGAGCACCCGGTTCCAGTGCGCCAGGCATTCCGGCACCGCCTTGTGCTCGGTCGCGCCGTACAGCAGCAGTTCGCCGACGGCCTCGCCGCGGGCCTGGCGCGCGCGGATGTCGCACAGCGCCGACAGCACCGCGGTCTGGATGCCTTCGGTCGCGCCGCTGGTAAACATCAGCCGGCCGGCGCCGACGCCGAGCAGGCGCCGCGCGCGGCTGCGCACCGCATCGAGCATCGCCTTCGCCTTCAGGCCGGCCGCATGGCTGCTGCTCGGGTTGCCGAAGCGCTCGCGCAGCGCATCGACGGCGGCGTCGAGGGCCGCGGGAAGGGTCGCCGAGGTGGCGTTGGCGTCGAGGTAAATTTCGCTGTTCATGGTGAAAAAGGCCGCAAGTTCGAAAAATGCTGTTGGAAAGCATATTGTTAGTTAATATGTTACGGCGTTGCTGGATAGAATACGTCCTATATTTTCTCGTCTTTTCGCTTTATGAAGTACATTCATTCCATAAATAGCGGAAAAATATAATGAATTCACTAGACAAGTTTGATTGTGCAATACTTACCGCCCTGCAGGCCGACGCCACGCTGTCGATCGCGAGCCTGAGCGAGAAGGTTGGCCTGTCCAGCACGCCGTGCTGGAAACGGGTCAAGCGGCTCGAGGAAGACGGCTATATCGAGAGCCGCGTCACCCTGATCAACCGCCACAAGGTCGGGCTGCCGGTGACCGTGTTCGTCAGCGTGAAGACTTCCGAGCACGACGAGAAATGGCTGGCGCACTTCGCCGCCGCCGTGATCGCCCTGCCCGAGGTGCTCGAATTCCACCGCATGAGCGGCGACGTCGACTACCTGCTGAAGGTGGTCACCACCGACATCGACGGCTATGACCGCTTCTACAAGAAGCTGATCGCGACGGCGTCGCACCTGACCGGGGTGTCGTCGGCGTTTTCGATGGAGCAGATCAAGTACTCGACCGCACTGCCGCTCGAGCTGATCGCGCGCGATCTGCCGGCCTGACCAACAACCTAGGAGAGTTCCCGCATGCTGCCAAATAAGAAAATCATCCCGCTTGCACTCGCATCGATGCTGCTGTGCGCCACCGCCGCCGCCGACGACCAGGTGGTCCGGATCGGGCTTTCCGGCCCCCTGTCCGGGGCCAACGCGTTCGCCGGCAAGGACAATGAAAACGGCGTGCGGCTCGCGATCGAGGAATTGAACAGCAAGAAACCGATGCTCATCGGCGGCAAGCAGATCAGATTCGAACTGATGTCCGAGGACGACCAAGGCGACCCGAAGGCCGGCGTCAGCGTCGCGCAGAAATTCGTCGATGCCGGCGTCGGGTTCGTGCTCGGCCCCTACAACTCGGGCGTGGCGATCCCCGCGTCGCGCGTGTACAACGACGCCGGCGTCGTGATGTCGACCGTCGGCACCAATCCCAAGATTACCCAGAGCGGCTACAGGACCGTGTTCCGGATCGTCGCCAGCGACACCCAGGTCGGTTCCTCGGTCGCCAGCTATGCGGCCAAGCAGCTGAAGGTGAAGAACGTCGGCGTGATCGACGACCGCACCGCGTTCGGCCAGGGCATCGCCACCGAATTCAAACGCCAGGCCAAGGCTTCCGGCCTGGCCATCGCCGGCCACGAATTCACTACCGACAAGGCAACGGATTTCGCAGCCATCCTGACCGCGCTGAAAGCGAAGAAGGTCGACGCGGTCTTCTTCGGCGGCTACGCGCCGCAGGCGGCGCCGATGGCGCGCCAGATGAAGCAGCTCGGCCTGAACGCCAGGCTGCTGGGCGGCGACACCCTGTGCAGCCCGGAGATGGGAAAACTGGGCGGCGACGCGGTCGGCGCCAACGTGCTGTGCGCGCAGGCCGGCGCGATGCTCGAGAAGCAGTCGGCCGGGCCGGCCTTCCAGGCCAGGTACAAGCAGCGCTTCAAGCAGAATCCCGATGTGTATGCTGCGCCGTTCTATGACCAGACGATGTTCATCGCGCAGGCCATCCGCAGCGCCAATTCGGTCGACCCGTCGGTCGTGGCCGTGGCAATGCACAACATGAGTCACAAGGGCGTGGTCGGCACCTATGCGTACGACGCCAACGGCAACCTGAAGTCGTCATCGGTGACGATCTACACCTTCAAGGGCGGCGTTCCGGTGCCGCTCGCAAGTTACTGAACCCTGGCCGCCGCGGGCGCCGCCACCATCCCCACAAGGCACTGAATGATGAAACATATTTTCCCGCTCGGCGCGATTGGCGCCGCGATCCTGATCGCCTGGGCTCCGGCCGGCGCAGCCGCCCCGGCCAAGCCGGCCGTCGTTGAAACCGGCAAGACCGCGCAGGCCGGCGAGAAGCTCGACCTGCTGGCCGACCAGTACTACGACGCGCTGGCCCGTTTCGACCCGGTGGGCGCCACCGAGAGCGGAGACGGCCGCTTCGACGACCAGATCGGCATGCCGATCGCACCGCGGATGCGCGCGCGCCAGTTCGCGCTGTACCGCGGCTACCTGCAGCGCCTGCACGCGATCCCGCGCGCGGCGCTGACGCCGCGCGGCCAGGTCAACTACGACGTCCTCGATTACGAACTGACATCCGCCCTCACGCTCGAGAAATTCCCCGAGCACCTGCTGCCGATCAACCAGATGGACAGCATGCCGGTCACGCTGGCGAACTACGCCGGCGGACAGGCCGCCCAATCGCTCACCAGCGTCAAGGGATACAAGGCCTACCTGAACCGCTTGAACCAGCTGCCGGCGTGGATCGACCAGGCGATCGCCAACATGCGCGAAGGGATGCGGCAAGGAATCGTGCAGCCGAAGGCGGCGATGATGTCCGCCCTGCCCCAGTTCAAGAAGCTGGTCAGCGCGACGCCGGAAGCGAACATCTTCTACAGCCCGATCAAGAACCTGCCGGCGGGCTTTTCGGCGGCCGACAAGAAGAGCCTGAGCGCCGCCTATCGCAGCACCGTCGCGCACAGGCTGTCGCCGGCGCTGGCGCGGCTGGCGGACTTCCTCGAGAACGAATATATCCCGGCGGCGCGCACCAGCACCGGCTGGAGCGCACTGCCGGGCGGGATGGAATGGTACCTGGCGCGGGTAGCCAGCCAGACCACCACCAGCATGGAGCCGGAAGAGATCCATGCGACCGGGTTGCAGGAAGTGGCGCGGATCCAGCGCGAGTTCGCGATCGTCGGGCCGAAGATGGGCTACACGGGGCCGGCCAACGGCTTGCCGACCTGGGTCGCGCAGCAGGAGAAGTTCCGCCCGTTCAGGACCGAGCAGGAAGTCATCGACGTGTACCGCAAGCTCGACGTGCAACTGCGCACCAAGCTGCCGGCGTTGTTTACGCTGATGCCGAAGGCGCCGCTGGATCTGAGGCTGGAGCCGGAGTTGAGCCGCGCGACCGCGTCGGACCATTACACGGCGCCGGCGGCGGACGGCACGCGGCCGGGGGTGTTCTGGTCGGTGGTCAACGATCCGAAGCAGTACGGCAGCACCGGCATGGTCACGCTGTTCCTGCATGAAGGCCAACCGGGACACCACTTCCACATCGCGCTGCTGCAGGAGCTGAAGCTGCCGAACTTCCGCAAGTTCGGCGGCAACAACGCGTTCACCGAAGGGTGGGCGCTGTATGCCGAGACGCTGGGCAAGGAGATGGGGCTGTTCGAGAAGCCGGAGGATTACTTCGGCCACCTGAGCGACGAGATGCTGCGCGCGGTGCGGCTGGTGGTGGACACCGGGATGCATGCGAAGGGATGGACGCGCGAGCAGTCGATCCAGTACATGCGCGATACGCTGGGGTACACCGACGTGGCGAAAAGCGAAACCGAGCGCTACATGGTGTGGCCGGGGCAGGCGCTAGGCTACAAGATCGGGTCGCTGAAGATAGCGGCGCTGCGGGCGCGCGCGACGGCGGCGCTGGGGCCGAAATTCAGCCTGCCGGCGTTCCACCAGGTGGTGCTGGGAGATGGGACGCTGCCGCTGTCGCTGCTGGAGGCGAAGGTGGATCGCTGGATCGCTGCGAGCAAATGACCCGTCCGGGGTCTGACCCGGCGGGTCAGACCATGTCACGCCAGCATGAATACCGGGTAGCGGCGCCACTCGGGTTCGCGGTAGCGATTGCAGTTGGCGAAGATGAAGTCGAGCACCGCGTTCTGGTCGGTCGCCAGCGCCGCATTCGCGCCCTTCCACGCTTCAAATTTCACTTTCAATTCCGGCTCGTGGCGTAGCAGTTCGAGCGCGTGGTCTTCGAATACGTAATCGGAATATGCTTCCTTTTTCTCGAGCACGCTGTTGAAGAATCCCCAGCGGAAGAAGCTGTCGTGCCCCTCCGGCTCGAGCATCTCGACCGCGTAGCGCGCTCGATCCTGGTCGAGCGCGACAACGTAGTCGCCCGCCCGCACGCTCAGCCGCCCGCTGCGCCGCTCCAGCGCGACCTCGTCGTGGAACATGTGCCCTTCGTACGCCGTGGGACGCGAGACCACCGACTTGATCTGGTAATACTCCACCTCCATCTGCGCATCGGCCTCGATCCGCGTCATCCGCACGCCGTTCCATTCGAGCCGTTCGATCGCTTCGCGCCAGGCTTGCGGCACCACGTACGCGCGCGGCGCGCGCACCGTGACGTCGGCCGGGAACTTGTTGTAGTAGGCGATATCGCGCTCCCACGGTTCGCTGCGGTCGTACGCCAGGCGCGTGTAGTCGCCCAGCAGGCTGGCGCTGTATTTGGCGGCATACCCCTTGAAGCGGAAGGTCGACGGCTTCGACTCGTCCATCGACCAGTGCACCGGCCACTCGGGCCGCGCCTTGTCTTCGTCCCTGGCTGCGCGCCGCAGCGCCTGGACCTGGCCCGCATGCGCCACCGTGAACGCGAGCGCGGTCTCCACCAGCGCGCGCATCGATTCGTAACGGTCGGCGAACGGCTTGAGCATGTGCGTCTCGGGCATGAAGCCGATCGTGTGGTGCAGCGCGGCGTAGCCGGTCGAGAAGCGCGGCGTCTCGAGGAATTCGGCGATGCCGTGGTCCGGGCTGTCCTTGACCGGATTGACATACGGGCAGGTCGGCCAGCCGCGCCGCGCCATCTCGCCGAACATCGCCGGCAGCATGGTGTCGGTCAGGAAGGCGCCCAGCGCGCCGCCAAGCTTGTCGGCCTGGGTGTGGATCAGGGTCATGGTGTACGGGTAGTCGGCGCCGTTCGACGTGTGCGTGTCGACCATCACGTCCGGATCCCACGCGGTGAACAGCTGGTTGAATACCCGCGCGGTGAGGGTATCGCACTTGACGAAGTCGCGGTTCAGGTCGAGGTGGCGGCTGTTGCCGCGGAAGCCGAACTGCTCGGGGCCGTCCTGGTTCACGCGCGAGGTGTCGGCGCGATTCAGGCTGCCGTCGACGTTGTACAGCGGGACGAACAGGAACACGGTGTCGCCCAGCGCGGCCAGGCGCGCGGGATCGACGCAGAAGTCGCGCACCAGCGCCATGCAGGCGTCGACGCCCTCCGGCTCGCCCGGATGGATGCCGTTGTTGTTGAAGAAGACCGGCCGCCCTTCGCGCTTGATCCGCTCACGGTCGAACACGCCGTCGGCGGCGACCACGCCGGCATGGATCGGTACCCCTGCATCGGACATTCCTACCGCGCCGAAGCTGAGCACCGTGGGAAAGCGCTGCGCCAGCATGTCATACCAGGCGATGCATTCGGCCAGGGTGGTGGTCTGGTTCTTGTTGCCCATTTCGTAAGGCGTGCGGAGTTCGTTCTGCATATGAGGAGTATGTGAGGTGAAGTCGATTTCGCTACGATACAGCAGTTGACGCCCGGAGGGGCAGCGCGATGGCGACCACGGTGCCGCTGTCAGGATCGGAGCTGAAGCTGATGGCGCCGTGCAGCGCATATACCCGTTCGCGCATGCCGATGATGCCGATGCCCTCCGACGCCGAGCCGACGTCGAAGCCCTCGCCGTCGTCCGCCACTTCAATGTGCAACATGTCCTCGCCGGCCGTCAGCGTGAGCGCGACCTGCGCGCGGGTTGCGGTGGCGTGCTTGATCACGTTCGACAGCGCTTCCTGGATGATGCGGTAGGCCGATATCGCCAGTTCGTTTTCGAGCTGCGAGAAGTCGCCCTCGGAGTGGAATTCGAAACGGCAGCCGGTGCCGCTGTCGTAGTGCCGCATCATTTCCTCGACCGCGCCGTGCAGGCCGAGCATGTCGAGCACTTCGGGGCGCAGGCGCCGCACCAGCCGCCGCCCGCTGGCGTACAGGTCGAGCGTGAGCCTGGTGATGGCTTGCGACTTCTGCTTGATCTGTTCGATCGCCGGCCCCTCGCCCGCCTTGTCGGCCAGGTGCAGGATGCTTTGCGACTCGAGCCGGGCGGCGATCAGCGAGGCGTTCAGTTCATCGTGGATCTCGATCGCGATGCTCTTGCGCTCATCCTCGACGATCGAGTTCACTTTCTGGATCAGCTTGCGCTTGTCGGCATCGGCCTTCAAGGCTTCGTTGCGCGATTCGACCAGGTCGCGGGTGCGCTCGGCGACCTTGTTTTCCAGGTGCTGCTTGGACTGGTCGAGCGCCAGCGACATTTCGGCGATCGATTCCTGCAGTTCGCCGATCTCGCCGCCGGTCGTCACCGGGAGCCGCACCCGGTAGTCGCCGCCGCGAATCTGGCGCAGCGCGCCGATCGAGCGTCTCAAAGGAACCGTCAGGCTGCGCGCGAGGAACAGCGCCAGCGCGCCGCTGGCAGCCAGCGCCAGCGCCGCCAGCCCGAGCTCGATCAGGAAGCGGCGCGCCTGCTTGTCGAGCATGTTCGACGGCGACATCGTCACGCGCACCCAACCCACCACTTCGGCCGGCTGGGTCGGCGGCTTGGTATCGCTCGGCCCCGACACGTGTGGCGAGCCATTGTCCGAAAACAGGTTCACCCAGATCACCTGTTTCTTGATCGGCGCCTCGTAATAGCGGTCCTCGGCGTCGGCGGCGAACTGCGACGCCACGCTGATCGCACCCTTGCCGCCGGCGTCCACCACGTCGATGCGGTAGATGCTTTTGTCCGACTGGACCAGGCCGTTGATGGTCAGTCGCAGGTCGGACAGGTTGCCCGAGATGACGTTGTATTCGCTGGTTTCGGCCAGCGCGCGCGCCAGGATGCGGCCGCGTTCGGCCAGTTCCTCGGCCACCTGCGCGCGGTGCGAATACCAGGAGTAGGAGACGAACGACGAGAACAGCAGCACCACCGGCAGCATGGTGATGAAGATCATGCGGGTGCCGATGCTCCAGCTTTTCCAGAAGCGGACCGTCATCGCAGCCTGGCCGGGGCGCGCCGCGCGAAGTCCCTGGCGGCCGCGTCGACTTCGATGTCGAGCGAACGCGCCACGCCCTGGTTGACGATGGTGCTGAAGTAGCGCGGAAACTGCGGCGCGGGAAGCGCGCCGCTGGCGGCGAAGGCGGCGGCCATTTCGGCCACTTGCGCGTTGATGTCCTCGATCTCGGAATAGGTCGACGCCAGGGCCCCGGCCTTGACCATGTCGGCCGAGAAGCCGATCACGCCCTGCTTGTGGCGGTAGGTCGAAAGCAGGATGTTGCGGATGTTGTCGGCGTTGTAGACGCCGCTGTCGGGCATCGCCAGCAGCACTTCGTTGGGCCCGACGCGATTGAGCACGCGGTTGATGTCGTCGCCCGGCGCCAGTTCCTCGATCACGGCCGCGCCGCGCAGCATGGGCTTGAGGTAGCCGGTGTCGCCGCCGATGATGGCGGCGATCTTCACCGGGCGCCGGTACAGCAGCGCGACCAGGCGCAGCTGGTCGAGCGGCGCAGGTTCGGCATACACCGCAGTCATCGCGGCGGCCCGCGCCGGGGTCGCGCCGGCCGCCACCGCGCGCCATACATGGCTTGAAGTGAAGGCGGAGATGACGATGCAATCGTCCTTGCGGCCGGCGACGTCGCGCAGCGCAACGGGACCGATGGCGATGTACACCATGCGGCGGCGCTGCGCCGGTTCGGTGCGGAACATGGCCGCCAGCGGAACCAGACGCTTGTACAAGTCGTCGGCGATGCGGCGGCTCCGGGCGCTGTCGTCGCCGGTGACGATGTGGAAGCGGAAGCCGTCGGCATGCGCCAGCGGCGCGGCCAGCGCGAACAGCAACGCCAGCGCGCGGGCGCGCACTAAGGCTCGATCAGGCCGTGCTTGACGGCCAGTTTGGTAATGTAGGCCTGGCGGTGCACACCCAGCTTTTCCTTGACCGACTGGCTGATGTTGCTGATGGTCTTGGTCGACAGATTGAGTTTTTCGGCGATCTCCGCGTTGGTCAGGCCCTCCGCCATCAGCTTGAAAATCTCCAGCCCGCGCTGATCGAGCTGCGACTGCGGCGACACGTCGCCGCGCACCGACAGGTTGGCCAGCCGCTCGGCAATCTGCGGCAGAAAGTACAGCTTGCCGTCGTTGGCGTGGCGCACCGCGGTGGCCAGGTCGGCCGGGTCGCAATCCTTGGTGACGAAGGCGCGCGCGCCGAGCCGGTAGGTTTCCTTGATCAGGCTGTCCTGGTCGAACTGGCTCAGAAACACGATATTGGCCGCAGGGTAGCCGCCCAGCAGGCTGCGCGCGGCGTCGAGGCCGGTCAGCCCGGTGCCGAAGCGGATGTCGAGCACCAGCACGTCGGGCGTCAGCTCGGCGTACATGGCCGCAGCTTCATCCGGCGTCCTGGCCTGCCCCACCACGTCCATGCCCACACCTTCGAGCGACATCGCGAAGCCGGTCATGACGATCGGGTGGTCGTCGGCCAGCATGACGCGGATTGGTTTTTTCACAGCTTGCACGAACTCTCCATAGGGCGCGGCAGCGCCAGCTTACATCTGCTTACCATTGACTGGCACCAATGTGTGCCAGCACACAGAAAAAATTTCCTGCTGGTGAGATTATTTCATACATCGCGCCACTGTGCGAGTGGCCATTCCACCACGATGTCGCCCCCTCTGTTTCCTCTGGGCGAATCTAGCAACTCAGCAAAAATACTACGAAATAGCTTTTCAATTGCTAGGCAATAGCATATATTTCTTCCACAAAATAGATTTTTACCGTGCTTGCCGTAGCAAAACAGCTGGGGAGCCGCTATTGCCCCGGCACTACAACAAGGAGATCGCCATGCACTTCTCTCATATGAACGACGGTAAAAGCACCAAAGTAACCAAGATCGCAGTGGTCGCTGCGCTCCACGTCGTGCTCGCGTTTGCGCTGATCAAGAGCATGAATTCGAAAATGATCACGATGCCGAAGATGCCGGACGACGTGGTGCTGTTGTTCACTCCCGAACCGCCGCCTCCGCCGCCGCCACCGCCGGAGCCGCCGAAACCGATGCCGAAAGTTGCGCCGCCGCAAATCATCGCGCCGCCGCCTGAAGTCGAGGTAGCGCAACCGCCGCCGCCGGATAGCGTGACGGCGACCGTGACGGCGGATCCTGCGCCGCCGCAGCCAAGCGCGCCGGCCCAGGCCCAGGCAGCGCCGGCATCGACCGACTCGGGCGCGATGCGCACCGCAGTGCTGGCCGATGCGAGCGGTTGCGGCAAGCCGGACTATCCGACCGGCGCAGCGCGTAACGGCGAAAGCGGTACGGTGACGCTGGCGTTGCTGGTCGGTACCGACGGCCGAGTAGCTGGCTCGCGGGTCCAGAGTTCGAGCGGTTCGCGCGAACTGGACCGGGCCGCCGTGTCGGCGCTGAGCATGTGCAAGTTCAAGCCGGCCACCAGCGGCGGCGTTGCAGAGCAGGCCTGGGCGCAGATCGCCTATGTCTGGACCCTGGACCAATAAGCAATTACCTGTTGAGCCTTACCCCGCCCCGCCTCAGCCGGGCGGGGTTTTTTTCCGCCAAAGGAGGCCGATCGCCACGAATTAACGCACGCGCAGCACCCGAAACACCATAGTTGCGGGCAATCGGGCTGGCGCCCGAGGTGCAAACGGCCACCGCGCAAAAGACCTCGATCGACCGCCACCACAACGCGCACGTGTCGCTTGGCGTGGTCAACAACATCGTGGTGCGCATTCCGGGCACGGCGCGCCGCGCGTCGACCCTGCTTGCCACCGGTTACGACACGACCGCGCGCAGCGTCGGCGCGCCGCTGGCGAACGACCTGCCGGTCCTGTTTGCCGACGGCGAGCGGGTCGGCGGACCGCTCCGTATGGCGCCGAGCCCATTCCGCAGCCTGCGACCAGGCGCTCGATTTCCGCTTCGACCTCAATTCGGACAAAACCACGCGCGTATTCATCCAGGAACGGATCCCTGGCCTGCCGCCGCACGGCATGCAGGAGCGCCCGGCGGAAATGCCGCCTCCGATGACGCCGATGACGGCGACGACGATCATGTCCGATACGCTGCTTTTCCGGTAGGGAATGAAATACAATGTTCGCTCGCCGCCTGACGGGCGAACCGATCCCCTTACTCTTTTGAACCAGGAACCCATGCACAAGATGCTTTCCTCCGCCATTGCGAGCGCACTGGCCACCAGCCTGGCGCTCGCCGTCCCGGCCCACGCCGCCGCGACATCCGCGCCGACCGTGAATGAAGCGCCGTTGCGCGCCCACCTGGCGTTCCTTTCCAGCGACTTGCTGGAAGGGCGCGGCACCGGCCAGCGCGGCGGCGACCTGACCGTCGCCTATCTCGAATCGCAGGCGATGGCGGCCGGGCTGAAGCCGGCCAACGGCGCCAGCTACCGCCAGAGCGTCAAGATCGCCGGTGTGAAATCGGCGCCGCAGGACAGCAAGGTCGGGCTGGAAGCCGGCGGCAAGGTGCTGCCGGCGGCATTCGGCAAGGACTGGGTCTGGGCGCCGGGCGACGCCAAGCCGGTGCACGCGATGGACGCCGAACTGGTGTTCGTCGGCTACGGCATCACCGCGCCGGAGCAAGGCTGGGACGATTACAAGGGCCTCGACTGCAAGGGCAAGGTCCTGGTGATGCTGGTCAACGACCCGGCGCCGACCGTCGCCGAGCCGGACCGCTTTGCCGGCAAGGGCCTGACCTACTACGGCCGCTGGACCTACAAGTTCGAGGAAGCCGCACGCCACGGCGCCGCCGGTGTATTGCTGATCCACACAGACGCATCGGCCTCGTACGGCTGGAGCGTGGTGCAGAACAGCTGGATGGCCGAGCGCTTCCAACTGGCGTCCGGCAAGTTGGGCGCGAGCATGGAAGGCTGGATGACCGAAGCGACCGCGCGCAGCCTGTTCAATGCCGCTGGAAAAGACCTCGACACGCTGCGCGCGGCGGCCGAGAACAAGAACTTCAAGCCGGTGCCCCTGGGCGCCAAGGTCAAGGGCGAGACGCGCGCCGTGGTGCGCCTGGTGGAGCAGTTCAACGTGGCCGGCATCGTGCCGGGCACCGATCCTAAGCTGAAGGATGAAGTCGTCATCTACAGCGCGCACTGGGATCACCTGGGCAAGCAAGGTAGCACCGGCGACACCATCTACAACGGCGCGGTGGACAACGCGACAGGCTCGGCGGGATTGCTGGCGATGGCGCAGGAGGCGGCAAAAGCGCCGGCCAGGCGCAGCCAGATGTTCCTGTGGGTGGCGGCTGAAGAACAGGGCCTGCTGGGCAGCGCTGCGTATGCGGTCAGTCCTTTGTGGCCCGCGAACAAGACGGCGGCCAACCTGAACCTCGACAGCCTCAATTTCGTTGGCGCCGCGACCGATATCGGCACCAAGGGCAGCGAGCGCACCGAACTGGGCGCCATGGCCGAAGCGACCGCCAGGGCCATGGGCCTGAAGGTGTCGGCGCCGAAGCCCGACCTGTCCGGCGGCTACTTCCGCAGCGACCATTTCAGCTTCGCGAAGTCGGGCATCCCGGCGTTTTCGATCGCGGGCGGCAGCGACTACGTGAAGAACCTGGAAGCGTCGAAAGCGAAGTCGAAGGCGTATAGCGAGCAGCGCTACCACCAGGTATCGGACGAGTACGACCCAAGCTGGGATCTGTCGGGCATGGTGCAGCAGGCGCAGTTCACGCTGAACCTGGGCCGCATGATCGCGAATGCGCCGAAGATGCCGGCGTGGAAAGCTGGCGATGCGTTTGGCAAGATCCGGGCTGGCGGGATGTAATCCGGCCGCGCACGTAAAAACGCCGCCGTGGCTTGCGCCCGGCGGCGTTTTTTATGGCTATGTCGCCGCTAAGTGTGGCAAGACCATCCACGCCTAGAAGTCCATCAGGATGCCGGCGCCCAATGATTTCTGCGCGAAGTTGTAGTCGATCAGGCTTTGGCCGTAGCCGGAAAACAGCTGGACGTAGCCTTTCAGGTTGACCACCAGGGGGAAGGCAACGCTGGCTTGCACGGCGCCATGGTGGGTGTGGAGATTGCGTCGTATCATCGCCGAATATTCGTAGCCATTGTCCCGGTAAGTGATGCGCACATCGCCGTGGCCGAGGAATTCCGTGATATCGGGATTGTCGTTGTTCGACTTGGCGTTGTCGAAGCGCTTCCAGAGGCGCGCGGTGACGCCGAGGTTTCCGCTTTCCAGGCCCATCTGCCCATAGACCCGGTTCCAGCTGCGCGAGAGTGTCGACGACTGGCCGTTCGACTGGTGCACCATGCCAAGCGAGGCAAAGCGCAGCGTGACGCCGCCGATTGTCTTGTTGATCGGCAGCACGGCCATGATTTCAGGCTGGTAATTGGTTTCGCGGAACGGGCTTGAATGATCACGCGCGTACGCCTGCCAGAAACTCTGCTGCGTGTAGCCGGCCCACACGTCGATCGGGGAATTGGCGACGCCTTCCAGCAATTTTGCCTTGAAGCTGAGCTGGTAGGTGAGCTCCACGTGCTTCGACTCGTAGCCGTCCGGGAGGGAAGCGCGGAACGGACGGTCGTTGGTGGAGTTGCTCTGATTCGCGACGAGCAGGTAATTGTCGAGCAGCGGGTGGACCGAGTAGCGGCCGCGCTTCGCGCCGGCATCGAGTTCCCAGTCCTGCGACATGCGCGAGATGGGGGTGTCGGGCTTCATGACCCTGGCGGCGGGCCTGGCCGCGACGACCGCCCCGGCTGGCGCATCGGGAACCGCGCCGTTGGTCGCCCCGGCGACGGCGCCGTTGGTTGCAGGGACGGCGCTTGCGGCCTTCTCGACCTGCTTGGAAAGTGCATCGAAGCAGCCGAGACGCGCGCTGGAATCGCCGAGGACGGAGCAACGTAATAAGTGCTGTTCGGTTTCGCTGGCCTTTGCTGGCGCGATGGCAATCAACAACGCTGACAGGAGTACTTTGTGTTCGGATTTCATGAAACGATGAGCCTTTTGCCTAATGGAATCGAAAGAGTATAGCGACTATTCGATTTTTGGCGTGCTCATCAGGAACGCCCTGCAAACGTGCCGTCACACTTTGTCGCCAACGGCATTGCCTCTCGTGGATTGATGTATATTCCTACTGGTCCGGCCGCCAAGGAGCACCTCATGGATCTTCTCGCTAATTCTCGAATCACCATTGAACCCGGTAAATGCGGCGGCCGCCCGTGCATACGAGGCATGCGAATCAGGGTGAGTGACATTCTCGCCCTGCTTGGAGCAGGCGCGTCATTCGACGAAATCCTCGCAGATTACCCGAGCCTCGAAGCGGACGACATTCGGGCCGCACTGAATTACGCCGCCGTCCAAGTCAACCGAACGGACTTGGGCACGGCTTGAAACTGCTGGTCGATAGCCAACTACCGCCAGCGCTCGCAAGACACCTGAACGGGCCGGGTGTCACCTGTCTCCACGTGCGCGATGTGGGTTTGAGCAGTGCTACAGACAAAGTCATCTGGGAGTTCGCAAAATTGGAGGGCATGGTCATCATCTCCAAAGATGAGGATTTTCCCTTGCTTTCCAATGCGCTTGGAACCCCTCCGCAAGTCGTCTGGGTACGCTTGGGGAATTGTCGGCGAGGCGACCTGATCAACGCTTTCGATGGGCATTGGACCGTCATGCAGGCGACGCTGTTAGCCGGAGTACCGGTCGTCGAACTTCGTTAGTCGAATGGCCCCAAGCGAAACGAGATGGGAGCCACCGAATGTCGCATGACGCGCTTGGCACCACGATTTCCGCTCGATAGTTTTTCTTAAGGGATCGGGCCGCAGACAAGCCGTGCACCACCGCCACCCAGCGCCGCCGGATGGTCGGCATGGTTGTCGCCGCCGACATGAACCATCAGCGCACGTCCCTTGAGGTCTGCCATTTTGAGGCGCGGAGCGAGCACGGGATTGGCGGCATTTCCCGAGGCATCGACCGTCAGCGCCGGCAAATCCCCCATATGTCCGTCGCCCCAGGGCAAGCCATGACGCTTGCTCGATTTAGGGTCGTAGTGCCCGCCGGCAGCGAGTCCCGCCATCGGCTTGCCGTCCTTCTGGCCGGCGGCGCAACTGCCATTTTCATGCACGTGAAATCCATGCAAACCGGGCGGGAGCCCAGCCAGGGAAGGTGTGAAGACGAGCCCGTACGGCGTTTCGCTGATCACCACATGGCCTGCCGCGGCGCCGTCGCCGGCATCGGTCAGCATCTTCATTGGCACCCGAATCTCCGCCGCTGTTGCGGCGCCAAACGCACATGCGAGCATCACAACGCCAGCACACCTCATTGTCAGTCGAGTCTTCATTTTCGTCCCTTTTGTGTGAACAACAGAAAGCCGAGCAAGCGCTTCAAACTGGTAACATAAAGACAAGTGTGGGCACAGTTCAGTTCCTTGTCAACAAAGCTCGGCTAACGCGTCGCGCACGCCACACAGGGGCCAGGCCCGCATCGATAAGAAAAACGGCACCGGGGTCTCTCCTCGGTGCCGTTTTCGCTCAACTGACTGGCTGAATACGCGCATCTGGCGCGAGCTCCGCCTATTGCAATTCAAACTCCGACGGGCTGATTCCCAGCTCTTTGGTGATTTTTCCTGCAATGGCCCTTTCGTTCGCATCGAAATTGCCGTCCGACGAAGCAACGGCAATGATCATCCGCACCAGCAGTCGCGAGGCTTCGGCGTTCGATTTCATCTTGTGCAGCGCCTGGTAGGCCTTCGCCTCGCCGATATCCTTGTCGAACTCGATCTGCCCGACAAATTCCTGAAACGCCTTGATTACATCGCTGGTCGTAAATACGGACAAGGCGTCGTTGCTTTCGATGAATTTGATCATCTTCTGCTTTTCTTCCGCGCTGACGCTGCCATCGGCCATGGAAACCAAGGCACAGCCGGCCATTGCGGCATTCAGAAAGTCCTTGTTCTTGTACTTCAACGCTTCTGTTTTCAGTTCGCTGGCTTTGCTTTTCAGGCGCGACAAAAAATTATCGAAACTCATTGGTCATCTCCGGTCGGGATAAAGGTAGAAGTGCGATCTTACGCCCTTACGCGCGCCGTCCATTACACCGGCGCGAAATAAAATAACGCTCCTTCGGCGCACCAAAAAAAACGGCACCGGGATCTCTCCTCGGTGCCGTTTTCGTTTGGGTGACTAGCTGATTACGCGTCGTCGCCCAGATGGCTTGCCGCTGCGGTGCTGTCTTCCATCGCTTGCAGCTCGGAAGCCATGTTGGCCTTCTCTTGCTGCAGCAGTGCCGCACGCTCTTCCACTTCCCACGCTTCTTTTTCCTTCTTGGCGCGATGGAAGGCCAGGCCGGTACCGCCAGGAATCAGGCGGCCGACGATGACGTTTTCCTTCAGGCCGCGCAAACCGTCGCGCTTGCCCATGATCGCCGCTTCGGTCAAGACGCGGGTGGTTTCCTGGAACGATGCAGCCGAAATGAACGAATCGGTCGACAGCGACGCCTTGGTAATACCCAGCAGTACGTTTTCGTAGGTCGCCGGGATCTTGCCGGCGGCGGTCACGCGGTCGTTTTCGTCCAGCAGCTCCGAACGCTCGACCTGTTCACCGACGATGTAGTTCGCATCGCCCGCTTCCACGATCTGCACGCGGCGCAGCATCTGGCGCACGATCACTTCGATGTGCTTGTCGTTGATCTTCACGCCCTGCAGACGGTACACGTCCTGCACTTCGTCGACGATGTAACGCGCCAGCGCTTCGATACCCAAGAGGCGCAGGATGTCTTGCGGATCGGCCGGGCCGTCCACGATCATCTCGCCCTTGTTCACTACCTGGCCGTCGTGTACCAGCACTTGCTTGTCCTTGGTGATCAGGAACTCGTGCTTGTTGCCGTCCATGTCCGTGATTTCCAGACGCTGCTTGCCTTTGGTTTCTTTACCGAACGCAACCGTACCCGTGACTTCCGCCAGCATGCCGGCGTCTTTCGGCGAACGCGCTTCGAACAGCTCGGCAACCCGTGGCAGACCACCGGTAATGTCGCGCGTCTTCTGCGATTCGGTTGGGATACGTGCCAGCACTTCGCCGACCGATACCGCCTGGCCATCCTTGACCATGATCAGCGCGCCAACCTGGAAGCCGATCGCCACCGAGTGCTCGGTGCCGGCGATCTTGACTTCTTCGTTGTTCTCGTTGAGCAGCTTGACTTGCGGACGCAGGGTCTTGGTCAGCGAACCGCGACGCTTCGCATCGATCGCCACCAGGGTCGACAGGCCGGTCACTTCATCGACCTGGCGAGCAACGGTGACGCCCTCTTCCACGTTCTCGAAGCGGACGATACCAGCGTACTCGGTGATGATCGGACGGGTCAGCGGATCCCAGGTCGCCAGGGCCGTACCGGCCTTGATGACCATGCCATCCTTGACGATCAGGGTCGCGCCGTACGGCACTTTGTGACGCTCGCGCTCGCGGCCATGGTCGTCCGTGATCAGCACNNGTACGCATGGTCAGCTGGGTACCAGGCTCGCCGATCGACTGCGCAGCGACCACACCGACGGCTTCGCCGGCGTTGACCATGCTGCCGCGGCCGAGGTCACGGCCGTAGCACATTGCGCACAGGCCGAAGCGGGTGTCGCAAGTGAGCGGGGTGCGAACCTTGACTTCGTCGATCGACAGGCGCTCGACTTCCTCAACCATGTCTTCGTCCAGCAAGGTGCCGGCTTCGTACAGCGTTTCCTGGGTTTCAGGATTGACGATGTCGAGCACGTTGACACGGCCGAGGATACGGTCGCGCAGCGCTTCGATGACTTCACCACCTTCAACCAGCGCCTTCATGACGGTACCGTTGCTGGTGCCGCAATCGTCGGCGATCACGACCAGGTCCTGGGTCACGTCGACCAGGCGGCGTGTCAGGTAACCCGAGTTCGCGGTCTTCAGCGCGGTGTCGGCCAGGCCTTTACGAGCGCCGTGGGTCGAGATGAAGTACTGAAGCACGTTCAGGCCTTCGCGGAAGTTCGCGGTAATCGGCGTTTCGATAATCGAACCGTCCGGCTT
>CXWL01000077.1_pt2 | contig 27972 bp, 31 predicted proteins | sample 590931 | NCBI WGS metagenome assembly CXWL01 (sample SAMEA3498368, study PRJEB10139) | groundwater metagenome | biome: water well; material: biofilm material | place: Germany | collected 2015-04-27 | reverse complement strand
TTGACCCATGCCTCGCGCAAAAGGTGGCCCCAAAACAAGACATCGTCGGAAGAAACGGCTGAAGCTGGCGAAAGGGCAGTACGGGGGAAAGAGCCGTCTGTTCCGCACCGCAACAGAATCAGTTGATAAGGGTCAGGCGTACGCCTATACCGGACGGAAAAATCGGAAACGGGATTTTCGTGTATTGTGGATTGCGCGCATCAACGCGGCAGTTCGGGCACATGGACTCACCTATGGCCGGTTTATCAATGCCCTGAAGAAAGCGAATATCCTCTTGGACCGCAAGGTCCTCTCGGATATGGCGATCAAGGATGCCACGGGATTCGAGCAGTTGGTCGGTCTTGCCAAGCAACACCTTGCTCCGGCAGCTGCCTAAGCGCAGTCGCCTCGCAAGAGCACTCTTCGAACCATTGATCGGGACAGGATGCGAGCCTTGAGGAATGCGCCAGCCGGCGTATACCTCAGGGCCGTTCGGCTAGTTGTGTCAGATCGATTTCAAATGCGACGGCTGGGACGCTGATCTGCCATCGTTCGAGTACTTCCGGGTGTAACTCCCCAATCACACCAACCCGTTTCCCTTCGGACACAATACTGCCTGCACGTCCGGCAAGAAATGACGGATGCTGAATCGGTTCTAAGCTGTACGCTTGTCCCACATAGTAAAACAATGTGTCCAGGCAGGAGTGGATCTCAGAGAAGTGCGCATCGGCATGAGCGATCATCCCGCCGAGCACCATGACCGTACGTGATCCGAGAGCCTGCGCAGGATCAGGCCTGGCCACTTCGCCGGCTTCGAATATCCGATGGGGGTAAAAGGCCCGGTTCGATGCCGCTTCTACGCGAAGCAACGACGGAAGCATCCATTGCCGAAGCGCGGAGAAGTTCAAGGACATCACATTATCCACCTCGACCAGCTGCCCCCACTCAGTCCCTTCCAGCCGCATCGCATCACGCAGGTCCTGCGGGGAACCGAGAATGTTGGAAATAATCTCCTGAAAGCCCATACCGACCATGAGCGCTCGCACCCTGTCGGAGGACTCTTCGATGCGTGAAAGCCCCCCGACCGTGAACTGCGAGGGCATCACCGGCAAGAAGTCTGCGAATCCCCGGCTGATCGCCACATCTTCGACGACATCCATCGCATGCATCAGATCCTGCCGATACAGTGGAAGTGTCACCGTCAGCTGTTCAGACTCTGTCGTCACCTCATAGCCATAGGCCACTAACGCCCTAGCCACTTCATGAACACCTAAGGCTTGCCCAAGGGCCCGCTCAATCGTCTGGACGGGAAGTGTCCGCGACCTTCCCAGATCTTGGGGGGTCATGACGGCCTCGCCGAGATCGGTCTTATAGGGATACCGCACTTCAATCGGCTCAATCACTGCGCCACGATCTGCCAGATTCGCTGCGAAAATATTAAGAGTGAGGACAACCATGGAAAGGTCAGTGCCGGTCACCTCGACGAAGAGGGCATCGTCTCCCACCCGCACTTCTCCCACTTCACGGCTATTGATGATCGGCGGGAAGGAGAGGGCTTGACCCTTCGCATCGCGCAAAAATGGCAACCGATCCTGTCCTGAGAGAATCCCACCGAACTCCAAGCCCTTGGGATGGACGAGCAACATCTCTCCCAACGTCATGACCGTATCCATACCCAGCGGCGTAAAGGCGGCTTCGTCAGGCTTCACCAAGTCATAGGTGACAGGAAACTCGATCGCCGCAAGCCGATAGAGCCCGATTGACACGGTCCGGCGTTTACGACCAAACATTTCGGCCAGTTTTTCTTGTGTCTGGATCAGCTGCGCAAGGCCATCTTTCGTGACGCAATAACCGGTCGCTGTGCAGGCCGCCACAAATGGCCGAACCTTCTCCAGGCCAGGAGTCACGTTCAGTCGCTTCGGTGATTGCGGCTTGGTCGCAAGAAAATTGTACTTTGGGAGGGAACCCTGCCGCTTCACCCTGATTTGCCGCGCAATCCCTTCGCAGCACCAGAGATCGGGACGGTTGCTATCTTGCAACTCAATGCGCAGTTCGCCGGTATCCGGATTCTGCCCCTTCAACTCACCCTTCACGAGCATCAACGAGTCTTCGATTTGTTCCAGAGTAATCGGCTGGCGAGCCTCTCCCGGCCCTGCAAGCAATCCCTCAAGATCCTGTTTGAAAATCGTAATCGTGGGCATGTGGAGTCTAGAAAGCCCCCTTAGTGGAGCGGATGAGATCAAGATTGTCGGTAAACAACTCGCGAATATCGTGAATCCCGAGCGCCACCATCGCCATGCGATCGAGCCCAAGCCCCCAGGCGATCACCGGAACGGTCACACCCAACGGAAGAGTGACCTCTGACCGGAACAGCCCGGCTCCGCCAAGCTCCATCCAGCCAAGCTTCGGATGGCGCACATGCATCTCGACCGAGGGTTCGGTGAACGGGAAGTAGGCCGGAAGAAACTTGACCTCCTTCGCCTGGGCCACTTCACGGGCAAAGAGATTCAGCAGACCGAGCAACGTACGAAAGTTGATGTCTTCGCCAAGGACGATCCCTTCCACCTGGAAAAAATCGGTCGCATGCGTCGCATCGACTTGGTCATAACGAAAACAACGGGCGATGGAAAAATACTTTCCCGGTACCGCCGGTTGTGCGGCCAACGTATGGGCCGAAACGGCCGTCCCCTGGCTCCGCAAGACCAGCCGGCGCGCACGCGCCATATCGAAGGGATAGTTCCAGCCGGTTGAACCGGTTGCACCGCCATCCTGATGCGCTTGCGCGACCCGAGACAAAAATGGTTCTGCAATCGCCGTGGCCTGTTTTGGTTCCTTGATGAAGTAGACGTCATGGATGTCCCGTGCCGGATGGAACTGCGGCATAAAGAGGGCGTCCATGTTCCAGAATTCGGTCTCCACCAGCGGGCCCCGCATTTCCTGGAATCCCATACTCACGAGTTTGGTCTTGACGGTATCGAGAAACTCGCGATAGGGATGTTTCTTGCCCGGCGCAATCCGTGGCGCGCGAAGACTAATCGTGTATTTACGGAAGCGCTTCGTTCGCCAGCTCCCGTCTTTCAACAGCTCGGGAGTCAGCTGGGAGACCTCTTCCAGAACCCCTTGCTTGGAGAGCTGCTGCGCGGCCTCGGTACCGGCGGCAGAAAGCTTCAGCGATCTGGCAACCCGATCATCGATGCGGAATGGCTCTTTCGCGTTTCCTCGTTTGACGGCATGGTCTTGAATAACTTGCTGTTGTGCATCTGAAAATGACTGCATCTCCCGAGGCGTTTCATGAACCTGTTGTAGTAATCCCCGTATGGCCTCTGCCGTTGGGCTCGGCCGGCCGGTCGATTCGATACAGCCGCCTTGAATGATCAGGAGCGCGCCTTCTTTCTTGAGCCGACCAATCGCACCGCTCACTTCAGCCGGTTCCAGCCCCTCCCGCGATTGGATATCCTGAATGGTCAGACGTTTGCCCGTTGTCGCCGCCTCGCGAGCAGCAGCGAGCACCCGTTCAATCGGTGAATGCTTTTCAACGTACAGCTCGCCGACTTTGGTGAGCGAGACCATCTGCGTCACGATCTCGGTATCGACTGCCAGCAACGATTTGGCAAGCAACCATTCGACCGCCATGCTCAGCTGCGAGGGTTCCAACCCGGATGACTGCGCCAACTGTTCCGTCTGGAGCACCGCAGAGGGATTCGAGGCAAAGGTCGAGAGGACTTTGACTTCGAGAGGATGAAGACTATCGATGAGAGAAGAAATGTCCACCCGCGAGGCCTATCGGTGAGCAGCGACGCGCTGAGGCGTCGCGGAAGAAGGTTGGCCGGCTGCGCGCAGCGCAGCGATCGTCGCGGCGTAATCTGGACTGGAGAAAATGGCCGACCCGGCGACCAACACGTCGGCTCCCGCAGCAAGCACCTGGTTCGCATTGTCGATCTTGACGCCACCGTCCACTTCGAGCAACGCACGGCTCCCGGCCCGATCGAGCATGGCGCGAGCCGCGGCAATCTTCTTCAAGCAGGAAGTAATAAACTTTTGACCGCCAAAACCTGGATTGACTGACATGATCAGGACCAAATCAACCTCGGAGAGAATTTCCTCAATTGTACTGAGTGAGGTGGCCGGATTGAGCGTCACCCCTGCCTTGACACCTCGTTCCTTGATCGCTTGAACCGTGCGATGGAGGTGCGGACAAGCTTCTACGTGAACCGTGAGGTAATCCGCTCCCGCCTCGGCGAACTCCGCGATGAAGGCGTCGGCATTGGTGATCATGAGGTGGACGTCGAGCGGCAGCTTGGTCACTTTCCTCAGCGCCGCCACAATTGGCGGACCGATGGTCAAATTCGGAACGAAATGTCCATCCATGACATCGATATGGAGGAAGTCGGCCCCAGCCCGTTCAACAGCTGCCACTTCATCGGCTAGTCTGGCAAAATCAGACGCTAGGATCGAAGGAGCGATAAAAATGGGGCGTGCCATCACAAAACCTTCCTCAGTCGTGCGGCGTAAAATCCGTCCATCGAGAACCGGTTTCCCACGGTCGAGAGTGCGCCTGGCTCAGTGACAAATTCCTGTGCCTCGGGCGGGAGCCAGGAAACGACGGACTCACGCTGGAACTCCGCATGGGCACGGCAGAATCGCTGGATCACGTCTTCGTTTTCTTCCGGTTCCGTCGAGCACGTACTATAGACCAGCACCCCGCCGGGCCGCAAGCATGGGGCGACCGCTTCGAGGATCTGAGACTGGAGCGCTTGATGCCGAGGGAGTGCCTGCTCATCTTTCCGCCACTTCGCTTCTGGATGGCGCCGCAACACCCCGAGCCCGCTGCAGGGCGCATCCACTAAAATCCGATCAACCGGCGGTTGGCCCGCTGCCATTTTCTTCACGGAAGGGACCCATTCACGGGGCTCTCGAATATCGCCGATGATCGGCACGACATTCTGAACTCCGAGCCGGCGACAATTGGTTCGCACTAAATCCAACCGAGCCCCGTTCCGATCGACGGCGTAGATGGTCCCCTTGTTCTGCATCAGCTCAGCCAGATGGGTCGATTTTCCTCCCGGCGCCGCGCAGGCATCGAGCACGACCTCGCCAGGCTGAGGATCCAGGAGGAGCGGCACCAATTGAGCTGCTTCATCCTCGACATAAAAGGCACCCTCTTGAAACCCGGGAAGCGAGGGCACAGGCCCTCCGTCTTCGAGCACGATACCGAACGGGCTCACGTTGGTCGGCTTGGCTGTAATGCCAGCCTGGGCAAATTTTTCGAGGAGCGCGTCCCTGGTCGTGACCAGTTGGTTCACCCGTAGCGTCATCGGTGGCGCAACGCTAACCCCTTCGCAAGCAGCTTCCGCAGCAGCAGGCCCCAGCCGTTCCACCCAACGCCGGCTGAGCCAGGTCGGAACCGAGTACTTCACAGCGAGGGCCTGAGCCGGATCCTGGTCCATACTGGGCCAGGGCTCAGGAGGATGACGCAAGAGCGAGCGCAACACCGCATTGACGAGACCGCTCCAGTCCCTGCCCACTGTGCCGGCAAAAGCTCTGGTGAGGTTGACCGATTCGTTGACGGCAGCAGACTGCGGAATACGATCGAGAAACAGCAGTTGATAGGCCCCGAGCCGGAGCACCATCTGCACGGCAACGGGAAGGCGAAGCAACGGCTTGTCCAAAACCGGTTCAAGCCGCCAATCGATAGTTGCAAGCCGCCGCAAGACTCCATAGGTGAGCTCCACCGTGAGAGCCCGATCCCTGCTGTCGAACGAGCAACGCGCAAGGGCTCGGTCCAACAGCACGTCGACGCCCTCCTCGCTCTTGTCGGACTCCACCAGCAACGAGAGGGCGATCGCACGGGCTGACGGTGCGGTCTGGGCAGTAAAGAGGGATCGAGGACCAGATGCCATAGGTGACTCAGAGGATACTCAGATTGTTGAATGAATAGACAGGAAACTAGGAAGGAACCGGTCCCCCTAACTGCAATCCAACGGCAATCGGGTGGCCGGCCAAATATTGAGAGACAACCATGCGGCGACTATTGGCCGGCTGCAACTCCAGCAGGGCAAGCACTCCCTCCCCCGTGGCGACATGAATCGCCTCGTTGGTGACAGCCACCACTGCCCCCGGAGGTTTCGTAATTGGGCCAGGGAGGGCTTGGGCTCGCCAGATCGTCCAACGGTCGCCCTCCGGCACAGCTGTGTAGGCCCCCGGCCAGGGAGCAAGGCCACGAACCCGATTGGCCAGAGCCACGGCTGACAAGGTCCAATCGATTATCCCATCTTCCTTTTTCAGCAAGGGAGCCATGGTCGCCTGTGAAGAATCTTGCGGCTTCGGCACGAGGGTGCCGGCCTTGAGTCGGGCAATCGTTTCGACCAGCAGCCTGCCTCCCAACTCTGCCAACCGTGGCGAGAGGGTGCTGGCCGTATCGTCATCAGTAATGGAGATGGCCTCTTGAAGCAACATCGCGCCGGTATCCATCCCCTCATCCATCAGCATGGTCGTAATGCCTGTTTCCGTCTCGCCGTTGATGATGGCCCACTGAATCGGACCGGCGCCGCGATATTTTGGAAGAAGGGAACCATGCACATTGATACAGCCGCGCGGAGGAAGCGAGAGGATCGCCAGAGGTAAAATGCGCCCGAACGCCGTAACTGCGATGAGGTCCGGCTTCCAGCCAGCCAGAATCTGGAGAAATTCAGGATCCTTCATCTTGAGTGGTTGCAGCAGAGGGATTTTCGCTCGCTGAGCCAGCAGTTTTACCGGTGACGGCGTGAGGACTTGCCCACGCCCTTTCGGACGATCCGGCTGAGTCACCACGCCGACAACGGAATCGCCTGACTGCAACAAGGCCTCAAGAGAGGCAACCGCAAAGTCTGGTGTGCCCATAAATACAAGACGCATGTTATCGCTTTAGCATTGCAGGTGAGCGAAAGCAACTTGGATGCGAGGAGAGTGGCTTGACTTGCCGTTCAACGCTTTGTTAGCATCCTCCTGCGGGGTGGAGCAGCCCGGTAGCTCGTTGGGCTCATAACCCAAAGGTCAGAGGTTCAAATCCTCTCCCCGCAACCATCCAGTCCTTTCCGCTTCATGACAACGCCACATGACCTGAATCCCAGCCGGGCTTCCGTTCGCCATTCGGCTGCCAAGACCTTGTACGAAATTATGGTATGCATTGGACGAATTCTCTTCTGATGCTATATTTCGTCCTGCATGCACATGACGTAAGGAGTTCCATGCACTTCGTCCGCATCGGCAAAAAAGCCCTCAATCTCGATAGCGTAAGCTACTGCGAAGCACAGATTTGGCAAGATGAGATGTCGCTCAAGATCTACTTCGCCGGATCCGCGAACAATACCCCGCTAGTCTTCGCCGAAGAAGATGCCAAAGAACTGTGGAAGTACTTAGATTACGTCGCTGAAAAACCTGTCTAACGCCTCTCCTCCTTCAACGTTCTGATTATATCTTTCGTTTTGCTCGTGAATCTCTCCAGACGCTTGAACTCGACCCCCTGGATTGATCTTTCCGCTGAATCAAGACTTCATCCTGAGCGCATGAACTCACCACGATCAATTAGTACCGTTGGCCTGCGCGCAGAAACGGATCGGTCATCACAACCGGCATAACCCAACCGTCTTTCTTGTAACCACGATAGTAGACGAGTACCTTTTTTACATAATCCTGCGTTTCCTTATAGGGCGGGATCTGTCCATATCGATCCACCTTGCGTTCGCCCGCGTTATAGGCAGCCACGGCTAACCGGATATTTCCGTGGAACCGGTCCAGAAGGTAACGCAAATGTTTAGCTCCACCGGTGATGTTGTCGTTCGTATCGTACAGGTTACGCACGCCATGACGGATAGCGGTTTCAGGAATCAATTGCATCAGTCCTACCGCTCCCACCTTTGAAACCACTGTTGGATTAAATGAAGACTCAGCCTTCATCACCGCAAGGAGCAGGGCCAGTTGAATCTGGTACTGCTGTGCCGCACGACTAACCGCTTGTTCAAGTTCGAGATCCACCAACCCATGGTGATAGCGGGCCTTTCGGCCAACGACCGTGACAGGATCATCTGTCTGTCGATGCCCGATGTCCACCACATTCGTGGGACCGACGTATCCAAATACCGGCTCGTCGGCGAGAGCAGACGGCGCTGACGTCACCATCAATATCGCCACTACGCAGGCAAGAAACACGGCAGAACCTAAGGGGATGAAAGTTCTAAGTCCAGAACCATCTCCAGATGATTCGTTGTGCGTCTCAACCTGGTTCATCCTGTCTCCTCCCTATGCCGAAACCTTTGTCACCCAGGGCTCGGCTTTCTATTACTCGGGAGCTCACTCGACCCTCTGTCGCTGTAAGCGCAGATTATATGCTGCCTTGCAGGGAGAGCGAAACCCTTGGCTCTGTCATGATTCCAATAACTTGTGACTACCAGTCACACCCAACTTTCGCGGGGAGGTGCGGGTGGGGTCTATCCTTTTTTTGGCTCTCCTTGCCGCACTTTGCGGCTCGGTGAAAATACTGCGGGAGAGCCCCTCTCCCTTATTCTAGATCCCACAAATGAGGGGGTCTCTCGCCTCCCCGAGAAAGACTGTGCTACGCTCTGCTCTCCGGGTTATCTGACTGCGAAGGAGTCGATTGTCATGACGAAGCTTCGGTACTGTGAACGAGTCGACACCCGCTTCCCCGTTGTATTTGCCGGGGAGGCCTATGTGGGGGAGGGAACCGTGCTCAACGTATCCGTCCCTGGCTGCGCCATTCACAGTCGAGAGCAAGTACAGCCAGGTTCCTATCTTGAAATGAGAATACTCGTTCCTGACGCCCCGTCTCCGCTCCGAGTCGGGCTAGCCAAAGTGCGCTGGTGCGAGGGCCGACAGTTCGGTGTCGAATTTATTCAAATGCCAGGTGAAGACCAAGTCCGCTTAGGTCAACTCGTCAAAAAAGAGGTCCCGCTCGCATTGCCACCTCGGTCTAATGCATGGCAAGAAGCGAATTCCTAGTCGTCTCAACAGCCTAGTAAAGGATGACGACACATGATGCGAAGCATTCTACTCACCACAATGCTGCTCCTAACGAGCTGCGCTGAACCCTACACTGTGTTCCATAGCCAGACAGGCAGCCCGATCATCCTCGGTCGCCGAGCTTATTCCTACGAAGGTTGTCTCTCCACCATGCGCGAGGAAGCAGATCGACTTGGGGTCTCGCTAAGTACCATTCAGGTGAAAGGATCCTGGGAAGGTCGATCCCTCCTCTGGCCCTTCGAGCCAGGGTATGCTTGCGAAGGGGCCATCGGCTCCGAACGCCTCCCACACGGGCCCTATCCGAACGTTCCACCCCTCTCACCTCAAGGATAGTAGCGCCCGCTTCCTGCTCTTTTTAAGTTCACCCCCATTTCTAAGAAACCGATAGAGATTTCCCCTTATCAATCCCCCAAGAGAGCTGTTGACAATACTACAGCTGGCGCAGTAACAATCGGCTAACACTACTGGATGTAGCCTATGAGTTGTCCATTATTGGACCTGTTCTCCGTTCCCGGCCCAAAGGCCAAACTTATGAAAGGAGGTAACTTCCGTTGAGCTTGCAGCGATATCCACTTTTCAGAAGTCGATAGCAGTAACGTTCATCGGTAAATTAGCAGAAGTGTTTGATTCGTCGGCCGCACACTATTCGAGATAATTTTACTTAGAAGGAGTTGCCATGGAAGACCTGGTCATCGAAGAAGAAGGTGCCTCATCCGCACTGAAAATTACGCTTGGAGATTTTCTCGTTTTCATCAATTGGATGAATCAAACAGAAAAATCCCTCGATCGAGCCGAAGCCCTGCCGACCATTCCTGACTTGGATTCCGGCAAGGTCAAAGGCTGGGTCCAGCTCGTGCAGCGGCTAGAGGAACGCTTCCGTCGAAGCGAGGAAAAGAAACTGGCCCTCGAAGCAAACGTGATCGCACAAGAAGCTCAGTTGGGACAACTCTTGTCTCACTTGCATGCAAACATCGCCTCGCTCTATGACAACCTAGGACAGTCACAAAAAGCTGAGGAAGTTCGGCGCCGAGCTGAAGCACTTCATGTAGCGTAAAACCAGAACGCTGCATCCCGAATCGTCCGCCGCAACTCCTCATGACCGCCCCTATGGAGCGACCATGGAAGGAATCGCGCTGAATTGCATCTGCTTGGGAGGGATAGTTATGTCCTGAACCCGGAAGAAAACCTCACAGGTTTTCCGCATTTGCTTTGTCCGCCCTCTCCTCTTGGCTATAATCACACTGCCGAATCTGGCATGTTCCTCAGAGGCAACTGACAAGGAACGAAACGCCGAACGAGACGGATTCACTCGGCAGCGAGGGAGTTGGATGATCAAAGTGCTCCTCGTCGAGGACAATGATGTCGACGCGCAACTTACGCAAGATCTCCTGTCTGAATGGAGCATCGAGGAGTTCAGGATCACTCGCGTGAAAACGCTGGGAGAGGGACTTGCGCTACTCGGCCGTGACCGGTTCGATGCCGTGCTCTTGGACCTGTCTCTCCCGGATGCCTTCGGTCTCCCGACTGTCAGACAAGTCCACGCCACAAGTCCAACAATCCCGGTGGTCGTCCTAAGCGGTGTCAGCGACCAGAGCCTGGCGCTTCAAGCCGTTCAACAAGGGGCGCAAGATTACCTCGTCAAAGGGCAGGGCCATCCCGAGCTGTTAGCTCGTGCCGTCCGTTATGCTATTGAACGGAAACGCTCAGAAGAACGCCTGACCTACCTCGCGCAGTACGATCACTTGACCGGGCTGGTGAATCGTAGCCTCTTTCGTGATCGGCTGCTTCAAGCCATGGCTCGAAGCAAGCGACTACAACAACCGATTGGTCTCATGCTCCTCGATCTCGATCGATTCAAGGCCGTAAATGATACCTTCGGGCACGACATGGGCGACGACCTGCTTAAGGCCGTATCGGAGCGTCTCAAGACCTGTGTGCGTGAAGTCGATACCGTGGCCCGGATGGGCGGGGACGAATTCACAATTATCCTGGAAGGCGTTTCCTCTGACCAGAATATCCTGGTGGTGGCAAAACGCATCACGGAGTCGATCGCCACGCCGTTCGAACTACAGAGCCATCACATCTCCATCGGGGTCAGCATTGGCGTAACGATTTATCCGCACGACGATCATCCCGTCGACGAATTACTGAAGCATGCCGACACGGCAATGTATCGAGCAAAACAGCAAGGTGGTAACAGCTTTCACCTGCACGAATCCTCTGAGGCGCACGTTCCGAATCTCCCCGCATAACGTAGCCACAGGCTTGCTGGCATCAAGAGTAGCGAGAGCCGGTACAGGCTCCTGCCCTCCAGAGCTTTCTCTTTATTATTCTACGCGCCCAGCCTAGATGGCAGGTATCCTCGACACCCTACCTCGTCACCGTCCGATGTCACCCAGCGGCTGGTCTGTCACGATCAAAGCTCCTCGCGGATTGGGGGCAAGCATGTTTGAGGTGTCGAGCGCCTCCTGACCAGGAGTAGGGTGGGAGTCGGGAGTCATCACAATCCCCCAATGCTGATTCTCACTGCACGTATTATCGACAAGAAGCGCTTCCGCGTGATGGAAGAGAAGAATCCCGCTCAGCATGTTTTCACGGCACTGGTTTCTGACGAGCTCCGGATGGCTTCCTGAATCCCGGACTGCAATGCCGAAATGGTGGTTGCCCCTGCAGACATTGTCGGCAATCCTCGGCTGTGCCCCGGCAAACACAAATATCCCCGATTCCCGGTTGCCACAAACTTCATTTCCGACAAAAGTCAGTCGTGATTGCGGCCCATAGATCACCACGCCGGAGAGAATACCTTCCGTGGCACGGCACTGGGTCACCGTACAAGAGGAGTCGAGCAGGTTCATCGCAGAATTTTGGTCACTTCCGACGTATCGAAACGTGATGCCGGAGATGCGCCCACTGGGGACCTGCTGGAGATAGAGCGGCCCCCCACGTCTGGAAAAAATCTGCACTTCATCTCGACCGGCTCCAACCAAATGTATCGGTCGCCCCGTGACAAAGACTTTGTCCTCATAGATCCCGGGACGAACAAACACCTGGTCCAGCTCACCAGCATCGAGAAGTGCCGCACTGGGTCGCGGATAGGCGTCGGCGTCATTCGCATCGACGATCAAAGTCTTTCCACCGAGTGGATTCAGCGGAGGCTCAGTCTTCATGCCCACATCTCTTCACCCTCACAGGATTGGCTCTCTGCTCTCGTCCACTGGCCCAAAATCAGGAGCGGCATTATTTCGGGCACATCCACGCAAGTCAAGTTCATCTCAAGCCGTTGACACCCGTCACGTCAACTCAATAGGTCTTAATTTTGTCAAGCCAGGTATCACACACATCGTACAAATCTGTCATCCAGGCAGGACCGTCACTCGGCAAGTTCTGCCATGGAACGATGCCAAGCTACTGGATTCTCGTCTGTTTTAGCCATGCCAGATCGCTCGTATGGTGGCATGGCGATTGCGGTATCAGGGGGATATGGGTACTGAGACCAGGCTGAGCAGTATGGAGGCATTACGATGACAATACTGAAAATTGTGCTCCCAGGAATCATGGCGTTGCTGCTATCTTTCAATCCCGCTGTCGCTGCACCATCTCACATGCAAGACTCGTCTCGACACCTCTATGATCGCGTGATGGAAGAGTTTAAGCATCGGGATTACGAAGCCGCACTGGCGGGGTTTCGATTCTTTCTCGAACTGCACGGGCAATCCTCTTTGGCCGCCAACGCGCAGTATTGGGTGGGAGAATGCCAGTACCGGCTCGGGCGCTATAAGGAAGCCCTGAAGTCATTTTACAACGTCGTGTCCGACTATCCGATGAGCCAAAAACTTGCGGCGTCCACGCTCAAACTTGGTCAAACCTACGCCAAGATCAAGGATCATGAGAAAGCCCGCATGATGTACGAGCGAGTCATCGATCAATATCCCGAGAGCGCAGAAGCCGAACTGGCGAGGAAGGCCATTGACGTCGCCGCGATACGTGATGTGGAACCGACAACGCAGCTGGTTGGCACCGGCCCTGGCGAATAGAGTCGTATCCCGGCGGTCACTCGTCTTCGCCGACGCCAAGCATCTGAGCCAGCTGAGGCACGGTATAGGACGTGTTGGGCTTCAAGGTGGTCATGGCAATACCCGCTGCCTGCAGAACAGCCTGGATCTCGCGAGTTCGAGTGACCTCATGTAGCTGAGGAGGGAACCCTTCCTCGAGCAACACAACCTGCTCGGCCGCCTTCGTTCCCGGGTGAACCAACACAAAGTCGAGTTGCTTCAGCGCGATCTGCCTCAACACCTGAGACCGAACCTTTCCCTCCGCCTCGACGCTGACAACAGACCAGAGTGGAACCCTCGCAAAGACAAGATAATGATCCTCTACGGCCAAGCGTATGAGATTGTAGAGCATGAGGTCGGTGTCGGTCAGCAAGGGCTGAGGCCGCAGCGTCACGCCAGGAGGAATCACCACGCTCTCTTTCCTGGCCGGCTCACTGCTTGATGAAAGCATCAGGCGCCAAATCAGAAACACCAGAGACGCAATGGCAAGTCCGATAACAATATTCTCCATCATGTCGCTATCGAGCCGGAAAAGATTCACGCCAGCGAGGGCCATTCGGCACAATCGTGCCAAGGATCACGGGATGCGTGGCGCCCGTCACTGATGGAATATTGCCCCATTGGCCGGTCACAGTTTGATAGGCCAACAATGCAAAGGCCACCGCTTCAAACGACTTACTGTCCCACCCCAGTGCTTCGAATGTGGTGACCGGCACCGGAGCGAACACCGTCGTGAGATGAGCCATGATCGCCCGATTGCGGACGCCGCCGCCGCCCACCACCACCTCATCGATCTCCCCATTGATCCACCGCCGCGACGTCCCCACCGCCTTAGCCGTCCACATACTGCAGGTCGCCAATAAATCCTCGATCGAGAGGCTCCGTTGCTGTTGAATCGCAACCAGCTCCGCAATGAGATCAGGACCAAACGCTTCCCGTCCGGTCGATTTTGGGGGTCGTTTTGACAGAAACGGGTGGGCGAGCAACTTGCCCAGCAATCGTGAATCGACCTGCCCCTTCATCGCTAACTTTCCATCGCGGTCCATCAACAGTCGCCCGTCGGTCGCACGCACCATCAGACTATCCAGCACCATATTAGCAGGCCCCGTATCGAAGGCCTGCACTCCGCTCAGGCGCCCCCCCTTCGGCACATAGGTCACGTTGCTGATGCCCCCGAGATTCACGACCAACCGTGCATGGCGCGCATGTTTCAACAGCAGAGCATGCGCGGCCGGCGTCAGTGGAGCCCCCTGGCCTCCTGCAGCAATATCCCGCGGCCGAAAGTTCGCAATCGTGGTAATCCCCGTTCGCTCGGCAATCACGGCCGGCTCGGCAATTTGAAGGGTTGAACGAATCGAGCCGACACCCGGCGCATGAACGCCATGAGGAAGATGGTGCACGGTTTGTCCATGCGAACCGATCAACGTTACATCGCTTGGCTGAAGCTTTGCCTGCCGAATCACATGCAGCGCGGCATTGGCGAACCATTCACCGAGCAGCGCATTGAGATGGCAAATATCTGCGACCGTCCCGGAAACAGACGCGGAGAGGATACGCTGCTGTAACGAACGTGGATACGCCAGCGTATGCGCGGCCAGGGTCCTCGCCTTCACGGTACGGCCTCGCCCGGTAATGTCCACAAGTGCGGCATCGACTCCGTCACCGGATGTCCCAGACATAAGTCCAACTACATGCATGTGTGACGTCCTCCAGTGGCTATCGAGCAGGCGCTGCAAAATGCCTACGCTAATGGAACTGTTCGGTAGGGTCAAGCAGATGCACGATTCTCAGGCTAGCAGGCTGAGAAATAACCACTTTGGCACAGCAAAACCCCAATAGCCTGCACGCCGGAACAAGAGGAGACCTCCCTTCCGAATACTCAAAAGCCGTCCCGCAGGTCCGCAGTAAGAGACCGAAGATGGGGGGCAAGTTTTCTCCTGTCCGTTCCTCTAAGATAACCCGGCTGAGTCCTTCAGTGCGCGCGTCCAACGAGGGTCTTCTGAGACCGCGCGTTGCGCGAGCACATGGGGCTCACCGGGCCATCCATCATTTTTTCAGCATCCTGCTAGACAGGCGCAATGGCCAACCGTATGATGGCCGACGCTGCACAAAAACTATTTTCCAAGGATCGCATGACTGCGCGGGACCTCATCGAGACATGGACACTCCGGCTTGATGCCGAACAGAAACGGGTGAGCGCCACGGCGCTTGACCAGCCCATTACGCAGGTAGCAGGCCGACTTCTGCATACCATCGGCACACTGCACCTCTACGAGCTGACACTTCCGCATGGTTCGTCCATCGAGCATGACACGCCCCTCTCCATTATCCCTCCGGACGACATGGAGCCAACGGAAGGCATCGTACTTGGCAGGCAAGGTAACGTGATCCTTGTCCAGACTTTCGATACGATCGGACAGTCCTGCGCCAACGCGACGGTAGTTCCCGATCGAGCCGGGCTGCTCGCCACGTCGGCCAAGCGGTTGCGCGACATGCTCGCACAACCGGACTCCTATCGGCTCGGTCCGGCAGACCGATTGGCGCCCCTCCTCGAGACGACGACAGCGGGAGAACTGTCCGGAGCAGGACCTGGCTCCTCGATTCTCATGACCATTTGGTCAGACGAAATTTCGATACGACGGCAGCGATTGGCAGTCCTCGTCATCGAATTGATTCGTGCGAATAAGCGCATTCTGCTGGTCTCTCCCGATCACCAGGCGGCGGATGCACTCGTCGGAACCATCGCGCGGGCCATGAAAGCCGTCGGGCTTACTTATAAGACCTGGGTCAGTCGCTATGAAATGACCTTGTCCCATCAGGCCGAGGGTATCGGAATTCAGGAACTGGGGTTCGAAGCCCAAATGCACCAGTTCTATGCCAAGTCGCGCGCGGACAAGGCCGCACTCCGGCGTAAATACGAGCGGTTTCGAGAGTTGACCCCGGTGTTGGCCTATAAGGGACAGAAACAAAAAGATCTCGATGAAGTGCGCCTTCTGGAATGGCGGCTGCTCACGCAGCTCACCGATTTGCAGAACAAAATCAAAGACGTGAACGCCACTTTAGCCGAGTACGAAAATCTCCCACTCTTCCGGCGTCTCAGCTTGCAGGCCGTCGGAAAAAACGTTGAATCGCTGCATCAATATCTCCAACTGTATGAGAATCAATGCGCCGAATTGAAGGGAGAGCTCGATGTCGCCAAGGTGCGCATCGACGAACTCGTGCCGGAAGCCGCTGTGCCAAAAGACATGCGGCCGGAGTTTGACGAACTCAAAGAAGATATCGTCCATCTGGGCGGAACGAAAAAGATCCGTGAATTGCTCGCAGCAGAAGAAGACACCAACCGCCAGGCCTTCATTCAAAATCGTCGGCTCGTAGTCACCACCGCATCGCGAGTGCTGAGTGACCCCCTGTTCAGTCGCGTCCGGTTCGATGTCTTGATCGCCGATGAAGCACCCTGGATCGCAGCGGCCCCCTTGCTGGGCGCTGCAGGGCTGGTTCGCGAGCGGATCGTGATCAGCGGAGACACCAGGGACATCGCGAAGGCTGGTCTCTGGGCCTCACGAGCTGCACAAGTCAGCTAATTCACGCCCCTTGCTTGACGGGGACCTCAATAATTCAGGATAATCCCCCTCCACCTCGATGTGCCGAAGTGGCGAAACTGGCAGACGCACTAGATTCAGGGTCTAGCGCCCGCAAGGGTGTGCGGGTTCAAATCCCGCCTTCGGCACCAACCACTCTATAGTGCAGCGATTCCAGGGACTTGGCGTGCGGCGTTCTCATGCCGTGTTATTAGCGTGTTCATGCGAGTCATGGCAGCGTCTAAATTCTCTGCCTTGATCGTGCGATAGCGGAGAAACATTTCTACCGAGGAATGACCAACGATCTTCATGATCGTTTCGGTATCGACCCCTGAGTCCGCCAGGTTCGTCACGGCACAGTGGCGGAGATCGTGGAACACAAAGTCCTCAATCTTCTGTTCCTGGCATAGCCGCTTCACTTCTCGGTAGGTATGGCTCAGTTTCCTCCCATTCTTGTGGAAGACAAGCCCCTGAATCCGTAACACTCCATCCTGTGCTCTGAGCCGCTGAAACTCCTGCCGGAGGGGTAGCGTGAGAGGCACAAGGCGTTCCTGCCCCGTCTTGGTGAGGTGGCCAGGGAGAAAGATCCGGCCCTTCTCCAAGTCCACGCGATCCCACGTTAGGGTGAGAATTTCTTCTAACCGCATTCCCGTATGGTAGCCCGTCAGCAACACAGGCTTAAACCAGGCTGACGCAGCCCCATAAAGTCTCGACCATTCCCCAGGCTCTAGCACGCGACTCCGTGCGTTCTTGGGCTTTGGAGCCGACACCAAGGACGCCACATTGCGCGTCACAAGATCCCGCCTCATGGCCTGTTTCAGCATATGCTTGAAATAACTATGGTCGACATTGACCGTTGCCACGGCTCGACTTTTCCCCTGCTCCTGCCGAAAGGCTTCCACGTCCTTTGCAGCTAGATCCTGGAGGAGCCGATTGCTCCCAAAGAACGGAACAATCACCTTATCAATCCGCTGACACCGCTCCTTATAGGATCGGAGCCGTGCCACTTCCTCAATGGCCTTATACTCCTCGGCCCATTGCCCCAATGTCATCACAGTGTCTTGGACGCGTTCACTCGGCATAGCCCCTGACAGCAGCTTGGTCTTAATGATGGCCTCTTGCTGGTGGGCAATCGTCTTGTTGGCGCATCCCACTTTCCACCGCGTGACCTTCGCGCCGTGGACGCCAGACGCCAGCGAGAGCGTCTTGCCGTTATCCAAAACACGGAACTCGACATAATAGCCGTCCTTCCGCTTCGTGAGTCCCATAGACTCAGCCCCCTTTCTTCTTAAAAGACCGTTCCCCGATCAACTCTGCTACGGTCACGCTGAGAGCCTTCGCCAGCCTCCGCAACGTGCTCAATTGCGGGTCCCCTTTCCCTGCTTCAAACTGTGCCAATGAGGACACCGCCACACCGGACGCTTTCTTGAGCGCCCGTAAACTCACCCCCTTTCCTTCTCGAATTTCCCGTAACCGTAGCATCGGGCTATGTTCTTCCATATCGGAACAGTTGTCAATGGGACTCAGGTTCATTTTGAGGGCATCGGCATGAACGTATTCTGCTTGATCCAAGCATCGAGCATGGCCTGGTCAAACTTCACCAACCGCCCCACCTTCACATAGGGAATCCGCCTCTGGCTGACCATCGTGTAGATGGTGTCAGGGGCCAATCCGGTATAGCCGCTTACTTCTTTCACGTTTAAAAGCTTTCTCGGCAACATCACCCCCCTATCTCCGCGCTATCTCCACTCTGCGCATGCGCGTAAGATACTGATCTATAAGGTTTACTCTCACATCATGTCACTTTTCTTTTTGGGCCATGGAAACCTCAATCCTCCGCATGAACTGCGAGCCCCTTTACCGGATGCTTGCCTTGGCGATAGGGCCACGAGGTCACGATTTCTCAATGAATCTCACGTAGCCTTCAAGGCCTAGGTATATGTGCTATGCCCCTCAATAATCGTCGATCCTGGGGCAGGCCTGTTCGTTCTGGAGGCTATTTGTTCCCGTTCGCCCTCGGCTATAGCGAGACCACATCAAGCCACAAATCGGCTCAAAGTAAACTCCCCACAGGGGTAAGAGGCTCTATAGTATTAAAAGAGTTAGCATGGGAGGAGTTTTGTTCGTTGCTGACCCTGCCAAGAAGATCGGGGCCATGGTGAAGAACGGCCACCTCATTGGTGATGAACTCCGCTAGTTCTGATATCGGTCTATATGTCCATCCTGTTGCGACTCGGTCTTCAGTAACCAGCTTAAGAGCGGCTAATTCTCGTAGGTGCATGCGTGCCCCTGTATCAGTCCATTGCAAGTGACTAGCCAACGTCTGAGGTGTAATCCCTAACGGGAGTGTTCTGAAAATGGCCATGGCCTCCCCCCGAGCAGGAGACACAGAAGACAGTACGACTCGTCGTATAAGCTCAATCTCATGGTCTGTAATCCTTGATCGGCCATGAATACGGGCCAATGCTCGGCCCAAAGTTCTCAACTGGGCTAAAGCGCGATACGGCTCCTCGATCTGCACGTCAGCAATTTCATAATGGAACCTATCGCCACCCGTGTTCTCATCCAATGTCTGCACCTTTTCAGTAAGAATGACCCCTCTCCCTCTGGCCAATAAGAGCGCAAGTCGATTGAGTTGATCTTGCTGTTCAGATGTTTCCGTCTCTAAGGATGCAGGATTGGTCAGAATGCTCTTGACGTGGTCCAGAAGGAGTTGGCGGAGCTTGGGCAAGTTATGTCTCCTGGCTTCCTCGTCCCAGGCCCGATCAAATCCTGTTTTTCGTTCTTCATCTGTCAACGGCAATAGTCGAATTACGAGGAATCGCCCTCCAATCGTTGCCATGAAATTGTGATGCTTGCGAAGTGCTAGTGGAGTCACGCAGGCTATCATGGAAAATGAGCTGTTATAGCGGATCACCCCCCGTGTTCCTGTGGCTTTGGCATATTCCCCGTCATAGATAGACTGAAGGTCACCCAAAATCTTTTTGACCTTCTCTTCGCGCATGGAAAAAAGAGTGGTCAAATCCTTAATCACAAGACATTTACCATCAAGCTCAGGAAGAAGGTCTTTACTGCCTGCCCCGGTCCTGTTGTCCACGTATCCGCTGGCAAAACTGTTCTCGGTCATGGCATCCAAATACATGACGTTAACGGCTTCCTTCAGAAGGAGCACTGCTTCTGTTTTTCCAGATGAGGGCGCACCTGTAATCAATAGCCACACTGGGGATGGATGCTCACTTCCTCCTAAGGGGAGACTAGTGGCTGTGGCCAAGGCAAGCTCCACGACATCATGGCTATACGAAGAACTGGTAAGCGTTTCCAAGATTGCATGTATTTCTGAGAGACGTTGAGCGATTTCGTTCATGACAGGAATCCCTCTCTATGAATTGACTATGTGAGACTGACATTATTCTGTTGGCCTGACCGCCTCGTGCAGTTGGACCACAACTCTCCTAGCGCAGTGACCAAGCACTCAACTTGGATGCAGGCAGGAACGTAAAATTACATTCATTCTTCAGCGACAAACCGCCCTAAAACTCCCACCGCCTCTGCTTCAGACATACCAATCCCTTTCTTCCGCTACACGCTGTAGCGATTCATATACGTTAAGGCCCGCTGCCATAGAACCGAGATGCTATTGATGAATGGGTTTTAGAGATGTTGAGGTAGTGTGTGGATTAGATGTGTGGTAACGAGGGTGATGTAGGGGGTAATTTTTGCGGTTTTGTTGAATGGTGATTCAGTTGGGGTTTAGTTGTTTCATCTTCTTGTAATCGTTCAGATTTTTGCGCCGTCAAGGAACCGCCCTGCAAAACTCCTGTTTGCCTCCAATTTTTGTTGACTCCCGGATCTGCCAGAGCCTCAACTTTTTGCGTGGCGACACGTTTTCGTGCCAGTGGCAGATGCCCTCGCACCGGAAATTTTACCCCCGTTCGGGCCACATTCGCCTTCGAGATACCTATACCACCTGCTTGAATCAAGCTTGCTGTGACGCTGCTGATCCTGCCCTCGCCATGAGAATTTGTGACTCGACAGATTTTGGTGCCACGGCCAGGTCAAATGCCTCCCTTCGTTTCAAAACAGGGAAATATTTTCATGCCACTGTATTTCCCTACCCCTGGCAGAGGTTTTGGTTAGGGGGAGCAATCGGGGACACGCCATCACAGGCAATCCCCTCACTTAGGAACTACCAGTCACACGGAAAAATGTTAGCCATGAGGCATTGCCTTGACTCCTCGACACGAACGGCCTAGCTTTTCGCGTGAGTAACTGAAATCACCGAGGGTGAACGGTCCATGATTCTTGTTCGCACTATAGTCCTTGCGTTCTCAATCATCTGTCTTGCCACTTCCGCATGGGCTAACCTCCAAGCAGGCAATGACGCCTATAAGAGTGGCGACTACGCAACTGCCTTGAATGAATGGCGACCGCTCGCAGAGCAGGGTGATGCTATCAGCCAGCACAACCTCGGCTGGCTGTATTTCAAAGGCCATGGTGTGCCCCAGGACTATGCTCAAGCGCGGCATTGGTGGAAGAAAGCTGCGGCCCAGGGGCAGGCAGAAGCACAGCTTGCCTTGGCGCAGATGTATGAACGGGGGGAAGGGGTCAAGCTGGACTACACCAAAGCTGCCTCCTGGTACCGATTGGCGGCGGAACAAGAAGTTGCAGAGGCTCAATTTCGCCTGGGCCAGTACTACATTTCAGGGCTTGGAGTCGAAAAGGACGAAGAAAAATCTAAGCTGTGGTATCGGTTGGCTGCTAGGCAGGGACATGAGGAGGCTGTACAGGCTGTCGGTCAAGAATTGACTAACGACGAAGTCGCACAACTAGAAGAGTTTTCCCGAAGCTGGAAACCCATGCCACCAGCTCAGTTAGAAGAAATGCTCAGGGAGGAAACAATTTCGGCTGGTATTCCTTGGGGCTGGATTTCGTGGTTCCTGCTGCTGTTCTTTGCGGTCAACTGGACCTATGGCTGGTATTGGGCGATGAAGCAACCTGGCGGCTCTTTAACGTTCGGAGTCATGAACACCATAATTATCTGGTGGTTTCTATTGGCGTGGACGTTCCACTATTCTCAGGTAAACAGATTACACCTTGTGTGGCTCGCCCCCCTTGCCATACCAGTCTCTGCATATGTCTCGATCAAAACAGTCATGGACTCACTTGCTGAGGGCCAACACCGCCAGCTTCCCGCTGGGATGTGGAAGCTCCTTGTCATCTATGTTGGTGTCTTATCGTTTCTAACCTTCTGAGGTCTCTGTGAATCCTTGGGTTCTAAACGGGATCACCACACTTGTCGGATTGGCAGGATGGGGAATTTTGGGAGGAATTGTAGCCTTCGCTATTGCTTGGTCTGTCAGTATGCTTTTCGGACTGGCTTGCATCTGGATTAGTGGAGGAGTTCTGCCCAGATCAGTCCGAAGGAAGACAGCAGAGAGCTTCCTGGAAGCACACCTAGAAACAGCAATTGCGGCATATCCTGGATTAAATGACCATGCTTTGCAAAACGCTATCGAGGACAAGATTGAGGAAATATGCAGAGCTGCGACAGGCCAGAATTATGATCAGGTGATGGCCGCTGCCCAGCAGATTGAAAAGGAAGAAACAAACCCATTACGTCGCTACCTAATTACTGCGATTGGGATGCACCTGGAGCGTACTTGGTGGCCTCAAGGCGTTACTCCCCCAATGACCTAGCACGGCCCTGCCCACCCAGGTGGACACGCTGGCCTTACTGGACGACCTGTAGCATCCATGCCCACCCCAGGCCCGTAAGCATTCGGCGTGATCTGACCAAGCGCAGGACCACCAAAGTCAGGTTGCCACACGAATGGCCTACCTGTCGCATCCGCATTCATACCTGGCCCATAGGCATTCGGCGTGTATCCTCCAAGGAATCCACTTCCAGGAAGACCACTCTGTCCTAAGTCGGGAGTTGCTGAATTAGGGGGTGGCACTATTGCAGGGCGATTGGAGCCAATCACTGCATCCAGGTTACTCGATGAATACTCTTGCAATGGGTCAAGGGTCATCTGGCTTCGTGCTGGTTTGAGCAGCTCAGGATACCGGTCTTCCACCTCCTGGACGGAAGGTCGCTGCAATTGAGACATGGCATTCTCTATCATGCTCTTAAGAACATGCAATCGAAGTTCTTCTGAGCGTCGATGCCGGTCTGCATCTGGTGAGTTGGGCACCAGGAGATCCATAATCCCAGCACCCTCATCTCCCGTGATGAGCTTGTTCCATTTCTTTGGATCACTAGCAGCCTGGAGGACTCGATTGACATCCTCTGGGTTTGAAAGGTCGATTGGGGCAAGTTCCTCAGTGGCCATGGATGTGCCTTTACCGTGTGAGGCGCAGCCACTGAGCAGGAGTAGACACATGCTAACGAGAGCGAAGGTTTTCACCGCAGCCTCCCAATATGTGATGAGAAGAGAGTCTGGGCCGGTCACGAATTTTAGACAAGCGAATTTTTCATGCATATACGCAGCCCACTCCTGAGGCCCCGTCACGCTTTCAACCTGGCCCTAGGGCCTTTTTGAAATTCAAATATATTTTCCGAAGCTCTTTTCCCTCAGCTGTGTATCAGGCTTTACATGATATACACTGGCCAGCCGCAAGCGTGGGGGAACAAGGGTGGCCCCCTGGGGGGTGGATGAGCGCCTCGACGCTTGCGAAGAAACAGGTGTTATTCCAGTGTTAAGAAGAGCGGCAAACCTGGCAGAAATGAACCGACAGGCAACAAAGAGAACCAACTCACCATCCCCGCCACTGGTGCGGGAGGAGAAGGGGATTGCCCAATCATCAAGGACTTGAGCAACCCCCTCCAACACAATCCCGCCTTCGGCACCAACCTTCTCCTGACTATAGATCCCTCCCCACGCTGAGCCTATACTTTGCCATGGCCAGTACTTCCCCTATTCGTATTGATCAGCCGCTGTCTTCTTGGTGGCAAGGCTCATTTGACGAGTGGCACCGGTGCAATGAGTTCCTGGTGACGGTATTGGGCTGTTCACCCGGGCCTTTATCGAGCAGTTACCACTGATTGCAGTCGAAGAAGAAGGTGTGGGCAAAGATGAATCGGAAAGGAGCCGAAGCATGTCGAACTCGGTGAAGGGTGTCATTCTCGTCGGTCATGGCGGCATTCCCAAGGGCTGTCCGCAGGAATTAGTGACGAAACTGAAACGACTGGAGGGGCAGCGGCGTGCCGCGAAGATGCCGCCATCGGAAGAAGAAATAGAGCTGGATACCAAGATCCGCCAGATGCCGAGGACCCCGGAGACGGACCCCTATCAATCGGGGCTTGAGGCGGTGGCGGCTCAGTTGAAAGCCAACCTGGGAGATGTCTTATTCGCCGTGGCCTACAACGAGTTCTGTGCGCCGACCTTGGAAGCGTCGGTGGAGGAGTTGATCCAGAAGGGCGCGACTCACATTACCGTCACCACGACGATGTTCACACCAGGGGGATCGCATTCCGAAGTGGAGATCCCGGAAATCCTCGACTATTTGCGGCCGCAATATCCCGGGGTTGAACTCCGCTACGCCTGGCCGTTCGATCTGAAGCTTGTCGCGAACACGTTGGCTGAGCAAGTGAAGCGCTTTTCTTGAATGGGATCACCAGGGCGAGTGCGTGGCAAAGGATCGAAATTAATTTATGGAAGGAGGATTCTTTTTTCGCTCTCGCCAAGTGTACAATGGCGACCACAGTCGGAAAATATTCGAGTCGTAGAATGATGCCTCTCAAAGTTGAGTTAGCCAAAGCCTTCAACGAAACCCAATCTTTCAAGTGGGATCCTGGCACCGGCTTCACACTCGCCTCCGGATTGAAGAGCCCCTTCTACGTCGATTGTCGGTCTTTGATGGCCCATCCAGGCTCACGCCGTCTCGTGGCGAGCCTGGCATATGAGGCATTGAGGCCGGCCGAACTTGATTGCCTTGGTGGACTAGAAATTGGGGCGATCTCCATTGCGACCAGCATCTCGGATTTTGCTTTCGCGGCCCAGCCAGCGAGAATCTGGCGAACCTTCGTGGTACGAAAGCAAGCGAAGGATCATGGGCTCGGGAAACTCATTGAAGGATCGTTTCAACCAGGGGATCGAGCCGTGATCGTGGACGATGTGCTCACAAGCGGGGGATCACTCCTCAAGGCAGTAGCGGCTGCCAGGGGCGCAGGTCTGGTTGTGACGCATGCCTTAGTGATTGTCGATCGGAAGGAGCAGGAGGGGCGTCGTAAGGTGGAAGCTGAAGGGTTGACCCTCCTGAGTCTCTTAACCATTGACGACCTGACCAGCGCGCAATCCACTCGCCGCAAGTAGGACGCCAGGTTTTCGGAAGAGACGCCCCTACTTACACTGAAACTCCATACCCCACCGGCGCTCCCGCACGAGTTCCTGCGCGCCTTCAACCGGGCTGGCCATACGAGATCGGCCCTTCGTTTCGCCCTCACGCACAATGGTGTAGAGGCCGCCGCATTTTTCTTTCATCAGGGCCAGCGCATCTTTGCGAAACGATGACAGCATCGATCCCTGCCCCCCTTTGAAGGGATAGGAGACAACCCCTCCGTCTTCCCGTTCCTGAACCAATTTTGCTCCTTCGGTGCAGCCGAGCAGAAGCATGACCATGAGGAGTATGAGGCTTGACCAAATCTTCATGCGGTCCCTATCATATTCATGAGAATGATCTCAGTGGAACGATTGTCCACCCTATTTACTGCAAGGAGGCCAGCCATGACCATGCGCATATTCATCACCCTCGCCAGTCTGCTGCTCCTGACTACCGTCACGATCAGTGGCGTCTCGGCCTATCATTCCTATTTGCTCACCGTGCAGCAATTACGAGCCGGATTGACCAAAGGCTCCTCAATGAGCCAGAAGGGGTTTATCTTGATTGATGTCCGGTCCACGGAAGAGCATGCGGCCGGATTCATTCCCGGAACCGACGTGAATATCGACTTCAGAGAAATTAAGACTCGGCATCGGGACCTTGGGGCTCAGCTTGAGGACCATCTGGTGGTCTATTGCCAGTCCGGCCACCGCAGCAACATTGCTGCGGAAACGTTGGCGGACTTGGGCTACCGTCATGTCTATAACGTCACCGGCAGCATGAACGCCTGGCTTGAGGCGGGCTATCCGGTTGAATCGGGACGCCGCTAGCAGGATGCTGAAAAAGTCCGCCAGCATCGTTCCCTGCCTTCGCCGAAGCGGCTTCGCGCAGGCAGGTCGCTTCGCTCAGAGGCTTAACATACCACAAGGGTACGCCTCGCCTCTTCGCTCGTTGCGGCCTTGCGGGACGGTCTTTTTGAACATCTTGCATGGACATGCTCCTCATGTCCAAGAGGTGCAGATCGTCGAATCTCCTCAGTGCCTGAATGGTTTTTCTGCAGCCTGCCAGCTCGATGTATTTCTCCACGATCTCATCCGCTCTACCGGGTTTTGGCGGCCGGTTGGTCGCGGCGCGGACTGATCCCGATCACGGCCGGAAGCCCGATGTGGATTGTCGTGCTGCCTTCTAACAACGGTATCCAACTGTGAAAGCCTGCCATCGCCATCGTGGCCTGTCGAAGCGAAGGGCTGACGGCGACATCGGAGGAAGACCCTCCATCCATGGCCATGACCTGACGCAGGGAGGGAAAGGCATCGCGCAGACATTCTCCAAGGGCATAGAGCGACACCACTTCCGTGGTCTTGAGGATGAGCAGATGCCCATTACCTTGTTCTGCAACGAGGGTTTGATGGGCGCGTTTTCCGGTTTGCCGCACGCGAACTTTTCCTGTCCGGTCCAACAACATCAGCGATTGCGCCACTTCTCGATAGGGAGCGTGCTGTTCGTCAAACGCGTCAAAGCTTAAGTCCAAGACCCGCGCGCGTCGTGAGCCAGCCTCTGCCGGTTCTGCCGCAAACAGTCCCAGCCAGGTTGCATGCCGCTTGCTCCCCATCGAGCGTCCGTTCCCATAGAGAAGGCCAAGGTACGCATAATTCTCACGGAACAGCCCCGCATTGAAAACCAGGTCGTGGCCGGTACGTTCTTGCCATTGGCGAATATCGGGCGGGTCCGAAAGACCCTCTTGCTGATAGTAATGGACGGTAAAGCGATAACGATCGGGGTCGATGTCGACGGCGATCAACGGAGCCACGTCTGGGCATTGCGCGTGCGGATTCCAGACGGAGACTGATAAACCGTCTCCCAATCGATCCCCCGAGAGGTCTTGCGCCGTTGCGCTCGACTGGCCGCTGAACATAAGAAAGAGGAGCCCCAGGAGAAACTGGGTGACAAGGGTGCGAGGGAGCGGCAAATAGATGCGAGAGTCCTGTGCCATCATGTCTCGGAATCGAGTATAGAGAGCGCCGCTATAGAGCGTCAATTCCATCGAGGGAAAGAAGTGCCGGCTGCGACGCGGCCCTCGCATCGTCAGCGCGGGGTCGGCTGGGGTGTTGAGGAGGGGGTGCCGGTCTTACCTGATGAAGTCTGAAGATCCAATAAGTCACGGACTGCGCGGGCAAGAACCTCGGGCGTGAAGGGCTTTTGCAAGAAGCTGCTTGTGCCTTCTTCTTGTCCAGCCATGATACCGACGTCATCCATATACCCCGACATAAACAACGTTCGCAAATCCGGCTTGATGGCGGAGAGATGCTGTGCCAACTCTCGTCCACCCATGCCGGGCATGACGACATCGGTCAACAGCAGTTGTAACGATCCTGCTTGTTGTGTGGCCAATAGGCAGGCCTCAATTCCACTCTTGGCTTCTATGACACTGTAACCCAGCTTACGCAGTTCATCTCGCACGAGCGTACGGACGCTCGGCTCATCTTCCACCACAAGGATCGTTTCCGTACCTCGCTGGGGCTGCTCCGATGGCTGAGTCGGCGGAGAGATGAAGAGGTCGGACTCGACGTTCGGGAAATAAAGGTCGAAGCGCGTACCATGACCCACTCGGCTGGTGACATCGATGGCACCGCCGCATTGGGTAACAATGCCAAATACCGTGGAGAGGCCCAGACCGCTGCCCTTCCCCTCCCCCTTCGTCGTGAAGAAGGGCTCAAAGATATGGGATTGTGTCTTGCGGTCCATACCGCAGCCGGTATCTGTGACGGCCAATCGGACATAGGGACCTGGCGCCAACGGAGTGAGGTGGTAGACCGGACTACGGATCAATTCAACCTGGGCTGTTTCAATCGTCAGCGTCCCGCCATTCGGCATGGCGTCTCTCGCGTTGACGACGAGGTTGACCAGGACCTGCTCAAGCTGAGCCTGGTCGGCGCACAGCCGACCATTCGTTGGGTCGAGCGTGGTAACCAGTTTGATATTCGTGCCGATCAAGCGACCCAGCAGACTGACCAAACTTGTGACGG